>Ga0213836_101597_pt1 | contig 12934 bp, 13 predicted proteins | sample SWPATP03_FD_160578 | JGI IMG/M metagenome (GOLD analysis project Ga0213836, IMG submission 160578) | Coastal seawater microbial communities from Marineland, Florida, United States - SWPA TP0 #3 | ecosystem: Environmental > Aquatic > Marine > Coastal | place: USA: Florida | collected 2016-08-05
GATGCTGCAGATGCGCGCCCGTGCGTTCGCCGCGCGCGACCTGTTCGCTGATGCGCTCAAGGGTATCAAGTCCGTCGAGGAGCTGCGCGACTATCCGGATGAGCGTGTCGAGCGGGACATCACGCCGACACCAGCCGCGGCCGCGCCGGCGACGCGGGCAGTCGCCGCCCCGCTTCAGGAGTGCACGCTTGAGAAGTTCGCCGAGAACACGCCGGCCTGGCGCGACCTGATCCTTTCGGGGAAGAAGACGCCGGCGGCGCTGATCTCGATGCTGAGCACGAAGACCATCCTCACCGAAGACCAGAAGCTGACCATCGACAGCTGGGCCCACGAAGGCGAATAAGGAGATGACCATGCAAATCCATGATCTCGCCCAGGGCACGCCCGAGTGGCAGCAGTACCGGCTGGAGAAGTTCGGCGCCAGTGAGGCGGCCGCGATGCTCGGCATCTCGACGCTGGTCAAGCGCAACGAGCTGCTGCACATGAAGGCCACCGGCACGGCCCAGGAGTTCAGCGACTGGGTGCAGAAGAACATCCTCGACTATGGTCACCACGTCGAAGCGCTGGCGCGCCCCCTGGTCGAAGAGCTGATCGGTACCGAGCTGTATCCGGTTACTTGCTCGGACGGCCGCCTGTCGGCATCGTGCGACGGGCTGACCATGGCGGAAGACGTCGCCTTCGAGCACAAGCAGTGGAACCAGGCGCTGGCCGACGCTGTCGCCGGCGGCCGCCTGCCGGACGAGTACATGCCGCAATGCCAGCAGATCATGATGGTGACCGGCGCCGGCAAGGTGGTCTTCGTGTGCTCCGACGGCACGTTCGACAATTTCGTCTACGTCTGGGTGCTGCCGGATCCGGCCTGGCAGGCGCGCATCCGCGCCGGCTGGGTGCAGTTCGAAGCCGACCTGGCCGAATACCAGCACGTCGAAGTGCTGCCCGCGCCGGTCGCCGCCGCGGTGCAGGACCTGCCGGCGCTGTCCATCCGCGTCGACGGTCAGCTCACCCTGAACCACAACCTGGTGGTCTTCGGCGAGAAGCTGCAGTCCTTCATCAAGGACATCGACACCAACCCGAGCGATGACCAGGCCTTCGCCGACGCCGAGCAGGCGATCAAGGTGATGGAGCGCGCCGAGGACGCCCTGGGCGCGGCCGAAGCCTCCGCGCTGGGCCAGATTTCGACCGTGGACGACATGGTGCGCACCGTGGCCAGTTACAAGGACCTGGCCCGCAAGACCCGCCTGATGTTGGAGAAGGTGGTCAAGGCGCGCAAGGAAACCATCCGCGTCGAGATCCAGCAGGGCGGCAAGGACAAGGCATCGGCGCACATCGCCGCGCTGAATACGCGCCTGGGCAAGCCGTACATGCCGATGATCCCGGTCGACTTCGCCGGCGTCATGAAGGGCAAGAAGACCGTCACCAGCCTGCGCGACGCGGTCGACACCGAGCTCGCGCGCTTCAAGATCGCGGCCAATGCCGTCGCCGACCGCATCCAGATCAACCTGGGCACGCTGCGCGAGCAGGCCGCCGCCCACGCCTTCCTGTTCGCCGACACCGCGTCGATCGTGCTGAAGGACGCCGACGACCTGACCGCCCTGGTGAAGATGCGGATCGCCGACCACGAAGCGGCCGAGAAGGCGAAAGCTGAAGCCCTGCGCGCCCAGATTGCCGAGGAGGAGCGCATCAAGGCCGAGAAGGCCGTTGCCGACGCCGAGCGCGCGCGCGTCGCCGCCGAAACGAAGCGTCAGCTGGACGAACAGGCCGCCGCCGTGGCCGCAGCGCGCGCCCAGCGGGAAGCAGAAACGCGGGCGGCATCCGCCAGCACCGCGCCGGCGCCGCAGCCTGTCGCCGAGACGCCGAAAAATGACCCGGACTTCCAGGAAGTGCAGGCCGCGCCGGCGCAGGTGACGCCGATCGCCGCTGCGCGCCCAGCAGCACCGGCCAGCGCGCCGACCCTGCGCCTTGGCCAGATCGCCGAGCGCTTGGGTTTCAGCCTGACCGCCGACTTCCTCGCGTCCCTGGGCTTCGCCGCCGCCGGCCGCGAGCGTGCCGCCGTGCTGTACCACGAGGCCGACTTCCAACCGATGTGCGCGGCGTTGATCCGCCGCATCACGGCCGCCGCCCAGGCGAAGCAGGCCGCGTAATGACCGGCCAGCGCGCGTGCCTCTGGACGGTCCAGCGCTGCCGCGAGCAGGCCTTCCAGCAGTTCCTCGGCGTCGACAGCGAGCAGGCCGCCGCCGACCGGGTGAAGGAGGTGTGCGAAGTCGAATCGCGCGCCGACCTGGACCGCGACCCGATCGCCCGGGCGCGCTGGAACGAGCAGATCCGGACGCGCTACCAGCAGTACCTGCAGGATCCTAAAAATCATACCACCCAGGAGAAATAGCATGACGAAGACAGCACCAGCAGCAGCGAACGACAGCACCCTGAAGCGCGACGAGAATGGCTATGGCGCGCTGCCCGAGTTCCAGGACTTCGCTTGGCCGGAGGGCGAAGAGCTCGCGCCCAGCGCCGTCATCAACGGCAGCGAAGTGCACGTGGTCAAGCTGATGGACGACACCGCTGCCGACACGCTGATCCTGTCCGGATGGCTGGCCGGCGACGGCAACATCAGCGCGTGGAACCCGATCGCGCCGGAGGGCAGCGACTGGCGCCTGGCCGCCGTGGTCGACCACGAGGAAGGCCCGTTCGCGCTCTTCGCCCGGCCCGGCGTGCACGGTGTCGTCGACGGCAAGGCCTTCGCCCAGGAGTTCCTGCTGGGCGCCATGATCAAAGCCTCGACCAAGCACCTCAAGACGCTGTCGAAGCCGTGGATCGAGATGAAAGAAGGCGAGCAAAAGAGCGTGCTGGCCACCGTGCACCGGGACTGCCGCGAGGCCGTGCGTGACGCGGTCGACATCATCGCCAGCAATGCGCGCCTGACGTTCCAGGCATCGGTCGACCAGGTCGTTTTCAAGGATGGCGTGAAGTGTGTGCTGACCTTGGCCAAGTCCGCCGAGGCGCACAGCCTGGCTGACGCCGAAGGCTCCTACGTCACGATCGTCATCGAGGAGCGCTCGAAGCTGCTGGCCGAGGGCAATGCTCTCGACGTCGAGCCGGACCAGAAGCCGATGTTCGACGAGGCGGCCTGATCATGGCACGCGGACCTGTGCAACACGGCGCGCTGGGCAGCAAGACAGCACAGTGCGCCGCGCGTGATGCGGTCGTGGCCAAGGTCACGGAACTGCTGCAGGAGGGACCGAAGACCGTGGCGGAGATGTACCCGCACGTGGTTTGCCTTCGGCCCACTTTTTCGAATTACCTGGCCCACATGCACAAGAAGCTGCGCCTGATCCACATGACGGGCGCATACCGGAACCGCGCTGAGCTGTGGGCGTGGGGTCCAGACCCGAAGCTGGCGTCCGTGGACGACGAGATCGACCAGGCCTTCGCGGTGCGCCGCGGCGTGGGCCCGGCGCGCCAGATCGGCATGCGGCGTGATGTGCTGGTGGCGGCGCTGTTCGGGCCAGCGCCGGGAGCGGTAGCATGAACGCGGTCGACCTGTTCGCCGGTGCTGGCGGTTTCACGGAAGGCGCGACCCAGGCCGGCTGCAAGGTGCTGTGGGCTGGGAATCACTGGCCTGTCGCGGTCGAGACGCATGCGGCCAACCATCCGCACACCATTCACGCATGCCAGGACCTGCAACAGGTGAACTGGGCCACGGTGCCGCGCCACGACCTGATGCTAGCCTCGTGGTGCTGCCAAGGAAATACCCCGGCGCGCGGTAAGGCGGCCAACAACCCGGAGCACGATTCCAGCCGCTCGACGGCATGGGCTTTCGTTTCCGGACTAGAGCACCACCGCCCTGATTACTTCGTAGGCGAGAACGTGCGCGGCTTCTTGAACTGGGCGCTGTATCCAGCCTGGCGCATGGCCATCGAGGCGCTCGGCTACTGCATGGACATCCAGATGGTCGACGCCGCGGATCTTGGTGTTCCGCAGCACCGCGACCGGCTGCTGTTCATCGGCGTACGCGCCAAGCATCCGCTGATGCTGCGATTGCCGAAGCGCGAGCACGTGCCGGCCAGCACCTTCATCGACTTCGATGCTGGAACCTGGTCGCCGATCGAGCGACCCGGCCGCGCCCCTGCGACGCTGGCCCGCGTGGCGAACGGGCGCCGCCGGTTCGGCGAGCGCTTCCTGATGCCGTACTACGGCAGCGGTTCCGGCTTGACTGGCCGCAGCCTGGACCGCCCGATCGGCACGATCACGACGCGAGATCGCTGGGCCGTCGTCGACGGCGATCGAATGCGCATGCTCATCGTGCCCGAGAGCCGCGCCGGCATGGGCTTTCGACCCGACTACATCCTGCCGAGCGATCCGCGCCTGGCCGTGCACGTGCTTGGCAATGCGGTCGCGCCGCTGGTCGCGTATGAGGCGATCGAAGCATTGAAGGCTGCCGCCTGACCACAACTAAAACGAGGAACCCATGACCAACACGGAAACCCCCTTGATCACCGCCGCGCTGTCGCACCTGGCGCTCGAGCGCGCCGCCGCGTGCGCCGTCCTGATCCCGGACACCGACCCGCCGCTGTACGTGGCGATCGGGACACCGGAGACGATCGGGAAGCTGATTGAAGTGGCTGAGCAACCACCCGGCTACCTCGCCGACTCGCAGATCGCCGCCGGCGCCGCGGTCAAGTGCGACCACGGCCAACCCATCGGGCGCAATGTGGCCATCGACGTCTTCGATGCGATGAAGCCGGCCGGCGGCCAGAAGGGCGGTGTAGCGTGATCCCGGCCTTCCCGCTGCAATGGCCCGCCGGCTGGCCGCGCACGCGCACCGGTGCCGCGAAATCTGGCAAGTTCGGCACCGTTAAACAACGCCACGGTCAGGTCTGGGGGAGTCGTGCCGACATCACGATTGCCGAAGCTACGGCCCGTGTCCTGGGCGAGCTGGCCCGCATGGGCATCGATCACCAGGACGTGGTGATCTCGACCAACCTGGCGCTGCGCCTGGATGGCCTGCCACGATCTGGCCAGGCCGCACCGCGCGACGCCGGCGCAGCCGTCTACTGGCAGACGTCGAAGGGCGCGCGCCGCGTCATGGCGATCGACCAGTACAGCAAGGTGGAAGACAACCTGGCCGCGATAGCTGCGACGCTGGACGCCATGCGCGCGATCGAGCGGCACGGCGGCGCGCAGATCCTGGACCGGGCATTTACTGGGTTCACCGCGCTGGCGGCGCCGGCCGCCGCGAGGCCCTGGCGCGAGGTATTCGGCTTTCCAGCGGGCGCGCACGTCGGCATCCCCGAGCTGCGCGCCAACTACCGCCGCCTTGCCAGCGCGCGCCACCCAGACCGCGTCGGCGGAAGCGACGCCGCCATGTCGGAGCTGAATGTGGCACTGGCCGAGGCTGAGCTGGAGATCGGATCGTGATCGCGCGCGGCCTCGACCGTCGCTGGCGCCCGCGCACACCGGAGCTGCTGCTGCCCGAGCGCCGCGATGGTCTCGACAGGCGCGCGCTGCACAGCCAGCCGGCGCCGCCATCGGCGATACGAATTGGGCATGGGGAAGCGACGCCGCCTGTTGAGCGCCGGCGCTTCCCGGAATCAGGAACGGAATAGGAGGGAAGGATGGGGGATCTAAACAGGCAGCAGATATGCGCCGCCCTGGCTGTCAGCGAATCGACAATAAGGCGCCTGGAACATGCTGGGTTACCATTTACGCCAGTCGGCGTAAGGTCGAAACGGTACGACCTGGCAGAATGCAAAAAGTGGCTAAAGGAGAATCAACAGTGTCAACCTGGGAAGATAAAGCCGGTCGGCGGCACGTCGGAATTATGGTCCAAGGCAAGCGAGTTCACCGCATCCTGCCGGAAGGTGCAACTGCGAGTGATGCCAAGCTCGTAGAAGCCGAGCTCCGCGCTGCCGTGGCGCGGTCGCCGAAGACGGTCAACATCCCGGGCGATCCGCCCATGGCGGCCATCCTTGCGATCTATGTTGAGCACGCGCAGGCGCTGCGCAGTGCAGAGACGTCCGAATACCACGCGCGCCGGCTCGGGCGTTGGGCAGAACGGTACAAGGCCAGCCAGGCCCAGGAGTTCGCCGACCACGTGATCAAGGACATGCGCGGCAGCTACGCGCCGGCGACGATCAACCGGTCACTGGCCTGTGCGAAGAAGGGGCTTGAGATTGCGTGGCGCCAGCGCCTGACCCCGGAGAACTATGGCCTGCGCATCCGGCTGGTGACGGTCAACAATAAGCGCGAGGTCTTCCTTTCCGTCGACGAGGTGCGACAGATCGCGCAGCACTGCTCGGAGCAGGCCCAGGCTGCCATTTGGTTCGCGCTCCTGACCGGCGCGCGCCGCGGTGAAATCTTCCAGATCCGGGCGGAGCACATCGGTGTGGACACGATCATGCTGCCGGCCAGCCACACGAAGACGAACAAGATGCGCGTCATCCCGATCATCCCGGCGCTGCGGCCGTGGCTGCAGCACTTCCCGCTAACGATCACGGTCGACGGCGTAAAGTCCGCGTGGCGCCGTGCCCGAGTTTCGGCGAGGATGGAGCACGTGAACTTCCACGACCTGCGACATTCGTGCGCAAGCATCATGCTGGGGCTGGGTGTCGACCTGTACACGATCAGCAAGGTGCTCGGGCACAGCACCGTGCAGACGACCCAGCGGTATGCGCACCTTCAAGTCGACGCGCAGCGCGCCGCGCTTGAGAAGCTGGGCGCGCTGGCCCACAAATAGCCTGTGTAAAAACCGGTGTAAAACGGTGCAAATCAGCAGCAGTTTATGCCGGCCTGGAGGTGCGCTCACCCTATGAAACCCTGCGCGAAACCGTCATTCAATAGCATTCACACTGCAGGGGTCGCAAGTTCGAAACTTGCACTTCCCACCAGAATTTAGTTTTTCGATTCAAGCACTTAGGTGCACCCAGCGAACCCAGGCAAAAAACTTGGGGGGAATTTGGGGGAATTGGAAGCAAGCTGAAGAAGCGTTGCACGCGAAAGCGGAGCAGCGCTTTTTGCTTTTTGGGGCTGGTTTTTGCGCTTCAGTCCGCATCTGGAAGGTGGGGAGATTGGCACCCTGTGGTCGGGCCGTAAGGTAGGCTTGCGCGAGTGGTAGAACTTGAGTCGAGCGAAGTGCGGAACAAACATAAGCGCTATCGTTCTGGTCCGAGGTAGCTGCGTTTGCTGTCCGAAGCCCCGACGGCACGGGTGCGCGATGTTTTCGGTAGCGGCATGGTCCTTCAATTCACAGTGGCGGCGCGCGCTTGAAGATGCCTGTCGAGGTCAGGACCCGGTGCAACTGGAAACGCTCATACCGCCGAGAGACTCGCAAGTGTGCAAGCGCTGCGGATCTATTTTTTACGCGCGAACGCCGTGATGCCGCTCCCCGCCGAGCCGGGTCTCTTCTTCTCCCTCGCAGATAGCGTCCCGGATTGTTGAAGGCACCTCGTCAGACATCGCTCCCCGGTTTCGTCTTCAGGTTACAGAATTTCTCGTTACTGGGTGATTGATTGGTGGCAGGCCGAGCGCATGCCGAACCGTTTGCGCGGCTGGTAGGAGCTGTGCGCAGGCAGAGCGGCGAGGCGGCGCCATGCTCGCACGCATGACGCCCGAAGTGCAACTGCAATGCGCCGTGCTTTCGCCGGTGTGCATTGCCCCGGCGGAGCGGGTCCGCGGCGTCTTAACGTCCGTACCGTGAGAGCCTCACCCCGACAGGAGGATGCTGGAAAGGCAGTGTTGGGTACATCAGATGTATCGGGCGGGCTTGCTTGCACATCCGAAGAGTAAGCCAATACGAACTGGTCCCAACGGAGCGGTCAATACTGACATTGTCGGACCAGACTCCCTTGCTCTGTCAGGATCATTACTGCTACGGCAAGCGGAACTGCGGTTCCGGCGAAAGACTTAGAGGGTGTAGACAAATCAAACTTAATAATCGAGTCTGTCGAGTGGCGTAAGCGCCTCGGCTAGCAATACCCAAGCGGACGGGATATCTAGCTTGCCTGGTTGGTATGTGCCGGCAGATTAGGCGGCAAATGGAAGATTGCGTTGCCGCCATTGCTTTTCAGACCGGTTAGTTCGGCTCATCGCCCTCTGGCCTTCCTGATCTGAGTTAGTTCAGTCCGATAGATTTTGAGTCGAACAGTGGGGGAGTACCGTGATGAGTTCTCCCTCACTCCTTGCCGGGACGGGCGTCCGCCGGAGTCAGCGACGCGAACCAGGCCGGCCACAAAGCTACACAGGCGCCAGTCAGCAGTGCTGCGGTCGGCGCTTGCTCAATTACTGGCGAGCGGCGCCTGCACATCGAGGTCCGGTTTATTGGCGAGGTGAGGCTCGCAGATGCGGTACCCAGGGTCAAGCGACGCCAAGGCAAGAAAGTTCATAAGCATCGCGGAGAGATACGACATCAAGGCGGCGACCACAAAGTACAGGGGATGTGTCCTCCCAGGGAACGGCGGCTAAGTGACGGCATCTCAGCCCTGGCCGCAAACCAATGCGGTCATGCTCAGAATAACGCGAGTCCCGATAAGGCGAGGCCCGGGATGCCGAGAAGGATGTGAAGGCGCCAGGAGCCATGCCTCTGCGCCGCTCCTTACGCGACATTGATCGCTACCTCGATTAGCCCCTCACGGCCATATTGCGCCTCCTCAACGTATCCTCTTAGCAAACCTCTAGGATTCTTATTTGCAAAGTTGTCGCGACATATGTCTGCGTCATTAGGAGGAACGGCCCGTGCCCATCGAAACAGTTAGGGAGACTCAATTTTCCATCCGGAAACGCAACGCTATGCGGGGGAAAGGATCGGAGGACGGGGCCGTTGCCATCATGACCCCGTTTGTCGCCATCATCATGATCGGTATGTTCGGGATGGCTCTTGACCTCAGCCGTAGCTATAATCGGAAAGCGGAACTGCAGCAAGCCGCTGATTCCGCCGCGCTGGCTGCGGCCTCCACCTTGGATGGTACCGTGGAGGGTATTAATCGGGCGGTCCTGGAGGCTGAGCAAACCGCAGAATATTCCACCTTTGCGTATAACACCGATGGTGTTTCCTGGTCCCCCGCCGCACTTACTTTTGGAAAGAGCGCCGACGGTGATCCGGGCGGCTGGATGGACGCGACAACGGCAAAAGCCAATCCGACGAAGATTTTTTTTGTCCGGGTCGACACATCGGCCTTAGACCCCAAGCATGGGAAAGTCCAGAACTTCCTGATCCCAATTTTGCCATCCGCCCCGAAGGAGTCGAATGTGGCGGCCACGGCGGTGGCTGGGCGGGATTCCATCAACGTATTGCCCCTCGCAATCTGCGCGAACGCCAACACTGCTGCAACCTCTCTCCCATCAGGAGAACTCGCGGAGTACGGCTTCAGGCGAGGAGTGAGCTACGACCTGATGAATCTGAATCCGGTAGGTCGCTCTCCTGAGAATTTCCTTGTGAATCCAGTCGCTCCTGCCGGCACGGTTGGCACGACGATGAAGAGCAAGCTGGACATCGTCAAGCCATTTATCTGCATGGGAAAGATGGCCATACCAACATTGCAGGGTGGTGACGTCACGGTCGAGCGGGGCTTCCCGATCGAATCGCTCCGCGCGTACCTTAACTCCCGGTTCGGTGACTATACCCCCCCATGTCAGGCGTCTACAGCGCCGGCGGATCCGAGCGTCACAAGCTTCGATCTTGCCAATACAAAGATGACAGATACGCCGGACGGTCTCGCTGCCAAGTCATTAACGGATCCGGCGGACCCGCTGCTGACGGTGGCGGAAAAGCCTCCCGCCCCGACAAAGACCGCTTATGGGCCCCTGTGGTCGTATGCAAAAGCTGTCAAGTATTCATCTTACAGTGCTAACAGTGGCGTGGAACCTGCAGACGGGTATGCCACATTTAACGCTACGGCTACAGATTGGGGTCTGCTCTACCCGCCAGGGCCTCAACCAAAATCATACCCGAGCACAACACCATACCAGTCAAGCGGTGGAACGGCCAAGTACAAGTTTTACCGCAACACCCGAGTACTTAACGTGCCGCTTTTGCACTGCTCGGCTTCCACAGCAATTAGCACGACGGCAAGCGTGCTAGGGATTGCGAAATTCTTCATGACAGTCCCCGTAACGGGCACTGCCCTCTATGCCGAGTTTGCCGGGATGGCCACCGAGAATGCCCTGGGTGGTGATGTGAGGCTTTACAAATGAGACCAGCACACAATATAACTGGGCGGCAGTGTGAACGCGGAGCGATCGCAGTCGAGACGGCAATCGTGCTCCCCATTCTATTGCTGGTTTTGGGATTTCCATCAATCCTCCTGGCTTTTTACTTCCGTCAATATACGGCTGTGCAGAAAGCCGCCCACGACGCCGCGATCTACCTTTCGACAGCGCCAAGACTGGAAATGACAGCGACAGGGCCGGACGGCAATTTTGCTGCTCTTACCGTGGCAAAGAAGATCGTTGAGAAGGAGCTGGCCGGCGTCGTCCCTGGCGGTGTTTCCGTGGCTCCGTACACTACATGCTTCTACCGGATAGGAAACATTACGAAGGGGAATGCATGTACGTCGCAGATATTCAAACTCGAAACCAACACATTGTTTCGTTTAGACGTAGCGATCAACGTACCTTTCATCAACCCACTCACCGGCCGCGAAGTCGAGGCCTTGTATATGTCAAGCATTGCGACGGTACGCTACTTGGGGAAATGACATGAAACGGGGCGAATTCAAAGTACGAACAAGGCAGGCAGGAAGCGCGGCCGTTGAATTCTCGCTGGTCGCGGTCATTTTTTTTACGGTTGTGTTCGCCGTACTCGAACTGGCACGCTGGGAATACTTGTTGAATACCCTGCAAGAAGTCACCCGCCGTGCCGCCGCCGCTGCGGCTAACGCTGACTTCAGCGATGCCGCGCTGCAGAAAGTTCAATCAGACGCCGTCTTCCGCAATTCACTTGGTCCCCTGGCGCTTGGGGAACCCGTCACCGCCGCAACCGTTATGATCGACTACCTGTCGGTCTCGAATACGAGCTGGGATCTGAAGCACGTAAGTGTCCGTCCTGCATGCCCCGCGCTCAGTAAGCTGAACTGCATGACGAACCCGCATGCCGATAACTGCATTCGCTTCGTTCGTGCGAGAGTTTGCAAGTCAATGGATGACACAGGTAACTGCACCCCACTTTCCTATCAAATGGTTTTCCCGTTCCTTAATCTCTCCGGGGTAAAGATCCCGCCTTCCGAGACGATCGTCCCGGCCGGCAACCTCGGGGCGACTGCCGGTTCTATCGTGGATCCAACGTGTTCTTGACGGCACCGTTGAGGAATCGTGCAGGGGGTGATGCCCGATCGGACATCACTGTGGGACAGCGCAACTCTGGTTACGCTGTCCGACTCGATCGAGCGGGTTATGGTCGCGTGAGATCCATGATTCTGGTAGATGGACCAGTCGACTTTGGCTGTGACGGATCTGTAAAAGATGCCCGAGTTACTGGCACGGACTCAAACTGCGCCCCTCGAAAATCTGCCGCCCGTCCCACGGCAGTGGCGAGCTGGACAGCAAGCGCCGGCATGCCGGGTTCGCTCGTATCGTGGCTGACAACGAAGAAGCTGAGCTCCCCGGTTCGCGCCGCGATGCCCGCGATCGCAAACAGGCGCGATCCGGTCTCCCCCATGCTAAAGCTGTAGCTCAGCCTGGCCATATCGGGGAATTCTTCGATGGCTGGCCTCATCGCATTCCAGTTGGAATAGCCATACGCCCATGCAAGGCGGTGGAGGCAAGACACATGCGGCAGCCGTTTGCCGTCGACGTGGGAGAGGGTTGCCGAAAGAAAACGCGCTACTGCGGCGGCTTCGATCCGGGTAATAGGTAGGGGCATGCTTTATCCTCGCATGGGCACCCGCGTAAACAGTTTCTCCCGTTACCATTCTGTGCCCGTTGCTCGAATAAAACCGTAAGCTGGAGGGTGAGTACTGCAGGACTTTTACCGTACCCGTATCCGGGTGGGAGAGGTGGGCATCCTTGTGCCGCTGGGATCGATCATAGACGATATCGAAAAGTCATGCAACGGGTGCGGTGCGGTGACGTCCGGTTGCCAGGTGTGTCCCGAAGCTCATCCAAATTACCGGGCGAGCCGGGTAACGTCCGCACCACCTTGGGTGTCGAAACGCTCAAGATCTCCGCGCCGGCCCCGGGAGCACGCCGCGCGAATTGACCAGGCAGGCCATGGCGCTCGGGGAGTTCGCGACACGCATAAATCGTGTGTATTCGCTGTCGACGAGGCCGTCGTTGTAGTCGGTGTGTTCGCCGATCAGGCTGACACGGCCCGGGGCCTGGACCTGGATGGAGGGCGCAACGCGACGGCGGCCTGGAAAACAGCGGCCGCACGGGCCATGGCGGATTGGATCATCCTCCTAGGTAGAGGGAGTGAGGAGGTAGTGCACGTCCGAGACCGCGCGCAGCTGGGCGGCCGCCTGTTCCGGCGTCAGGTCGCGCTGGGTTTCGGCCAGCATTTCGAAGCCAACCATGAACTTGCGCACCGAGGCCGAGCGCAGCAGGGGCGGGTAGAAGTGGGCGTGCAGCTGCCAGGGGGCGGTGTCGTCGGAACCGTAGGGAGCGCCGTGCCAGCCCATCGAATACGGGAAGGAGGCCTGGAACAGATTGTCGTAACGGACCGTGAGTTCCTTCAGTGCCAGCGCCAGGTCGGCGCGCTGCGTCGGGTTCAGGTCTTCCAGGCGCTGGACGGGGAAGCGCGGCAGCAGCAGGGTCTCGAAGGGCCAGCTGGCCCAGTAGGGCACCACCGCGAGCCAGAATTCGGTCTCGACGACGACCCGTTCGCCGGCCGCCGCTTCGCGCTCGACATAATCGAGCAGCAGCGGCTTGCCATGTTGGGCGAAGTAGTCGCGCTGCTGGACGTCCTCGGTGGCCGGCAGGTCGGGCAGGAAGCTGGTCGCCCAGACCT
>Ga0213836_101601_pt1 | contig 12874 bp, 10 predicted proteins | sample SWPATP03_FD_160578 | JGI IMG/M metagenome (GOLD analysis project Ga0213836, IMG submission 160578) | Coastal seawater microbial communities from Marineland, Florida, United States - SWPA TP0 #3 | ecosystem: Environmental > Aquatic > Marine > Coastal | place: USA: Florida | collected 2016-08-05
TGTCCTTCCTGGCAGTAACCATAAGGATAATCCGAGTCTTGACTATTCATGCCAGCTTCATCGAGGTAAACCAACCCTTCCGGCTCCATATGTTCAATCTGAGCAATAAACTCCTCTCGCTGTTGCTCATCACCTTCTTGGTAGCCGTAAGTTTTTTTTCTGGTGAAGCCAATTTTCTTCAAGGCTCTGGATATGGTGCCAGGAGAGATGTCGTCATCCCAAAGTTCAGCCATTTGAGCGGAGGTTTTGTGGCCATGCTCTTGGGCAAAAGCCTTGAATTTATGCCAGTCGGTAATTTTGTGGTTATTGCCAGGTCGGTGATTAGGTTTAGGGAGGAAGTCTCCGGTCTGTGCTTTTCTTTGCAGCCAGAGATTGATAGTGTTCCGGCTGACATGGAAAACTTGACTGGCTTCTGTTTTGGGCATACCGTCTAGTTCAATTGCATCAATAACTTTTTGTCTGAGGTCGTAACTATAGGGGGCTGGCATTTTTGGTCTTCTTAGTCATCTCGTCCTCTCCATTATACGTCCTAATTTTCCTGTCTGGGGCTATATTTCACCAAGGGCGAAAGTCCCACTAGGAGGTTATTTCAGGCATTGCAGCCTTATTTTGACTCCTAAACGTCTCGCACTTAATATATACTATACAATACCATGAGACCAAAAATATTTTGAGGGAAAATGGATCAAGCTATACCGCCAGAATTAGAATTCAGTAATCCTCTTGGTTGTCTCCCATGTCCTGATAGTCCGCTGTCTCTGGATTCTGCTTTTTATGTGGAGCGTCCCCCCATCGAAATTAGAGCCTATCAGCAAATAACCCAACCTGGTAGTGTTATGCGAATTAAAGCACCCCGAAAAATGGGAAAAAGTTCGTTAATGCTAAGGTTGATTAACCACGCCAACAGTTTAGGATATAGTACCGTCTTAATTGACTTTCACCAAGCGGATTTAGGGATTTTTGAAAGTTCGACCAAATTTTTGCGTTGGTTATGTAGTAATGTCACCAGACAGTTAGGAATAGCCTATAATATTAATGATTATTGGGATGAAGACATCGGCGACAAAGTGAGCTGCACGATGTATTTTGAAGAATACTTAATTCCCCAAATTAACGGACCTTTTTTATTGGTTTTTAATGAGGTTAATTTGCTGTTTGAGTATCCCAAAATCTTCATGAACTTTCTGCCATTATTGCGATTTTGGCATGAGAAATCTGCACATTCAACAATTTGGCAGAAATTGCGCCTGGTTTTGGTTCATTCCACAGAAGTTTATGTTTCTTTAGGGATTAATCAATCTCCCTTTAATGTAGGTGTATTGATTGATTTACCTGAGTTTACGCATCAGCAAGTGGGAGAACTAGCCGACAAATACCAACTCACTTTAACCGAAAATCAGTTACACAAATTAACCTGCTTGGTCGGTGGACATCCCTATTTAATTCATCTAGCTTTTCATTATTTATATGATCATCAAACAAAATTTGATGATTTTTTTCATCGAGCTTCTACCGATGCAGGTATTTATAAAAATTATCTGAAAAGATTCTGGATATTAATTCAAAAAAAGCCACAATTAGTGGAAATTATGCAGCAGTTAATCGCCGCCAAAAAAGCCTTAAAAATTGAGCCAATATCAGCCTATTACTTAGAGAGTATAGGGATAATTAAAAGCCTAAATAATCATTATCTTTTGGCTTGTGATTTGTATCGTGTTTACTTTAGCTATAAACCGATATTCCCCCAAGTGCCTAGTTCTATTTATATAGAACAATTGGAACGTGATAACCAATATTTATCAAATTTAGTTTATGTTGATGAACTCACTAAGGTGGCTAATCGCTCACAATTCCAGAAGGCTTTTAAAATGGAATGGGAATGTATGGCTATCAAACATAATCCCCTGGCATTAATTGTCTGCGATATAGATTACTTTAAACTATATAACGATACTTTTGGTCATCTAGCCGGAGACGTATGTTTACAAAAAGTAGCCCAAGCTATTCAACATAATTTACAACGTCCCAATGATTTATTAGCTAGATATGGTGGAGAAGAGTTTGTGGTGCTTCTACCCCAAACTGATGGGAAGGGAGCCATGTTTGTGGCGGCAAAAATTTGCCTCGCGGTCAAAGAATTAGCTATAGCTTCTGGAGTGCCTAAATCTGTAGATTCTCAGCATCCGGTAGTAACGATAAGTATAGGAATTGCCAGCATAATTCCTAGCAGTGATTATCATCCAGAGACCCTGTTTATGGCAGCAGATCAAGCACTGTATGAATCCAAAAAAGCTGGACGCGATCGCTATACTATGAGTTCAGAATTTAACTTTAAATACTAAACCGATACCCATGAAATTCCCAGAAATTGGCATCAGGTTCGAGATCGGGTAAAATTGTACTGAGGGGGGTTAAGCCAGTATCATCCCCCAGTCTGAGTCAGAAACAGCCGTAACAGTCATCTGTTGGCGCAAAGGTGCTTGAGATAGTGGCTAGACCAGGATAACAGTAGGCTAGACCCATAGCAGCATCAGCAAGAATCGATTAATATAAGCTAAATTAGCAGAAAGGGAAATCAAGTAGTCAATCCTTTTGAAAATATACAGAGGATTTTGAATATGTGTATTTGTGTTAACTGTTACTATGTCGATCGCTGTATCACCTACCACGCGGTAGAAACCCAGCATCAGGAACGCCATGTTAGCGAAAATCCCACCTTTGACCCCGTTGAACCCAGCATCAACGTTAATATTCGCACCACAGAAGATAGCATCGAGATGGAATGGGATGTAGTTGGCTGTGAGAGCTTTAAACAAGAAACCGGAAAATGGTCAAAATTGCGACCAGGAGAGCCTATCCCCACCTAATCACCAGCGGACAGCCATTAACAATTGGGGGTCAATCGTCACCCCCATCTTTAATTTTTTTTAACATCCTCAGATTATGAGTTACTGTTTTAATCCCCACTGTCCCAATCCCGAAAAACCAGGTGAGGGGGAGTTGTGCCAACACTGTGGCGCTTCTGTGAAACTATCGCCGCCAATGGCGGGGTCAGCCAATAGCCGTTATGCTGCGCTGGAACTCCTGGGACAAGGGGGATTCGGTCGCACATTTTTAGCGGTTGATCAACTGACACCCCACCATCCCCAAGTCGCCATTAAACAGTTTTTTCCCCAGGGAAATAATGCCAAGGGAGCGGCGGAGTTATTTCGTCAGGAAGCGCAGCAACTGGAGATTTTAGGGGAACATCCCCAAATCCCTAACCGGGTGGCTTATTTTGAGTCGGAACCCTATCAATATTTGGTTCAAGAGTTTATTGAGGGTAATAACCTGGCTCAAGAATTGATGCTCAAGGGTCCGTTTACGGAAAATCAAATTTATCAGGTTCTGGATGAATTGTTACCTGTGTTACAGTTTATTCACAGCCATAAGGTGATTCATCGAGATATTAAACCGGAAAATATTATCCGTCGCCACCGTAGCAGTAAAGGCTCAGAAAATACCTTGGTTTTGGTGGATTTCGGGGCGGCTAAATTGGTGACAGGGGGGCTATTACCTAAAACCGGGACTCTGATTGGTTCGGCTGCTTATACCGCCCCAGAACAGTTGATGGGAAAGGCTGTCTTTGCTAGTGATATTTATAGTTTGGGGGTAACTTGTATTCATTTGTTGACGGGTGTTACCCCTTTTGATTTGTTTGATGGTCATGAGGGTAATTGGGGCTGGCGTAGCTATTTAAAAAGTCCTGTTAGTGACGAATTAGGTGATATTTTAGATAGAATGTTGGCGGGGGCGACTAGCAAGCGTTTTCATTCGGCGGCGGCGTTACTGCTCAAGTTGCACCCTACTCCTAAATATATTGAGGCTATGCCGGGTTTCCAGTCGGAATCGGAAACTGGTTTTGTGGCGATCGCCACTAATCAAACCCCGATTAAACAGCCAATAAAACCTAGTAAACTCCCCCAGGAAGAACCACAAATCACTGAGGTTCTGCAAAAGGCTCTCAAATTCTATCAAGTTAAGGTGCAAGTTAATCGGATTAGTAAATCCAAGTTAACTATTGTGATTAATCGTGCCGCCCAACAACAGGTTGATTATCCCCAAATAGCTAAGGCGATCGCCTCTGAATTAACCCAATTAAACCTCAAGAATATTGTCCGGGTTAAGTTATTAGGTAGAGTCCAAAATCGAGGGGTTCCTGAATGGCAAATGGTACTCAAATTAGACCCCAAAGCTAGACGCAAAAATCAGCGCCTGCGGTTTAAGCAATATTGCCATAACTTGATTAGCAGTGAACATTGGCGCAAAAGAATCCACAGTAAACAGTTCTGGATGGATACATTAACTATGGCTATGGTCGCCTATATTTTTAGCAATAACTTGATAGTTTTTACGCCATTTGTAGCACTGCTAATTTCTCCAATGTTTATCATTTTTAAAAACTGGATAAAACCATATCATGACGTGGACGAAAACCAAGTTTTTGCCATAGTTGTCGGGTTATTCTTGGTGCTGGAGTTGCTGCAATTAAGATGGGTTCGTAACGACCTTTTTGGTATCATTATCGCTGGGATGTTTGTATCTATGCCACTGTTTTCCAACCGGAATAATTAATAATTAATGCTGCCCAAAGGCGTTGATTAACTTCCGGAAAGGGAGTGGGCGATCGCCTCTCCCATAACTTTGATGCGCGCCCCTAGTTGTCAGCACGAGATGACAAAATTTGCTGAATTTCCTGCAATGGTAAACCCAACATTTCGGCGATCCGGATCGCGCTATTTCCCAAATTTGCCAAACGCACAACAATATTTATCCTTTCCTGTTGCAGCCCTTCTTGGCAACCGTCGGCAAATGCTTCTTGATAGAATCGGGTTTGTTTTAAATCGGTGAGTCCTAACATTTGGGCAATCTCCTCGCGACTTATTTGGGGTAGTTTGTAAATAACTATAGTTTCGATGATATCAATGATATCCCGTTGAATGGATTCTGGGGGGAGGGTTTGTTGGGCTTGCTTGATCAGGCTTATGGCTGATGCGATCGCCTCCGATGATGTTGGGTTTCACTGCCCTGCACCCAACCTACGGACAGTTACTGAGGTGGTCGGGAGAAATACTCCGTCGAGGCGGAAGGCTAGTTGTTTGACTTCTACAGAGGTGAATTGGTAGCGATCGCTTTCTTAGGGTGGACGGTTCGGCAGTTCAAAGAAGCTGCGGGGGTACTGTTGGAAAATATTGAAAATTGATGTGGGGTGGCAATGGGTTACACACAACCCACGGAAAGCTAGTTGGGTTTCACTGCCCTACTACGCAAAGCTGTGGATGTTGGGTTTCACGCTCGTTGCACCCAACCTACGGACAGTTACTCAGCAGCGGATATCCACCTTAAAAAGAACTGCCATCACCTATCAGAATTAAAGGCGACCAATAAAAGGGATGTATGGCTTGTTGGGCGAAGGTTAATTTCGCCTGCCGTAAGGCCTCAACTTTCGTCATTTCCTGGTTGACATTCTCATAAAATTGTGTCATAATTAAGAGGGTTTTGTTGTCCTCGGAATTCCATAAACTGGCAATCACCGCATCGGCTCCCGCCCGTTCAAATAAGTAGGCGATCGCTGCAAATTCGCGGCCGTCTGATTCGGCTTCCATGGCGGTTTCACAAGCACTTAAAACCACCAAGTTAGTTTGGTTTAATCCCAACAATGCGGCATCAGCAATATTGAAGGTTTCACCATTAGCAAATAATATGTTATTTGCCTCTAAATTTAGCCCCGGACATCCTTGCCTTTGAAAGCAGCCGTGGGTCGCCAAATGCAGGATATTAAACCGGGCATAATCGTTATAAAAACGGTGGCGGGTGGCTTGTTCCCGCAGCCAATATTCCCCTGATAAAATTTCGGTAACTTGGCGGGCTTCCTGTTCGGCTCCCGGAAGTTCTTGGGAGGTGGGGGTGGGGTTGCCAAAGGCTAAAACATTGGTGGATAATCGGGGGTTATTTGGGATATTGCGGGTGGCGGAAATGCGGGTGAGGTAGTGGATGGGGTATTTTTCAAGGAGGTATTGTTCGCTTTGATTATCATAGAGGGTTTCAAAGGGAATATAACGGAGTTTTCCGGTGGCAATGATGGCGATTTGTTGGGGAGAATAGGCAGCAATATCCGCCTCGACGGGACGAATGAGATAATCATACAGTAGTTCTTGATTGCCAGCGTAGTTGTCGGAGTTTGGGTTTTGGATTTGGGCGCGATATTCGGTGAGGATGGCATCAAATTCGGTGGGGTTAATGGGAATGGTGCGGACGAGGGTGGCTTGGTCGCGGCTGACTAAAAAAATGCCGATTTTATCCTGGATGTTAGTAATATTAGTTAACAAAACGGGTTGAATCACTAGGGTTCCGGGGGCGATATTTGCCCGGAGAGTTTGGATGTCTTGGGGGGTGGTTTCAAAGAGTTCGGCAACTTGGGTATATTGGCGGGAGATATCCTCGGCTAGTTGGCTATTTTCGGCTTGTAATTGGTTGATTTGTTGAGAGAGTTGGGGTGTCCAGTCCTGGTCAACTTGGGCGTAAAGTAATTGTAGGCGTTGATGGTTTTGATTCCATTGGTCAATGAGTTTTTGGGCTTCTGGGTCGCCAACTTGGGCATCGATAAGGCGGGTATAGTCGGCGAGGTCGAAGGTGGTGGCGAGGTTATACCATTTAAAGGCTTGGTCGGGTTGGTTTTGGTCAATAAGAAGATCCACAAGGGCGACGGGTGTTCCTCGGTTACTTTCTAGGAATGTTTGGCGGTTTTCCTGTTGCAAACCTGCACGCATTTCTAGGGTAATTTGTACGGATTTTTCCAAGTTTTCGATGGCGGTCTGGGGTTGATTGATTTCGCTGTAAACTCCACCGATATTACTGAGAGTAGTGGCTTCCCCGGCGCGATCGCTCACTTCCCGCCTAATGGGTAATGCTTGCTGGTAGTATGTTAAGGCTTCCTGGGGTTTACCGATAGCGCTGTAAACTGCACCGATACCATTGAGAGTAGCTGCTTCCCCCCTGCGATCGCTCACTTCCCGGCTAATGGGTAATGCTTGCTGTAAGTATGTTAAGGCTTCCTGGGGTTGACCGATAGCGCGGTAAACTCCACCGATATTATTGAGAGTAGTGGCTTCCTGTCTGCGATCGCTCACTTCCCGCAATATGGGTAATGCTTGCTGGAAGTATGTTAAGGCTTGCTGGGGTTGACCGATATCGCTGTAAACTGCACCGATATTATTGAGAGTAGTGCCTTCCCCCCTGCGATCGCGCACTTCCCGCCATATTGGTAATGCTTGCTGGTAGTATGTTAAGGCTTCCTGGGGTTGACCGATAGCGCTGTAAACTAAACCGATACTATTGAGAGTAGCTGCTTCCCCGGCGCGATCGCGCACTTCCTGCCTAATGGTTAATGCTTGCTGGTAGTATGTTAAGGCTTCCTGGGGTTCACCGATAGCGCTGTAAACTCCACCGATATTATGGAGAGTAGCTGCTTCCCCCCTGCGATCGCGCACTTCCCGGCTAATGGTTAATGCTTGCTGGTAGTATGTTAAGGCTTCCTGGGGTTGACCTATTTGGCCGTAAACTCCACCGATATTATTGAGAGTAGTGGCTTCCCCCCTGCGATCGCGCACTTCCCGGCTAATGGTTAATGCTTGCTGGTAGTATGTTAAGGCTTCCTGGGGTTGACCTATTTGGCTGTAAACTAAACCGATATTATTGAGAGTAGTGGCTTCCCCCCTGCGATCGCGCACTTCCCGCCTAATGGGTAATGCTTGCTGGAAGTATGTCAAGGCTTCCTGGGGTTGACCGATAGCCCTGTAAACTCCACCGATATTACTGAGAGTAGTGGCTTCCCCGGCGCGATCGCTCACTTCCCGGCTAATGGGTAATGCTTGCTGGAAGTATGTTAAGGCTTCCTGGGGTTTACCGATATCGCCGTAAACTGCACCGATACTATTGAGAGTAGTGGCTTCCCCCCTGCGATCGCGCACTTCCCGGCTAATGGGTAATGCTTGCTGGAAGTATGTTAAGGCTTCCTGGGGTTTACCGATATCGCGGTAAACTAAACCGATATTATTGAGAGTAGTGGCTTCCCCCCTGCGATCGCGCACTTCCTGCCTAATGGTTAATGCTTGCTGGTAGTATGTTAAGGCTTCCTGGGGTTGACCGATATCGCTGTAAACTAAACCGATATTATTGAGAGTAGTGGCTTCCCAGGTGCGATCGCTCACTTCCCGAGTAATGGGTAATGCTTGCTGGTAGTATGTTAAGGCTTGCTGGGGTTCACCGATCCGATTATAGTTGAAACCCAGACCCAAGTTGGCTACTGCTTCCCCTTCTCGATTTTGGATACTTTGGGCAATAGCTAGGGCTTGTTTAAGGGTTTCTATGGCTTGTAAAGGTTGCCCTTGCTGAGTTTGCTGCCATGCTTGTTGCATCAGTTGTTGCAGTTGTGCCGCCTGAGTCTGGGAGGTTTGGGCATAACTGCGCTGTGCCAGAATTGGCAATATCGCGGGAGTCGCCAATAGCATTGTTACTCCCAATAAACCACCCATCATTAATCTTTTCATGGCATCACCTATTATTAATTGAAAATTGATGTTGGGTTTCACTGCGTTGCACCCAACCTACGGGAAGCTGCTAAATCAATCAGTTGTTGCAATTGTGCCGCCTGAGTCTGGGAGGTTTGGGCATAACTGCGCTGTGCCAGAATTGGCAATATCGCGGGAGTCCCCAATAGCATTGTTACTCCCAATAAACCACCCATCATTAATCTTTTCATGGCATCACCTATTATTAATTGAAAATTGATGTTGGGTTTCACTGCGTTGCACCCAACCTACGGGAAGCTAGTTGGGTTTCACGCTCGTTACACCCAACCTACGGACTGCCAATAGAGAACCAATTATTAATCTTTCCATGGCATCACCTAATCTAAGTTTATTCAGCCACATTTGAAAGTTGATGTGGGGTGGAACCTTGCCTGTCAATTTTACAGTAATTGTTAACTGTTGGGTTGACCGGATTTCTCACCCCACCCGAAAACCTCAATCCATCCCTAAATATCTCCCCCCTTCAACTTGCCAATATTCCCTCATAAATAACTGCCATCACCTATCAGAATTAAAGGCGACCAAGAAAAGGGATGTAGGCCTTGTTGGACGAAGGTTAATTTCGCCTGTCGTAAAGCCTCGGCTTTTGTCATTCCCTCGTTGACATTCTCATAAAATTGTGTCATAATTAAGAGGGCTTTCTTGTCCTCCGCACTCCATAAGCTGGCAATCACGGCATCGGCTCCCGCCCGTTCAAATAAGTAGGCGATCGCTGGCAATTCGCGGCCGTCTGATTCCCTTGTCATCGCGGTTTGACAAGCACTTAAAACTACCAATTTAGTTTGGTTTAATCCCAACAATGCTATATCCGCAATATTTAAGATTTCTCCATTGGCAAATAATATCTGATTTGCCTCTAGCTCCGCACATCCCTGGGGGTTCAAGCAGACTGGGTTGGCTAAATGGAGGATATTAAACCGGAGATAATCGTTATAAAAACGGTTGAGGGTCGCTTCTTCCCTCACCCAATATTCCCCTGATAAAATTTCGGTAACTTGGCGGGCTTCCTGTTCCGATCCGGGGAGTTCTTGGGAGGTGGGGGTGGGGTTGCCAAAGGCTAAAATATTGGGGGTGCGGGTGGGGTTGCTGGGGATATGGCGGGTGGCGGAAATGCGGGTGAGGTAGTGGATGGGGTATTTTTCTAGTAGGTATTGGTCGCTTTGGTTATCATAGAAAGTTTCCCAGGGAATATAACGGAGTTTTCCGGTGGCAATGATGGCGATTTTTTCGGGAGAATAGGCAGCAATATCCGCCTCGACGGGACGAATGAGATAATCATACAGTAGTTCTTGATTGCCAGCGTAGTTGTCGGAGTTTGGGTTTTGGATTTGGGCGCGATATTCGGTGAGGATGGCATCAAATTCGGTGGGGTTAATGGGAATGGTGCGGACGAGGGTGGCTTGGTCGCGGCTGACTAAAAAAATGCCGATTTTATCCTGGATGTTAGTAATATTAGTTAACAAAACGGGTTGAATCACTAGGGTTCCGGGGGCGATATTTGCCCGGAGAGTTTGGATGTCTTGGGGGGTGGTTTCAAAGAGTTCGGCAACTTGGGTATATTGGCGGGAGATATCCTCGGCTAGTTGGCTATTTTCGGCTTGTAATTGGTTGATTTGTTGAGAGAGTTGGGGTGTCCAGTCCTGGTCAACTTGGGCGTAAAGTAATTGTAGGCGTTGATGGTTTTGATTCCATTGGTCAATGAGTTTTTGGGCTTCTGGGTCGCCAACTTGGGCATCGATAAGGCGGGTATAGTCGGCGAGGTCGAAGGTGGTGGCGAGGTTATACCATTTAAAGGCTTGGTCGGGTTGGTTTTGGTCAATGAGAAGGTCTACAAGGCTGACGAGTGTTCCTCGGTTACTTTCTAGGAATGTTTGGCGGTTTTCCTGTTGCAAACCTGCACGCATTTCTAGGGTAATTTGTACGGATTTTTCCAAGTTTTCGATGGCTTCCTGGGGTTTACCGATAGCGCGGTAAACTGCACCGATATTACTGAGAGTAGTGGCTTCCCCGGCGCGATCGCCCACTTCCCGCCTAATGGGTAATGCTTGCTGGAAGTATGTTAAGGCTTGCTGGGGTTGACCGATATCGCGGTAAACTGCACCGATATTATGGAGAGTAGCCGCTTCCCCGGTGCGATCGCGCACTTCCCGCATTATGGGTAATGCTTGCTGGAAGTATGTTAAGGCTTCCTGGGATTTACCGATCCGATTATAGTTGAAACCCAGAACCAGATTTGCCAATGCTTCCCCTTCTCGATTTTGGATACTTTGGGCAATAGCTAGGGCTTGTTTAAGGGTTTCTATGGCTTGTAAAGGTTGCCCTTGCTGAGTTTGCTGCCATGCTTGTTGCATCAGTTGTTGCAGTTGTGCCGCCTGAGTCTGGGAGGTTTGGGCATAACTGCGCTGTGCCAGAATTGGCAATATCGCGGGAGTCCCCACTAGCATCGACACTCCCAATAGAGAACCAATCATTAATCTTTTCATGGCATCACCTAATATTAATTGAAAATTGATGTTGGGTTTCACTGCGTTGCACCCAACCTACGGGAAGCTGCTAAATCAATCAGTTGTTGCAGTTGTGCCGCCTGAGTCTGGGAGGTTTGGGCATAACTGCGCTGTGCCAGAATTGGCAATATCGCGGGAGTCCCCACTAGCATCGACACTCCCAATAAACCACCCATCATTAATCTTTTCATGGCATCACCTATTATTAATTGAAAATTGATGTTGGGTTTCACTGCGTTGCACCCAACCTACGGGAAGCTGCCTAACAATTTCTTCGGATATCCATAATGGTTGGTTCACTTTGCTAATTCCCGCAACGCATTCTTGTACTTATCAGCGATCGCCTGATAAGCCGCGATCGCCCGACCCAATTCTACCTGATTATTGGCAGTATCATTATCTGGAATTATTGGTTTTTTCGGTCATTTATACAGCGTAAAAATGTCAGAACATCTGGCAAAACATCATCGGGTAGTTCTCTGGCTAGGTCAATAATTTCTTGACGGATATCGGAATTCATGATGATCTCCTCTTGTCTATTTAGTCTACTTGAGTGGACTTTTGCTATCAGCCTTCAAATTCATTTCAAGGCGGGTCTAAAATTAGCCGCTCAGTCCGAACCGCTCTGGCGGTTGCTATATAATCCTAGAAAGTGTTAGTTGGGTTGCACTCCCCTGCACCCAACCTACGGGAAAGCTATTCGGAAGGGGATAGCAATTTCGCCGTGATAATTAACTCGGAATTCTGGGGGGCGAATTCTATGGCAGTCACCACATAACGACTATGAATTATGTTCTTCATTCCCCTGGGAATGCCCGGTTGATCATCTACTGCGATAACGGCTTCTGGTACGATCGCCAAAAAGCCTTTATCTGCATCTTCCCAAACTAATCCATCCACCCGCACCCGGAAGCGTCGGGGGTTTCCGCCTGTGTTCTCATGGTCGCCGCGAATCACTATCCGACCGTCGGAAGTCGGCCACCAAATATCCCCCCGAAATTGCACGCGGGAAACATTGGCGATCGCTTCTTGAGCGCGACTGTCACCTCGTGTTACAATGAGATATTGAGAGTTAATTTCAACCAGTTGACCGGAGCGTTGACCGCCATTAACCAAACTCACCGCCGCCGAGGTCGGCAAGGAAATCGGAATCGGTTTATTTTGTGCTTGGTTTTGGGCTACCAGCACCGGGAGGGCGATCGCTCGTGGAGTGTCAGCGGTGGGTACTGTCAGACCAGCCAGCACTAGGAAAATCATCAGTTGAGGGGTTTTCATGGCAGGTGTGAGATAGGATATAAACTAATACTAACATCTTCACGCTCGCTCCACCCTTTTTCGGAAACTTCGCACAATTTCACCACACCCACACCATCCCATCATTAACGTATTGAAAGTTATGGGCGATCGCCTCTCCCATAACTTTGATGCGCGCTCCTAGTTGTCAGCACGAGATGACAAAATTTGCTGAATTTCCTCTAATGGTAAACCCAACATTTCGGCGATCGCTTCCGCACTATTTCCCAAATTTGCCAAACGCACAACAATATTTATCCTTTCCTGTTGGAGACCTTCTTGCACCCCTTCTTGGCGACCTTCTTGGCGACCTTCTTGGCGACCTTCTTGGCGACCTTCTTGGCGACCTTCTTGGCGACCGTCGGCAAATGCTTCTTGATAGAATCGGGTTTGTTTTAAATCGGTGAGTCCTAACATGGATAATTGATAATTGATAATTGATAGTTA
>Ga0213836_101602_pt1 | contig 12862 bp, 10 predicted proteins | sample SWPATP03_FD_160578 | JGI IMG/M metagenome (GOLD analysis project Ga0213836, IMG submission 160578) | Coastal seawater microbial communities from Marineland, Florida, United States - SWPA TP0 #3 | ecosystem: Environmental > Aquatic > Marine > Coastal | place: USA: Florida | collected 2016-08-05
TAGGCATTTGACAGATTGATTAAGTTGTGCTTATTGACTGAGTAATCAACCTATTGACAGAATTATTTTCCTGTGCTAGGACTAGATTGTGAGTAATATCTGAGTAATTAGGTACGACTATCGGGTTAAAGCAATTCCCGCGATAGTAGTCAGGATAAGGGTTTAAGTTAAATGGCTCTGGCGGGATTTGAACCTGCGACCTTGGGCTTATGAGTCCCCTGCTCTAACCACTGAGCTACAGAGCCTTGTTTCTCAACGATTTATAAATATAGCACGTTTTCCTTATATATGGCAAGCGATCGCCAAAAAAAATTTTCAACCCGTCAAAGGGAAGAACAGACCAGGGGAGCAACCACCTAAGTCCGTTCTTAGCCAAGAATTGATCATTAATCCCTGGACAACAAAGCCATAGGATTGACAGCCCCATTTCCGGTGGGGTGAATTTCAAAGTGCAAGTGAGGACCTGTGCTAAACCCAGTGCTACCCATTTCGGCAATTAGCTGACCCTGGGTAACTCTCTGACCCTTGCTCACCAGAATCCGGTGATTATGAGCATAAAGGGTAACACTGCCATCAGGATGCTCTAATTCGACCAAGTTGCCATAGCCACCGCTGTTCCAACCAGAAAAGATAACCACTCCCGGAGCGGCTGCTAAGATGGGAGTACCCACCGGACCGGCAATATCAATACCTCGGTGCATTCTTCCCCAACGCCAACCGTAGCCGGAGGTTAAAATTCCCTCGGCTGGCCAAATATAGCCAGTAAACCTTGTGGAGCCTCCCGGTAGGTAAGCATCCGGGCCAAGGAGTGGCGGCAAATCCGGGGAAACAATGCGACCCAGGGTAGGGTTATGAAGTGGGTCATAAGCACTAGCCCCCATAGGAGCAGTAGCAACCAATGAGTTGGGGCTATCCTCAGAACCTGGTTCCGGGCGGCGGGAAATCTCTTGAGTAGCCCCGTCTAAGGGATTTTCCCCATAGAGATTCCTTTGATCTTCGTCGGCTCTGGGGTTAAACTGAGGATTAATCCGTTGTAGTCGTCTGGGGTTAGGTTCAGTAGCAGCGAAAACCTGATCAGCGGTTTCGGCTTTTTCCGCCTTGGCTTCGATTGCTAATTCTTCTGGTTCCTGAGAAAAGCTGACAGTTTGATAGGAATAGGTGGGTTGAGACTGTTGAGCGTGGTACTCGTTTCGCAGTCGCTCAATCTCAGTTCTCAGGCGATCGCTATAGAGTCTACTGCTGCTGTGGCGGCGATTGAGAGGGGTAAGCCTTCTCTCCTCAGCATCAGCAAGACTAAATTCCCCATTACTACTGGGTTGGGACTCACCACTAGTTGATAGATCCTTTCGTGAAGCTGTAGTTGAGTTATCAGTATAGTTAGACTCTATGACAGGGGTTTGTTGACTGAGTTCAGAGAGTTTTCTGGGCCAGATGCGATCGCCGCCATCATTTGATGTACCCAAGCGATCGCCCAAATCCACTTTCAGGCCCATAGGTTTAGTGATATCGCCAGATATTTCCGACGGGAGAACCGTAGGAGTCACAGTTTGACTCAAACGTAGTCTCACAGAAGCTCCCGGAGTATTGTCGCTAGTAGATGCTCTGTGGCTAGGAGTAGTAGTTTGGGTTCTTCCCAAATCAACTCTGGAGTTGTTTAAGTCGTGATCTGCTGTGTAACTATCTCTTGGGGATGTCAGATAGTTATTCAAACGTTTAGGAATCCTCAGTTCTTGATCAACCTTAATCAAGTGAGGGTCAGTCAAATTATTAGCTCTAATCACATCATTGACTGAGACCCCGTGAGCTTCAGCAATGCGATCGATAGTGTCTCCTGAGCTGACCTTATAGACCACCGAAACCGACTGATTGGGGTCAGAGTCAATCACCAACGTACCCGGAACCCGATTAAAGGAACTGATGTCAGTTTCCCTAATTGTCTCCCTCACCGCGTTGCTAACCTGGGAAGGTTGAGAAAAACGAGGGCTAGGGGCAGTATTTTCCGTAACATCAGAGCTAGAGCTATAGGAGTCTGAACCGCTAAGGCTATTTCCCCCCACCCTTTCGATGGTGTCAAACTGATTGGGGAAAGGTTTGTCTTCAGATTTTGATAAAGACGGTTCCGAGACAACCACAGACCCTGGCTGGGCTTGCTCTTGGGCTTGAGTCTCGTTTTCCTGATGGTCAATAACTGCTGCTGGTTCTACTGGGGTTGTCGAACCCATAGACCTAGAATTAGATTCTGTCAGGTTTCGCAGAATGGATGGTTGCCAATCTGATGAATCAGATACTGAGTCGCCGTTTTGATTAAATGCAGCTTGATTAGAAGAAGACTGCATGGCTTTGGTGCTATCGGCTGTTAGTGACTCAGTAGCAGCACTACCCCCTTCGGGAAACAGAAGACCTGATGCAATCGCTAAACCCAAGAACGCAGCAGAGGTTTTTACCCGGCTCCGACTGGGGACTGTGACCTGTTGTGTAGTTTCCAAGTTCATATCTGTCTCATTGGCACCCGTAACAACAGGTTGATTGTTGTGTGGAACTGTTCCTTTCAAAGAACGACCTCCTATGGAGAAGCGCTTAAACTGTACCTTGGGGCTGGTTTTCCTCAGTTATCTGTATTTAACACGGCTTTAAGCAGAACCTGCGATTACAGTAACTGATAAGTGATATTTATCATGCTGATTACATGAGGCCAACCACTGCCAGCCATATTGATTAGGTCAGATTACCTTGCTTTTTGAATTTCGACAAGCCACCTTTACCCATCAATTACCCCAAGTTTGAGAGTGTGAGTTAACTATCTAGCAATTCCCTTTATGTCATAGATAAAAGACAGTTGGCAGGAAATGCAGATTGGGAATCCGCTGATCCCGAATCAAACTTTACACCATCTACCTCCAAAAACACAATGCCCTCAGACCAGTGTTTTGTTGGTTAACAACTGTAGCCGGGTGGTTTGAATAATATACTCAAGTACCCAACAACTTTATATATCAATCCTTACGCCGACTTTACCCTCTCACCCAGACATCCTTTGATTTATCACAAAAATCTATCGGAAGACATGGATCTACTCCTCCAGTAGGATATAATCAAAACTTATGTTTGGGGGCAGAGATTAAGCCAGCAAACCTAGTTGTCGGCGGGCTTCAAACAATCCTACAGCGGCACTAACGGAGAGGTTCAGGCTGCGGACATTGGGTTGAGACATGGGGATGTAGACGGTAGCTTGACAGAGGGCTAGAACTTCTGGAGGGAGCCCTTCTGTCTCGCTACCAAACAGCAGCCAATCATTTTCCTGAAATGGAAAGGACACATAATTCTGTTTTCCACGGGCGCTAAATCCGACCCAGCGGCCCCCTAATGGTTGGTGAAAGGCTCGGAAATCCTCTATATGGGTATGGTATTTCAGCGGTACATAGGGCCAGTAGTCTAGTCCGGCCCGTTTCAGATAGCGATCGCTAATTTCAAATCCCAGGGGACCCACCAGATGCAATGGTGTTTGGGTAGCCGCGCAGGTGCGGGCAATATTCCCTGTATTTTGGGGGATTTGAGGATTAACTAGAACGAGTTGGGGCATAGTCGATCGCATGAAATAGCCAGGAATTTAGCTGCCAGAAGTCAATACTATATCATTCCCAACTTCTGAGGGGAAAGCCACATTTCCATAGCTTTTTTTTATATTTCCTCCCCGGCTGGGGACATAAGATATATTAATAGGTCTTTTGCATTAACCCACTAGGTAACCAGTAATTGACATAATTTATCTTCAAGTTCCTGTTCCTGTTCATAAGCATCAGCGATCGCCTTTTTGATAATACTGCGGGTATCCATGCCACTTTCATACTGTTTAAGCCACTGTCCGGCGCTGTTTCCCTCCCGCAGAATCTTTTTGAGGGGAGACAGAAAACAGCTAAAACCGCGCTGTTTAGCCAGTGGCCACACTTCTGCATAGAGATTTTCGATCCAATCGCGGGCTAAAATACTACTGCCATCTTTCCAGTGTCTCAGGTTAGCGTCGAGACTCCGGTGGGCGACTGCTTCCTCATTAGCATCTGCGATCGCCACTAATTCCTGATTGCGGGTGTTGGCTGGTAGGCTACTCAATTCCAGGGGGTCTAGGTTGGGAGTCTCCATCAGTTGCCATAACCTCGCCTCTAGGAGGGCTGTAGTCGCCAGCAAGGCTATGGGATTCACTATTAGGTCACAAATCCTTAATTCCAGGCGATTGAGGCTGTAGGGGCGACGGACACCGTTAGGACGCACCGAACACCACAGGTGTCGCACATTTCTCATAGATCCAGCTTCGAGTTGTTCATTAGTCCACTGGATATAATGAGAATGACTTTCAAACAGGGGAACGTGGCGGGGAGTTTTGGGGAACAAATGCCACCTATGGGAGTGATAGCCCGTGGGTTTACCGTCCAAAAACGGAGAGGAAGCGCTGAGGGCTAGGTACAATGGCGCTTCTACTCGCACTAGGCGCACCGCACGCATTAGCACTTCGGGATCATCAATACCGATGTTAATATGGATGCTGGCGGTAACTACATCAGTTCCGTAGGTTTCCTGAATGTAGGCATGATAGGGGTTGTTGGGGTCAGAACGGTAAAAGCGCCGACTGTCGCCCAGAGACAGGGTGCTACCTGGTATAATGGTGTAGTTGCCAAGTTGGTGCAGGTATTGTCGCAATTGTTGCCGAGGTTTTACTAAAGCGCAAAGGGAGCGATCGTAACTGCAAATTGGGGCGGTTATATACTCCACATTACGAGTATCTGGTTCTCGGACAAACCCATCAAGATTTTTGACTATCTTATCGGAAAAACCTACTATATCCCCTTGGGGTGTACCCGTGTACATTTCCACTTCAAAGCCTTTGGGTAGTAACACTTTTGTGCCTCACTTAATTTAGATTAACGTAAACTAGGATAGAGTCTAGGGAGTGAGTGTTAACTAGATTCTAGCATTGATTCGGAGTTCCAAGGAAAAATACTTTCCGATTCGGAAAAGTTAAAAATATAGTCATAATCAAATTCGAGGGCATGGATATGTCTAGTTACCGAAAAGCCACAGTCAACAATTTGGTCAGTGGTAAAAGTGGCCATGATTAAAGCCATCAGTTTGGCATGACTTACCTCCGGTGCTTTCACAAAATAATCCCGTTTGGCAAAAAAGACTTTTTCATCTTTAGGCACAACCAGGCGATTAAGGCGGTGAGCATATTGGATAGGTTTAATATATTTTTTGATGAATTCATCCTGGTTTTTTTGCAATCTCGCTAGTCTTTCGTGTTGTTGCCAACTCATTTTGAACATAATTTTAATCAATTCAAAGCCGACAATATAATTAAAAACGTTCTCTTTTTCTTTGGTGCTGACTACTAATTTTAAAGCTGATTCCAAGTAGATATCTGGCTGACATCTAGCATCTTGGGCGGAGTGTATATAGAACTGACGGATATATTTTCTGAGGACGACTTCCGTTAAGGGTGTAGTGACTTTAAACCAGTTAAAGTATCTTTGAATGCGATTAATTGAGTCGATATCTTCCAGTAATTTAGACACTAAGCCATCGGCGGTATAATCATCTAAAAATTGTGCTTGCTTTTCGGGTTGGGAAGCACAGAAGATATAACATAAAGATAGTAAATAGCGTCGCTGTTCCCAAGGCAAACTTTCCGCCCATTCTTGGGCTTTGGGAGGTAGTTTATCAAATAAAATGTTATTTTTGAGAGGGGCTAAAATGTCAGCGTTTGATTCTAGTTTCATAGTAGTTGTGTCCCACTGTCGGTTTTTTGATATTAGCTGACAGCAATTCTAAGCCACTGCATCACTGGAGACATTGTTACCATTTTAACAGGGGCGATCGCCATTTACAAACCATCCGCAACTGGGGCAACTTTGGGGGGGGGAAATCCTATATCGAAACTTATGATCGCTGCCAATTACGTCTCAAAATTTTCTGGACTGCCAACACCAGTACGATCGCCACTGTTATCGCCCCCAATATAGGCAGAGAAATCGCCAATACTGATAAGATCATAGCGCAGAGCAACTCCATTGTGGATACCAATGGATTAGCCAAGCCTCCGGTTGCCATAGTAGAGGCCACACGGGTAATACCCATTAACATCTCAATAATTCCGGCTGATCCAGCCCCCAAAATTATAGAGACTGTCCACATCCACCGAGGTTCCATCTCTGGTAAAAATGCAGCTACAATCAAAGTAGCCACCACCATAGCGATCGGTGCTTCCAGGATATCTAAAGCGTGATCTACTCCGGGCATAAAATAGACGATCGCCTCTACAGCTAACAGAGTAGCCACCGCTATTAACCCCGTCTCGGTCCCCAAAATCTCTAAGTCAGGGGGTAGGTCAAAATCGCCGTATATAGCCGCTGTGCTTAAAATTACCGGGGGTACAAATATTCTAAACCCGCAGGCCGCACCTAAACCAACCCCGCAAAAAATCCCTAACAGATAATTTATCATCATCATATTTTCAGTTTATTACTATGATCCAATTACAGGCGATACTGGCGATAAACGTCCGTAGCCGCGCGGTGTAGCAGGGAATGGCGGTAAACCAAGCCATGCATATCTTCACAGTAACCACCGCCAATAATTCCCGCCACCGGATATCCCATTCCCACACAGGTGGACAAAACTTGCATTTCCCGCCGCCATAACCCAGAGTCAGTTAGGGCTAATTTTCCTAAGCGATCGCCAATATGGGGATCTACCCCTGCATCATAGATCACTAGATCCGGGCGAAATTCCGTAAGTAAGTCCGGTAAATGACTGGCTAGAATTTGCAAATATTCTTCATCTTCCATACCCACAGCTAGGGGGATATCGCGATCGCTTGTTTGTTTTTTAGCCGGAAAGTTGGCTTGACAGTGCATTGAAAAGGTAAACACATGGGGGTTATCTTGGAAAATTACCGCCGTTGCGTCCCCCTGGTGTACATCAAGATCCACAATCAGGATTTTTTTGGCTAGTCCTAATTTTTGCATGACACAGGCAGCGATCGCCATATCATTAAATATACAGAAACCAGATCCATAGTTAGGGAAGGCGTGGTGAGTCCCTCCGGCGGTGTTGCAGGCGAGACCGTGAGATAATGCCAATTTAGCGGTTAATATCGCCCCTCCCACCGCGATACAAGTCCGTTGGGCTAATGCCGGACTCCAGGGGAGACCTATGCGACGTTGGGCTTTTGGGTCTAATGTACCCTCACAATAACCCTTTACATAGTCCCGGTGGTGGACTAATTCGATCCACTCAGTGGGTGGCAGTTTGGGTAGGTGAAGTTGCGATCGCCTAATTACCCCTTCTTCTAGCAACATATCACAAAGTAACCCAAATTTCGGCATCGGAAAACGGTGTCCTGGTGGCAAGGGCGCTACATAGTCAGGATGAAAAACAATCGGCAAATTCATCAATCAGTGCATATCCAGGTTGTACAATCTAACTAATATTAAATTCAACTAGAGACAATTAACATGGATACCACAATTATTTGGGAGTCCGGCAGCAGCAACCCTGATAATGCCAATAACCTGGAAGTTATCCGAGAATGGTGGGCTAACCTCAAGAATATTAAAATCGACTGGCAACAGCGACTTATGGCAGAGGATACCGACCCCAGTCAGTTAAACTGGGAACCCCAAAAGTTTGACGAAAATTTTGTTATTTGTAACCCCGAAATTAGGGGAATCACCATTTTTTGGAGTAAACCAAACAGCGCAGACCAACGTAGTATCACCCCCCGAAAATTATTCCTTGACATTGACCACCAACAGCTTTATATTTTCTCTCAATCTCAACAGCAACTGGTGCTTAAAGTTAGTATTCCTGAACTGAAATATGACACTGTAAACCTAGAAAATCCTCATATTGCTGTTGGCAATAATGGCTTAATGATACTATTTAGAGACCAGGCACAATTATTGGATGTTAAAGTAATTCTGACCCCCGAAAAATTACAGCAACTCAAGCAAAAATTAATTTAATAATTGACAATTATTAATTGTAGGGGCGGGTTCCGCCGTCAATTTGGCATCCCCACCAGGATATAAATAAACCCGCCCCACCGCCGTCAATTTGGCATCCCCACCAGGATATAAATAAACCCACCCCACCGGATAATTGACAATTGACAATTATTAATTGTAGGGGCGGGTTCCGCCGTCAATTTTCCATCCCCACCAGGATATAAATAAACCCGCCCCACCGCCGTCAATTTTCCATCCCCACCAGGATATAAATAAACCCGCCCCACCGCCGTCAATTTGGCATCCCCACCAGGATATAAATAAACCCGCCCCGCCGCCGTCAATTTGGCATCCGCACCAGGATATAAATAAACCCGCCCCACCGCCGTCAATTTGGCATCCCCACCAGGATATAAATAAACCCGCCCCACCGCCGTCAATTTGGCATCCCCACCAGGATATAAATAAACCCGCCCCACCGGATAATTGAAAATTGATAATTAATCAAGATATTGCCAAGTTTTATAGGTAGCGGCTTGACCACAATAATTATTGTGGTTGTCTAAGACATTCCACACTGTCAAATTAGAGATAGCAAAACGCCTACCTGTCTTTGATATTCTGACTCCTGTGCCGTTTTCTATGTAGCCATTTTCTGCCACAGTTTTTAATAACTTTAACCTGTCTTCTCGGACGATCGCCTCTGCTGAATATCGAGAAGGCATTTGGGTTAACTCCTCCCAGGTGACTTCCCATAATTCCATCGCCTTTTGATTACCATAATTAAAAATTGGGTCGGGTTGTGTATCGTGACATAATACCGGAAAAGGCAGTTCAAATAGTGCCTTTGATATCTGTTCCGGAGTGCCCTGGGTATTGATTAATTGTTTACCTGTCCAATATTCAAAACTCCTAATCATTAATTGATTGTTTAAAATCACACTTTCCTGTTGCCATATAGGGTGATTATTCATAGGGTTTAATGCTGATATATTATTAACAGTTAGTCAGTTTCTAAGCCTTGTTGCTGGAATTTCAACGTTTGGCAATTTTCCATAATTGTCCGGGCTACATTGTCCGGGATACCTTCGGGAATTTCTGCCTGAATTTCCAGGGTGATTTTCACCTTCGTATTTTTCAGAGAGATTAAATGTTGAATCACCTCATCGCTAATTATTCCCACGTCTCTGTTGAGTCGTAAAGCATCAATTTCTACCACCCCATAAAAGCGTCTGTGCGACGGTTTATCGGCTAGGGAAGCCCCATAATTTGCTGCGGTTATAGTCTCCCCGACTATGATATGTGCCTGGCTTTCCTGACCCGGTGAGGCGGTGGAATATTGCCCCAAAGAATTGGGGCTGGGCTGCTGCATAAGTTGTAACTGTTTTTGAGCCACATCCGGCTTGACAATTAGACTATTTTGAGCTATTGTAGGATTGATGGATTCTCCGGCTTTCAGTTCCTGATAGGTTTCGGTTTCCGGGTCGAAGCCTTGGGCATAGGCGAACCACTGACTCCAAACGGTGGAGTATACGCCGGACGCGATCGCCTCTAGTAAAACGTTTTCATCCTTGAGGCGGGGGAGATAGATATATTTAGTTAGATACTCCCATAGGTCCTGTAGGCTGATGTGGTTTTTCTTAGTCCAGATGAACGTTTCGAGAAATTCCAAACAGAGATTTTCCGCCGCGTAGGTATCCGATAGATAGGCTTCATGGACTGCTTTTTGGCTGGCGCTAAGTGCTAGGGAAGGTTCAGGGCTACGGAGGCGGGTAGCTTTCCAGACGATCGCCTCTTGGGGGTCTGGTTGTTCAGGGACTAATAACCATTGATAGGTTTGGGAAATCTGGTTTTCAACATCTTGATCAGAGTCCTGGAGTCTGTTGTGGGCTTGTTTAGCCTGAGAAGGATCTAAATTCAACTCCTCCTTTTCCGCAATAATTGATTCCCAGGCGAGATATTTAGCCGTGTTGTCTGCGAGGCATTCTAACTGCCTTTTATCGGCTGCCAAAAACAAGAGAGTATTTTGATAATGGCGGCGACTACTGCCCCTGTAGTTTAACACATCATCAACCCATTGGTGAGCCGGACTATCTAAATTTAAGCCTTGGTCGTGGGGGTTTTGTGGGTGGACTATCACCAGACGCACGCCCGAACTGTTATCATCAGGAATATCCGAGCTAGAATTGGGGGCGACATGAACCCCAGAGAACAGACCTCGATCGCCAATTTTTTTGAGTCGTTTAACAATTTCCTCCCAAACCTTATGACGATCGCTTTCAGTGAGAAATTGATCAGCCTTTTCCTGGGCAGTGCGATTAAGATTAGGTTGAGTAGAAATCCAGTAGCGGTTATTATCAACATAGAGATACGTCGCGCGATCGCTCAGTCGTCGGAGTGCGTCCCCAAAAGTCGCCGCCGTCTCCCCAGGTTGCACACAACCCAGCTTAATTCTACGGTCTTCTAAGCCACGGTTAGCAGCTTTCAGCGTTGGTGCTGACCCCATGTAGATCGTGCGGGTAACGCGCCGACAAGCCGAATAGCGGCCGAAATTATGGTTTTCACCATCAATAGTTAGGGGTAAAGAATTAGGTCCATCGACATCTTTATCAATAATCGGAATCCAGTTATCATCTAGGTAGCGGGTAAGTTCCGACTGCACCTGAGAGTCATCCATCGGCACATTTCCCGGCATAATCAACAGATTAGCATCATTGCGTTCCCAGAGGGTATGAATCACCTTAGCCATGAGACGCAAAACCCCACGGGTGCGCTGAAACTTATCCAAACTCGACCAGTCCGAATAGAGGCGATCGAACAATTCCGGGTGAATAGGATAAGCCTCTCGCATTCGGCGTTTATAGTCAGCCTCTTTAGTCTCCGTGGGAAACTCCTGGCTATTTCCCCGATACATATCACAAAACGTATTAATCACCGCATCTCGTTGAGCGAATAGAAGCGGATCTGTAGTAAGCTGGAATAAGCGCCGCCGGACAATTTCAAAACTTTCCTCAGCACTAGCCGGTCGCCAAGGGGACTCTACCCTACCGATCGCATTTCTGAGTCTGTCCGTCGCTTCGTATCCCCTCTCGCCGCCTTTTTCAATATCCGATGCTGGAATACTCACCACCAGCAGCGTATCCTTAGCGTTTTTAGCCGACTCGCTCAAAGTTTGGGCAAAAGTAAACTGAGTGTCGAAACTCCCCCCCACCAAATCAGGCGTATCATGGAGTTGTCTAGCATAGGCGACCCATTCATCAATCAGAATTAAACAGGGCGAGAAGCGGTTAAACAGTTGTTTAAGTATATCACCGGGATTAGTCGCCGTTTCGTCAGCCTCCCGCAACATTTGATAACCTTCTTGTCCTCCCAATTGCCAAGCCAACTCTCCCCAGAGAGTTTTAATCACCGGGGGACGCTTTCCGTTACCTTTTCCATAGGGTTTAATGCCACTGGGGGGTAGTTTATTCCCCACCACAACCGCAATATTCACATTTTGGGGAGGCTTAGACAAACTCACCTGTTGAAAAATCTCTTCCATCCCTGGTAAGTTATGAATATCGATCGCCTGGCAAAGGTGATAGAGGGCTAACATGGCGTGAGTTTTGCCGCCGCCGAAGTTAGTTTGTAATTCAATTACCGGGTCTCCCCCTTGACCAGTTAACCGCAGCAGCGCATTACTGAGAAGCTGTTTTAAGCCTTCGGTTAGGTAAGTGCGGCGATAAAATTCTGTCGGGTCTCTATATTCATCGGACCCCTCATCAAGGTATACTTGCCATAGGTCTGCCGCGAATTCTGCTTGCTGGAAATTCCCGGAAGCCACGTCAGGATGAGGCGTAACAATTTCTCGCCAAGGTTTCAGTCCGGCTTGAGGTTTTCCTTCCGTGGGTGTAACGGTGGCTTTACGTTTTTCGCGACGGGCTTCCGCTTCAAAACGCGATCGCATCAATTCGTTTTTTTCTTTTTCTGCCTGGCTGGCTTCTGGGGAGGAAATAGCCGTTAATAGGCGGGCGACATTATCGAGGGCGCGGTAAGCGTCATCAGTGGAAAAGGTGGCTTGGTGCGCCCATTTGTTGCGGATATCGCGCAATTCGCTGACAATGCTGCGTTCACTTCTTCCTAGGGTTTGGCGAAATGCATCATTCCAATGTTCCCACATAATTATCAGCAGGGCGGATACATCTTCTTTGAGGACTGCATCTACAGATTTTCGGCTAACATAATTATCCGGGAGGGAGGCGCTGGCGGGCGTTAACCAGCGATCGCCATATTTAGATATCATTTCCCTTTCCACAAAAGGATACAATCCATCTCGGAGTATCCCCAGGGCGCGACTAACTCTCTCGTAATTGGTGATAGCCATAATCAGGTAGGATGCGTCATATAGATTAATTGTATGCCCAAACCGCACATTTTGTTCACCTGTTCAAAATAACCCACTTTTCCCACAATTTACCCCCTGTTAACGTAGGGTGCGTCAGAGGGATAACCTACTGGGTTAACGGCAAATTTTATTAATCTGACGCACCACCTACAATTATTAATTATAGGGTTTCGGTGGATTGGTGAGGTAATTTTCAAAGCCCCTCTCCCCTGTTGGGAGAGGGGTTTGGGGTGAGGGCTATACCTTATGAATATCAGAAACGCTATATTAATTATCCCGTGGGGTGAGGTAATTTTCAAAGCCCCTCTCCCCTGTTGGGAGAGGGGTTTGGGGTGAGGGCTATACCTTATGAATATCAGAAACGCTATATCAATTATCCCGTGGGGTGAGGTAATTTTCAAAGCCCCTCTCCCCTGTTGGGAGAGGGGTTTGGGGTGAGGGCTATACCTTATGAATATCAGAAACGCTATATCAATTATCC
>Ga0213836_101620_pt1 | contig 12764 bp, 10 predicted proteins | sample SWPATP03_FD_160578 | JGI IMG/M metagenome (GOLD analysis project Ga0213836, IMG submission 160578) | Coastal seawater microbial communities from Marineland, Florida, United States - SWPA TP0 #3 | ecosystem: Environmental > Aquatic > Marine > Coastal | place: USA: Florida | collected 2016-08-05
AGCGCCTGTTCCAGCGAAGGAACCGGCACCAGCACGGCGCCATATCCTGTCAGTACGCCTGGCAATACCTGTGCCTGTACCGAACCGGCCAGCACGGCGATGCGGCGGCCTTTCAGGTCGAGCAGCGAGCGGATCTGGTTCCCGGGCGCGGCATACAGCTGCGACCAGCTGTGCAAGGCCGGCACCTGGTGGAATCCATAGGTCAGTGCGCGCTCTTCCGACCAGGCCATGTCGGGCAGCAGGTCGATGTCGCCCGCGCTCAGTGCGTCGAGGCAGGCGCGCCACTCGCAGGGGACGAATTCGAGCGGCCATTGTTCGGCGCTGGCGATTTCCCGCAGCAGGTCGACCAGCAGGCCGGCAGCCTTGCCGTCCTCGCGCATGAACACTTTGGGCGCATTCGAATAGATCCCGACCCGCAGCGGCGCGTGCTGCGCGACGCCGCCTGCCTGGCCCAGGGGGACAAGCAGGAACAGAAACGCCAGGATGCGGAGTGCGCGCGGCATGGGATCCTTTTTCGGAAGTAAAACCAGCATATTCTTTTTTCAATAAACCGGCCGCCACGGACGAGTCTGCTCGGGCAAAAAGGGGTGGTGGACGGGGGCCGCGAGGAGTAAACTGCGGGGATGACTACACAACAAGGCAGCGAGCTGTTTTCCGCCATCGTGGCGGCCCCGTTCGGCGCGATCGGCATCCGTACCGAAGACCAGCGGGTGCGCGAGATGGTCTACCTGCAGCCGCGCTTCCACGAAAAGGACGCGCAGGATGCGGTCGCCGAACAGGCTGTGCTGCAGATCGAACGCTACCTGCTTGACCCCGACTTTCGCTTCGACCTGCCGCTCTTCGAGGCCGGCAGCGTCTTCCAGAAGCGCGTCTGGGAAGCGATCAGCGCCATCCCGCGCGGCACCGTCAAAACCTACGGCAGGATCGCCAAGGACATCGGCTCGGCCCCGCGCGCGGTCGGCCAGGCCTGCGGCGCCAACTGGTTCCCGCTCGTCATTCCCTGCCACCGCGTGACCGCCGCCGGCGGCCTGGGCGGCTTTGCCAGCAGCGACGACGAGAACGGCTTCCACCTGTCCGTCAAGCGCTGGCTGCTGCGTCACGAAGGGGCCACCGCATCGCCATGGCAGCAGCAGGCGATCTGGGACTGATCGACGCGTTCTGCGACACGCTCTGGCTGGAACAGGGCCTGGCGAAGAACTCGCTCGACGCCTACCGGCGCGACCTGCGCATGTTCTCGACCTGGCTGGACGTCAAACGGCCCGGCCGCGGCCTGCTGGGCGTCGGCCCGGAAGACCTGGCCAGCTATTTCGCCGAGCGCCATGCCGATACCAAGCCGAGCACGGCCAACCGGCGGCTCTCGGTACTCAAGCGTTTCTATGCGCTGGCGCTGCGGCAGAGCAAAATATCGCTTGACCCCTGCCTGAAAATGGCCACCGCGCGCCAGCCGACCCGCTTCGTGCACACCCTCTCCGAGGCCCAGGTCGAGGCCTTGCTGGCCGCGCCCGACGTCGCCACCCCGCTCGGCCTGCGCGAGCGCACCATGCTCGAACTCATGTATGCGAGCGGGCTACGGGTGTCGGAACTGGTGGCCCTGAAAATTGTCGAACTGAGCTTGAACGATGGCGTGCTGCGCGTGACCGGCAAGGGCGCCAAGACGCGGCTGGTGCCCTTCGGGGGCGAAGCGCGTGCCTGGCTCGAGCGCTACCTGAAGGAGGGGCGCGGCATCATCCTCAATGGGCAAGTCGACGACGCCCTGTTCGTAACAAGCCGCGGCGGGGCGATGACGCGCCAGATGTTCTGGGTCGTCATTAAAAAGCATGCGGTCAGGGCGGGCATCAAGGCGCCGCTGTCGCCGCATACGCTGCGCCACGCGTTTGCCACCCACCTGCTGAACCATGGCGCCGACTTGCGCGTGGTGCAACTTCTACTAGGACACTCGGATATTTCCACCACACAGATCTACACCCATGTTGCGCGCGAGCGCCTGAAGCACTTGCATGCGCAGCATCACCCACGTGGTTAATTCAAATCTTGAAACCTTAACTGGGTCATAATAGCTGCGCACGACTTTAACCAAGCACAGACGAGGTGATCATGGCCAAAACCAACTTCAGTTACGAGAAGCGGCAACGGGAACTGGAAAAAAAACGCAAGGCGGAAGAAAAAGCCAGGCGTAAAGCAGAAGCGAAGAATCACCCGGGTGGGGAAGGGCAGGAGATGACGGCGGAAGCGTCAAGCGATGACGAGGCCGAGGTGAGTGCCGATGCGCAGGAAACGCAAACGCCGTAATCATGCATGATCCGTGGCCGTCGTTGCACACGACGGCCACGGCCGGGCTCAGGCCCTTTCCTTCGCAATCACCGGCACGACGTCGACAATCTCTTCGTGCCCCTTTGCAAACCAGCGCCGCGCACGCTTGCCCAGGCTGTCCAGGTAACTGTAGGCCACCGGCACCACGACCAGCGTCAGCAGCGTCGACGTCATCACCCCCCCGATCACCGCGCGCCCCATCGGCGCCTGCGTTTCTCCGCCGTCGCCCGCGCCGATCGCCATCGGCAGCATGCCGAAGATCATCGCCAGCGTCGTCATCAGGATCGGGCGCAGGCGCACTTGTCCCGCTTCCAGGATCGCGGCGAATTGCGCCTTGCCCTCGCGCTGGCCGTGGTTGGCAAAGTCGACCAGCAAGATCGCGTTCTTGGTCACCAGGCCCATCAGCATCACGACGCCGATCACCGAGAACACGTTGAGCGTGCTGCCCGTCGCCAGCAAGGCCAGCAGCACCCCGATGAGCGACATCGGCAGCGACATCATGATGGCGACCGGCTGCAGGAAGCTGCCGAACTGGGAGGCCAGCACCAGGTAAATGAAGATGATCGCAATGACGATCGCCGAACCGAAGTTGGCCATCGTCTCGGCCATCTGCTGGGCGTCGCCGCCGACGTCGAAGCGCACGCCTTCGGGCAGTTCGATCGACGCCATCGCCTTCTTGATGTCGGCATTCACGTCGCCCGCAGGCCGGCCTTCGATGCCGGCGTAGATCGCCACGCGCCGTTCCAGCGCCTGGCGTTTCAGCACCTGCGGGCTGAACGAAGGCACGAACTCGACCACCTGGCGCAGCGGCACCATGATCGGGTTGCCGCTCGCATCCATGCGCGAGGAAGCCAGCGACAGGTCGGCCAGGTCGGCCACCTTCTGGCGGCCGCTGCGCGGCAGCTGCACGTTGACTTCGTAGTTCTGGCCGTCCGGCGCCAGCCAGTGGCTGATCTGGTCGCCGCCGACGAAAGGACGCAGCGCCGAACCCACCTGCGCCACGGATAAGCCCAAGTCGCTCGCCAGTTCGTTGTTGATCTTGATGATGGTGGCCGGATTGGCGCCTTCCTGGCTGTACTCCATGTCGGCCACGCCTTTAATCGTCCGCATCTTGTCCATCAGCTTGTGCGCGGCGGCGTCCAGCTTGGCTTCGTCGCGTCCGAGAATGGCGATGAAGATCGGCTTGTTACCGACCGACATCGTGATGCCGGCGATCGGCGACAGGCGTTCCCGGATCACCGATTCCATCGTTTCTTGCGAGCGGCGATGGGTTTTCTTCACGTCGGTCAGTTTCAGGATCACCTGGGCGCTGTTGTGGCCCTCGTAGACGCCGATGGCGCTGCTGATCGCTTCGATCTCCGGATAGGCGCGCAATGCGTCCTCGACCTGCTTCACTTTACCGTCGGTATAGGCCAGGCTCGAGCCGACCGGCGTTTTGAAACGCATCTCGATGAAGCCGTTGTCGGTTTTTGGCGCGAACTCGCTGCCGATCATCGGGATCAGGAACAGGCTGCCGACAAAGATGCCGAGTGCCAGCGCCAGCGTCGACTTGCGCCAGCGCAGGGCCAGCCCCAGCACGCGGCCGTAGATGCCGTGCACGTGTTCGATGCCGACCTCGATCCGGGCCATGATGCGGCCCAGCCAGGGCACATATTTGAAACGGTCCTTGACCGGATCGGGCCAGACCGACGACAGCATCGGATCGAGCGTGAAGCTCACAAAAAGAGACACCAGCACCGCGACGGCCACCGTCACGCCGAACTGCAGGAAGAAACGGCCGATGATGCCGTCCATGAAGGCGATCGGCACGAACACGGCGACGATCGCGAAGGTCGTGGCCATCACCGCCATGCCGATTTCGTTGGTGCCTTCTTCGGCCGCGCGCAGGTGGCTCTTGCCCATGCCGAGGTGGCGCACGATGTTCTCGCGCACCACGATCGCATCGTCGATCAGGAGGCCGATGCACAGCGACAGCGCCATCAGCGTCAGGAAGTTCAGCGTGAAGCCGAAGTAGCGCATGGCGATGAAGGAGGCCAGCACCGAGATCGGCAGGGTCAGGCCGGTGATCACCGTGCTGCGCCAGGAATGCAGGAACAGGAACACGATCACCATGGTGAGGATGGCGCCTTCGACGATGGTGCGCTTGACGTTGTTGAGCTGGTCCTGCACGGTGCTGGACTGGTCGTCCATCACGCGGAATTTCACGTCGGCCGGCATGGTCTTGCGCATCTCGTCGACCATCTTGATGATGCCGCTGCCGACCAGCACCGTATTCGCATCCTGCACCTTGGTGATGTCGAGCGAAATGGCGCGCACCCCGTTGACGCGCGAAATCGAGGTTTCTTCGCGCTCGCCGTCGACCACGTCGGCCACCTGCGACAGGTAGACCGGCCCGCTGGCGCGGCGCGCGACGATGATCTTGTTGAACTCGCGCGCTTCGCGCATCATGCCCTCGACCCGTACCAGGCGCTCGGCCGCGCCGTACTGCAGGTTGCCGGCCGGGAGATTGGCGTTGGTCGCCTGGATCGCGCGCAGCACTTCGTCGATGCCGATGTTCTGGCTGCGCAGCTGCTCGGGTTTCACGTGGACCAGGATCTGGCGCCGTGCGACGCCGCCGGTGCGCACTTCGCCCACGCCGGCCACGCTCTGCAGGCGTTTCACGATGACCTGTTCGGCCAGCGTCGACAGGGCGCGCATGTCGCGTTCCGTCGAGGTGACCGACAGGCGCACCACCGGCTGCTGGTTCTCGCCGTCGGCGCGGATGACGAAGGGTTCCTTCACCTCTTTCGGGAAGCCCGGGCGCACGCGCGCCACCTTGTCGCGTAAATCCTGCATCGCCTTGTCCATGTTGGTGGCGATGTGGAATTCGATCGAGACGCCGCTGCGGCCTTCCCAGGAATTACTGCGGATGTTCTTGATGCCGCTGACCGTGTTGATGACTTCTTCCATCGGCCGCGTGACGTCGTTCTCGACCTGCTCGGGCGAGGCGCCCGGATACTGGGTCTCGACCCAGGCGAACGGCAGCTCGACGTTGGGCATGCTTTCCACGCCCAGCGAACGATACGAGAACAGGCCGAGCACCATCAGGCCGACCATGACCATGGTGGCGAAGACCGGGTGGCGAATGCTGACTTTGGTGATCCACATGGCTCAGCCTTTCTTCGCCAGCTTCACTGCGCTGCCCGGCTTGACGCCGTCGAGCGGCACGGCCAGCAGCACCGCGCCCGCTTCCACGCCGGCCACTACCTCGGCCATGCCTTCATCGAGGTTGCGCATGCCGAGTTCGACCGGCTGGGCCACCACCTTGCCGCCCTCGACCCGGTAGACGACATCGCGCGCGCCGTCCTTGCGCAGCGCGGCGAGCGGCACCAGCGGGCGCGGGGTCGATTTGCGCGTCGTGATGTCGCCTTTCGCGAACATCCCGGCCCGCAGCAGCTGATCGGTATTGTCGACGCTGATATACACGAGCATCGAGCGCGAACCCGGCTCGGTGGTGGGATTGATGCGCGCCACCTTGCCGGAAAACGCGCGGCCGTCGAAGCCGTCGACCTTGAAGCGCACGTCTTGTCCCACCTGCACGCGCGGGATGTCGGAGGCCGGCACCTGGGCGTCGAGCGTCAGGTGCTGCAGGTCGACGATGGCCATGACCGGGCTGTCCGGCGACAGCTTTTCGCCGGCCTGGACATAACGCTTGCTGACCACGCCGGCCAGCGGCGCGCGGATGACCGTGTCGTTCAGCGCGATGCGCGCCAGGTCGAGCTGGGCGCGCGCCGCATCGACCGCCGCCTGCGCCAGCTCGACGCTGTTGCGGGTGGTGTCGAAGGAATTCTGCGAGATGTAGTTCTGCTTGAGCAGGGCCTGGCTGTTGGCCTCGTTCTTGTTCGCCATGGCCAGGCGCGCGCTGGCTTCCTTCAGCAGCGCCGCCTGCTGGGCGACCCGGGCGCGCGCGTCGTTATCGATCAGGCGCGCAATCACCTGGCCGGCCGCCACGTTCATGCCCTCGCGCACGGTGGTGGCGAGCACCACGCCCGAGACCTTCGACTTGACGGTGGCCTGGGCCAGCGGCGCGAGCGAACCCGACAGCGGCAGGCGCAGCGCCAGTTCGCGCGCCTCGACCGTAACGACGTCGTTCCGGGCCAGTTCGAAGACGGTCGGCTTGTCGGCTTTCTTTCCGGCGGCCGCGGCGGGCGGCGGCGCGCCCTTGCCCTTCATCGCATACCAGCCGCCGCCGGCGAGCGCGATGGCAAGCAGCGCGAGCAGCGCGATGCGCGGCTTGCGCCAGCGGCGCCCGCTGGGAGGAGGGGTGCTTGAAGCGAGCGGCAAGGTTTCGATTTTCATGGCGGCCGTTGTTTGAATTGTTAAGAGGCGTGAGGACAAATAGGGAGCGCGCGTGCTCCACCTGGTCGGAAGCGAAGCTCCTTGCGCATGGTGGTGACTATAGAAATCGACAAGCCGTGGCGCCATCGGAATGCGACAAGCAGCGCTTTCCGGACGCTGAAGTGCAGAAAAAGCGGACGGAACGCGCACCACTTGCGCCTGTTTATGCAAGCGCGATATCTTTGCGTCTACGCAAACGACATGGTCGTGGTGGCGTCAAGAATGAATCTCTTGGGGGCGCTGCCTCGTCTTCATTTCGTTCGAGAAAGGGATTCTTCGTGAGCAGCGAATTGCCCGAACCGCCCCTGCCCGCTTTCTCCGGCGGGCCGGCGCGCGAAGTGCTGGATTGGCTCTACCGCTTCGTCGCGGCGATCGAGCTCAGCCCTTCGGTGGCGGTGCACAGCCAGGACCGCAGCGGTACCGTGCGCTTCTGGAACCAGGCCTGCGTCGCGCTGACGGGCATTTCCGCGAGCGAAGCCATCGGCCAGCCCTTCGTCAAGTTGGTGCGGCATATTGGCCAGGAAAACGAGTTTCAGGACGTCATCGCCTCGGTCTGGCGCACCGGCGAGGCGATCAAGGCGCGCGAATGGCATGTCGAGCTGCGCGACGGGCGCCGCCTGTGGCTCCATTCCAGCCATTTTCCGGTGCCGGCCGATGGCAAGGGCGAGGAAGACGTCCGCCAGGTCTTCTGCATGGAAGTCGACGTCACCGCGCGCAAGGAGCTCGAAGCGTCGTTGCGCCAGGCCGGGCGGGTATTCGACCATGCGCGCGACGCCATCCTGCTGGTCGACCGCGAGCATCGCGTGCTGGCGGCGAACCGCGCCTATACCGAGCTGACCGGTTACCCGGCCGAAGACGTGATCGGCGTCGAACTGCCGAGCTTGCGGCTGGGTGTGCAGGATCGCAGCTTCTGCGACCGCCTGCGCGACCACATCGACGGCCAGGGGCACTGGGAAGGCGAACTCTGGGGCATGCGGCGCGACGGCAGTGCGATCCCGATCCGCGCCGTCATGTCCGCCATCACCGGCCAGGACGGCGAACCGTCGAGTTACATGCTGATGTTGTCGGACATCAGCGAGCGCCAGCGCGCCGTCGAGCAGGCACGCCACCAGGCCGAGCACGACGCGCTGACCGGCTTGCCGAACCGGACCCTGTTCATGGACCGCCTCGAGCAAGCCCTGGCGGCAGTGGCGCGCCGGCACCGCCAGTTCGCCCTGATGTTCATCGACCTCGACCATTTCAAGGCGGTCAACGACAACCACGGGCACGAAGCCGGCGACGCCGTGCTGCAGGAAGTGGCGCAGCGGCTGCGGCGCTGCGTGCGCCGGGTCGATACCGTCAGCCGCCTGGGCGGCGACGAATTCGTGGTGCTGCTGGCCGACATCGGCGGCGTCGACCAGGCGGCCCATGTGGCGGCCACCATCATGCAGTCGGTGGCGCGCCCGATCGAGGCCGAGGTCGGGCCCCTCAGCTTGTCGGTCTCGATCGGCATCGCGATCTGCCCGAGCGACGGCGAGGACCCGAAAACCCTGCTGCGCCATGCCGACGTGGCGATGTACCACGCCAAGGAAAGCGGGCGCAGCGAATTTCACTTCTTCAGCCAGGAAATGAATTCGCGCGTGATCGAGCGCGTGCAGATGGAAGACCGCTTGCGCCGTGCCCTGGAAAATGGCGAGTTCGAGCTCGACTACCAGCCCGAAATCGAGGTCGAGAGCGGGCGCACGGTCGGCTTCGAGGCGCTGCTGCGCTGGCGCGACCCGGAGCGCGGGCGCCTGCTGCCGGACGCCTTTATCGGCGCTGCCGAAGAGTCCGGACTGATCGTGCCGATCGGCCAGTGGGTGCTGCGCGAAGCCTGCCAGCAGGGACGGCGCTGGCACGACGCCGGCTTGCCGGTGGTGGTCGCCGTGAATCTCTCGAACGTCCAGTTCGTCCACGACGACCTGCTGCGGTATGTCGACGAGGCCCTGGCCGCTTCAAACCTGGCGCCCGAATTCCTCGACCTCGAAATCACCGAAAAAACCATCATGAACGGCAACGCCGCCATCCTCGCCACCGTCACCAGCCTGCACCAACGCGGCGTCAGGCTCACCATCGACGACTTCGGCACCGGCTTTTCCAGCCTGGCCAGCCTGCGCCGCTTTCCGCTGTCGAAACTGAAGATCGACCGCAGCTTCATCGACGACATCGCCAGCGAACCTGGCGGGGGCGCCATGATCCCCGCCATCATTGCGCTGGCGCGCGGTCTCAAGCTGAAGGTGATTGCGGAAGGAGTGGAGACGGCCGAGCAGCTGACTTATTTGCAGCAGCATGGCTGCGACGAGTACCAGGGGTTTTATGCGGGCGGGGCGCCGCCCGCGCCGTTCATACCCCCGCCTCCATGAGGCCGTGGCTCTCGTCGAAGAGGCGGATGCGCGCCAGCACCTGGCCGTGGTCCGAGGCCTCCGGCAGCGCCAGGTCGAGGTGGTCGTTCAGGTAGATCACGTCCACCACTTCGCCGATCGCGTTCGGCAGGGCGCCGTTGAATTCTTCCGACACCAGGATGTGGTCGATGGTCGAATAATGGCCCTCGTGCACATTCGAAAAGCCGAGATGGCGCGCATGGTCGGCGCGCTGTACCTGGTTGGCGTCGTACAGGCGGTCGCCCAGCGGGGTGCCGGCGCCGAGCACGATGCTGGTCGTGACCGAATCGGCGACGTCGTTGAAGTCGCCCAGCAGCACGCGCGGACGGTGGTTCGCGCGGCCCATTTCCGTCATCAGGACGCGCAGCGCGGCCGCTTCGGTGCCGCGCCGGATCAGCGAGCGCAGGCAGGCCAGCGCGTACAGGGCAGGGTCTTCGCCGGTATCGCCGGTGCGGTAATCGGGGCGGCGCGATTTCAGGTGCACGACCACCACGTCGACCATCACGTCGGGCGACACGCTGACCACCGCATGCAGCGGCGCGCGCGTAAAACGGGCGGCATCGCGGCTGCCCGGCGGCAGTTCTATTCCTTTCGGAAATTCGACCATCGGCTGCGCGGGGCCGGCGAGCGGCAGGCGCGAGACCAGGGCGACGCTCGGCGTCAGGCGCATCGCACCCGGGTCCGGATCGAAACCGAGGTGGAAGGCATCGCGGTAGAGATGGGTGCGCGCCAGCACTTCCTTCAGCGTCGCCTGCGAAAAGATCTCCTGGAAGCCGATCACGTCGGCGTCCAGCAGGTCGATCTGGTGCGCGGTCCAGTCGAGCTTGGCCTCGTATTCTTCCAGCGTCGTGGGCAGCAAGTTGTCGTACAGCTTCACGCCAGGCGGGGCCAGGTTGCATACGTTGAAGGTGGCAAAGCGTATTTCTTGCTGCATAATAGAAACCCTTTATTCCAGTGTTTAGCGTATCACGCATGGCAAAGAAAGAGCACGTGTCCGAGACACCCGCCACCAGCTTCCTGCGCAAGCATGGGGTGAGTTTTTCCGAACATCCCTACGCCTACGAGGAGCATGGCGGCACCGCCGTGTCCTCGGTCGCCCTCGGCGTGCTTGAGCACGACGTCGTCAAGACCCTGGTCATGCAGGACGAGGCGGCGCGCCCGCTGATCGTGCTGATGCATGGCGACTGCAAGGTCTCGACCAAAAACCTGGCGCGCGCGATTGGCTGCAAGTCGGTCGAGCCGTGCAAGCCGGACGTGGCCCAGCGCCATTCGGGCTACCTGATCGGCGGCACCTCTCCCTTCGGCACGCGCAAGGCGATGCCGGTGTATGTCGAGGAAAGCATCCTCGCGCTCGAGAAAATCTATATCAACGGCGGCCGGCGCGGCTACCTGGTCGGCATTGCGCCCGGCGTGCTGGTCGAGGTGCTGGGCGCCAGGGCGGTGCAGTGCGCGCTGGCGGACTGACTACCGCCGGGGGCGGGGCTGGTGTATATTCACGAGCCCGCCAGAGGGACATGATAGAGAGACAATAAATATGAACACCCTGATTTTCACCATCGCAGCCTATTTGATCGGCTCGATTTCGTTTGCCGTCGTGATGAGCCGCGTGTTCGGCCTGTCCGACCCGCGCACCTATGGTTCGAAGAACCCGGGCGCGACCAATGTCCTGCGCAGCGGCAACAAGAAAGCGGCGATCGCGACCCTGATCGGCGACGGCTTCAAGGGCTGGCTGGCGGTCTGGCTGGCGATCAAGATCGGCCCCCAGTACGGCATCGACGACAGCGGCGTCGCGTTGGTGGCCATTGCCGTCTTCCTCGGCCACCTGTGGCCGGTGTTCTTCCGTTTCGTGGGCGGCAAGGGTGTCGCCACGGCGCTTGGCGTGCTGCTTGGCCTGAACGTCTGGCTGGGCGTGGCGACGCTCGTCACCTGGCTGGTCGTGGCCTACGCATTCCGCTACTCGTCGCTGGCGGCCCTGATCGCGGCGATTTTCGCGCCGTTCTACTACGGCCTGCTGTTCGGCGTCGACGAGATCCTGTTCGCCGTAATCGCCATGAGCGCGCTGCTGCTATACCGCCACAGCAAGAACATCGGCAACCTCATCGCCGGCAAGGAATCGCGCATCGGCAGCAAAGCCGCCGGCGCCAAGAAAAAGTAGTAGGGTGGGCGGGTTCCCCGCCCACGCGTTCAACCGGCCCGTGCACAGCCAGGCAGTTGATTCCTCCACATCCATCCCCACATACCGCCCAAGCCGGCGCCCCTTGCCGGCACCTGATCAGGAAGGCGGTAAACCGTGACCAAGCAATTGCGGATTGATTTCGTGTCGGACGTGTCGTGCCCCTGGTGCGCGATCGGCCTGAAGGCCCTCGAACAGGCGTTGGAAAAAGTCGCTCCCGACATCACCGCCGAGATTCATTTCCAGCCCTTCGAACTGAACCCGGACATGGGACCCGAAGGCCAGGACATCGTCGAACACATCACCGAAAAATACGGTTCCACGCTCGAGCAGCAGATTGCCTCGCGCGAGATGATCCGCCAGCGCGGGCAGGAGGTCGGTTTCAGCTTCGACATGGCGCGCCGCGGCCGCATCTACAACACCTTCGACGCCCACCGCCTGCTGCACTGGGCCGAGTCGCAGGGCCGCCAGCATGCGTTGAAGCTGGCGCTGCTGGAAGCCTATTTCACCCACGCCGAAGACCCGAGTTCGCGCGAGCTGCTGGTGCGCATGGCCGGCCAGGTCGGCCTCGACACGGCGGAAGCACAGCGTATTTTGGAAACCGGCGAATATGCCGACGAAGTGCGCGAGACCGAGTTGTTCTTCCAGCGCGCCGGCATCCGCTCGGTGCCCGCGGTCGTGATCAACCAGCGCCATTTGATTTCGGGTGGCCAGCCGGTGGAAGTGTTCGAGCGCGCGCTGCGCGAGATTGCGGCGCAAGCGGATGCGCCGTTGATGTGATGTTCGCGCCGCTTTATGCGTGCGTTGGACGCGTGGGCGGCGTTAAAGCAAACTGGTAGCACATACCCGGGTGGAGCCGACCACCCTACGGGTATCGAAGGGACGTAGCGTGGACGGCTGCGCCGTCCACGCGTTCAACCAACGCCAGAAACCTCGCGCCGATCACGCCCCTGGAATCAAATCCAGCACCACCGGCTGATGATCCGACGCCGCCGTCTCCGCCTGCACCTCGACCGCCGCCACGCGCCGCACCAGGTCTTCCGTCACAAAGAAATAATCGTAGCAATCGGGCTGCTCGGGCCAGGGATAGCCATGCAGCCCGGTGGTCGGCGCACGCGCCTGTCCCGCATGATGGATGTCCCAGGCATCGACCAGCCGGGGTGCGCCATCGGCATGCGGCGCCAGCAGCGCCTGGTAATCGTCGGCCCCGGGCGCCATGTTGAAGTCGCCGCAGTAGATGCTTGACGCCGGCCGCTCGCCCAACTGATACGGCGCGTCCATCTCCGGATGCGCCGCGAACCCGCGCGCGCGGGCGCTGGTCTCCGCATGCAATTCGCGCAGGCGCTGCACCTGCGCCAGGCGCTGCAGCGGCGAGTGATATTCGAGGTGGGTGGTGACGAGGCGCAGCCTGGCGCCCGGCGTATCGAGCACGACTTCGATCGCGCCGCGCGGCATGCCGGGCCGGCTGCCGGGATCGGCGGGCCAGGGCAGCATGTGGCGCTGGG
>Ga0213836_101622_pt1 | contig 12744 bp, 10 predicted proteins | sample SWPATP03_FD_160578 | JGI IMG/M metagenome (GOLD analysis project Ga0213836, IMG submission 160578) | Coastal seawater microbial communities from Marineland, Florida, United States - SWPA TP0 #3 | ecosystem: Environmental > Aquatic > Marine > Coastal | place: USA: Florida | collected 2016-08-05
GAACCGCAAGACGAGGCTGCAGCCTTGCAGGTGTCGTGAGATATCCGGAAGGAGTCGGGGCGACAGGATTCGAACCTGCGACCTCCCGCCCCCAAAGCGGGCGCTCTAGCCAAGCTGAGCTACGCCCCGTAGGGATCGCTCCCGTACGAGTGGCGAGTCTACCGGCGGCCGAGCGGGCCCTCGCCACAGTCGGCAGAGCGGGGAGCCCGTGATGCGCCGGACTCCCCGCAGCCTGCGACGCGGCCGACCGCCGCGTCGGCTCAGCGCCTGCCGATCACCCGAAGGTGAAGGAGTAGGCCTCGACGCCGGCGGGGACCGTCACCTCGATCGTGCCCTCGCGGCTGGCGTCCACCCGCAGCAGCTCGTACGACCGCGGCGTGCCCGAGACGGGGATCTCGACGCGCTCGCCATCGACGTCCGCCACGACCGTGCCCTCCCCCGCGAGCACCATCCGCACCTCTTGACCGCGGTACTGCAGCCGCACGTCCGCCGACTCACCGCGCGGGGTCACGAACTGCGTCTCGAGCTGCCACGCGCCGTCCAGCGCGAAGGTGTCGGCGGCCTGCTCGGCCGGGTAGGCGAAGTCCTCGGTCTGCGTGGAGTAGCGCTCCTCGCCGCCGAAGTTCTGCACCTTGGTCGTGCCGAGGTACGACTCGGGCGTGATCTCGTCGTTCACCGGCGTCTCGTCCGACATCTCGGTCGCGGCGGGCAGCTCGACGTCCGGGTTCGCCTGCTGGAGCAGCTCGCGGATCATCTGCTCGCCCTCGCGGTACTGCCCCTCGCCGAAGTGCACGTTGCGCACGGTGCCCTCGGCGTCGATGAGGTAGCGGGCCGGCCAGTAGGCGTTGCGGTAGTTCGTCCACGTCGAGAGCGAGTTGTCGATCGCGACCGGGTACTCGATGCCGAGCGCCTCGGCGCCTTGGATGACGTTCGGGCGCACCTTCTCGAACGCGTACTCGGGGCTGTGCACGCCGATGATCTGCAGACCGGCGTCCGCGTAGGCGTCGTACCACGCGTTCATGTGCGGCGCGGAGCGCTGGCAGTTGATGCAGGAGTAGGCCCAGAAGTCGATGAGCACGACCTGGCCGCGCAGCTCCGTGAGGTCGATCGGCTGGTCGCCCTCGGTGTTGAACCACGACTCGATGCCGCGGATGCTCGGGGCCGTGCCGCACTCCTGCAGCTGGGTCGAGCCCGGATCGCACAGGTCGAGGTCCTGGTTCTCCTCCGTCTCGAGGCCGCCGATCGAGATCGCCTCCTGCACCTCCTCGTTGCCCGCGATGTACCCCTGTATCGCGGACGTGTAGTCGGGCACGAGCCGCTGCACGCGCGCCGGCACGTCGAAGACGAGGCCGAGCGCGAGCAGCAGCATGAGCGCGCCGGAGACGGTGCGGATGACGCCCTGGCGCTTGCGGAACGCCGTGATGCGCTCGGCGAGGCCGCGGCCCGCGAGCGCGAAGAACAGCAGCGGCAGCGCCGCGCCGATCGCGAACGAGACGGTGAGCACGACGGTGTCGGGGCCGATCTGGCCCGTCGAGCCCGCGACCGTGATGGCGGCGAGCACGGGACCGGCGCACGGCACGTAGACGGCGCCGAGCGCGAGGCCGAGCGGGAAGCCCTGCAGCTTCGACGACTTCTCGCCCGCGGTCTGCAGGAACGGGAGCTTCTCGAAGGGCTTCTCGAGCAGGTGCTGGATCCTCGGCACGATGAGGCCGATGCCGATGAGGCTGAGCACGATGATGCCCGCCCAGCGCAGCACATCCTGCGGGAGGCCGAGGAGGCTGAGCACGAGGCTGCCCGCGAGCGTCATCAGCGTGAAGCTCACGACGATGCCGGAGATCACCAGGTAGGGCCGCCAGCGCGAGATGGACCGCTGCTTCACGCTCGCGCGAGTCGCGGTGGCGACGCCGCCGCTCCCCTGCGCGGCGTCGGCGGACGCATCAGACGCCTGCTCGCCGCGCGCGGACTGCATGCCGCCCGAGAAGAGGATGACGGGCAGCACCGGGATGATGCATGGCGAGATGCCGGTGATGAATCCACCCAGCAATCCGATCAGGGCGAGCATGGTGCCTCCTTGGCGAGTTGCCGTTGGTTCGGCGCGGCGGCCCTCCCGGATGGCCTCGGATCTCGATGAGCGATCTTCCAATCCGCGCTCAGCATGCCTCCGAACCCCTGGCATCACCGGCTCGCACGGGCCGGCAACCCAACAGGGAAGGAGAGCAGCGATGCTCACCAAGAAGAACCCCAAGATGGCCGGGCTCGTGCTCGTCGGCACGGCGACGCTCGTGCTCGCGGGCTGCTCGATGGGCGGCTCGACGACGGCCGCCGAGACGATGGAGCCGACGATGGCTCCCAGCGCCTCCGAGGAGTCGATGGAGACCGAAGCCGCGATGGACCCGGCCTTCGACAACCTCGTCGGCGCCGGCTGCGCGATGTACGACGAGGCGGTGCCGGACGGCGCGGGCTCGATCGTCGGCATGTCGCAGGACCCGGTCGCGGTCGCGGCCTCGAACAACCCGATGCTCACGCAGCTCGTCGCGGCCGTCTCCGGTCAGCTGAACCCGGATGTCGACCTCGTCGACACGCTGAACGGCGACGAGTTCACCGTCTTCGCGCCGGTCGACGACGCCTTCGCGGCGCTGCCCGCCGAGACCGTCGAGATGCTGCAGACGCCCGAGGGCGCCGAGACGCTCGAGTCGGTGCTGACCTACCACGTCATCCCCGGCCAGATCGCGCCCGACGCGATCGCCGGCACGCACACGACCGTCCAGGGCGAGGAGCTCATGGTCGAGGGCGACGCTGACGAGCTCATGGTCAACGGCGACGCCGCGACCGTCGTCTGCGGTGGCGTGCAGACCGCCAACGCCACGGTGTACCTCATCGACTCGGTGCTCATGCCGCCGTCGATGGGCTGATCCAGCAGCACACGCATCGAAGGGGCCGGTCCGCGAGGATCGGCCCCTTCGATGCGTGTCCTGCTCCGGCTGAACGCGTTCAGCCAAGATGGGTGCATGACGAACCAGAGCGGCGCCACGAAGGGCGCCCGCGCCGCGGCCCGCATCCGCGAGGTGGCGTTCGCCGCAATGCGGTAGGACGGCTGGCGCGCGACGACCATGCGCGGCATCGCCGATCGCGCCGGGGTGTCGCCCGGCACGATCTACCTCTCCATGCCCTTGAAGGACCACCCGCTGTTCGAGCTCCACGACGAGACGGTCATCCGCATCGAGCAGCGGGCCACCGAGGCCGTCGTGGGTGTGCGATCGCGCCGTTCCACCGGGTGGCCACCGAGGCGATCGGGCAGGCGATCACCGCCGACTCCTCCGTGAGCTCCTTCGGCGAGGCGTCGAGGGCGTCGCGCGAGCGGATGGTGGCGCTCTCCACGACCCTCGTGCACGGATCGGGCCTGCTGGCCGACCGCCAGCTGCGCCGAGCGCTGCCCGAGCTGCTGTGGGGGCTGCTCATGGCAGGCATGCGATCCGGATCACCGCGGTGCCGCTGCTGTGCGCCCAGATGCGAGACCTGCTCTCGCTCACGGCAGCGCTGAAGGAGCTGCCCGATGACGACGCGTGAGCGGCGCCAACCCGCCAGCAGCTAGAAGGTGCGCTCTCGGATCATCCGCGCGAGCTCGAGCCCGGAGTCCTTCACGGTGCGCTCCTGCGTGTCGTAGTCGACGCGCACGATGCCGAAGCGCTTGTGGTAGCCCCACGCCCATTCGTAGTTGTCCATGAGCGACCAGTAGAAGTAGCCCTTGACCGGCACGCCCGCGTCGATCGCGTCGAGCACCGCGCCGATGTGGAGGCGGAGGAAGTCGACCCGCTCGGCGTCGTGGACGCGCTGCTCGCCGGTCGCCGGGTCCATGTCGAGCACGTCGTCGTAGGCCGCGCCGTTCTCGGTGACCCAGAGGTCGACGCCCTTCGGGCCGGCGTAGTCCTCGTGGAGGCGGCGCAGCAGCCGGGTGAGTCCCTCGGGCTGCACCTCCCAGCCCATGGTCGTCGTCGGCAGTCCGCGCGAGTGGATCTCGACGCCGTCCGCGGCGGGGAACGGGCTGCGGATCGGCCGGTCGGTCGGCGCATCCTGCAGCATCGGCTCCGCCAGCGGCTCGAACGAGCACGCGTCGCCGTGGTAGTAGTTCACGCCCAGGACGTCGATCGGCGCGCCGATGATGGCGAGGTCGCCGTCCTGCACGACCGCGTCGAGGCCGAGGTGGCCGACGTCGGCGAGCAGCGTCTCGGGGTAGCTGCCGCGCAGGATCGGGTCGACGAAGAAGCGGTTGTACTGCTCGTCGATGCGGCGGGCAGCGTCGACGTCGAAGGGATTCGTCGGGTCGACCGGGTCGGCGACCGTGAAGTTGAGTGTGATGCCGAGCCGCTCCGCGCCGGCGTCGCGCAGCGCCTGCACCGCCATGCCGTGCGCGAGCAGCAGGTGGTGCCCGGCCGCGAGGCCGTCGGCGACGCTCTGCCGGCCGGGCGCGTGGGCGCCGGCGATGTAGGAGAGGAACGACGAGCACCACGGCTCGTTGAGGGTCGTCCAGTTGTCGACGCGGTCGCCGAGCTTCTCGTGCACGGCCAGCGCGTAGTCGACGAAGCGGCTCGCGGTGTCGCGCGACGGCCAGCCGCCCGCCTCCTCGAGCACCTGCGGCAGGTCCCAGTGGTAGAGCGTGAGCCAGGGCATGATGTCGGCGTCGAGCAGCTCGTCGACGAGCCGCGAGTAGAAGTCGAGGCCGGCAGCGTTCGGCGCGCCGCCGTCAGGGCATACGCGCGACCAACTGGTCGAGAAGCGGTACGACTGCAGCCCGAGGTCGCGCATCATCGCCACGTCGGCGGGCATGCGGTGGTAGTGGTCGCACGCGACGTCGCCGGTGTGGCCGTCGATCACGGCGCCCGGCACGCGGGCGAAGGCGTCCCAGATGCTGGGGCGACGGCCGTCCTCGGCCGCGGCGCCCTCGATCTGGTAGGCGGCGGTCGCGCCGCCGAGGATGAGGTCTGTGGGGATGCTGCGCTGCACCGCACGAGCGTATCCCGCCATCCGGGTGGTCGGCGCGCGGGCCAGATGCGGTGCGGATCGCGCCGACCGGATGCGGTAGATTCGACCAGTCCCGACGCGCGAGCGCGGGGCGCGCGGGCGTAGCTCAATGGTAGAGCCTCAGTCTTCCAAACTGATTACGCGGGTTCGATTCCCGTCGCCCGCTCCGTCGTTCTCCACAGTCCCCTCGAAGCGGGGCGCTGCTCCACCTGATCGTGTCAGTGGCCGGTGGGAGACTGCGCCCATGTCGACGGAGATGCAGGCCTCTCGGTGGCCGGTGCACCGGCAGCTGCCGGTGCCGCTCGACCCCGCCGCGGCGCAAGGGCCGATGTGGCTGCGGGGGCCGCGCCCCGCCGATGTGCCCGCCGCCGGGGGCAGCGCGAAGACACCGCCCGAGGCGGGCGCGGAGCTCGCGCCCGTGCCCGTGCCCGTGCCCGTGCCGACCGTGCAGGATGTGCGCGCGTCGGCGATCAAGATCGTCGTCGACCTCGATGCCGCGATCGCCGGGCTGCAGGCGATGCGCACGCACGCGCTCGCCGGGCTCGGGCTGCTCGCGCTCGAGGAGGCCGGCGACGCGCACCTCGACGCCGGCATCGTCATGCGCGACCTCGCGAACGAGCTCGCACTCCGCCAGCGCCGCAGCGACCGCACCGTCGAAGCCGAGATCGACCGCGCCATGCGGATTTTCGACGAATGGCCCGCCACGCTGCGCGCCTGGGGCGAGACGCGGATCCACCAGGGCCACCTCCGCGTGATCGCCGACATCGGCGCACCCCTCAAGACGCCAGAGGCTCGCGCGCAGTTCGAGGCCGCGCTGCTGCCCGTCGCCGAGACCACGACGCCCGCGCGGCTCGCGAAGATCGCCCGCCGCGAGCTCGAGCAGCTCATCGAGGAGCCGCTGACCGAGCGGCACCGCATCGCCCGCGACGCGCGCGAGGTGTTCGTCACCGACCTCGCCGACGCCATGTCGAGACTCGTGCTCGTCATCCCCACCGTCCTCGCCCACGGCATCCTCGACCGCGCCACCGAGATGGCCCGCGCCGCCGGCGCCGACGACCCGCGCACCGTCGACCAGCGCCGCGCCGACGCCTGCTGCGACCTGCTCCTCACCGGTGAACCCACCGATCGGGCACTCGCGGGCATCCGCGCCCAGGTGAGCATCGTCATCCCGGCGACCGTGCTCCTCGGCGACGACGGTGGAGATGGCGGGAGCGGCGGCGACGGCGCCAGGCTGCGCAGCGGCGCGCTCGTCGACCCCGACACCGCCCGCTGGCTCGCCGGCGTGACGAAGACCTGGACGCGGGTCTTCACCGACCCCGTCAAGGGACACGTCATCGCCACCGACACGTACAAGCCGTCCCGGCAGGTCCGGCGGCTGCTGCGCGAGCGGGATCAGCGGTGCCGGTGGCCCGGCTGCTGCGCCAAGGCCGAGCACGCCGACATCGACCACACCATCGCCTGGATCGACGGCGGGAAGACCACACCCGGCAACCTCGCCCACATATGCAGACGACATCACATGCTCAAGGGCGCCACCCTCCCGGCCGGCAGACGATGGAAGGTCACGCAGATCGAACCCGGCGTGCTGCGGTTCGAGTCGCCGATGGGCGCCGTCTACGTGGACGAGCCCGAACAGGTCGGCCCACGGTTCACCGAGAGCTACACCGAATGGCTCTGGCGAGGGACGTTCGGGCCAGCACCGAAGGCGCCGTTCTAGTCGATCGGTCTCGATGCGCGAGCCGCTCCGCGACGCGCTGCTCGAACAGCCTCATGGCACAACCGTCGCTCACAGCCGCACGCAGTAGCGTGCCGGTGTGCAGGCCAGGCTCGTCACCCGTCCCCGCCGGCAGGGCTCGACCCGGCTCGGCGCGGCCCTCGTCGCGATCGCGTCGCTCGCCCTCGCCGCCTGCGTCGCGATGCCGCCCTCCACGCCCGACGACCCGGCCATCCCCGCGAGCCCCACGCCGGTCTTCAGCGACATCGCGCCCGCACCGATCACCAACGGCCCGACCGATCCCCCGGTGCCCACCACGGCGCCCGGCGAGTTCTCCTACGGCGACACCGTGACGATCCACACCGACCGCGGCTCGACGTGGGAGGTCACGGCCCTGCGGTCGATCGATCCGGCCGACGACCTCGCCGCGATGACGGGCGGCGTCCCGCGCGCCGGCGAGCGCTTCGTCATCCTCGAGCTCGAGATCACGAACGTCGGCGTCATCACGACGCATCCGATGCACGACATGACCTTCGCCTACCAGCCCGACGGCGGACCCTTCACCGACCAGAACTCCGCGTCGACCGCCGCAGCGCCGAACGACCTCGGCTACATCTACGACTTCGCGCCCGGCGACAGCGAGATCGCACAGGTGATCGTCGCGGTGCGCGCCGACGACCCGACCGGATCGTGGGTCATCAGCCCGTCCGAGTCGGGGATCGACGCGGCGACGCTGTATCGGTGGCGCTGAGGCGCGACGTCAGAGCTGGCAGCCGGGGCACCAGTAGAGCTTGCGTCCCTGCATCGTCTCGAGCGCGATCGAGGTGCCGCAGCGACGGCACGGCTGCCCCTCGCGCTTGTAGACCCAGTGCCGGTCGGCGCGGTTCGCGAGCGCCGCAGCCCGCCGCGCGCCGCGCAGCCCGTCGATCGTGAGCATCTGCCCGGTCTCGACGCCGATCCGCAGCAGCTTCACCCAGTCGCGCCACAGCCGGCGCAGCTCGTCCTCCGGCACGACGCTGCCCGGGCGATGCGGATCCATCCGCGCCCGGAACAGCAGCTCGGCCCGGTACACGTTGCCGATCCCGGCGACCACCGACTGGTCCATGAGCAGCTGCCCGATCGCCTGGCCCGACCGTGCGGCGCGCGCGACGAAGCGGTCCTCCGCACGCCCGCGCGACTCGGTCGGCGCCTCCGGATCGGGCCCGAGCCGATCCGCGAGCGCACGCACCTGCGCGGGCTCGAGCACCTCGCACACGGTCGGACCGCGCAGGTCGGCGACGGCGGTCGGCGTGAGGATGCGCACGCGCACCTGCCCGACCGGCTCCGGCGGGAAGTCCGCGACCTCACTCGCCGTCTCGCGCTCCCCCGCCCGCAGGCGGGCGAGCCGCGGCGCCCCGATCGACGCGATCGAGTCCTCGTGCTCGCCGTCCGTGCCGGCGCCGCCGCCGACGCCGCGCATGCCGGTCTGCCCCATCCGGGCGGTGCCGACCGCGAGCGTGCTCGCGAGGATCGTCGGGTCGACCGAGATGGCGCCGGCGAAGTCCCACGCGCCGTAGATCCCCAGGTGCACGTGCAGCACCCGGTCCGGCGCCGCCGCAGTGCCGTCGAACCCCAGCAGCAGGTGCTTGCCGATCGCCTCCGACGAGGTGATGGTGCGGCCGTCGAGCTCGGCGGCGCCGACGTCGAAGCGGCCCTGCGGGCTCGTCACGGCGGCGCGGCTGCCGACGAAGTTCGCCCCGAACTGCCGGGCGATGCGATGGACGGAATGCCCCTCAGGCATCGGAGCCTGCCGTCATCAGTGGATCTCGTGGCCCGCGATGCTGCCGGTCGTCTCGTACTCCCCCAGCTGCGCGATCCGCCGCGCGTGGCGCTCGGCGCCCGAGAACGGCGTCACGAGGAAGGCGTCGATGATATCGAGCATCTCCTGCTCCGAGTGCTGGCGCGCACCGACGGCGACCACGTTCGCATCGTTGTGCTCGCGGGCCAGCTCGGCGGTCGGCAGGCTCCAGGCGAGCGCCGCACGCGCGCCCTCGACCTTGTTCGCCGCCATCTGCTCGCCGTTGCCGGAGCCGCCGAAGACCACGCCGAGCGCCTCGACGCCCGCGCGCTGGTCGCGCACGACCGCCCGCGCGGCGTCGATGCAGAACGAGGGGTAGTCGTCCTCGGCGTCGTACTCGGCCGGGCCGTGGTCGACGACCTCGTGGCCGGCGGCCTCGAGGTGGGCGACGAGCCGCTTCGACATCTCGAAGCCGGCGTGGTCCGTGCCGACGTGGACGCGCATCAGGCGACCTGCGGCTCGTCGGCGACCCGGTCGAAGACCGGACCGCGGGTGCGGGAGCGCTTGAGCTCGAAGAAGCCGTCGATCGACGCGGCCGCGACGACGCCGTCGAAGAGCCGCAGCGCCTCCTCGCCGGTGGGCGCCGGGCTCACGACCGGTCCGAAGAACGCGACGTCGCCGACCGCGACGACCGGGGTGCCGACGTCGTCGCCGACGAGGTCGATCGCCGCCTGGTGGGTGCCGCGCAGCGTCTCGTCGTGCGCATCCGTCTCGTCGGCGAGCGACGCGTCGAGCCCCACCTCGGCGAGCGCCTCGGCGACGATCGCGTCGTCGTCCTTGCGGCGTCCGTGGTGGATGCGCGTGCCGAGCGCGTCGTACAGCGGCTTCACGACCGCGTCGCCCCCGGCCTTGCGAGCCGCGGTCACCAGGCGCGTGAGGCGCATCGACCGCGGCATCCGCGCGAGGTACTCGGCGGGCAGGTCGCGGCCCTCGTTGAGCACGGCCAGGCTCATCACCTGCCAGTCGACGTCGAAGCCGCGGGTCTCCGCGACCTCGCCGAGCCAGCGGGACGTCATCCACGCCCACGGGCAGGTCGGATCGAACCACATCCGCACGCGCGGCTGGGCCTCGGGGACGGTCTCGATCGGGGTCGTCGCACTCATGCCTCGATGCTAGCGACGGCACGGCGGGGGCCGCACCGCGCGGCACTACGCTGGTCGCACCTGCACCACAGTCACAAGGAGTCCAGCGTGCCCGGAGAGAACCTCACTCGCGTCGAGGCCCAGGAGCGCGCGGCGCTCGTCCAGGTCGAGAGCTACGACATCGCCCTCGACCTCACCGCCGGCGACGAGGTGTTCCGCTCGACGACGAGCGTGCGCTTCACCGCCGAGGCCGGCGCCTCGACGTTCATCGACCACATCTCCCGCACCGTCCACTCGGTCACGCTCAACGGCGCAGACCTCGACGTCGCGAGCGTGAACGACGGCGTGCGCATCCAGCTCGACGGCCTCGCCGCCGAGAACGAGCTGACCGTCGTCTCCGACGCGCTCTACGTCAACACCGGCGAGGGCCTGCACCGCTTCGTCGACCCGGTCGACGGCGAGGTCTACCTCTACTCCCAGTTCGAGGTGCCCGACTCGCGCCGCGTCTTCGCGGTCTTCGAGCAGCCCGACCTCAAGGCCACGTTCCGCTTCACCATCACCGCGCCCGCTCGCTGGCAGGTCGTCTCGAACCAGCCCACGCCCGAGCCGGCCGTCGACGGCGAGACCGCCGTCTGGTCGTTCGAGCCGACGCCGCGCATCTCCAGCTACATCACCGCGCTCGTCGCCGGGCCCTACGAGGTGACGCGCTCCGAGCTCTCCTCGAGCGACGGCCGCGTCATCCCGCTCGGCATCTTCTGCCGCGCCTCGCTCGCCGAGCACATGGACGCCGACTACCTCTTCGACATCACCCGCAAGGGCTTCGCCTTCTTCGAGTCGCAGTTCGGCGTCGCCTACCCGTTCGAGAAGTACGACCAGCTCTTCGTGCCGGAGTTCAACGCCGGCGCGATGGAGAACGCCGGATGCGTGACGTTCACCGAGTCGTACGTGTTCCGCGCCCAGGTGACCGACGCCATCCGCGAGCGCCGGGTCGTGACCGTGCTGCACGAGCTCGCCCACATGTGGTTCGGCGACCTCGTGACGATGCGCTGGTGGAACGACCTGTGGCTCAACGAGTCGTTCGCGGAGTGGGCGTCGACGCTCGCGACCGCCGAGGCGACCGAGTGGACGAACGCCTGGACCACGTTCCAGGCGATGGAGAAGACCTGGGCCTACCGCCAGGACCAGCTGCCCTCGACGCACCCGATCGTCGCCGAGATCCGCGACCTCGAGGACGTGCAGGTCAACTTCGACGGCATCACCTATGCGAAGGGCGGCTCCGTCCTCAAGCAGCTCGTCGCCTGGGTGGGGCTCGAGGCCTTCATGCAGGGCGTCGGCGCGTACTTCCGCAAGCACGCGTGGGGCAACACCGAGCTCGCCGACCTGCTCGCCGAGCTCGAGACGGCGAGCGGGCGGGACCTCAGCGAGTGGAGCCGGCTGTGGCTCGAGACGGCCGGCGTCAACACGCTGCGCCCACGCATCGAGACGACCGCCGACGGCATCATCTCGTCGTTCGCGATCGAGCAGACCGGCCCCGCCGAGTGGCCGACGCTCCGGCCGCACCGCCTCGCGATCGGCTTCTACGAGGAGGAGGAGGGCGTGCTGCGCCGCACCCACCGCGTCGAGCTCGACGTCGACGGCGCCGAGACCGCCGTGCCCTCCCTCGTCGGCCACATCCGCCCCTCGCTGATCCTCATCAACGACGAGGACCTCGCCTACGCGAAGATCCGCCTCGACGAGTCGTCGATGCGCACCGCGCTCTCGGGCCTCCGCACGATCGAGGACCCGCTCGCCCGCGCGCTCGTCTGGGGCGCGGCGTGGGATGCGACGCGCGACGCCGAGACGCCCGCGAGCGACTACGTCGAGCTCGTGCTCGCCAACATCGGCGCCGAGACCGAGTCGACCACCATCCGCCTCGCCCTCGCGCAGCTCGGCCTCGCGGCCCGCTCGTACGTGCACCCGTCGCGCCGAGCAGAGACGATCCGGCGGGTGGGCGACGGCCTGTGGGAGCTCGCCGCCTCCGCCGAGGCGGGGTCGGATGCGCAGTTCCAGTTCGCCGGCGCCTTCGCGGGCCTCGCGTCGACGCCCGACCACATCGAGATCCTCCGCGGCCTGCTGAGCGGCGGGACCTCGCTCAGCGGCCTGGAGATCGACGCCGACCTGCGCTGGCAGCTGCTCGACGGCCTCGTGCTGAACGGCGCGGCCGGCGAGGAGGAGATCGCCGCGGAGCTCGCGGCCGACGACACCGCGACCGGCCGGCAGTTCGCCGCTCGTGCGCGCGCGACCATCGCCACGCCCGAGGCCAAGGAGGCCGCGTTCGCGTCGGTCGTCGACGAGGCCGGCGCGTCCAACATGATCGTGCGCTACACGGGCCTCGGCCTCGCGCACGTCAACGACGCCACCGTGCTGACGGGGCTCATCCCCCGCTACCACGACGCGATCCAGCAGATCTGGGACTCGCGCACCTACCAGGTGGCAGAGGGGCTGCTCGTCGGCCTCTACCCGGCGTCGCTCGCGAGCCAGGAGCTCGCGGATGCCACCCGCGGCTGGCTCGCGGACAACACGTCGGCCGTGCCGGCCCTGCGCCGCATCGTCGTCGAGCACCTCGCGGGCGTCGAGCGCGCGCTCGCCGCGCAGGAGCGGGACGCCTGATCGGGGCCGCCGGCATGAGGTTCGAGACGAGCACGCCGCCCGACGGCATCGACTGGGCAGCGATGGCCGCCTGGTGGGATGCGTGGGGCGCACCGATCGGCATCCTGATCGTCATCGTCGGCGCGTTCATCGCGTTCCGGGTCGTCAGGACGATCATCGGCCGCGTGGTCGGCGGCGTCGTGAGCGGCGTCAAGCGCCGCGCCGACGCCGCCGACACCGAGGCCCTCTCGAACTCGCCGCTCGCCCAGGTGCGCGTCGTGCAGCGCACCCGCGCGATCGGCAGCGTGCTCAACACGATGCTCGCGTGGGTCATCGCCGCGCTCGCGCTCATCCTCATCCTCAGCATCCTGGGCGTGAACGCCGCGTCCCTCGTCGCGATGGCGAGCTTCCTGGGCGCAGCGGCGGGCATCGGCGCGCAGGGCGTCATCAAGGACTTCCTCAAC
>Ga0213836_101634_pt1 | contig 12688 bp, 7 predicted proteins | sample SWPATP03_FD_160578 | JGI IMG/M metagenome (GOLD analysis project Ga0213836, IMG submission 160578) | Coastal seawater microbial communities from Marineland, Florida, United States - SWPA TP0 #3 | ecosystem: Environmental > Aquatic > Marine > Coastal | place: USA: Florida | collected 2016-08-05
CAGCACGACCGGGGTGGTGGTCACGGTCTCTTTGATCCAGGTTTGAACGTCGCTCATGTGCTTGCCTTCGGTGAGAAAATGGGGATGGCGCCATTCTATAAGAAATCGACCGCGGCGGTGCGGCGCAGGCAGGGCCGCGAGTGCGGTATGATCGCCCGGTTTCACTTGTGCCAACACTTTCAGGATTGCTCATGCAACAAGGTCCCAAGGCCGCCCCCTCGGCAGGTTTCAATCTCGTGCTCGCCGCCGTGCTCGGCTTTATCGGCATCTACGACATCGCCAGCGGCATCATGCGCGATGGCGCCGGCGTGCTGATCACCGGCCTGGCGCTGACGATATATGCGGTGGTGCTGCTGCGCGACGCCCTGCATATCCGCAAGACCGGCCAGCCGGCGATGAGCCGGGCGCGCATGAACAAGGTTGGATTGGCCTGCCTGGCGCTGTACGTGGTGGGGGTATTGGTCAAACGCGTGCCGGAGCTGGCGCAGTTTTTTAGTTAAACGTGGCACTGGCGTTGCCGTGTAGGGTGGACTCCTGAGTCCACGCGTTCGAGCTGCCGCATCTCGAAATGCTTCACTTGGATGATCAACCGGTGCACGGCGTGGACTCAGGAGTCCACCCTACGGTACTACCGGCCGCTTAACGCAGACACTTGCCGAGGCAAACCGATACCTCGCGGCCGGCATATTTGCCGTAATTCTCCAGCCGCCGATAGCCGTGCCGCGCATAAAACGCCAGCGCGCGGGCATTGACGCGCCGCGTCGACAGCCACAGTTCGCGATACCCGAAGGCGGCCGCCTGTTCTTCCAGCGCCGCCAGCAAGAAGCGCCCGGCGCCACTTCCAGGCCGCGCATACATTCGCTTGAGTTCCGCCACCCCTGGCGCCAGCGGTCGCAGGGCGCCGCAGCCCATCGCGACACCGAGCGCATCGCGCGCCACGAGAAAAACTGCAGTCGCCCCGCGCACATCGGCCGGATCGAAGGATCCCGACCCGCTGACGCCGCAGATCGCCGCCAGGGCGGCATCGAGTTCCTGAATCAATACGCGCGCCTCGGCGCTGTCCGGATCGAGCGGCGCGCATAACATCGCTTATTTGCCCGCTTATTTGCGCAGCTTGGCAAACGCCGCCGCCATCGCGCCGGCCGCATCCTGCGCGGCGGGACGTTCCTGGCGCTGGTGCTGGGCCACGCGCTTGCGGTCATCGCGGTCGCCGCGCTGCTGCGGCTGCGCGCCCGGCTGCGGCGCCGCATCCGTCAAGCGCATCGTCAGCGCAATGCGCTTGCGCTTCGGATCGACTTCCAGCACTTTGACTTTCACGACCTGGCCCGCTTTGACGACCGTGTGCGGATCTTTGACAAACGTGTTCGACAGCGCCGAAATATGCACCAGCCCATCCTGGTGCACGCCGATGTCGACAAAGGCGCCAAAGGCCGCCACGTTGGTGACGACCCCTTCCAGGATCATGTCCGGACGCAGGTCGCTGATCTCCTCGACGCCTTCTTTGAAGGTCGCGGTGGTGAATTCCGGGCGCGGATCGCGTCCCGGCTTTTCCAGCTCTTTTAAAATGTCGGTCACGGTCGGCACGCCGAATTTGTCGTCCGCATACTTGGCCGGGTTCAGGCTCTTGATCAAGCCGCTGTCGCCGACCACCGCCTTCATGTCGCGTTGTACGTCCGCCAAAATCTTTTGCACCACCGGATAGGATTCCGGGTGGACCGCCGACGCATCCAGCGGATTGTCGCCGCCCATCACGCGCAGAAAACCCGCCGCCTGTTCGAAGGTTTTATCGCCCAGCCGCGGCACGGCCTTTAACGCCGCGCGCGAGGCGAACGCGCCCTTCATGTCGCGGTAGCTGACGATGCTCTGGGCCACGCTCGACGACAGGCCCGAGACCCGCGCCAGCAGCGGCGCCGAGGCCGTGTTCACGTCGACGCCGACCGCATTCACGCAATCCTCGACCACCGCGTCCAGGGAGCGCGCGAGCTGGGTCTGCGAGACGTCGTGCTGGTACTGGCCGACGCCGATCGATTTCGGATCGATTTTCACCAGTTCCGCCAGCGGATCCTGCAGGCGGCGCGCGATCGAGACGGCGCCGCGGATCGAGACATCCATGTCCGGCAGTTCGCGCGAAGCGAATTCCGAGGCCGAATACACCGAGGCGCCGGCTTCCGAGACGACGATCTTGGTCAGTTTCAGTTCCGGCCGCGCTTTGATCAGATCCTGCGCCAGTTTATCGGTCTCGCGCGAGGCGGTGCCGTTGCCGATCGAGATCAGCGAGACATTGTGTTTCGCGGCCAGCTGGCCGATGACGTGCAGGGAACCGTCCCAGTCATTCCTCGGCTGGTGCGGATAAATCGTCGCCGTATCGACCACTTTGCCGGTGGCGTCGACCACCGCCACCTTGACGCCGGTGCGCAGGCCAGGGTCCAGGCCCATGGTGGCGCGCTGGCCGGCCGGCGCCGCCAGCAGCAGCGCCTTTAAATTACGCGCAAACACGTTGATGGCGTCCAGCTCCGCTTTTTCGCGCAGGGCGCCCATCAATTCCGTTTCGATATACATGAAACTTTTCACGCGCCAGGTCCAGCGCGCGGTGTCGAGCAGCCATTTGTCGGCCGGACGTCCCGCGCCCTTGATGCCGAAACGGGCGGCGATGCGGCCCTCGCAGGGGTTGTGCGGCGCATCCCATTTCGGTTTTTCCGCCTCGGTATCCAGGCGCAGCACCACGTCGAGGATGCCTTCGCGGCGGCCGCGCATCAGGGCCAGCGCACGGTGCGACGGGACGGTGGCGAGCGGCTCCGAATAATCGAAGTAATCGGCGAACTTCTCGCCTTCGTCTTCCTTGCCGGCGACCACCTTCGATTCGACGACGCCATGTTCCTGCACATATTCGCGCAGCGATTGCAGCAGGGTCGCGTCTTCCGCAAAACGCTCCATCAGGATCTGGCGCGCGCCGTCGAGCGCCGCCTTGGTGTCCGCCACGCCCGGGTTGTTCACGCCGTCCGCATTGCTGAAGGCCTCGCGCAGGTATTTCGCCGCTTCTTCTTCGGGATTGCGCGACGGGTCGGCCAATAAATCGTCGGCCAGGGGAGCCAGGCCCGCTTCGACCGCGATCTGCGCCTTGGTGCGGCGCTTCTGTTTATAGGGCAGGTACAAATCTTCGAGCCGGGTTTTATCTTCGGCCAGGGCGATCGATTGCAGCAATTCCGGCGTCATTTTGTTCTGCTCGGTGATCGACGCGATGATCGCGCTTCTCCGGTCTTCCAGTTCGCGCAGGTAGCGCAGGCGCTCTTCCAGCAGGCGCAGCTGGATGTCGTCGAGGCCGCCGGTGGCTTCCTTGCGGTAGCGTGCGATGAAGGGGACGGTGGCGCCTTCGTCCAGCAGGGCAATGGCAGCGGCGACTTGCGCCGGCTTGGCGGCCAGTTCGATGGCGAGGCGTTGTTCGATGGAAGGCAGCATGGGGCAAAGATCCGTAAGTGCGCGTGAGTCAGGCGGGCAGTGTTACCCAAACGCGCGCGAAGCGCCAGTCTTGACAACGCATCAGTGCGGCAATTCTTTCACAACGTAAAGATTTCTCGGAAACGTGAGATCACGAACAAAACTGAAGTGCCCGTATGAGAGATAATGGTGGTTGTTGTTTTTTTTCATACAGGTTCAGGGACCCAATGCACACAGTTGATTACCCACGCGAACACGCGAACGATGCCCCGGCACCGCGCGCGACGCCGGCACGCGCACCCGCACTGCCGGCGCCGGTGACGACCTGGCTGCAACGGGTCGAAGCGGCTGCGCATCCTCAACCGAAGCTGACCCTCGAGGTGGCCGATCCGAAGGCCATCCAGTACAAGTTCGTGTATGTGATGGCGCCGACCAGCGGCGGGCGCCACGTGGCGGTCTGCCTGTGCAAGGCGCGCCTGCGCCCGAACGGCGAGGTGGCCGCCGCCAGTCCCGTCAACGAAGTGTTTTCGCTGCTGTCGGCGCCGCCCGCCTACCTGGAGGGGGAGGACGAAGACCTGGTGCGTTTCTTTATCGCCATGCGCAGCGGATCCTCGCAAAGCACCAGCGCGACCGAGCCCAAGGGCAAGGTCGGCGCCATCCTCCTCGATTTGCTGCTGCGCCAGGGTAAGCTGCTGTGGGCAAATTCCTGGGCCGACATGGCGAATGGTCTCGTGTATCCGCTGCAGGCCGGCCCGAACCGGCAAGCGAACCTGGCCTGGCGCGACGAAGGCCGCGCCGCCAAGCTCGGCTGGTCGGTGGAACCGGCGAACGGTGCGAACCACCCCGGCGCCGACCTGATCGACTACATGCTGCCGACCGATCCGCCCTGGTATATCGACAACCTGTCCTGCGGCCCCCTGACCCTGAATCGCGGCGGCGTCGACATCTCGCTGGCCGAACTGCAAGCCCTGGTGGCGCAAGCCCCTGTACTCACCGGCAACGACAAGAAACGCGTCTCGCAATTGCTGCTGGCGCATGGCCTGCAAGAACTCATGCCGCTGCCGCAGCCGCTCACCCAGCGCCTGCGCAGCGATGTGAAACCGCAGCCCTTCCTGTTGCTCGATGCCGTGACCCTGGCCGATACCGGCACCCAGCGCTGGCATGATTTCGCCGTGCTGTCCTTCGATTACGACGGCCAGCGCGTGTCCTTCGACCCGTCGCAGCGCGTGGTGCGCCAGATCGGCGACGTCACCGAAATCATCGAGCGCGATACCGCTGCCGAGGCCGCCGCTTTGGAGGCCTTGACGGCACTGGGCTTCCGCAAGCCGGCGACGATGCCTTTATCCGCCGTGGCCGGCGCGGTGCAGCTGGAGAGCCAGGCGCACTGGCTGCGCTTTGCCGAAAGCCAACTCGACGCCCTGTCGGACGCCGGCTGGCACTTGCAGAAATCGAATAAATACCGCTACGACGTGGTGCCGGTCGAGGACTGGTATGCCGAGATCGACGAGCCGGAAGAGGCGGGCAAGGCCTGGTTCGAGCTGGAACTGGGCATCGTCGTGAATCGCCAGCGCGTGCCGCTGCTGCCGGTGCTGGTGCAGATGATCCGCAACGCACCGATGGATTTCGACCCGGCCGTGCTCGCCGCCCATGGCGAAACCGACCAGATGCTGGCGACCCTGCCGGAGGGCCTACGGGTGGCCCTGCCATGGGCGCGCGTAAAGCCGATCCTGGCGACGCTGGGCGAGTTGTATTTCAACGACAAGATCAAGAACCGCGTGCGCCTGTCGACGCTGGACGCGAGCCGCCTGGAAGAACTGGCGCGCGGCGTCGACATGCGCTGGTTCGGCGGCGAACAATTGCGCGAGACCGGCCGCAAGCTCAGCCAGTTCGGTTCGGTGAAAAAGGTGGCGGCACCAGCCGGCCTGCAGGCGACCCTGCGCGACTACCAGCTCGACGGTTTGTCGTGGATGCAATTCCTGCGCGAATACGACCTGGCCGGCATCCTGGCCGACGACATGGGTCTCGGTAAAACCGTGCAGACCCTGGCCCATATCCTGATCGAAAAAGAGGCGGGACGCCTGACCAGCCCGGCGCTGGTGATCGCGCCCACCAGCCTGATGACGAACTGGCAGGAAGAAGCCGCGCGCTTCGCCCCGAGCCTGAAGGTGCTGCTGCTGCAGGGCAAAGAACGGGTCGATCTGTTCGACCAGATCGCGCAAGCCGACATCGTGCTGACCACCTACGCGCTGCTGCCGCGCGACGAGGAAAAGCTGCGCGAACATCACTATCACCTGGTGATCCTCGACGAATCGCACTACATCAAGAACACGCGCTCGAAGGCGGCGCAAACGGCCGGCTCGCTCGATGCGAACCACCGCCTGTGCCTGACCGGGACGCCGCTGGAAAACCACCTGGGCGAACTCTGGTCGCAATTCCACTTCCTGCTGCCGGGCCTGCTGGGCGAGGAAAAAGCCTTCAATACCCAGTTCCGCCACCCGATCGAGCGCCAGGACGATCCGGTGCGGCGCATGTTGTTGAATCGCCGCATCCGTCCCTTCCTGCTGCGCCGCACGAAAGACAACGTCGCCAAGGAACTGCCGCAAAAGACGGAAATGGTGCGCCGGGTCGAATTGACCGGCCCCCAGCGCGACCTGTACGAAACCGTGCGCCTGGCGATGGACAAGAAGGTGCGCGAGGAAATCGACCGCAAGGGCGTGGCGCGCAGCCAGATCGTGATCCTGGAAGCGCTGTTGAAGCTGCGCCAGGTGTGCTGCGATCCGCGCCTGGTGAAAGCCATGCCGTCGAAGAAGAACACGGCGGCGATCTCGGCCAAGCTGATCGACCTGATGCAGATGGTCGACGATTTATTGGAAGAAGGCCGCAAGATCCTTGTGTTTTCGCAGTTCACCAGCATGCTGGCGCTGATCGAAGAGGAACTCATGGCGCGCGGCATCCGCTACGCCATCCTGACGGGCGAAACGCGCGACCGTTCGGCGCAGGTGGCGGCTTTCCAGCAGGGCGCGGTGCCGATCTTCCTGATCAGTTTGAAGGCGGGCGGCGTCGGCCTGAACCTGACCGCGGCCGATACCGTCATCCACTACGATCCGTGGTGGAATCCGGCGGCGGAAAACCAGGCCACCGACCGTGCCTGGCGCATCGGGCAAGATAAACCCGTGTTCGTCTATAAATTGATCGCCAAAGGCACGCTGGAAGAAAAGATCCAGCTGCTGCAGCAGAAAAAATCGGAATTGGCGAATTCGATCCTGGCCGAAGGCGAATCGCAAAAGATGGCGCTCACGCAGGAAGATTTGCAGGCGATCTTCGCGCCGCTGGCGGAACAGTAAGCGTTGTCCGGCTCACCGCCCCGCACATGCCCGCCTCGCGCGGGCATTTTTTCGGCGTTCATGCGAGTCGCATAGGATTTGAACAGGATTCGGCAAAAATGGCCCGCGATTTAACGATATTCCACACTTTTGCAAAATAGGCTATTTTAATCAATCAACCTCGCAATAATGCGTAACTATACAGATGGGCGTTCCGGGCGATATACTCGTCGGCGGCACCAATCCGGTGCGCATAATGTCCCGTCTATCTTTGGAAGGTGTTGGATGAACCGCAGCGGCAGCATCGACGATTCCGGCCATGCCGGCTTGGCGCTGGCCGAGCAGTTCCGTGTGATCGCCGAAATCGGCGGCGACATCGCCTTCAGCATCGATTGCGCCAGCGGCGAGCTGCGCTATATCAGCCCTTCCATCGAACAACTGATCGGTTACACCCCGGAACAAGTCGCCGCCGGTGTCGAGCCCGGCGCCGATGGCCCGCTGGCGGCCCTGTGCGCCGGACTGCCGGAGCGCGTGCGGCGCCTGCGTGCGGGCGACCGCAGCCGCGTGCGCCTGGTGCGCGAGACCGAATTCCACGGCGCGCATGGCTATCCGGTGCCGGCCGAGATCATCTCGTCCCTGCTGTGCGGCGACGATGGCGAACCCACGGCGCTGGTCGGCCTGGTGCGCGACCTGTCGCCGCGGCGCCTGCGCGACGCCGAGCAAAAGCGCTTCGCCAGCATGCTCAACCACGAATTCCGTACGCCCCTGTCGACCATCGACGGCGCCATCCAGCGCCTGGAAGCGACCTGCCCCCATGCCGACGAGGCGACCCGCGCGCGCTACCGCAAGATCGCGCTGGCCACCGACCGCCTGATCGGCATGCTCGACGACTACCTGTCGCCCGAGCGCATGGCCGGCATCGGCAGCGAGCGCCAGCCGACCTCGGTGGCCCCGCGCGCCTTGCTGGAAGAGGGCCTGGAACAGCTGCGCGCGGCTGGACGCGTGGCCAGCATCCAGGCGCGCGAGCTGCCCGAGGTGCTGCGCTGCGAGCCCGACGGCATGCGCCTGGCGCTGAAAGTGCTGATCGATAACGCGATCGCCTATTCTCCGCCGACCTCGCCGGTGGTGCTGGGCGGACGCCTGGCCGCCAGCGGCATCGAATTGTCGGTGCGCGACCACGGACCGGGCGTGCCGCAGGACGAACAAGTCCGCGTGTTCGACAAGTTCTATCGCGGCCGCAACGCCGACGGCATGCCCGGCAGCGGCCTGGGCCTGTACATGGCGCGCTCGATCGTCGAAGTCCATGGCGGCCTGCTGAGCCTGGTCACCCCGGCCGGCGGCGGCGCCGAATTCCATATCTGGCTGCCGGTGGCCGGAGCGAAGCAGCTTGCACGGCAAGGCACTACCCCTGATAATCCCGCGCCGACCGTGGTAACGGCGGCGGCAATGGCCCTGCCACCATCTGGCAACACCTGAATAAGAAGATGGCTTACCCATGACGCAAATACTGATTGTGGAAGACAACGGCGACTACGCCGGCGACATGGCCGATTTCCTGCGCGAGCTCGATCATGAGGTGACGGTCGCCACCTCCGCCGGAGAAATGTGGGCGGCGCTGACGCGCACCCCGGCCGCGGTCGTCGTGCTCGACCTCGGCCTTCCGGACGAAGACGGCTTTACGGTGATTCCGCGCATGCGCCAGCTCTACCCGGAAATCGGGCTCCTGGTGCTGACCGGACGCGTCGCCTTCGACAACCGCATCCTCGGCCTGCAGCTGGGCGCCGACCACTACCTGACGAAACCGATCAAGTTCCCGGAACTGGCCGCGCACATCGAAGCCCTCGGACGGCGCGTGCGTCCGGCCGAACCGGCGCCGGCGCCCGTCAAATGGACGCTGCGCGTGAGCGCGCGCCAGCTTGAGCTGATGGGGAAAGTCACCGACCTGACCGAGAAGGAATTCAATTTCCTGCACCTGTTGACGATCAACACCCGCCCGGTGCCGCGCGCCACCATCGTCGCCGGCATGGGAGGAGACGACCCCGACGCCAGCCGCCGGGTCGACATGCTGGTCTATCGCCTGCGCAAGAAGACGAGAACGGCGCTGGGGCAGGAGTTGCCGCTGCGCAGCGCGTATGGCGAAGGTTACAGTTTATCGGCCGGGTTCATCCTGGCGTAGGGGGTGCGTTGGGTGGGCCGGGCGGCGATCCATCACATGCCCATTCAACGAAAATCGGGACAGAGTGGGCGTTGATACGATCAATCCCTGAATAAATCAGGGACATGGTGCCGCCGCTGCGCTAAACTAGGCGATCCGCTTTTCTTCAGTGCGACCATGGCCCGTCAATCCCGCCTCATCCTCCCCAAGCAGCCGCACCACATCCTCCAGCGCGGCAACGACCGCCAGCCGATCTTTCGCGCGCCGGAAGACTACCAGCGCTTCCTCGGCTGGCTGGCCGAATCGGCGCGTTTCTACCGCGTCGCCATCCACGCCTACGCCTTGCTGCCGACCCACCTGCACTTGCTCGCCACGCCCGAGACCGAGGACGGCCTGGCCGCCATGATGCAAAAGCTCGGCCGCTTCTATGTTCCCTGGTATAACGGCAAGTACGCGCGTGCCGGCGGCCTGTTCGAAGGACGTTTCCGCACCGCCGTGGTCGATACCGACCGCCACTTCCTGATGTGCAGCCGCTATATCGAGCTGGCGCCGGTGCGCGAGGGAGAAGCGGGCGAGGCGGCCGAGTATGTCTGGTCGAGCTACCGCCACCATGCCGGCCTGCAGCACGATGCCGTGGTCAGCGATCACGCCCTGTTCTGGGGGCTGGGAAATACCCCCTTCCAGCGCGAGGCGGCCTATATCGACCTGGTCGGGCAGGGCATCGGTCTTGAGGAACTGGCGCAGATCGCCGGCGCCGTCCAGAAAGGCCAGCCGCTCGGCGCGCACGCTTTCAAACTCGAACTCGAACGCAAGACGCAACGCCGCATCCTGCCGGCCAAACGCGGGCGTCCTGCCAAAAAGCCGCTCGATCCGGCGCTCTGAGCGTATCGACTCGGGCAATTTCCTGCTGCCAAGACGGCGCTTCATCGAATTTAGATCGACATAAAAACCCGTTTTCGCGTTCGAGGCAACGTGTCCCTATTTATCTCATGAGGATGGCGTCGCCGTTTTAATTCGACTCCGACCCTAATTGTTCCGCTTGCCGCCTCTGCTGCATTGCACTATTCTCGTCCTTCACCCCTGAAAAAGCTGTGGAGAGTCCCGCATGATTGCCCAAGGTTTATACGATCCCGCCAATGAACATGATGCCTGTGGCGTCGGTTTCATTGCCCATATCAAAGGCAACAAAAGCCATTCCATCATCGATCAGGGGCTGTTAATCCTGAAAAACCTGGATCACCGCGGCGCCGTCGGCGCCGATGCCCTGATGGGCGATGGCGCCGGTATCCTGATCCAGATTCCCGACCAGTATTTCCGCGACGAGATGGCCAAGCAGGGCGTCGATCTGCCGCCGCCCGGCGAATACGGCGTCGGCATGGTCTTCCTGCCCAAGGAACACGCCTCGCGCATCGCCTGCGAACAGGAAATCGAGCGCGCCGTGCGCATCGAAGGCCAGGTCGTCCTCGGCTGGCGCAATGTCCCGGTCGACGAAGCGATGCCGATGTCGCCCACCGTGCGCGCCAAGGAACCGGTGATTCGCCAGATTTTCATCGGCCGCGGTCCCGACATCATGGTCACCGACGCGCTCGAACGGAAACTGTATGTGATCCGCAAATCCTCGGGCCACGCGATCCAGGCCTTGAAACTCTTGCACGGCAAGGAATTCTTCGTGCCCTCGATGTCGGCGCGCACTATCGTCTACAAGGGTTTGCTGCTGGCCGACCAGGTCGGCGTCTACTATAAAGACCTGCAAGATCCGCGCTGCGTCTCCGCCCTGGCCCTGGTGCACCAGCGCTTCTCGACGAATACCTTCCCCGAATGGCCGCTGGCCCACCCTTACCGCCTGATCGCGCATAACGGCGAGATCAACACGGTCAAGGGCAATTTCAACTGGACCCGCGCGCGCGAAGGCATGATGAAGTCGGCCGTGCTGGGCGACGACCTGCATAAGCTGTTCCCGCTGATTTACGAAGGCCAGTCGGACACCGCCTGCTTCGACAATGCGCTCGAATTGTTGGTCATGGCCGGTTATCCGATCGCCCAGGCGATGATGATGATGATTCCCGAAGCCTGGGAAAACCACACGGCGATGGACGAAAACCGCAAGGCCTTCTATGAATACCACGCGGCGATGATGGAGCCGTGGGACGGCCCGGCCGCGATGGCGTTCACGGACGGCCGCCATATCGGCGGCACCTTGGATCGCAATGGCCTGCGTCCGGCGCGCTATGTCGTCACCGAAGACGACCTGGTCGTCATGGCCTCCGAATCGGGCGTGCTGCCGATTCCGGAATCGCGCATCGTCAAGAAGTGGCGTCTGCAGCCCGGCAAGATGTTCCTGATCGACCTGGAAGCGGGCCGCATCATCGACGACAAAGAGTTGAAAGACACGTATTCGAACGCCAAGCCCTATAAAGCCTGGATCAAGTCGGTGCGCATCAAGCTCAATGAAATCAAACTGTCGGAATCGCAGCTGGCGCAAAACCGCGTCAAGGACGCGCCTGCCCAGGGTGAGAAGGCGGCCATTTCCCTGCTGGATCGCCAGCAAGCCTTCGGCTATACCCAGGAAGACCTGAAATTCCTGATGGCGCCGATGGCGGTACTGGCCGAAGAAGCGACCGGTTCGATGGGCAACGACTCGCCGCTGGCGGTGATGTCGAACAAGCTCAAGCCGCTATATAACTATTTCAAGCAGTTGTTTGCCCAGGTGACGAACCCGCCGATCGACCCGATCCGCGAAAGCATGGTGATGTCGCTGGTGTCCTTCATCGGGCCGAAGCCGAACCTGCTCGACACGAACAACGTCAATCCGCCGATGCGTCTCGAGGTGTCGCAGCCGGTGCTCGGTTTCGACGACATGGCGCGCCTGCGCAACATCAGCATCCATACCGGCGGCAAGTTCAAATCGTATGAACTCAATATCTGCTATCCAGTCGCCTGGGGCAAAGAGGGCATCGAAGCCTCGCTCGCTTCGCTGTGCGCGGAAGCGGTCGATGCGGTCAAATCCGGCCACAACATCCTGATCGTGTCGGACCGCGCGATCTCGAACGACGTCGTCGCCATTCCCGCCCTGCTGGCCACGTCGACCATCCACCAGCACCTGGTGATGCGCGGCCTGCGCGCCTCGACCGGCCTGGTCGTCGAGACCGGTTCGGCCCGCGAAACCCACCATTTCGCGCTGCTGGCCGGTTACGGCGCGGAAGCCGTCCACCCTTACCTGGCGCTGGAAACCCTGGTCGACCTGGTGCAGCATTTGCCGCACGAAATGGACCCGAGCGCCGCCGCCTACAACTACACCAAGGCGATCGGCAAGGGCCTCATGAAGGTGATGTCGAAGATGGGCATCTCGACCTATATGTCGTACTGCGGCGCCCAGATTTTCGAAGCCGTCGGCCTGAATAAATCGCTGGTCGACAAATACTTCCGCGGCACCTCGTCGACGGTGGGCGGGATCGGCCTGTTCGAAGTGGCCGAGGAAGCGCTGCGCCTGCACAATCTGGCTTTCGGTCCCGATCCGCTGCTGGCCAACGCCCTCGATACGGGCGGCGAATACGCCTTCCGCGTGCGCGGCGAAGACCACATGTGGACGCCGGACGCGATCGCGAAGCTCCAGCACGCGACCCGCGCGAACAACTTCAGCACCTATAAGGAGTATGCGCAGCTGATCAACGACCAGAGCCGCCGTCACCTGACGCTGCGCGGCCTGTTCGAGTTCAAGCTCGATCCGAGCAAGGCGATTCCGCTGGGCGAAGTCGAGCCGGCCAAGGACATCGTC
>Ga0213836_101641_pt1 | contig 12627 bp, 7 predicted proteins | sample SWPATP03_FD_160578 | JGI IMG/M metagenome (GOLD analysis project Ga0213836, IMG submission 160578) | Coastal seawater microbial communities from Marineland, Florida, United States - SWPA TP0 #3 | ecosystem: Environmental > Aquatic > Marine > Coastal | place: USA: Florida | collected 2016-08-05
GCGTCGACGATCGCGTTCTTGTTGATCGCCTTGTTGAGCGCGATGCGCACTTCCGGCTTGTCGAACGGAGCCTGGGTCGTGTTGTAGGCGAGGTAGGCGATGTTGAGGCCTTCCTGCTCCAGAACCTGAAGGTTCGGGTCCGACTTCATCGACTGGACGTCAGCGGCGTTCGGGAAAGGCATCAGGTGGCATTCGCCGGCCTTGAGCTTCTGGTAACGAACGGCAGCGTCGCTGGTGATCGCGAAGACGAGGTCGTCGATCTTCGGAGCGGTGCCCCAGTAGTCGGCGTTCTTCTTGAAGCGGATGATGGCATCCTGCTGGTAGGCGACGAAGGTGAACGGGCCGGTGCCAACCGGGTTCTGGTTCAGCTGTTCCTTCTTGCCGTCCTTGTCGAGGCTGTCTGCGTATTCCTTCGACAGGATCGAAGCGAACGGCATAGCCAGGTTGGCGAGGAAAGGTGCTTCCGGACGGTTCAGCGTCATCTTCACGGTCAGGTCATCGACCTTTTCGATCGACTTGATCAGCTTCGGGAAGCCCATGCCGTCGGCATATTCCCAGGAAGCGCCGTTGATGTACTTGTTCCAGGCGTTCTTCTCGTCGATCTGACGACCGATGGAGAAGATCACGTCATCGGCATTCAGCGCGCGCGTCGGGGTGAAGAATTCCGTGGTCTGGAACTTCACGTTCGGGCGCAGCTTGAATGTGTAGACGGTGCCGTCGGACGAAATGTCCCAGCTCTCGGCAAGACCGGCTTCCGGCTGCGTCGTTCCAGGCTTGAACTCGAGCAGGCGGTTGTAGATCGGGTGGGCCGAAGCGTCGAACGTCGTGCCGGAGGTGTACATGCCGGGGTCGAAGCCTTCTGGCGAACCTTCGGAGCAATACACGAAGGTCTTGGCGTTCGCAGCGCCTGCGAAAATTGTTGCCGACAGCAGGGCTGTGGCAAGGGCGAGCTTGTATTTCATATCGGTCTCCCAATGACCTTGAGCCGGCTAACTGGCAGGCTAGGCCGTGTTTTGAATTTGATGATACGCTTACGTGCGCGTCAATCCTGCTTGTGTGTCTCACCTCCTGGTCGCAAATCTTTTGTTTGCTGACCGTATTCTTCAGTCTTCGACGGATCTCCGATACCTTTTCGGCACTCAACCCATGTTTTCTCGAATTGACGACGGATTTCCAAGTATTCGGCTTTCATGAGCATGAACTCACGGCGTCGGCCTTATTTACGCAAAATTGTTATCGTCTTCTGCGGTATCCTTGGTCTTCCTGTGACGTCGGGCGCGAGCATAGCGATTATGATGCACTTGTCGAGATACCAAGTTTCACGCGTTGCGTTGCCGAGCGCGGCATGTTGATTTTTTCAGCCGCGCTTATTTTTTAAGCTGCCGGTCCATTGTCATTGGGCGGGAAACGGTTAGGGTTTGGCGCCTTCAGGACCGAATGCTTGATCGAGGCGCATATTATGACGACCGTAAATTCCAATCTTCCCCACATCTTAACTCTTATCGACCGCAAGACCGAGGTTTTCCGGGAGCTGTCCGACCGCGTCTGGGAGACGCCGGAAACCTGCTACATGGAAACCCTGTCCGCGGCAGCGCATCGGGAAATGCTGGAAACGCAAGGGTTCCGGATCACCGATAACGTGGCCGGCATTCCGACCGCGCTGATCGGCGAGGCTGGGGAAGGTGGACCGGTGATTGCCTTTCTCGGGGAGTTCGACGCTCTTGCAGGGTTGAGCCAGAAGGCGGGCGAAACCGCTTACGATCCGATCACTGCCGGCGCAAACGGCCATGGCTGCGGCCATAATCTTCTGGGTTCCGCCTCGCTTCTTGCCGCAACGGCTCTCAAGGATTGGCTCGAAGCCAACGGAACGCCGGGACGCGTGCGCTATTACGGCTGCCCGGCGGAAGAGGGCGGGGCTGCCAAAGCGTTCATGGTGCAGTCCGGCGCGTTTGAGGATGTCGATATCGCCATCAGCTGGCACCCCAGCAATTTCGCAGGCGTCCAGCGCGAGACATCGCTTGCCAACTGCCGTGTCGATTTTACCTTTACCGGGCGTGCGGCGCATGCCGCGGCGGTTCCGGAGCTTGGCCGCAGTGCGCTCGATGCCGTCGAGTTGATGAGTGTCGGCGTCAACTATATGCGCGAGCACATGCCATCCGATTGCCGCATCCACTACGCGGTTCTCGACAGCGGCGGCATTTCGCCAAACGTCGTCCAGGCGCATGCCAAGGTCCGCTATGTCATTCGCGCACCCGAATTGCCGGGCCTGCTACCTTTGATCGAGCGGGTCAAGAAGGTCGCGGAAGGTGCGGCGCTGATGACCGAGACCAAGGTGGAAAGCACGATCCTTGCCGGCGTTTCCAACCTTGTCGTCAACACACCGCTGATGGACGCGATGCAGGATGTCTGGGAAAGCCTCGGCCCGCCGCCTTTTGATGCCGCCGACCAGGAATTTGCGGCCAAGATCCGTGCAACGCTGACGCCGGAGGATATCGCGGCGAGCTGGCGCCAGGAGCGGCTTGACGAACGCGATGTTCCGCTGGCGGATTTCGTGCTTCCAGCGCATGGCGAGCTTCGTCAGATGGGCGGCTCGACCGATGTCGGCGATGTCAGCTGGGTGGTGCCGACCGTTCAGGCCTATGGCGCAACGCTTGCCATCGGAACCCAGCTTCATACATGGCAGGTCGTCGCGCAAGGCAAGAGCGAGCTTGCTCACAAGGGCATGGTGTCTGTTGCGAAGGCGATGGCCGCCACGGGTCTTGTGGCGCTGGAAAGCGAGCAGCTGCGCGAGGCCGCCTGGGCGGATCTGAGGAAGCGGCTGAAGGGCCAAGCCTATATCAGCCCGATGCCTGCCGGTACCGAGCCGCCGGTCGCCGCAATGACGGTGAAGTGAACACGTAAGCCGTCGTGTCAACTATTTCGAACGGAGAAGTTCTTGGACAGTGTTTTGCGCTGTCCAAGATCGGCGTTTCGCCGTAAGAATGACGCCAAAATCAGTCAGGTGCAGAGGAGGCCCTTCGTGACGGTACAGCCCAATTCCATGGAAGCCCGCGACAAGGCTTATCACATGCACTCCTACACGAACGCCCGCGCTCTGGAGCGCGACGGTGCGCTTGTGATGGAACGCGGCGAAGGCATCTACGTCTACGACAACAACGGCAAGAAATATATCGAAGGCATGTCCGGCCTCTGGAGTGTCGCTGTCGGCTTTGGTGAAAACCGGCTGGTCGAGGCCGCCACGCGGCAGATGAGCAAGCTGCCCTACTACCATACGTTCACATCGCGGGCGAACGGCCCGTCGATCGAGCTTGCCGAAAAGCTGGTGCAGATGGCGCCGGTGCCGATGTCGAAGGCGTTTTTCACGAACTCGGGTTCGGAAGCCAACGATACGGCCATCAAGATGATCTGGTACCGGTCGAACGCCATGGGCAAGCCGGAGAAGAAAAAGATCATCTCCCGGATCAAGGGCTATCACGGCGTGACCGCCGTTTCCGCGAGCCTGACCGGTCTGCCGAACAACCACCGGTCGTTCGATCTGCCGCTGCCCGGCATCTTCCACACATCCTGCCCGCATTACCGCGCCTTCAAGCTTGAGGGCGAGAGCGAGGCTGCCTTTGTCGAACGGTGTGCCAAGGAACTCGAGGACCTGATCCTGCGCGAAGGCCCCGAAACCGTCGCAGCCTTTATCGGCGAGCCGGTGATGGGTGCTGGCGGCGTGATCGTGCCGCCTGCCGGTTACTGGCCGGCCATCCAGGCCATCCTCAAGAAATACGACATCCTGTTCATCGCCGACGAAGTGATTTGCGGCTTTGGCCGCACCGGCAATATGTTCGGAACGCAGACCTTCGATCTGCAGCCGGATTTCATGACGCTATCGAAGCAGATCTCCTCGTCCTACCAGCCGATCTCGGCGCTTCTCATCAACGAGAACGTCTACGCCCCGATCGCGGACGAATCCGCGAAGATCGGCACGTTCGGACACGGCGTCACCGCCGCCGGCCACCCGGTGGCGGCGGCCGTTGCGCTGGAAAATATCGCGATCATCGAAGAGCGTGATCTGGTCGGAAACGTCCGGGCGCTTGCGCCAAAATTTCAGTCGCGTTTGAAGGAACTCGAAGGTCATCCGCTGGCGATCGAAGCGCGTGGCATCGGTCTCATCGGTGCGCTCGAACTTGCTCCGCGCGAAGGGTTTGCTACCGGTCAGCTCGGCCCGAAACTGTTTTCGATCATGGTCGAGAAGGGGCTGATCAGCCGTGCGATCGGCGACTCGCTGGCGCTTTGCCCACCTCTCATCATCAATGAGTCTCAGCTGGATGTGCTGTTCGACACATTCGAAGCGTCGCTCGACGTGCTGAAGAAGCAGCTCGACGCCTGATGTCATCAGGAGCCGGGCTAACCTTTGTCCGGCTCCGATTGCCCAAAGCGATGGGGCGCATATATTCGCCTCATGCTTGACCTCTTCCATACCTACTGGCCGCACATCCTGTTTGTCTTTTCGCTCGTTGCCGGCACGGCGGCCGCGATCCATGCGGCCATGACGAAGGAAGAGGTGCGCTCGGCGATTGGCTGGGTCGGCATCATCGTCCTGTCGCCCATCATCGGCGCGTCGCTCTATATGCTTGCCGGCGTCAATCGCATCCGCCGAACGGTCATCAGTGATCGCCGTGCCCTGCTGCAGGGCCGCGAGTGGGCGCATTTTGCCTCCTACGACGCGACAGATGCACTGATCATCAAGGATTTTGGTCACCGGTTCCGCGCGATGAAGACGCTGGGAGACCGGGTGACTTCCCATCACCTCACATCCGGAAATTCCATTATTTCGCTGGATACCGGCGACGCCGCCTATGCCGCCATGCTGGGTGCGATCCGCAAGGCGAAGAAGAGCGTCATTCTGGAAACCTACATCTTCGATCGGGACAGGATCGGACGCCAGTTTGTCGAGGCCCTGATTGCTGCGGTAAAGCGGGGTGTGGAAGTGCGTGTGCTGATCGATGCGGTCGGCGCCCGCTACTCGGTTCCAAGCGTACTCGGCATGCTGCGCGATGGCGGCGTCGGGGTCAGCGTCTTCAACGGCAACGTCATCGTCGGCTTGCGGCTGCCTTACGCAAACCTTCGAACCCACCGCAAGATCCTGGTCGTGGATGGCCGCGTCGCGTTTACCGGCGGCATCAACATCCGCGAAAGTTTCTCGAGCGAATTCAATGGCGATGGGTTTTCGCTCGATACGCATTTCAAGGTTACCGGGCCATTGGTGGCCGACCTTTTTGCCGTTGCCGCAGCCGACTGGCAGTTCACCACGGGCGAGACATTGGAAGATGATGCGTGGGAGCTTGTCGCGCCCGCGGCGGAACCCGGCAAGGCGGTCATTGCCCGGGTCGTTTCGACCGGACCGGACCGTAGCGTCGAGACCAACCACAAGATGCTGATGGGCGCATTTTCCGTCGCCCGGTCATCGATCCGCATCGTGTCGCCCTATTTTCTGCCGGACCGGGAGCTGATTACCGCGCTGGTTACGGCGGCAAGGCGCGGTGTGCGGGTTGATATCGTCGTGCCCGGCGCGAACAACCTGACGCTTGTCGATCGGGCGATGACGGCGCAGTTCGACCAGATGCTGAAGAACTACTGCCGTATCTGGCGGGCAAGCGGCGCCTTCAATCATTCCAAGCTTCTGACCGTCGACAGCCGCTGGTCCTATGTGGGGTCTTCCAATCTCGATCCGCGTTCGCTGCGGCTGAATTTCGAGGTGGATCTGGAAGTGCTGGACGAGGCTTTTGCGCGAACTTTGGAACGAAGGATAGACTTGATGATTTCCTCTTCGACCGAGGTGACGCTTCACAGCCTGAGATCACGGCCGTTTCCCGTTCGCCTGATCGAGAAAGTTCTTTGGTTGGGATCGCCCTATCTTTAAACCGGCAAGACCGAAGCGCGATATCATGCATCAGAAACGTCCCAACCTTCCGGCCAGCATCCTGGCATCGATCAAGGCCCGCAAGAACCGGGGCGAAGGCGTTCATTCCGTGCATGACAGAGACAGCGGCATGCTGATCGCCTCCTACAACGTGCACAAATGCGTCGGCATCGACCGCAAGTTCGATCCTGCCCGTATCGCTCACGTGATCCGCGAAATCGGCGCGGATGTAATTGCTCTGCAGGAGGCGGACAGCCGGTTTGGCGAACGTCGCGGCCTGCTCGATCTCGGCTGGATGGAGCGTGAAACGGGGCTGCTTCCGGTGCCGATCTCCGGCGTCGCCAAGGCGCATGGCTGGCACGGCAATGTGATTTTTTTCCGCGAAGGTCTCGTCCGCGACGTGCATCAGGTCAAACTGCCGGGGCTGGAGCCGCGCGGGGCGCTGATCACCGAACTCGAGATGAAGGATGGCAGCACACTTCGCGTGATTGCGGCGCATCTTGGTCTTCTCAACCGGTCGCGTCAGCAGCAGGCGCGCATGCTGCTCGACATCGTCGGCTCCCGCGACGAGCATCCGACAGTGCTGATGGGCGATCTCAACGAGTGGCGGCTGGGTGACCGCTCGGCGCTCAACACACTCGCTACCGTATTCGGCCTGCCGCCGGCGGTTCCAAGCTTTCCGTCGCGCCTGCCGGTGCTGGCACTCGATCGGATCATGGCGAACCGGCCGGGCCTGATCGAGAGGGTCGTGACCCATGACACGCCGCTTGCGCGGCTCGCGTCCGACCATCTTCCAATCAAGACGGTGGTGAAACTCGGTTCAACGGCTGAAGGATAGCGGCACTTGTCGGTCCTCGGCATCTTTACGCCTGCAGTATCGGCGAATAGGTTCGGGGTCTCGCCTGTTCGTCCCCAAGGATTTCCCGATGACCGATATTGCTATGATCGAAGCCGCGCGCGGCCGTCTTTCCGGCCATGCCCGCCGCACGCCGCTTCTGTCCTCGTCATTTCTGGATGACATCGCCGGGCGGCGCATCTTCGTGAAACCCGAATGCCTGCAGCAGACCGGCTCGTTCAAGTTCCGTGGCGCGTGGTCGGCAATTTCGTATCTTCCGGCGGACGTTCGCGCGAAGGGCGTTATCGCCTTTTCGTCCGGGAACCATGCGCAGGGCGTGGCGCTGGCGGCCAGGATGCATGGCATTCCGGCCGTCATCATCATGCCCGCCGATGCGCCGCGCATCAAAATTGAAAACACGCGGGCCTACGGCGCCGAAGTGGTGCTCTACGATCGCGCCAGGGAGGATCGTGACGAGATCGGCCGGCAGCTTTCGAGCGAAAGAGGCCTGACCCTCATCAAGCCATTCGACGAACCGCTTGTCATCGCCGGGCAGGGGACGGCAGGTCTGGAAATCGCCGAACAGGCTGCGGAAGAGGGGATCACGCAGGCCAGTGTTCTGGTGCCGACCGGCGGGGGCGGCTTCATATCCGGGATTTCGCTGGCGCTCGAAGCACGTGCACCGGGCTTTACCGTGCATCCCTGCGAACCTGAAGGCTTTGACGATGTGACCCGTTCGCTTGCGAGCGGAACGATCCAGAAGAACGCCACACAATCAGGTTCGCTCTGCGACGCGATCGTCACGCCGCAGCCTGGCACGATTACCTTTCCGATCATGTCGCGTCTCTGCGGCCCTGGCATAGTGGTGACGGAAGATGAAGCGCTGCATGCGGTGGCGCTTGCCTTCAACCGTCTGAAGATCGTCGTTGAACCGGGCGGCGCGGTTGCGCTGGCGGCGGCGCTTTTCCATGGCGAGAGCCTTGGTGAGACGGTGATTGCGGTCTGCTCAGGCGGCAATATCGACCCGGACGTGTTCCGCCTGGCGCTCGACAGGTTTGCCGCCTGAGGTCTCGTTTTAGGCCGCAGGCATAATAAACCGTTAACCGGCACGTTGGGGCGTTAAGAAAAAAGTATTTTCCAAGGAACGTGGTGCTCGGGAGAAAGTTATCTCTATCAGCTTGGTAGAGTTAAGCTAAACTACATGGGAAGAGACACAAAACCGGGAGGTTCGCATGCAGCCGATCCAGCATCATACTCGGGCATTCCCTCACCGCGCCGCGGGCGTCGTCAGCAGGTGGCAGTGGGTAGCATATGCAGGCCTTGTGACTGCCGCCTTCGTGTTCATCGGGGCAGTCACGCTCGGTATTCTCGCCTGACACGTATCCGAAATTCAAGGTTTCAATAGCAACGAAGCCTTCCGATCCGCGCCCGGATCGGAAGGCTTATTGTTTCAGCCCTGTGTCGTCGGCAGATAGGCTTCGGCCAGTTCCACCCAGAAATTCGTCCCGATCGGCAAGGCGTCGTCGTTAAAGTCGAATTTCGGATGATGGAGCGGGGGATCGTTCTTGGTTCTTGCGGTGCCTAAGAAGAAATAGGTGCCTGGCTTCTCTGCAAGGAAATAACCGAAGTCCTCGGCGCCCATCATCGGCCGTTCAATTTCGGCAAGGTTTTCCGGGCCGACAACCTTCTTCGCCAGGTCCCTGACAAAGTCCGTCTCCGCTTTGTGGTTGACGGTCGCGTCGTAGCCGCGGGTATATTCGATCGTCGCTGTCATGCCGTAGCTTGCCGCCTGGCCAACTGCTACACCGCGGATCCGTTCCTCCAGCTTTTCTCGCACGGCAGGGTCGAAGGACCGGATGGTGATAACCATTTCTGCCCGCTCCGGAATGACATTGCTGGCGATGCCGGCGTTGAACGCGCCGACCGTGACGACGGCCGGATCGAGTGGATGGATGTTGCGGGAAACGACAGTCTGCAGCGCCATGATGATGCTGGCGCCGGCGACGATCGGGTCTGCGGCATCCTGCGGTTCGGCACCATGGCCGCCGCGGCCGTTGACCACGATACGGCATTCGTCGACCGCCGCCATGATAGGCCCTTCTTTGACGAAGATCTTGCCGAAGGGCAGGCTCGGGTCATTGTGCAGGCCGAAGACGGCGTCGCAGGGAAAGCGATCGAACAGTCCGTCCTCCATCATCAGCCTGGCGCCGCCGAAATTTTCTTCGGCCGGCTGGAAGATCAGATTGAGTGTGCCGTCGAAGTTTTTGCGCTGTGCGAGTATCTTTGCGGCACCCAGAAGCATGGCGGTATGGCCATCGTGACCGCAGGCATGCATGACGCCCTTGTTGAGGCTGGCATAGTCCGCGCCGGTTTCTTCCTCGATCGGAAGCGCGTCGATATCGGCGCGAATGCCGACCGACCGATCGCTCGATCCGTTCTTCAGGGTCGCAACGATGCCGGTCTTGCCGAGGCCGCGGGTGACGGCGTAACCGAATTCCTCAAGCTTTGCCGCGATATAGTCCGAAGTGGTGAATTCTGAGAGGCCAAGTTCGGGATGCTGATGCAGAAAGTGGCGGGTTGCCACAACTTCGCTCATGTCGTTGGTAAACTTGATCGTCATCGTTCCATCACCCTATCTGCCTGCAAACGCGTCCAAGCTGCTCACTCGTATCGTTCACGTTTAGCAGTGCCATCACCGTTCAGGCAAATGAACAGCCTCGCATTCAGCATTTATTCAGGCTGTTGGCCCTAGAGCCGACAATGTCTTACTGCGTGAGCAGATGCGATAGCGATTGATCCACGATTTGCAATATAAGGATCGCTCTCTATCTCATGCTTCGCATCTTAGTTCGTGAAACGAAATTCATTCAGAAGTTCATCCATGTCCCCTGATATTCAGCCTTCGGCTTCTACCCGCGAAACGGAAAGCAAGCAGATCGATCATAACGATTCGATCCGCGCGACGTATTTTACGGCTGATGATCTTCGGCAATGTGGAGAAACGCTGGGTCGGCAAGGTGCAGCCGATCTGCCGGGCTTCATGAAATTCGAGTTTTTCACGCGCCACGCGGAAAACGAGAAGGAAATCCTCAGGGTCTATCGCGCCGCCGCGCAGGATGTCGATGCGGGTGCCTCGATCACGCCTGCCGCGGAATGGCTGCTCGACAACTATTACATCGTCGAGGAAGCGATCCAGGAAGTCCGCCGCGACTTCCCGAAGAAATTCTTCAAGCAGTTGCCGACGACCAAGATCGGAAGCCAGGAAATCCCGCGCGTTCTCTCGCTGGCATGGCTTTATGTGGCGCACACCCACAGCAGCATTTCGCGCGAAACGCTGGCCGAGATGGTCGAGGGTTACCAGACCGACGAGCCGCTGGAGATCGGTGAACTCTGGGCGCTGCCATCGTTCATCCGCTTCGTCCTCATCGAGAACCTGCGCCGCATCGCCAGCCGCGTCGATCGCTCGCGCAACATGCGCCGCCGCGCCAATGATGCCGCCGACGAGATCATCCGTCTCAACGACGAGACTGCCGGTGCCGAGCTTCTGAAAAGCCTCGAAGGCCTCACCGACGACAACACATTTACCAGCCAGTTCCTCTATCGCCTGCGCAATGCCTCGCAAAATTCCGGCTTTGCCATCGAGTGGCTCGAAAAGCGGCTGGTCGCGTCCGGCAAGGCTGTCGAAACCGTGATGCAGGCGGAACAGAGCCGCTTGTCGTCCGGCAACGTGACGATGGGCAACATCATCAAGAGCCTGCGCCTGATCGACGATACCGAATGGAGCGTCTGGTTCGAAGAGGTCTCGCAGATCGACAAGATCTTCCGCGAGCATACGGATTACGAAGCGCTCGATTTCGGCTCGCGCAATGCCTTCCGCAGCCGCATCGAAAAGATCGCCCGCGTGGCCAAGCGCAGCGAAGCCGAGGTGACCCAGGCTGCCGTCGATCTTGCAATCGCAGCACGGGCGCACGATCCGGACGAGCGCGAAACCAATGTCGGCGCCTTCATCGTCGGGCGCCGCCGCAAGGAGCTGGAAACGGCCGTTGGCTACCAGCCGCCGCTTCTGCAGCGTGCTGTGCGCGCCTACCGCAAGCTCGGCTGGTTCGCCATCGGCGGCCCGGTTATGCTTTTAACCTTCGTGGCGCTCGCCATCACCGGCTACTACCTCGTGGCGGCAGCCATTCCGCTGGTGGTCGTGTTCTTCCTGCTGCTGATGTTCGCACTGCCGGCGTCGGAAGGCGCCACAGGTCTCTTCAATACGGTCGTGACCTATTTCGTCAAACCGGCCCGTCTCGTCGGATACGAATACAAGGAGGGCATTCCGGAGGAGGCGCGCACGCTGGTCGTGGTGCCCTGCCTGATCGCCGACCGCGACACGGTCGATGAACTCGTCCGCAATCTGGAAGTCCACTATCTGGCCAACCCGAAGGGCGAAATCTATTTCGCCCTCCTCAGCGACTGGCGCGATGCCAAGTTCGAGGAACAGGAAGCCGATCTCGAAATCCTCGAATATGCCAAGCGCGAAATTGCATCGCTGAATACCCGCTACATGGAAGAGGCGGGAACCCGCTTCTATCTTCTGCACCGCCGCCGTCTGTTCAACCCGAACGAAGGCGCCTGGATGGGATGGGAGCGCAAGCGCGGCAAGCTGCACGAACTCAATCTTCTGCTCCGCGGCGATCGTGACACGACCTATCTCCAGGGCGCCAACATGGTGCCGGAGAATGTCCAGTATGTGATGACGCTCGATGCCGACACCCGCCTGATCCGCGATGCGGTGACCAAGCTGGTCGGCAAAATGCATCACCCGATCAACCGTCCCGTCATCGATCCTGATACGCACCAGGTCGTGCGCGGCTACGGTCTGATGCAGCCGCGCGTGACGCCGTCATTGACGACCGGCAAGGAAGCCTCGGTCTTCCAGCGCGTGTTTTCGGTCGGCCGCGGTCTCGATCCCTATGTCTTTGCGGTCTCCGATGTCTATCAGGACCTGACGGCCGAAGGCTCGTTCACGGGCAAGGGCCTCTATCACGTCGACGCGTTCGAGACGTCCCTCAAGGGCCGTATCGAAGAAAACGCCGTTCTCTCGCACGACCTTCTCGAAGGCTCGTTCTCGCGCTGCGCGCTCATCACCGATGTCGAGCTGGTCGAGGATTTCCCGGTTCGCTACGAGGTCGAGGTCTCGCGCCAGCATCGCTGGGCGCGTGGCGACTGGCAGCTCCTGCCTTACATTCTTGAAGCCAAGCGGGGCGTCAGCGCCCTTGGCCGCTGGAAGATGCTCGATAACCTGCGCCGGTCGCTCACCCCGATCGCATGGTTCTTCGCCTCCATCCTCGGCTGGTACTTCATGGATCCGCTCGGTGCGCTGATCTGGCAGATCCTGCTGATCTTCTCGCTGTTCGTGGCGCCGACCATCTCGCTTCTCACCAACCTTCTGCCGCGCTCCAGCGACAATGTCACGAGCGCCCATTTCTATTCGGTCTGGTCGGATGTGCGCTCCACCAATGCGCAGGTCGCACTGCGCATCGTGTTCATCGCCGATTCCGCCTGCATCATGACCGATGCGATCGCCCGGTCGCTCTATCGCCTGCTCGTCAGCCGCAAGCTGATGCTGGAATGGAAGACCGCGGCCTCGATCCAGTCCGGCGCCCAGGGCAGCCCCACCGATTACTACCGTGCCATGTGGCATGCGCCGGCGATTGCCGTTCTCTCGGTGATCCTTGCGGCCCTTCCGGGCGACAACGCGTTCCTGGTCGGCATTCCGTTCGCCATCCTTTGGATTTTCTCGCCGCTGGTTGCCTGGTATGTCAGCCAGTCCGCTGAGACTGAAGACAAGCTGTTCGTACCGGAAAACGTCTCGGTCGAGTTGCGCAAGATCGCGCGG
>Ga0213836_101644_pt1 | contig 12607 bp, 10 predicted proteins | sample SWPATP03_FD_160578 | JGI IMG/M metagenome (GOLD analysis project Ga0213836, IMG submission 160578) | Coastal seawater microbial communities from Marineland, Florida, United States - SWPA TP0 #3 | ecosystem: Environmental > Aquatic > Marine > Coastal | place: USA: Florida | collected 2016-08-05
GGTATCCGTTGCGCTGAACCTCCCGCAACGGGGTGCGCGCGCCCTTGGCCGCACCCGTCCGGGCCTTGACCTCCGCTTCCATGATCCGCTCGGCCGCATAGGCCCGCATCTCGCGCACGAGCTCGCCGTCGGCGTTCGGGGCGGCGCTTGAACCGGTGGCGCGCTCGCCCCTCACTCTCAACCAGCTCGAGCAGCGCCATTCTGTCGTCGGTCATCGTCATCTCCGTTTCAGGTTCCAGGTGTCGCAACCCGGACCTTCTCCGAAGATCGACGGTGACCGCCAGCGGCACCGCCGGCCGCGCGGCTCGCGCTACGTCAATGGCTCCGCGCGCGGCCTCCTCCTACACCACCACCGGGGACACAGCCCCCGGCATAGCCGCCGTCCGCGAACATATGGCGCAGTTTCGGAGCTTCGCGGCGGAGCTTCGCAAGGACCTTGGGCGCGCCATCGCGATCCTGAATGCCCGCGCTGTGGACCTTGCAGGCGATCAGATTGCCGCAGGTGTCGGTGATGATGTGGCGCTTTCGACCCTTGATCCGCTTGCCCCCCCAAGTTCGACAAAATCGGCTTGGATCTGGCAGGGTTCGTGGGGGCGACGCGAGTCCGATCAATCCCAAGTTCGCACACTACACGACTCCGAGCCGCAGGCGTCTTGGGATGACCAGTTTGCCCTCGATCATTGGGGTGCTGCCGTTTGATCGGAGGCGGCGACGGATCTCGTCGAGGCCGGTGCGGAACCATGACCTGGCGCAGTAACCGTGCGTCTTGCGGGCGGGGTATTTCGAGCCGAGGAGCTTGGTAGCGGCGCGGCAGAGCAACGCGATGGCGATCGCCATGATGGCGATCAGCAGGGACAACTTTCGCGCGAGCGTCAGGCGGGTATCCTCGAGGTTCATGGGTCCCAAGCAACTGTGCAGGTCGTCGACGATGCGGAGGGGACCCTTGCTCCCACACGGGCTCGGCACCCAGGGGGGCGACGGGCTCCCCTCCGCAACCAAGACAGCAGCAGCGTCTCAACAGACAGGGGGGGGCGACTTGATCGCCCTGCCCGCTGACGTTGGGCGCGAAAGCCCCCGTCGCAGGAGAGGGCACTGCGCAGGAGGCACCGCCCCGCGCCCGGCAGTCGCCGGAGCCGGCCGTGGTGGTCGTGCGAAAGCCGGGCCGGCGGCCCGGGGCAGCGCGTTCGGGCATGTGCGCCTCCGCAACGGCACGGGACGGCGGCCGGACAGGCCCGGCAAGGCCGCCACGTCGTCTGGCCGGCGCGCTCCGGCCGCCTCAGCCCCCGGTTTCGGCCAGAAGGCTGGCGTTGCCGCCGGCGGCGGTGGTGTCGACGCAGAGGTGACGCTCGGTCAGCACCCAGTCGGCGCCCGGCACCCCGGAGATGAGCGGCACGATGGGCCCTTCGCGCGCGGCCAGCGCGGCCTGCACCGGGGCCGGGTCGCCCCACCAGACGACCGCGGCGAGGCCCCCGAGGGCGGTCAGCGCCGCGGGCTCCAGCCTCCCCTCCACACCCACCGCGACACCCCGCGCCGCCTGCACCGCCGCCACCTGCTCCGCCACCGCCGCCGGGCCCGGCCCGAGGCACAGCACCGTCCCGCGCGGGTGCCGCGAGAGCCGGTTGGTCTCGCCCGTGGGGCCGGGCATGGCCAAAGTCTCGACCGCCGGGTGCGGGCCCGACAGGCGGTCGAGCGCGGCCTGCACCGCGGCGGGGTCGGCCGGGAGCGGCGCGGGCGGGGGGGCCGTGGGCCGCGGCGCCTCGGCGCAGAAGCGGGCGAGGTAGAAGGGCCCGCCGGCCTTGGGTCCGGTGCCCGACAGCCCCTCGCCGCCGAAGGGCTGGCTGCCCACCACGGCGCCGATCTGGTTGCGGTTGACATAGACGTTGCCGGCGTGAATGCGCTCGGTCACGTGCTGCACCCGGGCGTCGATGCGGCTGTGCAGGCCGAAGGTGAGGCCGTAGCCGGTGGCGTTGACCGCCGCGAGCACGCGGTCGAGATCGCCCGCCCCGAAGGTGGCGAGGTGCAGGACGGGGCCGAAGACCTCGCGCTCCAGCGCCTCGATCCCCGGCACGGCGATCACGGCGGGGCCGATGAAATGCCCGCCCGCCGGCGCGGCGAGCTGGTGCAGGAGCCGTCCCTCGGCCCGGGCCTGCGCGATGTGGGCGGCCAGCCCGGCATGGGCCTCGGCGTCGATGACCGGGCCGATGTCGGTCGCGAGATCCGCCGGGTCGCCCAGCGCCAGCTCGTCCATGGCGCCGAAGAGCATGCGGCGGAACTCTTCGGCGACGTCCTTTTGCACATAGAGACAGCGCAGCGCCGAACAGCGCTGGCCGGCGGACTGGAAGGCCGAGGCCACCACGTCGCGCACCGCCTGTTCCGGCAGTGCGGTGCTGTCCACCACCATGGCGTTCAGCCCGCCGGTCTCGGCGATCAGCACGGCGCGGGGGGCGGTCCGGGCCAGCGCGCGGCGGATCGTGAGCGCGGTGTCGGTGCCGCCGGTGAAGGCGACGCCGGCGAGGCGCGCGTCGCTCAGGATCGCGCCGCCGACGGTCGGGCCGTCGCCGGGCAACAGTTGCAGCGACGACCGCGGCACGCCGGCGCGGTGCATCAGCCCGACCGCCAGCGCGGCGATCAGGCTGGTCTGTTCGGCGGGCTTGGCCAGCACTGCGTTGCCGGTCGCGAGCGCCGCGGCGACCTGGCCGGTGAAGATGGCGAGGGGGAAGTTCCACGGGCTGATGCAGGCGAAGATGCCGCGGGCGGGGTCGCGGGCGCCCTCGGCGTAATAGCGCAGGAAATCCACCGCCTCGCGCAGCTCGGCCACGGCGTCGGGCAGGGTCTTGCCGGCCTCGCGCGCGAGCAGGGCGAAGATCGGGCCGAAGCTCTCCTCGTAGAGGTCGGCGGCGCGGCGCAGCACCTCGGCGCGGGCGGCGGGCGGCGCGTCCCAGGGCCGGGCGGCGTCGAAGGCGCGGGCGACATCGGCCGGGGTGGTGTCGCAGACATGGCCCACCGGCGCGCCGGTCCGCGCGGGGTTCACGACCGCGCGGGGCGCGGCGCCCTCCGCCGGCACGGCGAGGAGCGGCGCTGCCTCGAAGCACTCGCCCATCGCGGGCTCGCGCGCGGCGAAGATCCGTTCCAGATCGGCGGCGTCGGTGAGGTCGAAGCCGCGCGCGTTGCGCCGGCTGCCGAAGAGCTCGGCGCCGGTGGGCAGGGTGCGTGCCGGCGGCTCGGCCAGCGCCGCGAAGGGGCAGGCGGCGACCGCCTCGGGGGGCACCGCCTCGTCCACGATCCGGTTGACGAAGCTCGAGTTCGCCCCGTTCTCCAGCAACCGCCGCACCAGATAGGCGAGGAGGTCGCGGTGCGCCCCCACCGGCGCGTAGATGCGACAGCGCGTGCCCCGCGTCCGGTGGACGATGTCGTGGAGCTGCTCGCCCATCCCGTGCAGGCGCTGGAACTCGTAGGCGGCGGGGTCGAGCCCCGACGCCATGTGCAGGATCGCGGCCACGGTGTGGGCGTTGTGGGTGGCGAACTGCGGATAGAGCCGGTCGGTCATGCACAGGAGCGTGCGGGCATGGGCGATGTAGCTGACATCCGTGGCGGGCTTGCGGGTGAAGACCGGGAAATCCGCGAGGCCGAGGACCTGCGCGCGCTTGATCTCGGTGTCCCAGTAGGCGCCCTTGACCAGCCGCACCATCAGCTGCCGGTCGAGCCGCCCCGCGAGGTCATGCAGCCAGTCGATCACCGGCCCCGCGCGCCGGCCATAGGCCTGCACCACCACGCCGAAACCGTCCCACCCCGCCAGCGACGGCGCGCGCAGCGCCGCCTCGATCACCTCGAGCGAGAGCGCCAGCCGGTCGGCCTCCTCCGCGTCGATGTTCAGCCCGATGCCGGCCGCGCGGGCCAGCCCCGCCAGCGCCTGCACCCGCGGCACCAGCTCGTCCATCACCCGGGCGCGCTGGGCCACCTCGTAGCGCGGGTGCAGCGCCGAGAGCTTGACCGAGATGCCGGGGTTGGTCCGCAGGTCGCCGCCCCGCGCCGCCCCCGCAATGGCCGTGATCGCCGCCGAATAGGCGAGGTGATAGCGTCGGGCGTCGGCCTCGGTCCGCGCGGCCTCGCCCAGCATGTCGTAGCTGAAGGTATAGCCCGAACGCTCCATCGGGGCGGCGCGGGACATCGCGGCGCCGATCGTCTCGCCCAGCACGAACTGCCGGCCGAGCTCCTTCATGGCGCGCCCGACGGCGGTGCGGATCACCGGCTCGCCCAGCCGGCGGACCGCGGCGCGCAGGCTGCCGGCGACCCCGGGCGCGCCGTCCTCCAGCACCCGGCCGGTCAGCATCAGCGCCCAGGTCGAGGCGTTCACCAGCGACGAGGCCGAGCGGCCGAGGTGGCGGCCCCAGTCGGCCGGGGCGATCTTGTCCTCGATCAGCTCGTCGATGGTGTCGGCATCCGGCACGCGCAACAGCGCCTCGGCGAGGCACATCAGCGCCACGCCTTCGTCGGTGGAGAGGCCGTATTCGGACAGGAACACCTCCATCAGCCCGGGCCGGGCGGCCGCGCGGATCTCGCGCACCAGCCCGGCGGCGTCCGTCACGATGGCGGCGCGGGCGGCGGCGTCCAGCCCGGCGCGGTCCGTCAGCCGGGCCAGCAGCGGCGCCTCGGGCGTCAGGCTCTCATGGGTGATGGCGCGGGGCAGTTCGGGCATGGCGGGGTCTCCTGTCTGCCGACCGGCATAGCGCAGCAGTCGCAGGCGGTTGTCCCGAAGACGATAGCATGACAGGAGGATGGCCCGAAATGGAGGGAAATCACGATGCGCCCGGGCCTGCCCGACCTCGACAGCCACGACCGCGCCATTTGCCAGGTCCTCGCCACCGAGGGGCGGCTGCCCATCGCCGACCTCGCCCGCCGCATCGGGCTGTCGAAATCGCCCACGCAGGTGCGGCTCAGGCGGCTGGAGGCCTGCGGCATCATCACCGGCTATCGCGCCGTTCTGGACCCGATCCGCATGGGGCTGGCGCATGTCGCCTTTGTCGAGGTGCGGCTGTCGGACACCCGCGAGGCGGCGCTGCAGGCCTTCAACCGCGCGGTGCTGAAGGTGCCCGAGATCGAGCAGTGCCACATGATCGCGGGCGGCTTCGACTATCTGCTCAAGGTGCGGACGTCAGGCATCGAGGAATATCGCCGCGTGCTGGCCGAGCGGATCTCGGCGCTGCCGCATGTCGCCGCGACCTCGACCTTCGTGGCCCTGGAGGCGGTGCGCGACACCCCCGGCTGAGGCGAAGCGCAGGTGACCCGCCCGCCGCGCCGCCGTGGACTGGATCCGCGATGCGCGAGGGAGAGGGCGATGCGACGGTGGCAGGGGGTTTTCCGGCCGTCACCGGGCTCGGGAGCCATCGGTCTGCCTGCGGCTCGCCGGCCAGGGGGCGGGCCCGGCCACCGGCGCGGGCGCTCGATCGGACGCAGCGACCGGCAGGCGGTGGTGACCGTCACCGAATGGCTGCCCGGCGACCATCCCCGCGCCGGTCACGCCCTCCAGACCATCGCGGACCGGGTCGCGGCGCCCGAGGCCGACCCGGGTGCGATGGCACGCACCCATGAGCGCCCGCCGGGCATCGTGCCTCTGCACCCGGAGCGGTTGGCGATGGAGACCGGGCTGCGGGCACATCGACCCCGGCATGAGCCTGCCGGTCCCGATCACGAGCGCGGCGGCCTCGGGCAACGGGCGTCTTCGCGGCCGGGTGCGCGCCGGCCCCGCCCCTCCCGCGGCCTCCGCCGCCGCGTGCCGCGCCGATCCGGCCGGCAAGCGGCGCCCTCTCTCCGGGGCAGGCCATCAGGGCAGGCTACAGGCCGTCTTCACCCGCGTGTGGAACTCGGCCGCATGGCTGCCCTGCTCGCGCGGCCCGAAGCTCGAGCCCTTCACCCCGCCGAAGGACACATGATGAGCCACCCCGCCCCGGGCAGGTTCACCATCACCGTCCCCGCCTGCGCCTTGAAGGCCGTGGCGTGCTTCAGCGAGGCGGTGCAGATCCCCGCCGACAGCCCGAAGTCGGTGTCGTTCGCCACCGCCAGCGCCTCGTCGAAATCCCGCAGCCGGATCACGCCGGCGACCGGGCCGAAGACCTCGGCGCGGTTGATCCGCATGGCAGTGTCGGTGCCGGTCACCAGCGCGGGCGCCGTGAAATCGCCCTCGGTCGGGCCGTTCACCCGGCCGCCCCCCGTCACCGTGCCACCCTCGGACGCCGCAATGTCCACCGATTTCAGGTTGCTCGCCAGCTGCACGGCGCCGACCACCGGCCCGATCTGGGTGGAGGGGTCCAGCGCCGGGCCGACCCGCAGCGCGCCCATCGTCTCGGTCAGCCGGGCAACGAAACGGTCGTGGATCCCCTCGGTCACGATCAGCCGCGACGAGGCGGTGCAGCGCTGCCCGGTGGAGAAGAAGGCGCCGTTCAGGCTGGCCGCCACCGCGGTCTCCGGATCGGCGTCGTCCAGCACCACCATGGGGTTCTTGCCCCCCGTCTCCGGCTGCACCTTCTTCATCCCCGCGGCATGGCCCGCCGCGATCCCGCGCCCCACCCCCAGCGAGCCGGTGAACCAGATCGCCGCCACATCCGGATGCTCCACCAGCCGCCGGCCGACCGCACCGCCCGGGCCCAGCACGAGGTTGAACAGCCCGGCCGGCAGGCCCGCCCGCATCAGGATCCCGGCCAGAGCATCGGCACAGCCCGGCACCGGATCGGCCGGCTTCAGCACCACCGCATTGCCATGCGCCAGAGCGGTCTTCCACGCCGGGATCGCGACGGGAAGGTTCCACGGCGAGATCGGCCCCACCACCCCCAGCGGCTCGCGCGTGATCTCCACCCCCACGCCCGGGCGCACGGACGGCAGCACCTGCCCCACCAGCCGCAGCGCCTCGCCGGCAAGGAACCTGAAGATCTGCCCGGCGCGCGCGACCTCGCCCACCGCCTCGGCCAGCGTCTTGCCCTCCTCACGCGCGAGCAGCCGGCCCAGCTCGTCGCGCCGCGCCAGGAGCTCGGTGCCGGCAGCATCCAGCACGTCGAACCGCGCCTGCGGTGCCGAGGCCCGGGGCGGCCGGATCGCCCACGGCCCGCCGGCGCTACAGCCCCGGGAACTCCACCACCAGCGCGGCATGGTCGCTGGCCCGCGGCCGATGCCGCCCGACGCCCGGCAGCCGCGGCCCGCCGAAGCGTTCGGCCCCCGCAGCCAGCCCCTCGCGCAGGATCTCCGGACAGGCCGCGGGCCAGCGCCGGGCCAGCGCAGCCGAGGCCAGGAGGCCGTCGGGCCGCGAATAGAGGTCGGCCTCGGGCAGGTGATAGGACCAGCGCTGCCCCACCGGCACCCGGGCCAGCAGATCGACGCTGAACGGCGGCAGGAGCGGCGCGATGGCCCGCGCCGGCCCCGGCTCTCCCGCCGGCTCGTTGAAGTCGCCGAGGATCAGCCACAGCGCCTCCGGGTCGCTCCCGAACCGCCGTTCGACCAGCCGGCGCACCGCCTCGGCCTCGAGCCGGCGCACCGCCCAGGCGGCCGCCGCATCCGGCCAGGGCGCCTTGAAATGAACGAGGAACAGGGTCAGCGCGCCGACCTGCGCGCGCAGACAGTCGCGGCGAAAGACCGGGGTCGTGGGGTCCATGCCGGCGGGCGGCGCGAGGCCCAGATCCGCCGGCAGCAGCCGCGCATGGCTCGCCACCTCGGTCAGGGGGCGGCGGCTGAGGAGCGCCACGTCGCGGCCGTGCCCGTCGTTGCCGGGCAGGCAGACCCGGTGCGGCCAGGGCGCCGCGCCGGTCGGCCGCAGGAAGGCATCGTGGAAATGGTCTAGCGTGGGCAGGTCGTAAACCTCCTGCAGGCAGACGACATCGGCGCCCGTCCGGGCGATGACCTCGGCGGTCAGGCGCCGGTCGGCCTCGTCCAGCGCGGGGTCGGTGCCGCCCGCCTCATCGGCGTCCCGCGCCCCGTCGAGCACCGGCGCCCCGTCGCGCCGCCGCAGCCGCAGGTTCTGGACATTGAAGCTGGCGATGCGCATCGGCCCTCTCCTCGCGGGCCGCAGGATATCGCCGTGGCGCGGCGGCACCAGAGCCGACGACGGCCCGGGCTCCCTCCGCCCTGTCCGGGCCGGGCCCCGAGGCGCCCGCCGGCGCCCCCGGCGTGGGCGGGCCACGTTGTCGCTGCACGGCGGCCGAGGCACACCCGCCCGGGTCCCGCGCGCTCGGTCCATGCTGGCCGCTCTCGGCGCGCGGCCCGGCGCGGGCTGTCTGCCCCCCGCATCGCGCCCGGCCCGTCGAAAGGGTCCCGCCAGGGGAACGCAGCGACAGCGCACCGGCGAGACCGCACGAGCCGCCGCAGATGCCTGGGGACGGCCTCGATCAGACCCCGCCGCATTCTGCCATCGACAGTCCCCCACGCAATGGGGTCAGCCGCCCGCCGGAGCCGGGCGAGCGCCCTCGCGCCGACCTCCCGCCGGTGCTGCGCAGGACGCCCCCCCCACGGGAGGCCCCGCCACGGGACGCCCCGCCACGCCGCCGGGGGCCATGTCGGCCATGTCCCGAGAGGTCGACGGACACACGGCCCACCCGGCGCCCGCCCTCGCCACACTCCGGTTCCCGCCGGGTGGTCCCGGCCCCCTCCGAGATCCGCTCGCCCGCCGGACCAACCCCTCTCCACGCCGTCCTGCAAGGCGGCGCCGGCCCTCACCACAGCTTGCGCGCCGCCGGCCGGGGCCGCCCCTCGCGACGATCGGCACCCCGCCGGCCGGGACCGGCCCGCGCCGGGCCGGGTTCGGCCGGGCTGCGCAGCCCGTCTCCACGATCCGTCCCCCGCTGCTTGATGCAGCCGCTCTCCACGCTGTGCGCTCCGGCGATCCGGGGCCAGCCCGCGCCGCGGTCGACGGTGCTGGCCCCCTCCGCGGGCCGGGCCCTGCCGGGTAGCGGACCCTTGGCACGGCCCGCGTCCTCCCGGGCGACGCTGGGCCTCGCCGCGATGCGCGTGCCGGCGGGGGCGCAGGCCCCGCGCCCGGGCCTGCGGCCGGACGGGGCGGGGCGCCGCAGTCCGGCGGGCAGGGGGCAGCATGCCGTGGGGGCCGCGAGCGGCCGGCGCGGCCGGGCCCCGGTCTCCGGCAGAGGGATGGTCGGCCCGCGCATGTGGCTGGCGCAGGGAGGCCGTCGGTCCTTGCGAGGGGCGAACCGCTGCCGGCAGGTGCACGGGGCGCGCGGGCAAGACGGGACCGCGGGTGCCGGGGGGCCTTGCGGCGACCGCGTCCGATCAGACCGGCAGGCCGACGACGAAGCGGGCGCCGAGGGGGTCCGAGCCGGGGTCGGCCTCGGTCGGGCGGATGTTCTCGGCCCAGATCACGCCGCCATGGGCCTCCACGATCTGTTTCGAGATCGCGAGGCCGAGGCCCGAATGGTTGCCGAACTGCGCCGCCGGCCGCTCGGAATAGAAGCGCTTGAAGATCTTGGTGAGCGCCGCCTCGGGGATGCCGGGGCCGGTGTCCTCGACCACGACGAGCACGCGGTTCTCGCGCCGGCGGACCCAGACGCGCACGGCATCGCCCTCCTCGCAGAAGGAGATGGCGTTGCCGATGAGGTTGACGAAGACCTGCGCCAGCCGCGCCTCCAGCCCCTGGATGACGATCGGCCCTGGCGGCAGGTCGGTGATGAAGTCGATGCCCTTGGCCGAGGCCTCGCGCCCCATGTACTCGGCGAGGTTGCGCAGCATGTTCAGCAGGTCGAAGCCGCGCTCCTGCTCCTTGACCAGCTCGCTGTCGAGGCGGGAGGCGTTGGAGATGTCGCTGACCAGCCGGTCGAGGCGGCGGACGTCGTGCTCGATCACCTCCAGCAGCTTTTCGCGCTGGTCCTCGCGGCGGGCCACGCGCAGCGTGCCGACGGCCGAGCGCAGGCTCGCGAGCGGGTTCTTGATCTCGTGCGCGACGTCGGCGGCGAACTGCTCGTTCGCCTCGATCCGTTCGTAGAGGGCGGCGACCATGCCGCGCATCGCCACCGACAGCCGGCCGATCTCGTCGGGGCGGGCGGCGAGGTCGGGGATGCGGACGCGGTGCGGGCTGAGCGAGCGGGCGTTGCGCTCGCGGCCCAGCTCGGCGGCGGCGGCGAGGTCGGAGATGGGGTTGGCGATGGTCGAGGCGAGCACGAGGCTGAGGCCGATGGAGACGAGGAGCGCCAGCAGGAACACCTGCAGCACCTGCTCGCGCTCGTTGCGCACGAGCTTGTCGATCTCGCCCGCCGCGCTCATCAGCGCCACGGCGCCGAGCACGCCGTCGGGCCCCTGCACCGGCGCGACCACGGTGAAGACGGTGCCGCCCGCCGCGTCGCGCCCGAGCTCGAGCCGGGTCTCGCCGGCCAGCGCCTTCGGCACGAGCCGCGCGGCCAGTGCCATGTGGTCGCCGTCGGGGCGGTCGCCCTCGCCCACGGCGAAGACGCCCGACACACCGTCCCACAGGAGGTTGAGAAAATCGGTGATCAGCGTGCTTCGCGGTGCGCGGGAGCCGTGCGCCCCGGGGTCGGGCACGGTGCCGATGCGCGCGCCCAGCATCCGGCCCTCGGCGTCGTAGAGGAACAGCTCCATCCCCTCGCGCAGCGACAGCCGCTCCAGCGCGCCGGCGGGCAGGGTCCCGGCATCGGCGCCGTGCAGCGCCGGCGCGCCGAAGAGGTCGGCGATCAGCTCGGCCTGGGTGGTCAGCGCGGCGCCCCGGCTCTGCACCAGCCCGTCGCGGAAGGGGTTGAGCCACAGCACCCCGACCACCAGCACCATCAGCGCCAGCAGGTTGAAGACGATGATCTTGCGCGCCAGCGGCGAACTTTGCAGGGTGACGATGCCCCGCCGCGCCCGCCGGGCGCGCAGCTCGCTCTCGTCGGCGGTGGGGGGGCGCACCCAGTCCTCGCCCAGCACGACGTCGGGCGCCTTCACCGGGCGGGAGGTCAGGGGGTCTATGCCCGGGGCCAGCGACATCGTTGCGCGCTCATTCCTCGTTGTAGCGATAGCCGATGCCGTAGAGCGTCTCGATGGCGGCGAAGTCGGGGTCGGCGCCGCGGAGCTTCTTGCGCAGGCGCTTGATGTGGCTGTCGATGGTGCGGTCGTCGACGTAGACCTGGTCGTCATAGGCGACGTCCATCAGCTGATCCCGGCTCTTGACGAAGCCGGGGCGCTGCGCCAGCGCCTGCAGCAGCAGGAACTCGGTCACGGTGAGCGAGACCTCGGCGCCCTTCCAGGTCACGAGATGGCGCAGCGGATCCATGGTCAGGCTGCCGCGGACCATGACGCGGTTGTCCTCGGCCACCGGCACCTCGCCCCCGGCCAGCGCCTCCTGCCGGCGCAGGAGCGCGCGGATCCGCTCCACCAGCAGGCGCTGGGAAAAGGGCTTCTTGACATAGTCGTCGGCGCCCATGCGCAGGCCGAGCACCTCGTCGATCTCGTCGTCCTTGGAGGTCAGGAAGATCACCGGCATGGTGGTCTTCTGGCGCAGCCGCTGCAACAGGTCCATGCCGTCCATCCGCGGCATCTTGATGTCCAGCACCGCCATGTCGGGCATGCGCCGGTTGAAGGCGTCCAGCGCCGACTGTCCGTCGTTGTAGGTCTCGACCTCGAAGCCTTCGGCCTCGAGCGTCATGGCCACCGACGTCAGAATGTTCCGGTCGTCGTCCACAAGGGCGATACGCGACATCATGCCTGTCCTCTGACTGCTCGATCTTCTGATTTTTGCCGCATTGTCATGTGTCGCCCCCATGGAATCAACAGCTTTGTGCGTGCCGTCGACACGCGACGAATCATGCGCGCAAATCGGCAACAATTGCCTAAGCGGCGACGGATTGCCGATCCGTGCGCCGAAACGGGTCGTGGTTGCGCTAACTTGGGGCTCGTGGCGTGTTCCATCGGGGACCCCACGTGCTATAGCGAGCGCGTCGGCGTCAGGGGGCGTCGGCGGGCGGCGTGCCGACTCGCACGCTCGTCGCGGCACAGCGCGACCCGGCCACGGGGCGGCGGCAACAGGAGCAGCAGGATGACGGAAGGGCGGGTCAACCCGGCACAAAGGCTCGAGGATCAGGGCATCGGCGGGCTCGGCCGCGTGCATTACAACCTGATCGAGCCGGCGCTGATGGCGGCCGCGCTGCGCCGGGGCGAGGGTCGGATGGGCCTGGGCGGCGTTCTGCTGGTCGAGACCGGCAGCCACACCGGTCGGTCGCCGAACGACAAGTTCGTGGTGCGCACCCCGGGAGTGGAAGACACGATCTGGTGGGAGAACAACCGCCCGATGGACCCCGACGCCTTCGAGCGGCTGCGCTTGGACATGCTCGCGCACATGCAGGGCGGCGAGTACTTCGTGCAGGATCTCTATGCCGGCGCCGACCCCACGCACCGGCTGGACGTGCGGCTGGTGACCGAGCTGGCCTGGCACGGGCTGTTCATCCGCCACATGCTGCGCCGGCCCGGGCGCGACGAGCTCGACGGCTTCGTGCCGGAATACACCATCATCAACTGCCCCAGCTTCACGGCCGACCCGGCGCGGCACGGCTGCCGCTCGGGCACGGTCATCGCGCTGGACTTCGAGCGCAAGCTCATCCTGATCGGCGGCACGCAATACGCCGGCGAG
>Ga0213836_101647_pt1 | contig 12600 bp, 11 predicted proteins | sample SWPATP03_FD_160578 | JGI IMG/M metagenome (GOLD analysis project Ga0213836, IMG submission 160578) | Coastal seawater microbial communities from Marineland, Florida, United States - SWPA TP0 #3 | ecosystem: Environmental > Aquatic > Marine > Coastal | place: USA: Florida | collected 2016-08-05
GGTCGACTCCATGTAGATCAGGCCGGGCGAGCCGTTCATTTCGCGTTCGATGACGGAAATGACCGAGTCTTCCAGCGTCTGCGCCGACGCGCCCGGGTAGGCGGCGTTGATCACGATCGAGGGCGGCGCCACGTTCGGGTACTGCGCGATCGGCAACTGGGTGATCGCAACCCCGCCCATCACCATGATGAACAGTGCGATCACCCAGGCGAAAATAGGGCGGTCAATAAAAAAGCGTGCCATTGGAAAGTCCTGTTCCTAGTCGTTGCGGCTTAGCGGGCGGCCGTGGCGGCGGCGGCTGGCGCTGCGCCGGCCGGGGCTGCGCCTTCGGCGCGGGGCGCGGTCCATGGGACGGCCTTCACCGGCGTCCCTGGCGGCATCATCTGCAGCTTCTGGAAGCCGTCGACGATGACGCGCTCGCCGGCCTTCAGGCCATCGAGCACCACCCAGTTCGAACCCTGCTGCGAACCGATCTTCACGGTGCGCGGGGTCGGCTTGTTGTCGGCGCCGACCACCATCAGGGTGTCGCCCTGGGCGCCGCCGCGGGTGACGGCTTGCTGCGGCACCAGGATGCCGTTCGGGACCGAGGCTTGCGACAGGCGCACGCGCACGTACTGGCCCGGCAGCAAGGCGTTATCGAGGTTCGGCACCTCCGCGCGCAGGTTGACCTGGCCGGTGGTCGGGTCGACCGTCACGTCCGAGAACAGCAGGCGGCCCTTGGTCGGCAGTTCGCTGCCGTCGTCGAGCATGACGCTGACAGGCACGCTGCCGCCAGCGGCGCCGCCGGCTTGCTTGCGCAGGCGCTGCAGGTCGGTGGCCGACTGGGTGATGTTCAGGAACATCTTGTCGGTCTGCTGGATGACCGCCATCTGGGTCGCTTCGGCGGCCGAGACGAGGGCGCCTTCGGTCACCAGGGAGCGCCCGATGCGGCCCGAAATCGGGGCATTCACGTTGGCGTAGCCGACGCTGATCTGGGCAATTTTCACCTGAGCGCGGGCCGAGGCGACGTCCGCTTCGGCCTGCTTCTGGGCGGCGACGGCGTTGGTATACTCCTGCTTGCTGATCGCGTTCGCTTCCACCAGCGGCTTGTAGCGCGAGGCGGTGGCCGATGCCTGGGTCAGGTTGGCCTGGGTGCGGCCGAGTGCGGCCTGGGCGCTGGCGGCTTGCGCCTGGTAGGGTTCCGGATCGATCTGGTACAGCGACTGGCCCTGCTTGACCAGACTGCCCTCGGTGAAATTGCGCTTGAGGACGACGCCATTCACGCGAGCGCGCACCTGCGCCACCCGCACCGGCTCGGCGCGTGCCGGCAGTTCGGTTTGCAGCGCGACCGGCTGGCTGGTGGTGGTGATGACGCCGACTTCAGGCGGCGGCATCTTGGCGCCGGCGCCGGGGCCGGCCTGGGCGGCGTCTTTCTTGCCGCAGGCCGACAACAGGGCCACGGCCATCAGCGTGCAGGCGGCAATCCGGGTGAGGGACAGGGGAGAGGAGTGTGCAGAGCGCATTACGTGCTTCCTTCTGGTTTTTTGGAAAAGACGCAGCCGCACTCAGGTATCCTGTCGGACCTGTGCACGGTTACATCACTGGCTATATCGCATTTTTATATATACTATCACGAGTGTATGTTTAACGTGCAGGACTACCATAAAACGGAGATAAGATGGCCCGCAGGACAAAAGAAGAAGCAGCGGCCACGCGCGACAGCATCTTGGATGCTGCGGAGAAATTGTTTGTAGAACAGGGCGTGTCCCGAACAACTTTGCAGCATATCGCAACCGAGGCCGGTGTGACGCGCGGGGCGATTTATTGGCATTTTGACGACAAGGGCGCCTTGTTCAACGCCATGATGGAGCGGGTGACGCTGCCGTTCGAGTGCGCGCTGAGCCGGCTGGGCAAGGTCGATCCGGCCACCGTCCTCGACGATGTGCGCAATTTCTTCGTCGAGATTTTCCGCGTGACGGAAACCAATCCGCAGGCGCGCCGCGTGCTCGAGATCGCATCGCTGAAAGTGGAGTTCGTCAGCGAGATGGACGCGGTGCGGGTGCGCCGCCGCCAGAGCAAGGGCGACTTGACGGCCCAGGTGGTGGAACGCCTGAAGCTGGCCCAGGCGGGCGGCCAGATCAAGCCGGACGTCGATCCGCAGATGCTGGCGCTCGGCCTGTGGTCCTTGATGGATGGCCTGATCCGCAACTGGATGTTCGAGCCGACGGCGTTCAGCCTGGTCGATTTGGGCGACAAGATGATGGCGACCATGATGGACGGGATTCGGGCGCGCTGAAGGCGCCCGCGACAACAAAACGCCGGCATCGCGCCGGCGTTCTTGTTAACGCATTTCTTCGATCATCTTCTTGAGCTTCTTCGAATCGGCGACGAAGGCGCGAATGCCCTCGGCCAGCTTCTCGGTGCCCATCGCATCTTCGTTGAGCATGAAGCGGAACGATTTCTCGTCCACCGCAATCTTCTCGATCGACGCGTCCGCTTCCTGGGTCAGCTTGCGCTCGACCGGGGCATCGCTGTCGGCCAGCTTCTGCAGCAGGTCCGGCGAAATGGTCAGCAAGTCGCAGCCGGCCAGTTCGAGGATCTGCGAGGTATTCCGGAAGCTCGCGCCCATGACTTCGGTCTTGTAGCCGAAGGTGCGGTAGTACTGGTAAATCTTCTTGACCGACTGCACGCCCGGATCGTCCGCGCCCTGATAGTCGGTGCCGCTCGACTTCTTGTACCAGTCGTAAATGCGGCCGACGAAGGGCGAGATCAGCTGCACGCCCGCTTCGGCGCAGGCCACGGCCTGGCACAGCGAGAACAGCAGGGTCAGGTTACAGTGGATGCCGTCCTTTTCCAGGATCTCGGCGGCGCGGATGCCTTCCCAGGTCGAGGCGATCTTGATCAGGACGCGCTCGCGCGACACGCCGGCCGCTTCGTACAGGGCGATCAGCTCGCGGCCCTTGGCGACGGTCGCTTCGGTGTCGAAGGACAGCGCCGCATCGATCTCGGTCGACACGCGGCCCGGCACGAATTTCAGGATCTCGACGCCAAACGCGATCAACAGGCGGTCGACGATGTCCTCGGTCGAGCCGCCTTGCGATTCGGCGACCGCCTTTTGCAGCAGCGGCAGGTATTCCGGCTTCTGCACCGCTTTCAGGATCAGCGACGGATTCGTGGTCGCATCCTGCGGCGCGTAGGCTTTGATCGACTGGAAGTCGCCGGTGTCGGCAACGACGGTGGTGTATTGCTTGAGTTGGTCAAGTTGGTTCATATAATTTGCCTAATTAGTAATATTGCCAAATATTATTCGATTGCCTTAGCAGTCCGTCGCCGCCACGAAGGCCGCCAGCATGGCCTCCAGGCCCGCCTGGTCCTCATCCGAAAAACGATCGAGCTTCGGGCTGTCGATATCGAACACGCCCAGCAGGACGCCATCCTTGATTACCGGCAGCACGATTTCCGAGGCCGAGGCCGAATCGCAGGCGATATGCCCGGGAAACGCATGCACGTCCGGCACCACGATGGTCTTGCGTTCGACAGCGGCCGTGCCGCAGACGCCGCGTCCGAAGGGAATGCGCGCGCAGGCGGGTTTGCCCTGGAAGGGGCCGACCAGCAAATCCTGGCCTTCTCCTTTTTTCGAGGGCACGGTGAGGTAGAAACCGGCCCAGTTCAGGTCGGCGAGGGTGTCGTACACAAGGGCGGAAAACTGCGCCGCGTTCGCGGTGAGATTGCGTTCGCCTTCGAGGACGCTGACCACCTGGCGTACCAGCAGGTCGTAATCGGGACGGGTGCTGCGTTCTGGATTGATGTGCATGGCGGGATCGAAAGTGCTTGGCGAAAACCGCTATTTTACAGCCAGCGCGTCGGATCCTGCATGCACCGACAGATCGGTATGCATTCGACATCTTGCATGCAAAGCTGCCATGAGACCGTTGTGAAGGGGCCACCTTTACTTGCCTGTTCCACATCTTTGGAACGTTTTTCCGAGGCGAGGCGGTTGCTGGTCGGGAGTAGGAGTTATCTTACGGAAACTCTTCGCTATGTGTAGCGCCCGCTTATTCACACTCCGTTGGCCAGACTCATGAAACTATCGAACCTCAAGATCGGCACCCGTCTCAGCGGCGCCTTCGCCGTCCTCCTTCTGTTGCTGGGCACGATGCTGTTCAGCGCCCTGTGGCAACTCGATCGCATCGATGCGGCCAAGGCCGAGATGGCGCAGACGAATTACAAAGCCAAGCTCGCTGCCGCCTGGCGCGAAGGCATCGCCACGAATAGCGTGCGCACGCTGGCCCGGGCGAAAAGCACGGACCAGGCCGATGAGCAGGCGCTCGACGGCGAAATGAAAACCGTCAGCGCACAGGTCAGCAAGGTGCAGGAGGAACTCGAAAAGCTGGTATTGAGCGAAGCAGGCAAAGCCAAGCTGCGCGCGGTTGCCGAGCAGCGCAAGGTGTACAGCGCCGCGCGCAGCGCGCTGTTCAAGCGCAAGGCCGAGCAGGGCGTCAGCGACGAATTCAAGGCCGACATCGCGGGCAAGCTGCTGCCGGAACTGAAAAAGTACCTGGCCGCCGTCGACGACGTGGTGAGCTACCAGGACGCGCTGTTCCAGGCCGCCGACGACCGCATCGATGCCGTGTATGCCAGTTCGCGCACCTTGCTGCTGGCCATCGGCCTGTTCGCCCTGGTGTGCGGCATTGCTCTGGGACTGTGGCTGACGCGCGGCATCACGCGCCCGCTGGCGCACGCGGTGGGCCTGGCGCGGCAAGTCGCTTGCGGCGACCTGACCGCCGACATCCAGGTGTCGTCGACAGACGAGGTCGGCATGCTGCTGGCCGCGCTCAAGGACATGACTACGAGCTTGCTGAAAACCGTGTCCGAAGTGCGCTCCGGCACCGATACGATCGTCACGGCGTCCCAGCAAATCGCCGCCGGCAACCTCGACTTGTCGGCACGCACGGAACAGCAGGCCAGCTCGCTCGAAGAAACCGCATCGTCCATGGAAGAGCTGACCAGCACCGTGCGCCAGAACGCCGACAACGCACGCCAGGCCAACACGCTGGCGCAGGACGCCTCGGGGATTGCCACCCGCGGCGGCCAGGTCGTCTCGCGGGTGGTCGAGACCATGGCGTCGATTAACGCCTCGTCGAAGAAGATTGCCGACATCATCGCGGTGATCGATGGCATTGCCTTCCAGACCAATATCCTGGCCCTGAACGCCGCGGTGGAGGCGGCGCGCGCGGGCGAGCAGGGGCGCGGCTTTGCCGTCGTCGCCTCGGAAGTGCGCAACCTGGCGCAACGTTCGGCGGGTGCGGCGAAAGAGATCCGCAGCCTGATCGCCGATTCTGTCGGCAAGGTCGAAACCGGCGGGCAGCTCGTCGAGCAGGCCGGCGCCACCATGCAGGAGATCGTGCAAGGTATTTCGCGCGTGACCGAGATCATGTCCGAGATCGCCAGCGCGAGCGCCGAACAGACGATCGGCATCGAGCAAGTGAATGCGGCGATCACGCAGATGGACGACGTCACGCAGCAGAATGCGGCGCTGGTCGAAGAGGCGGCCGCCGCGGCCACCTCGCTCGAGGACCAGGCGGCCACGCTTGCACAGCTGGTCAGCACCTTCAAGCTCGACGGCGCGCAGCTGACGCAACCGGTGTTGGGACAGCGCCAACTGGCGCTGCGCTGACCGGGCAGGATCGGCGTTCAGCTGCCGACCAGCCTTGCGCCGAGGGCACGCAGCAGCTGCGCGCCATCGCCGCGCCAGGCGCTGCCGTGCATGCAGGCCAGGGTGCCGGGCGCTTCGGCTGCCAGGTGCTCGATCAGGCGGCCGGTATGGGTGGTGTGCGAAAAATAATCCATCGGCTGGCGGAACGCTTCGCTGTTGTCCAGGATGTCGTCGCTGGTCAAGGCCGCCGCGCCGCGTCCGCCCTGGGTGAACAGGTCGCCGCAAAACAGGGTGCTCGTTAGCGTATCCATCAGGAAGCCGGTTTCCCAGCCATGCGGCAGATGCGGCGCATCCAGCCATTTCACCGACCTTTTCCCCAGGCTGAGTTCGGCGCCATCGGCCATCGCATGGGCCGGCCGGTCGGCCACATCATTCACGGACACCAGCGCCGCGACCCTGCTGCACAAGGGCACGGCCGCGGGCGCGACGGCCAGCCACTCGTTCAGGGAACCGCATTCGTCCGCTTCGAAATGGGAGAGCGCAACGAAGCGCAGCCGGCTCACGGGAAGGACGTGTTCGACGGCTTCCAGTACGAGCGGGAACATTTTTCGTGGTCCTGTGTGGAACAGGAGCGGCTGATCGTCGGCGATCAGGTATTGGTTGAACGAGAATCCACCCGGTATCAAATCCACCGGCGTGTTGATGCGGTAGACGCCGTCGGCGATTTCCTGGACATTCGTACCGGACGCTACATTGGTCATGGTCATCTCGGCCTCCAGCAAGCGCGGATCGCGCTTTTTCGTGATAGACCATGGCCAAGGAGCTGTCAAGAACCCGCGGCACCGGTTTCGGTATGCTCCGCGGTCGGGCTGCGCAGGCGGTGACGGGTGCACAGGAAGAGGGTGCGTGTCATGTGGCTTCTGACTTGTACCGATCAGCCCGGGTCGGGTTTGGCGCTTGACTCGCGCTTTGGGCTGAGTAACCCCAGGCGCTGTACGGCATTCTTGTTGGCAGGATTGAGCGCGATCGAGCGGCGGTAGTTCTGGATCGCCTCGGCCTTGTTGCCGCTCTGATCGTAACCGTCGGCGAGGCTGTCGTAGGCGTTTGCGCTCTCCGGATACAGACTGGTGGCGAGCCTGAAGATCTCGATTGCCTGTTTCGGTTTTCCGGCCTGCAGCAGTTGGTAGCCCCATTCATTCAGCTCGCGCTCGAGCAAGGTGAAGGTCCGATCGCGGGCACGCATCGCCTGGTAGGCAGCATGTGCATGCTCGAAGCCGCGGCGCGACAGTTCCGCCGCCAGCGCGGTGCGGTCCGGCGGCATGGGCGCCGCTGGCCGCGCTTCCATCGTCACCGCATAGGCCGGCATGCCGTGGGTTGCCGGCATGGCGCCCAACCAGGTCTTCGCGGCGCCGTCGCCCTTCAGATAGGCGTCGAGGAAGTGGCGTACATAGTCGGCAACCCAACCATGGGCACGGTTCACCTCGGCGCGTGGGTACTGGTTGAACATGGGCTCGGACGCGAAGCGCAGGTAGGTCGACGAGAATGCAAAATGCTCCATCGGGTACATCGTCAGCTTGTACAGGTCGCCGTATTTGATATCGTCGAGGAAGCTCGAAGCCGGTTTCGCCCGCGCGGCGATCGCTTCCAGCGACGCTGGCCGCCCAGCGACAAACAGCATCGGCACGCGGACGGTGAGTGGGGTGACATACTTCGCCGCAGCGACCAGTTCCGGGTAAGCACGTACCGAGCCGTCGAGATTGACGAGCGCTCCGATGCGCCTGTCTTTCGCGGCGGCCAGCACGTTCGCCAGGCCACCCCAGCTGTAGCCGACGACGGCCAGCTTGCGCGCGTCGGCCTGGGGCAGTGCGTGCGCGTAGCGGATCAGGAAGGCGATATCGGCTGCCTGCGTTTCCGCCCCTTCGAGGTCGTTGGGCATCCGGCGTGCGCGCGTCCCCACGCTCGGACTGGCAATGACGACATAACCGTGGCTCGCCAAAAATTCGCACAGGTCGGCGTTTTCGGCCGCGGGTGCACTGATGCTGGGGGCGTAGATCACGACCGGGAACGTGCCGGCAGCAGCGTCCGCATCGCGGCCGGCGCGCATTGCTCCCTGGAGTGCCTCCTGCCCTTTTTCGAGACCCGACTCCGCCAGGTACTCGCTGCGGATCATGCTGTCGGCCACGGTCTTGACCTGTGCCTCGGTCCGGCTGAAGTCGTCCTCGCTCCCCATCAGGCGCAGGTAGTCGCCGTAGACCATGAACTTGCCCATGGCGGTAGCCGGATACCAGATCAGCGTCTGCACAGGCCGGGCTTGCTCGCCTTCGTTGGCCTTGCCCGTGACAGGATCAAAGTCGCCGCGGTACGCACGTGCATGGTCGTACTGATGCACGGCCCTGAACCCGACCGGGAACGGGCCCGGTGGGTTCGGGAAGCTGAAATGGGGCGCAGCCAGGCAGGCGCCGGCCGCAACGTAAAACAGGAACAAGACAAGAATCCGCATGCTGAGCTCCCCGATCGATTGGGTATCGTAGACTATTTTGTCTATGTTGGCTTGAGCAACAACTGCGTTCTTTGGCTTTTTACGGAAGCGCCATAGCCACCAGTTCGAAATGCAGGGTCACGAACTCGAATGCGTCATGTAAATTTAGATGCGGCAAACAGCGGATGTGCACATCGCGAAATTCCTGCGCGCTCGAAAAGGTCTCGCCGCGCCAGACGTCTTCCGGAATGTCGCCGAAGCGGATCACGCGTACTTCAAGCGCGCGGATCGTGCAGCGCGGCCGTCCCTTCAGGTCGTGCACGTCGATCAGGTCGCCTGCCACATAGCCGCCATCCCCCAGCGCGCCATAGCCCCGGTAGTAATCCTCGACCGTGTCCGCGGTGACCGTCTTGCGCCCGGCGATCACGTCCTGCACCAGGCTGTCGTCGTTCTCGTCGGCGCCCCAGAAGGTCAGCTTTTTACGGTGCGTCATGGCGTCACGCTCTCATTGCTTGACACCGCCCGCGCGAGATCGTCGAGCGTGGCCGGCTTGGTGAGGTGGAGGTCGAACCCGGCCCCGGCGGCGCGGTCGACGTCGGTTTTCTGGCCGTAGCCGGTGAGGGCCACCAGCCGTGGCGCCGCGCCCTTGCGGCGGATCGCGGCGGCCAGCGCATAGCCGTCCATGTCGGGCAGGCCGATGTCGAGGATGACGACCGCGGGCCGGTAGTGCTCCAGCGTTTCCAGCGCCGTGGCGGCGCTGTGGGCGACACGTACCGCGTGGCCGAACTGCTCCAGGATCAGGGCCGTCATCTCGGCCGCATCGACGTTGTCGTCCACGACCAGCACCTGCTTGCCGGGCGCCGGCTGGCGGGCCTGCGGCGCGGCCGCCTGAGCCGGCGCCGCGGCCAGCGGCAGCTCGACCACGAAGCGGCTGCCGCTGCCGAGTCCCTCGCTGTGGGCCGATACGCGTCCGCCATGCAGCTCGACGATCTTGCGCACGATGGCCAGTCCCAGCCCGAGGCCGCCGGTGCTGCGCGCCACTTGCTGCGGCGCCTGGTAAAACGGCTCGAACACGCGCGCCAGCAGCTCGGGGTCCATGCCGATGCCGCCGTCGGCCACTTCCAGGCGGGCCGTGTCCGCGCTGCTCGACAAGGCGACGCGCACCACGCCGTTGCCGAAGCGTTCGGCGTTCGACAGCAGGTTGTTCAGCACCTGGGCCAGGCGGCTTTCGTCGCCTTCGACCCAGACCGCGTCCGGCGCGGCCACGGACACCTGCGCTGCGGGGCGGCTGGCCGCGGCATGGCGCACCACCTCGGCCAGGTTCAGGGGCCGCAGCTCGAACTGCATCTTGCCCGAGGTGATGCGCGCGACGTCGAGCAGGTCGTCGACCAGGCGCTTCAAATGATTCACCTGGCGCCGCATGATGGTGCGCTCGCGCAGGCTGGCGCCGTCGGCGCGCAGGTCCATCAGGTCGAGCGAGGCGACGATCGGGCTCAGGGGATTGCGCAGTTCGTGGCCCAGCACCGCCAGGAATTCATCCTTGACCAGGCTGGCGTCGCGGCTGGCCGCCAGCGCTTCTTCCAGCGACGCCAGCAGGCGCGAGCGCTCCTGCTCGTGGGTAGCGTGCTGGCCCGACGCCGCGGCCAGGGCCTGGCCCATCAGGTCGAGTTCGCGGATGCGCGACGGCGGCACCGCGACTGCCTTGCCCGCGCCCAGCGCCGCCGCGCCGTGCTGCAGGTTGGCGAAGCTGCGTGCGATGCGGTTAGCCAGCAGCGTCGCCACGCCGATGCAGGCCAGCAGCGACGCGCCCAGGCCCCAGCCATACAGGCCGATGCCTCGCAGGGAAGCGGCGCCGATCGCCGGCTGCGGCACGCCGAGCGCCACCGTCCAGCCGAAACGCGAGACGCGCGTGAAGACGCTGAGAAGCTTGTCGCCGTCGATGTTGACGGTATTGCCCACGCCCTCGGGCGCCGCGCCGGCGATCAGGCGCGCCAGTGCGGGACTGGGCGGACCGGCGACCCGCCTGTCCTGGTCCTTCGAGCGCGCCACGATCGACCCGGAGGCGTCGATCACGGCGATCACCGAGTCGGGCGACACGTGTTGGCGTTTGAGGACATTCAGGATGCGGTCGGGCTTGATGACGGCGGTCAGCGCATACAGGCGGCCCGCTTCGTCACGGATCGGCACCCGCACCGGGAACGCCACCCGTCCACGCTGCCCGCGCGCCACATGGCCGACCAGCGGCTTTTGCACCGCCAGCAGCTGGCGCAGGCTTCCCGGATCGGTCGCCTGTCCGGCCGGCTCGCCGTAGGGCGTAGTGGTGCGGAACAGGATCTTGCCGGAGGCGTCGGACAGGATGATCGCCAGCCACTCGGGCTGGGCCGCTACCTGGTCGCGCGCGATGTCGTAGAAGGCGCGCAAGTCGCCCGCACCCATGGCCGGCGTACGCGTCAGGCTGGCCAGGGTCGCGATCGCGCCGTCGAGCTCCGCGTCGACGGCGCTCGACAGCGCGCGCGCCTGGTCGAGCAGGACGCGGCTCTGTTCGCGTTGCTGGTACTGGCTGGCCGTGTGCAGCGACCAGAGGCCGAGCGCGGCAAGCGGCAGCAGGCCGATCGCGCTGAGCAGGATGAGCAGCCGGCGCAAGGATAAAGTGAAACCGGTGGACGACCGCATGGAGTATGCTTTTTGGCAAAAAGGCATTATATGTTGAAACGATGGGCATCCGACCGGAGGCGCGCAGTGAAAAAAACCATTCTCATCACCGGCGGCGGGCGCGGCATCGGCGCCGCCTGCGCGCGGCTGGCGGCGCAGCAGGGCTACCGGGTCTGCATCAACTACCGCAGTGACGCTGCGGCGGCCGCACAGGTCGTCGAGACCATCGTGGCGGCGGGTGGCGAGGCGTTCGCGCTCCGCGCCGACGTGGCTGACGAAGCCGGCGTCGTGAGCATGTTCGCCCAGCTCGACGCGCGCTTCGGCCGGCTCGATGCGCTGGTGAACAACGCCGGCATCCTGGCGCGCCAGATGCGGGTGGACGAGATGGACGCGGCGCGCATCGCCCGCATCATGATGACGAACGTCGTCGGCAGCTTTCTGTGTGCGCGCGAAGCGGTGCGGCGCATGTCGACCACGCACGGCGGGAGCGGCGGCGCCATCGTCAACCTCTCCTCGCGCGCGGCGGTTCTCGGTTCGCCGGGCGAATACGTCGACTATGCGGCATCGAAAGCGGCGCTCGACGCGCTGACGATCGGGCTGTCGAAAGAAGTGGCGGGCGAGGGCATCCGCGTCAATGGCGTGCGGCCGGGGCTGATCCATACGACGATGCATGCCGATGGCGGCGAGCCGGGACGGGTGGAACGGTTGCAGTCGTCGGTGCCGATGGGGAGGGGCGGCGCGGCGGACGAAGTGGCGCGTGCGGTGATGTGGCTGCTGTCGGATGCGGCCTCGTACACGACGGGCAGTTTTGTCGAGGTGTCGGGCGGGCGTTGAACATCGGCGTGGAAAAGCAATCAGGAGACGCTTGCTTGGCGCCAAACCAAACAGTGCGACAGCGCCCGGCTCGGGAGCAGCTGCCGCCAGCTGATTAACGACGCGCCACGCCGCCATGTCCGCGGCACATGCGCGCAATGCGGCGCGCGCCGTCGCGGCAACGCACCAGGCGCTCGCGCACAGGAGGATGGGCGCGATGCTGCTTCTGGATGCTGGTTTGCGCCGCCTGTGGATTTTTCGGGCGATCGCTGCCGGAATCGAAATACACCTGCGCTTGCGCGGCGCCCATGACGCCAAAGACCAGCGCGGCTGTTGCGAAGAATTTTTTCATGAGGGGTTCCTTGGAGTGAACATTGGGGTCAGGTCTGACATTCGGACACGAACTCATCCTTGATCGCGTGTATGTACAGTTGAGATCGTGTCTGAATGTCAGACCTGACCCCAGACTTGCTTTGCTAGCCGATAAACGAATCAAACTGCATATCGAACTCCTGCAACGCCTTCTGCGCATTCTGCATCTTCTTGCGGAACTCCGGCCCGCGCTGCAGGGCCAGCCCCACCGCGAGCACGTCGATCACGACCAGATAAGCCAGGCGCGCCGAAATCGGCGTGTAGGGATCGATATTGAAAACGAGATCGATCGGAATCAGAACGCTCGCCATGTCCGCCAGCGGGGTGCCGGAAGGCGCCAGCACGATCACGTCGGCGCCGCCGCGGCGCGCCAGTTTGGCGGAACGCACCAGCTGCGGGTTGTTCCCGCGCTGCGAGATCGCGACGACTGCATCGCCTTCGCGCAGCAGGGCCGCCGCGATCGAATGGATCGCGGGGTCGGCGTAGGCTACCGTCGGGACGCCCGAGCGGAAGAACTTGTGCTGGGCGTCGGCGGCGACGATGCCCGAGGTGCCCTGGCCGTAGAACTCGATTTTATTTGCGCGCGAGAGGATGTCGAGCGCCTTCTGTACCGACTCGGCATTCAAATTATTACGCAGGTCGAGCAGGG
>Ga0213836_101650_pt1 | contig 12566 bp, 8 predicted proteins | sample SWPATP03_FD_160578 | JGI IMG/M metagenome (GOLD analysis project Ga0213836, IMG submission 160578) | Coastal seawater microbial communities from Marineland, Florida, United States - SWPA TP0 #3 | ecosystem: Environmental > Aquatic > Marine > Coastal | place: USA: Florida | collected 2016-08-05
GCCGGGACCGGTTTGTTCAGCCGATGCGTTCGGAGGCGAGGTCTTCCGGGAGTCCCCAGCGTGCTTCTTCGAGTGCGGCGTCGACCTGGGCTTGCTGATCGAAGGTGGTCTTGACGGTCGCGAGTCGTCGCCACATCCCGAAGCCGAGTGCGCCGCTGAGCAGGACGGCGACGCCGAGCCCTGTGCCGGCGACGGCGTAGTGCTCGTAGCCGATCGGTCGGTCGGCGCCGGTGGGCGGCGTGCGGAGAACGGTGAGCGCGGCATCGGCGCGCCGGAGTCGGCTGGCGTTGGCGTGGGCGGTGAACGCGGTGACGAGGGTTTCGAGCTCGCGCGCGGTGCGCTGACCGCCGATGCCGCGGAGTTCGATGGTGAGCGTCGCGGGTTCGCTGCTGAAGTGGTCCATGTCGGCCTGGAGACGCTCGCGGAGGGCCGCCGGTGAGCCGAGCGCGGCGATGCCGCGCCGGCGCATGCGCTCGGCCGCGAGCTCGATGAACCGCGGGTCGTTCAGCGCTTCCTGGTGGAAGCGGACCCACTCCTGCGCCTCGTCGGGCGTCAGGTCGCGGTTGCGCGACTGTGCCGCGACGACGGCCGAGGCGGCGTAACGCCCGGGCACGACCTGGATCGCGGTCACCCACGAGAGCGCGCCGACCATCGTGAGCACGAGCAGGAAGACGCTCATCCCGATCAGCACGCGCCCGCCGCGGCGCTGCCCGTCGAGCTTCGCCTGGGCGGCGGTCAGCGCGTCGCGCGCCACCAGCAGCTCGCCGCGCTGCGCCAGCACCTGCTCGGCTTGCTGGTACCGCTTGCGCAGCACCTGGTTCGCCTTGTTCAGCTTGCTCGCCTGCTCGCGCAAAGCGGCCCGCACGTTGCGGAGACGCTGGCGACGCTGCGCGGTGAAGCTGTCACCCCGACGGGCGGCGTGCTGGCGCACCTGCTCCAGCTCGGCCGTGAGCCCGAGGACGTCGTTCTCCAGATCCGCCTTGTCCTGACGGAGCGCCTGGATCTCCGCAGCGAGACGCTCGCACGCGGCGCGGGCGTGCTCGGCTTCGCCCTTGGCTTGCTTCAACGCCTCGGCGGCTTGCGCGGTCTGGCGATCCGTCGCCTCGCGCGACGAGCGGGATGAAGCCAGCTCCGCACGCAGCGCCTCGCAGGCGGCACGCGCCTCTTCCGCGTCGCGCAGGGCGGCTTCGAGCTTGGCGCGGGTTTCGGCTTCCTTCGCGCCGGCGCGTTCGGCCTGCTCGCGACCGGCTCGCGCGACGGCGGCCCGCGCGTCTTCGCGCGTCTTTTCCAAGGCCGAGCTCAGGTCCGTGACGCGGGACTCCAGGCGCTCCCGATCGTCCACCGCCGCCGAGAGCTGCGCCTCCAGCGCCTGCACGCGCTCGCCCGCAACCCCGCCCTCGTGCGACTCCGCCCGCAGGCTCGCCAGCTCAGCTTCCAGCTCCATCGTCCGACGCTCGGCGGCCTCGGTCCGTCCGCGCAGCCCCTCCAGCTTGGCGCGCAGCTCCATCTCGCCCGCGGCAAGCTCGGCGGTCTTGGCCGCAACGGCCGCTCGCTCGGTCGCGAGCTCGTCCCGAAGGCGATCGATCTCCACCCGGCTCTCGCGGACCAGCTCGGCCCCGCGGGAAATCTCTTCCTCACGCTGGCTCAGCAGCTCCAGACGCTGCTCCAGGTCCTCCGCGACCATCCGCTCGCGTTCCGCCTGGGCGGTACGGCGGGACTCGATCTCCTCCAGCCCGGCCCGGATCTCGGCCCGACCGGCCTCCAACTCCGCGCGGGCGGCGTCCAGGGTTTCCTTTTCCGCCTGGATCTGGTCGAAACGGAAAACCAGATCCTGCTCGCGCTGGGCGAGGTCGGCTTCACGCTCGGCGAGGGTCATCTCCGCCTCACGCCGGGCGGTGTGGGCCTGTTTCAAGCTCGCGAGCTGGGCCTCGACGTCGGCGATCATGTCCAGCAGACGGTCGCCGCCGGCTTCGGGACCGGCGTGATGCTCCTGCTGCGACGCCAACTCGTGCGGTTCCATCGCGGGCGACCTCCTCCTGGACGCCTCGGGCGGGGAAGGCTCCCCCGCCGAATCGGCGTAGATACCCGCGTATCGACCGACCCACGCCCCCGCTGAACCCGCCCCGCACGCGCGGCACCCCCCGGAAGCCCCCTCCCCCCAACGCAGTCCCCGTAATCTGTTCATCTCCCCCAGACGCTGCAAACTCACACCCCGGATCCGCCATGCCCAGCAGCCAGACGCCCGCAGGAATCCACCCGATTCCGGGCCCTTTCTCTTGACGTTGAGGGGTTCTTCCCCGATGCTATCGATATCGAAAGGGTCCGAATTTTCGGGCCCGGCGGCAACGCGGGCTTCCCGGCGGGCGAATATCCTGCTTGGAGGCATGGTTCCATGTCCGCAGCCGACCGCGTGGTCGGTCGGTTTCAGTGGACGGGGGGATGAAGCGGTCGCGGCTCGAGCGTGTGCCGATCTGGTGTGCGCCGGCTCTAGTCGAAGGAGGCAGATGTGATGCGGTGTTGTCCTGGAATGTTCGCGGTGAAAGCCGCGGTTGGCGTGATCGCTCTTCTGGCGATCGGCGTGGGCGGGTACAACCTGGTCTCGACCGGGTGCGTGCTGGGCGGGTGCTCGACCAAGGGTGCGGACCTGGTCGCCGTCAGCGAGGACGCGGACAAGAGCGGGCACCACTGCGCGCTGTGCGCCAGCGGCGTCGCGCACGTGCACGAGGACAAGAGCGACTGCGCCGCGTCGAGCTGCTGCTCGGCTGAAGCGACCACCGTCGCAGCGACCGACAGCGCCTGCTGTGCCCTGGGCGCGACGGTGACCACCGTCAGCACCACGGCGACCGAGTGCTGCAAGGGCAAAGAGGCGGCCGAGTGCTGCAAGACGACCGGCGTCTGCGAGTCGGGCAGCGGCTGCAGCAGCGAAGGCGGCTCGTGCTCGAGCGCGGCTGTGCAGACCATCGCCGCGACCGAGTGCAAGAACCTGACCGACGGGTGCGTCGGCGACGGCAAGGGCGACTGCTGCGGCGGCTGCCCGGACAAGGCAAAGGCCGAGGCTCAGCCCGTCGCGACGCCCGTCAGCCACGCTGAGGGATGCAAGACCAGCGCCGAGTGCGGCGCGGTCGCGATGACCGTCGCGGCGAGCACCTGCTCGACCACCGCCTGCTCGACCAAGACCGAGTGCTGCTCCGCGAGCGCGTGCGACACGGCGAAGACCTGCGCAACCGCGATGACGGTTGCCGCGAGCACCTGCGGCTCGGCGAAGTCCTGCGAGACCGCCAAGGCCTGCAGCGTCGCGACCATGACCGTCGCCAGCACCGAGGGCTGCTCGGCCGCGAAGACCTGCTCGACGGCGATGACCGTCGCGGCCAGCACCTGCTCGACCGCCAAGGCCTGCTCCACCGCGACCGCCGCCAAGACCTGCGGGTCGGCCCCCGCCGCGACGGGCGTCTCGTTCGTCCTGGCGAGCCACAAGGCGCTCGGCACCGCGACCCGCGCCAAGGGCGCGTGCTCCGCGAAGACCGAGTGCGGCGTCAAGACCGAGTGCACCAGCAAGAAGGATTGCACCACCCCCTGCAAGGACACCTGCCCCGCCTCGACCGCGCAGGGCAGCACCACGAGCGAGCGCGACGCCGGCTGAGCCGCGTCCGCGAAACGAACGCTCGGCAGACGACAACACCCTTCGCCTCTCTTGCGCCCCCGGGCTGAATGCTCGGGGGCGTTTTTTGTTGATGCGTGCTGCGCACGGCGGGGCGGCTCGCGCGTCGCGGGGCTGGGGTAGACTGCGCCGATGACGACGTGGCTGCTGAAAACCGAGCCGGACGTGTACAGCTATGACGACCTGGTCCGCAAGAAGCGAACCGCGTGGGACGGCGTGACCAACCCGGCCGCCCAGAAGCACATGCGCGACATGCGCCAGGGCGACGAGGCGTTCATCTACCACACCGGCGATGAACGCCGACTCGTCGGGCTCGCGAAGATCGTCCAAGCCCCCTACCCCGACCCGGCCGCGAAGGGGGCGACGACCGCCAACGGCGACCCGAAGCTGGTGCTGATCGACCTCGCCCCGGTGCGCGCGGCGAAGACGCCCGTGACGCTCGCGCAGGTGAAGGCGGACGAGCGGTTCGGGGCGTTCGCGTTGGTGCGCCAGGCGCGGCTGAGCGTGATGCCGGTGCCGGGGGATCTGGAGAAGATCTTGCGCCAGTGGAGCGGGCTGTAGGCTTCGCGTTCACTTCCCAAAACCGGCCCACAAAGAAAAACAGGCCCGCGTGGTGACGCGAGCCTGCGGGGTGATGCTGGATGGAACGCGGGGAGGCGGATCAGTCCTCGCCGAGGAGGGCGCTGATCTCGTCGTCCACTGGGTTGCTGGCGCGGTCGTCGGCCGGGCCCTTGCGCTTCTTCTTCTTGCCCTTGGCCGACTCGGCGTCGTGCTCGTCGTCCGAATCGTCGTCGTCGTCCTCTGCGGCGGCGCGGGCGGCTTCCTCGGCGTGGGCGCGCTCGGCCTCCTCCAACGCCTTCTGCTCCGCCTCGAGTTGCTCCTTGGTCATCTTCCGCTTGGCGGCGTCCACCTTGAGCTTGTCCGGCGCGATGATGATGCTCGCCTGGCGACCCATCCACCGCGGCGCCATCTCCACCTTGCCGATGTCGCTGAGCGCGTCGGCGATGTCCGCCAGGCGCTCCAGCCCGATCTCCTTGTGCATCATCTCACGCCCGCGGAACTTCTGCGTGACCTGCACCTTGTGACCGGCCATGAGGAACCGTCGGGCCTGATCGACGCGGATTTTCACGTCGTGGGCGCCGATCTTGACGCTCCGCCCGAGGCGGATTTCCTTGAGTTCGGACTGCCCGCTCTTGCCGCCGGTGGCTCGCTTGCTCAGTTCGTACTTGTACTTGCCGTAGTCCATGATCTTGCAGACCGGCGGGCGCGACTCGGGGGAGATCTCGACCAGGTCGAGCCCCACGTCTTGCGCGCGCCGGATCGCGTCGTGCGTCTCCACGACGCCGACCTGCTCGTTGTCCGGCCCGATCAGACGGATCGGAGAAATACGGATCATGTGGTTGATGCGGGTCCGTTGCACCGGACCTGTTTCGCGGAAGAACCTTCGGTGTGCGATGTGCCTGCTCCTCGTGGGCGGGATCCTTGTTTTCCCCGCCCGGTTGCCTTGCGGAAACGATTCACTCGATCGACGATGATGACGCGAACCATCGCCCGGCCCCGCCCCCGGCTTGCGCCGGCGCGGGCCCGATGCGGGCCGCGACATCGAACACAACCACCGTCACGCCCACGGGCGCACCGCGACCCGACACCCCGCGCCAACCCGATGCTCTGACACCAGCCTGGTCCGCAACGTCGGTCGCCCCTGACCCAAGGCAGCAGCGCAGACACGCCGCCCGCAAGGGTCTATGCACCCTCGGCACGAGGACCGCCCCCGTGCCGACACCCCAAGCCTAACGCCCACCCAAGCCCCGGACAAGCCAAAAAACCGGGTTTGGACGGATCGGCGAGCCCTACCGCGTCGCGAACAGCACGATGTTCAGCACCAAGCTCACCGAGCACAGGACGATCATGAGGATGAACAGCACCTTGAACGCCGGCGAAAGCTCGCCCCGGACGGCGCTGGTGTCCACCGGGAGCTCGGTCGGCGGGGCGGCGGCTTCGGCCGCGGCGAGGGTCGAGAGGTCCGCCGCCGGGAACGTGTCCTTGTGCGCGATCACCGGGGGCTTGCCCGACGCCAGCGCCCGCAGGTCCACCAGCAGGTCCTTGCAGTTGCGGTACCGCTCGGCGGGGTTCTTGGCCATCATCATCTCGATGACCTCGCTGATCCCGCTGCCCAGACGCGGGTTGACGTGATCCGGGGCGACGAGCTCGGCCTTGAGGTGCTTGTGCATCACGGCCGAGGGGTTCTTGCCCTCGAACGGCACGCTCCCGGTCACCATGTGGTACAGCGTCGCCCCCAGCGAGTAGATGTCCGAAGCCGGGCCCACGTCCGCTGCGCCGCGGATCTGCTCCGGCGAGATGTAGTACGGCGTGCCGAACGCCTTGCCCGCCTCGGCCTCGGCGGCTTCCTTGTCGCTCACCGCACGCGCCAGGCCCATGTCCGCCAGCTTCGCCACGCCCTCGCGGTTCAGCATGATGTTCTTCGGCTTCACGTCCCGGTGGATCAGCCCCTTCTCGTGCGCGTGCTGCAGCGCCTCGGCGACCTGGATCGTCACCTCGACCGCGTCCTTCTCCGAATACCGCTTGTGCTGCACAATGTCGTCGTAGACCGTCCGCCCCTCCACGTACTCCATCACGAAGTAGTGGAACTCGCCGGCCTTGCCCACGTCGAACGCCTGCACGATGTTCGGATGGTTCAACTGCGCCGCGGCACGACCCTCAGCGTAAAAACGCTCGATGAACTGCGGATTCTGGCTGAACTTCCGCGGCAGCACCTTGATCGCGACCACCCGGTCCAAACTGAGCTGGCGAGCCTTATACACCGTCGCCATCGCGCCCGCGCCGAGCTTGCCGAGGATCTTGTACCCCGGGATCTTCTGCCCCGAGCGCTCCGCCTCGATGATCTGGCGCAGCCTCGAAATCTGGCGCCGCGTCACATACTCATGGTCCACCAGCGCCTGAGCCAAGGACATCGCGCTCGCGTCCTCGCGCGAAGCCCGGATCCGCTCCAGCGCATGCTGGACCTCCTCCGGCGTCGCGAGCCCCTGATCGATCACCAGGCGCCCGACCAGCGTGTCGACGTTGGTCCCCTCCTTCGCGAGGCGCTGGATCGCTTCTTCCGCAGCCTCGACGCTCGGGATGTGCTCCGGCGTCGGCACGCTGAGCGGCCGCGTCTTGCTCGGGTCATCGCCCGCGACGGGCGCACCCTCGCCACCCGACCCGCCCGACTGGGCAGGCACGCCGTCCCCCACGCTGCGCTCCGGTTCGCTCGACATCGTCGCTCGCTCGGGATTCCCTGGCATCCACGCGGGCACGCACCCCGTCCGCGCCCCGCACATCATCGGCCCGCAACACCCCGTCGTGCAACAAGCCGCGATCGGGAAACCATCCATCAATACCGTACAAAATACAACTGACAAGCGGAACAGGCCCGCGGGCTGCCACTATACAGACCCCGGACCCTCCGGTCCCGCGGGGCAAGCGGTTCCATCCTCGAAGCTGGGGCGTGCGCCCCGGATCGGATCTCGACAGCACGGGCGCGTTCCCTACGCTGCACGCGATGGCGTCAGACACGCACGAACATCCCGGGGTCGCGGGCGGCGAGCGCGATCCGCTGCTGGACGGGCTGACCGACGCCCAGCGGGAAGCCGTCCTGCACACCGAGGGCCCGCTGCTGGTCCTGGCAGCCGCCGGCAGCGGCAAGACGCGGGTCATCACGCGCCGCATCGCGCACCTGGTCCGCCGGGGCGTGCCGCCGTGGTCGATCCTGGCGCTGACGTTCACCAACAAAGCCGCGAGCGAGATGCGGGAGCGCGTCGCGCACCTGCTGGGCGAAAACACACGCGCGACGCGCGGGCTGACGGTGAGCACGTTTCACGCGCTGTGCGCACGCCTGCTGCGCCGCTACGCCGAGGCGGCCCAGCTCCCGGGCCTGAAACCCGACTACGCGATCTACGACACGAGCGACCAGCTCGCGGTGATCAAACACGCGGTGCAGGCGCTCGACCTGACCACGAGCAATTGGCCGCCGCGGACGGTGCTGAGCGCGATCAGCGCCGCGAAGAACGAACTGAAGGACGCGGAGGCGTTCGACCGCGAAGCCGGGGATTACTACAGCAAGACGCTGGCGCGCCTGTACACGAGCTACGAGAAGGCGCTGCGCGCCGCGAACGCGGTGGATTTTGACGATCTGCTCGTGCTGACAGCCAAGATGCTGCGCGACCGCCCGGAGATCCGCGCCGAGTGCCAGGCGCGGTGGCGCTACCTGATGATCGACGAGTACCAGGACACGAACCACGCGCAGTTCGTGCTCGCGATGCTGCTCGCGGGCGAGGTCCGCCCCGCGCCGAGCTCCACCGCCGGCTTGCCGGGTATGGACGACGATGACGAGCCGGAGATGGTGCCGCCGAACGTGTGCGTGGTGGGCGACCCGGACCAGGCGATCTACGGGTGGCGCGGCGCGGACATCGCGAACATCCTGGACTTCGAGGCCCAGTACCCCGGCGCGCGCACGATCCCACTGGGTCAGAACTTCCGGAGCAGCGAGGCGATCCTGAAAGCCGCCGACACGCTGATCCGTCACAACGAGCGGCGCAAGCACAAGGACCTGTTCACCACCGACCGCGGCGGCTCGCCCGTCGAGGTCACCCGCGTGCGCGACGAGCACGACGAGGCGAAGCTCGTGGTCGATTGGCTGCGCCATCGTCACGACGACGACGAGACGCCGATCGCGTGGCGGGACATGGCGGTGTTTTACAGGACGAACGCGCTGAGCCGCGTGATCGAGGACGAGCTGCGCGGCGCCGGCGTGCCGTACGTCATCGCGCGGGGCACGGCGTTCTACGAGCGCGAAGAAATCAAGACCGCGCTCGCCTACCTGCGCGTCGTCGCAAACCCGGCCGACGGGGTGAGCCTCTCGCGCATCGTCAACACGCCGACGCGCGGGATCGGGAAGACAACGCTGGCACGCCTCGAAACCTTCGCGGCGACCGCGGGAATCACGATGTTCGACGCGCTGCGCCGTGCCGACGAAGCCGGCGGGCTGAACGCGCGGGCCGTCACGGCGTGCCAGAAGTTCGCGCAGATGGTCGACGACTGGACCGGGCACGGCTCGTTCCTCAGCTCGACCGTCGCGACGAGCCTGAGCGAGCTGGTCGAACGCGTGATCCGCGAGAGCGGGCTGGAGGCGATGTACGCCGAGCGAGCGCGGGCGGGCAAGACCGAAGCCGACGAGGAGCGCCTGGACAACCTGGGCGAACTGGTGTCGTCAGCCGCCGAGTTCGAGCAGACGTACGCGCCGGAGAACGACCCGGCCGCGTTCCCGGGCGTCGAAGAAATGGCCCGCATCGAGCAAGAAGGACGCCAAGCGGAAGTGCCGGAGCTGCTCGCGCTCCTCCGCGGCTATCTTGAATCGGTAGCCCTCGTCGCGGACGCGGACGCGATCGACCCCGCGCAGGGCGCGGTGACGCTCATGACGCTGCACGCGGCAAAAGGCCTGGAATTCCCGGCCGTCGCGATGATCGGGCTCGAAGAAGGGCTCCTGCCGCACTCGCGTGCGCACGAGTCCGACGACGCGATGGAAGAAGAACGCCGCCTCTGCTTCGTCGGCATCACGCGCGCGATGCGACGCTTGCTCATCACCAGCGCGATGTACCGCACCGTCCGCGGCGTCAGCGAACGCACGATCGGGAGCCGCTTCCTCGAAGAACTCGGGCGCGAGCACGTGCTGCGCTCGGATCAGACCGACCCGTTCGGCGATGATTTCGTCGAAGACGCGTACGACGACGCGGTGGACGAGCCGGGCGCGGAAGACGACGCGTTCCCAAGCCGCGGCACGCCGCCGAAGCGTGCGCTCGGGTCCGCATCCTTCAACACACGTCGCGCCGGCTTCGGTTCCACCCGCCCGTCCAACGCGCTGCGCCCCCCGGCGCGAACGCCGCCCGCACAACTCGGGCAGCCGCAGCGCCGGGCGGCGGATGCCGCGCTCGGCAAGCGCCTGCGCGAAACCTTCGCCGTCGGCACGCGCGTGCGCCACCCCCAGTTCGGCCCCGGGCGCGTGCTCGAAATCGCCGGCGGAAGCTACGCGCGAGCCAAAATCCTCTTCGACGATCTCGGCGAAAAAACACTCGTCCTAGAATACGCCCGCCTCGAAGTGCTGCGTTAAGACGCGCCATCCCAACAAGCCGCGACCATGAGGAGGCGGGCCGTGTAGGCACCAGGAGCCAGGCACCGGGCACCAGACATTGGCACGCAACACTGGTGCCTGGCCACCGGCTCCCGGTGCCTTCGGTCAAAACCCCGCCGGGCTCTCGAATCGCAACCAGTCGGTCCCGACGGGGTTCCAGAAGCAAAGCAGGCTCGCGTGGAGCATAAGTCGCGGCGCGTGCGCGCGCGTGTCGGAATAGAGCGGGTCGCCGAGGATCGGCGCACCAAGCCCGCCTCGGCACGCGCCGTCGATGATCGAGACCGCGTGCGCCGCATGCAGGCGGAGCTGGTGCGTGCGCCCCGTAATCGGGCGAAAACGAACGCGCGTCAGCGGGCCGGCGTCAGGATAGTCCGCGTGGCGTTCGATCCGTTCGAGCACGGTGTAGTACGTCTTCGCCGCCTTGCCGCGATCGAAATCGACCATGTGCCGGGGACGGTTCGGCCAATCCACGATCAAGGGCAGCTCGATGCACCCTTCATCACCCAGGCACGGATCAAGCGCGCCCGCGAGCAGCGCCTCGTAGTTCTTCTTCACCTTCCGATGGATGAACTGGCGGCTCAGCTTCGCCTGCGTCTCAGCGTTCAGCCCGATCACCGTCAGCCCGCTCGTTTCCATGTCCAGACGGTGCACCGTGATCGGCCCGGTCGCGTGCGGGAACATCGCCTGCGCCCGGCTCGCGAGGCAGTCGGCTTTCTCCTCGCCGCGCCCCGGCACGCTCAACAGCCCGCTCGGCTTGTTCAACACCGCGAAATGCTCGTTCGCAAAAACCACCTCAATCGGCCCGCGGGGCGGGTCGTAGGGCGTGTGGTGCGCGACGGAGCCGTCGGCTGCGGGGGCCGAGGCCCGGCTCAGCCCGTCATCCTGCTCATGATCCCGTTCTTTGTGCTCGTCGCGGCTCGTCATCGCATCGATCCTAGAATCGCGCATGAGCCGACACCTTCTCGAACGAAGCCCGATCGTCGCCCTCGCCCTTGCGATCAGCCTGAGCGCGTACGTCGCGGGCGCGGACCCACAAGCCGCGGCCCTGCCCGAGCACCGCGATTGGCGCGCCCTCGAAGCCCCGTTGCTGACTCAGCATGTCCGCCTGACCGATCCCGCGATGTTCGACAAAGCCGGCGAGGCGTACTTCAGCCCCGACGGCTCGTGGATCATCTTCCAGGCCGTGCCCGTGCCGCCCGAGGGCGAGGCGCCGAGCCCGCACTACCTGATGTACGTCGCGAAGCTCGCGATCGATGATCGCGGCTTGGTCACGGGGCTTGAAAACGAGCCGATGCTGCTCAGCCCGCCCGGCTCGGCGAACACCTGCGGCTGGTTCCATCCGCTGTATCCGTGGAAGGTGATGTTCGGCTCCACGCTCGTGCCGCCGGCTGCGCCGGATCAGCCCGGGTTCCAGGTCGGCACGCGCCGGTACGTCTGGGCGTTCCCGGAGGAGATGACGATCGTGCAGCGGTCGGTGCCGGAGATCTGGTTCGATCTCAACATGCGCGACGAGCCCAAGCCGGAACTGCTCCCCGTGACGACGCCCGACTTCGGGCGCGACGCGACCGAGCCCGTGCCCATCTTCATCCGAGACGGGTACGACGCCGAGGGCTCGTGGTCGAGCTGCGGGCGGTTCATCCTCTACACCCACGCCGCGGCCGCCGACCCTCATGCACGCCCCGACGGCGACCTCTGGCTCTACGACCACGACACCGACACACACACACCGCTCATCATCGAGCCCGGGTACGACGGCGGCCCGTTCTTCAGCACCGACGATCGCCTCATCACCTACCGCTCCGACCGCGCGGGCGATAACAAGCTCCAGCTCTTCATCAGCATCCTCGCGAAGGACAAAGCAACCGGCGCGATCACCGGCGTCGAACGCGAAATCCAGATCACCGACGACGGGCACGTCAACTGGGCCCCCTACTTCCATCCCGATGCCGGCATGGACGAACGCGACCGCCCCCGCGGCGTCGTCGCCTACACCTCCAGCCGCAGCGGGCACGACAACTACGAGCTGTTCGCGCTCTCGATCGATCGCGTCGCCGTCGGTGCGCAGCGAGCTAGCGCCGTCATGCCCCGGCGCCTCACCTTCGCCGAAGGGTTCGACGGGCTCGGCGTCTTCAGCCCGTGCGCCACCAGGTTCATGTGGACCAGCCAGCGCCACGACGACGGGCAGCCCGGGCGCGGCTCAAGCCAGCTCTGGATCGCCCAGCTCGCGACCGACGCCGACCCCGCCGGCCCGCTCGACGAACGCCAGGCTGAGCTGCTCGCGATCCTCGAAGCCGAGATCGACGAGATGGACGTCCGCGGCGCGCAAGCCGAAGCCGAGGCGTTCGGCCGCGACTGGTTCGTGACCGTGCGCCCGAGCGCGGAGGTGCGCGGGCGCGCGCGTGTCTACCGCGTCCGCCCCGACGGCAGCGCAAGCCGAGTCGAACGCGACACACCTTGAAAGAAATTCCCCCGTGGCACGGGCGTCCCGCCCGTGCGCATCGCCCGATCCCACGCCGAGGCTTGCCATGACCGAACCCGAAGACTTCGGCCTCCCCCCCGTGCGCACGCTCGCGCACCTCGCCGCCGACACGCCCGCACCCGGGCACAACGCGTTCTGGCAAGCCCTGATCGCCGACCTCGCCCGCGTCGATCCCGATCTCGCGCCCACCTCCAGCCCCGATCCCTCGGACCCCACGCAGACGCACCAACTCTGGTCGCTCCCGC
>Ga0213836_101652_pt1 | contig 12558 bp, 11 predicted proteins | sample SWPATP03_FD_160578 | JGI IMG/M metagenome (GOLD analysis project Ga0213836, IMG submission 160578) | Coastal seawater microbial communities from Marineland, Florida, United States - SWPA TP0 #3 | ecosystem: Environmental > Aquatic > Marine > Coastal | place: USA: Florida | collected 2016-08-05
TGTGCCAGCACGATGGTCGGAACACCGAAGGCGGTGGCCACCGGCTGTCCGAAGGACCGCTGCGGGTCGATGACGATGCTGTCCTTGCCCTTCCAGGGCCGCCAGCGGACGACGAGGTCGTCTTCTAGGTCGAGATCCCTGAACGTCTGCTCGATGATCTTCGGGAAGACATACTGCCGGTTCTTCAGGTCGAGCAGGGCAGGGTCGTCCGTACCCCTGGTGAGCTCGAGGAAGATCCGTTTGCCATCGGTACGGAAACGTCCGGAGGAGAACGGGCGGTCGGAGTCGATCGCGGACCTTGCCGCCGCGAGACAGGCCCGGATCGTGCGCAGGTCGAGCCCGATCCCGGTGAAGGCCCGCACGAAGCGCAGCTCGATGAGGTCGCGGAAGCTAAGTTCCACGCCGTCTTCCGGATGCTGGAGGTCCGGCTCCCACAGCGGAGCGACATGGCGCCGTTCGCCGTCCCGCCGGTATTCGTATCCCGCCAGCCAGCGCCGCACCGTCCCGGCCGGTGTCCTGAGCAGCCGTGCGGCGTCCCCGACCGTGTAGAGGCCGATGCCGATGAGGTCGGTGCTGGGGGCGCGGATGTTCATGGGCTGATTGTACCTCGCCCAGACCCGCAGGCAACGCGGAATCAGCGGCCCTTCCGGACAGGACGTCGTCAAGGGGAGGGGCCGAACAAGGATCGGCGTGGCCGGGCTCCGAAACCGGCGATCCGATGCGGTATGTAAACCGGATTGTAAACCGAGGGTCCCGGCACGTCCTCTGACCCCCGGCGGCTGATGTCGGAGCTTATTAAAATCAAGGGGTTGAGATGGCTGGGGCGGTAGGATTCGAACCTACGGTACACGGTACCAAAAGCCGACGCACAGGTAGAACAATATGAGATCCATGGCGGATGAGATCAGCCGTGGATAGTCAGCCGATGTTAACAATGAACTGCCCGCTGCGCGCAGCGAGTCGGCCGTCCTTGACAATGAAGCACTCGATGCTGTGCTTGCCCGTGTAGAGCGTGCTTTCCTTGCGTACGAGGCCACCGTGCTCCACGGATCTGTCCTCGATCAACCCTCTCAGGCCATCATTCGCTTCGGCCTCTGGCCCGGTGTTCACCACCTGCCAGTACACATTGAACGGACCGGGAACGTTGGTCTGCGCATGGAATCTCAGTGAGCAGTGCTTCGGCAGTGCCGGACCGTTGCTTGTAAAGGTCAACGTCGGCCCCCCATTTCGTTGAAAGGTTGCCTTCACGATCAACACTGCCCCCTGCGGCGCATGGGGCCATCGGGGCTTGCGCATGTGAGACGGGGTGAGAAGCAGGTTGGCGGCCTTGACAATCCGCGCCGGAAGCCCGCCCCCCCGAAACGCTGGATGACGCCCCATCGCGCGATTGACAGGTGTCGAGCCCATCCTTTCGGTCAGAAAGCTCCCGGCCTCCTCGACGGTTCGAGCAGCACTGGCCGCCCGAAAATCGGACCGGGCCTGCGCGAGCCATTCGTAGAATGTCCACTTAACCTTCTTTACGTTCTATTCATGGGAAGGAGGACCGCCCTATGGGACAAACATCGACAGCGAAGAAGCGGCTGCCGCGAGACGCGGTCAGCAAGGTGGCGCAGCATCGGCTCAGCGTGCTGGAACTGGCGAGGGAGCTCGGCAACGTGGCCGAGGCGTGCCGCCAGCGCGGCATGGACCGGACCAGCTTCTATGAATGGAAGCGCCGGTTCCAGACACACGGCTTCGAGGGTCTGAAGGACCTGCCGCCGATCCACAAGTCTCACCCGCAGACCACGCCGCCCGAGACGGTGGAGAAGATCCGGGCGCTGGCGCTGGAGCATCCGTCCTTCGGCTGCAACCGCTACGAGGCGATGCTGGCGCTGGAAGGCATCCGCGTGTCGGCGATCACGATCCAGAAGATTCTCAACGACAGCGGCCTGGGCACGCGCTACGATCGCTGGCTGGCGCTGGAGGCGAAGCACGCCGAGCAGGCCATCGAGCTGACGGGCGAGCAGGCGGCCTTCCTCGAAAAGCTGAACCCCTGCTTCAAGGAAAGGCATGTGGAATCAGGGGCTCCGGGGGAGCTTCTTTCGGCCGACACCTTTTTCGTGGGCACCCTCAAGGGCGTGGGCAAGGTCTATCTGCACGCCGTGGTCGATACCTTCGGCTCGTATGCCTTCGGGTTCCTGCACGTATCCAAGCAGCCCGAGGCAGCGGTGGCGGTGCTGCACAACGACGTGCTGCCCTTCTACCGCAACCTCGACCTGCCGGTGAAAGCCGTGCTCACGGACAATGGCCGGGAATTCTGCGGGACCGAGAAGCACCCCTACGAGCTCTATCTCGATCTCAACGGTATCGAGCACCGCCGCACCAAGGTCCGCAGCCCCAAGACAAATGGCTTCGTCGAGCGCTTCAACGGCACTGTCCTCGACGAGTTCTTCCGCGTGAAGATGCGCGAGAAGTTCTACGACAGCGTCGAGGCACTCCAAGCGGACCTCGACGCGTGGCTCGTGTTCTACAACACCGAGCGCCCGCACCTCGGCTATCGCAACATGGGCCGAAGACCCATCGAAACCGTCATGTCATTCGTCAGTCAAGAAGGTTAAGTGGACACGTAGAACGCTTCCCGCCGCTCGGGATGGTCTGACCATTTGTCGGCGAAGTTCTCCTCTGGGTCAGCCGGGTTTTCGACCCAGTGAACGCCGTATCGTACTTCAATGTATCGATCCATCTTCCCAAGAAGCGACAGGAGGGCGTTGGAGAGGCTTGCTTCCTGCTCGTATGCATGGGCGGCAAGGGTCGTGATGAGGATCGAGATGGGCTTCTCGTCCTGGCGACCGCTGAACATGTGATCGCGGTGCCGCTTCAGCAGTTGGACGGCGCTCTGCAGAGGTGTGCGGACACGATAGTTCGGAACATCCTCGACGCTGGCGCGCATCTTCATGGCCTCGTTCAGGGCCCGCTTCGTGAACTCCTGTCCCATCCGGTCCCGGAACCAGAGCGCATATCCCTTCGGGTTGCTTCGGGGCCAGTTGCCCAGCCGCCGCTGGTAGTCATGATGTTCATCGTCGGTGATCGCCAGCGCTGTGGCGCCGAGCCTTTCCATGCCGGGGCCGGCCTCCCTGAGGCGTCGACGTTTCTCATAATCCGGGACAGCCGGTAGCACATCAATGTGGAATTGGGCCTCATCCGCGTAGATCAGGGTCCAGCACCGCCGACCCTCGTTCGGCTTGGTCATGCCATGCCTCTTGGCGTAAGCCTTGACCTCGATGCCCACACGCTGCTTCAGTTCAGCCTGGGTGAGATCCGACTTCTCGTACTTGAGACGGCAGACCATGTCGATGTCGTAGTCCTCCTCGTCCGACGCGGGCCTTATGGCGGTGCCGAGGCGGAACGAACCCTGCACGTAGACGTCAGGGTCGCCATCGCGCACCGTCGATTGCTCGCGGTGCATCCATTTGCCGAGGGATTGGTAGCTGCTCTCCGCTTGTTCGTACCTGCCGGGAGGAACCTGGATCTCCTCGACGAGGAGTTCCAGAAAGCGGTCGATCTCGTCCGGCGCCAGGAACAACATGACTACCCCCTAAACCAGCAATTCAACAAAATCATTTGATTACGAGACGCTCCAAGAATCCCCGTCCCTGAACCTGATCGTAGATCGCCATGGGCCTATGGGCCTTGGGTTGCCAGACGCGACCTAGCTCGATGCAGCACGCCGTAGGAGCCGCGGGAAACACCATCACGCTGGCGTCCTCCCCGTGTACCTCCTTGATGCGGTTGAAGGCGAGCCTGGCTGTCGCGCGAAAGGCGCTGAGATCCTCCCGGGTGCGCAGTACATCATAGCCCGGCTCTCGACAGGTGATCGACCAGATCGACAGGTCCGTTTCTCCCACGGCGTCGGTGATGCGGTGGTCTGCGATTCGGTCGGTGATCTCGACCTTCAGCGCCACCCGGCTCGGTCCTGCCTCTCCCTCGCTCACAGTGGGATTGAAGCCGCAGCCCTCAGTCTTCCACGTCCACGTAGGATGCGGCTCCCGATGGCGCGTGAAAACATCGACCTCGAGCACGTCTGGGATCAGACGCCCAAGCAAGATGAGAAGGGGCATCGGCGCGAACCCGAAGACAGAGAGATGCCGGATGGTCCCCTCTGCAAAGCGTCCCATAAGGCGCGTCTCACAGAATCTTCGGAGGTCCTCAGGTTCCGCGGCCCAGAAGAGATCCTCGGAATCTGTGGTGCCGGGTATGCCAAGTTTGAGATCGATAGGGGAGGCTGTCGCCGGCGTCCTCCCAATCGCCATGATGCTGCGGATACATTCGTCGACGGGTATGGCTGTCTCGTTCGCCTCTATCCTGTTGGTAAAGCGAAGAATGTGGGACTGGCTGCCCGCGCCGAGGTCGAGAACCCTCTGCACCCAGCCCTCGTGTTCCCTCTTCATCTTGTACAGCAATTCGGCCGGGTGCTCTTCGGGATGATCCACATCGACCGTGCGATGACAGCCATGGCACAGTAGCATGACGTTGTCTGGGTCCTTTGCCAGCTCCGCAGATAGGACCTCGTGCCCGCGCGGACCACCAGCACTGGCCGCGATCACATGGGCGACAAAACCGCGGACTACCTTTCTGCTTCCCGAGACGAGATGTCCGATCAGATTACTGTTGCAGTTCCGATACTGGCATCGCCCCGCTGCCCGCGCCCACACGATCCGATCAACGGCTGCCGGTACGTTCACTCTCCCTTTCTTGGGCGCCCTTTGGGCGTCATGTTCGGCCATGCCGGCTCCTACTCCTTCGTAGGTTTCTTCCCGTTAGCCATGCCATCGGCAGCCATCGCTACGCCCCGGAAACCTGTTGGGCGAGCACCTTTGCCTGCTGCACCACCTTCTTGATGGCGTCGGCCTGCAGGTCCGGCGGGAAGCCGTGTTTCTTCAGGATGCGTCGGATGGCGACCCGCATCTTGGTGCGGACGTTCTCCTTCCGCCACCAGTCGACCGAGGCGTTGGAGCGGACGGTGTTGACCAACTCCGTGGCAATGATGCGCAGTTCCTCGTTGCCCATAGACCTTGGGCAGCGCGTCCTGGAGCGAGGGGTTGGACCGCTCGATCTCGCGCATGGCGTCGTCCACCTGCACGCCGATGTCGGCGGCCTTGGCGGCGGCGGCGAGCCGGCTCCAACGCGCCCGCTCCGGCACCCAGAACACGTTCTGGGCAGCGTACTCATCGGGGTCCTCGGGATCGGCCAGGTCATCGTCCGCGAACTCCGCCCGCTCCGCCTCGAAGGCGGCCGAGACATAGCGCAGGAACAGCAAGCCAAGGGCGACATGCTTGTATTCGCCGGGGTCCATCGCGCCACGCATCTTGTCGGCCGCGGCAAACAGCGTGCGCTCGATACTCATACCCGGACCCCTTGCCGCCACCCTTCGCTATCTTCGCCGACCTTGACTCTGCGGGTCAAGCGCGCGGGTGGCGTTTGCTTGTGGACAGACACTTGTTCTGGCCCTCGGAACATGTGGACGAACAGAACAAACTGATTGAACGATTTTGCCTCGCGCATATTTGAGATCGAAGAACAGGAGAGACCTGATGCATGCATGGAAAGCTTCTTACATGGCTGCTGCACTCTTCGCTGTCTCGCTCTTCACAACACCAAGCGACGCTGCAAGTCCATTCGGGGTTTCGATGGGTGATGACCCCGTTAATTTCAGGCTGCTGGAGTGGATAGACGAAAACCAATTTCGCATAGACCCCCCACGACCTCACCCTGACCTTCCAAATACCTTTATCTTCCACTCAGAAGACCAAGGGGTTTGCGGAGTGGCTGCGTCAAGTGACGTGCAAAGCCCCGATTTGGCCATTCTGATTCACGGAAAACTATTGCGTCAGCTCGTCGCGAGGTACGGCGACGACTTTCGCTCTGCGGGCGCCATGACGGTTTGGTCAGCGGGTTCGTCCGGGGAATTCAGTGAGGCGTTCGGGGATATTGATATGGTCGTTCTGTTTCGTGACGGGCCTGAGGTTGGTGTCGTGTACAACTTCTCCAATCACCGTCAATGTCTCGATGAAATCGAGGCTGAGGATCGGGAAGCCCTGTAGAGAGCAACTCACGTTTACCTGCGAAATTGCGAAGGCGCATTTCCTGCGCTCATTTCCATCTCCACGCACCCCTGAAGTATCTGATAGGAACCGTCAACAAACCGCGAGACTTCGTCACAGTAGCTGCGGACGCGGCTCGGCAAGGCTGACCAGACTCGCACCAACGAGTCGTAGGAAGATTGCTCCATCTGGATGCAGCCGTTGTAGATCATCATCGAGCCCCCTGAGAACTCAGATACGGACCGACAATACTCTTCCACATCATAGAAGGGGATTTCTGCCTTTGCAGCAAAAGGAGCCGAAAAGGCCAATACCAGAATGAACGCGCTAAGCATCATTGCTTTCTCTCTCCAAGATACGACAGCCCAAGTCTTGACGTTGATGATCGCCGAGACCAGCTGCATGGGTCAAGCGCAGGAGGCAAACTTACCTGTGGACAACACCGAATGCCCCATGACGACCCTGTCGCCCACACGCGTGAAGGGGCCGCGGGAGCAACCCTTGACCGTCCGGTGCAGAAAATCCCTTGTCGACTCGATGATGTCCAGCATGACCGGCTCCGTCCACCCGTTCAGACACATGTCCCGCACGCACCGCAGCCATGAAGGCCGGGAACTTGGATTGCCATCCACTTGTCCTTTGGCATTCTCAAGACTGAAAAATTGACACGCACACATAGGAGCGTCAGGGGCTTTGGGGAACCCGTGATGAATTCCGGGGAAGTCGACAGCTCACTCGGTGAACTTGAGCTGTGATCCTCTGCTCACGGACCTTTTTGGGCAGGGCCCTCCCTCGGGCTGCGCGATCATCTTCCCCACCGGCGGATGTCCTCCTCTTCATGACGGAGGACAAGGCTCAGAGCCAGCGAGAGGAAGATCGCGAAGCAGATGAACGCCACCCCGAAGGCGGCCATCGGGATACCGGTGTGGACGAGGGATGCGCAGATGCCCGCGGCCGGGATCGTCATGAGGCGAAGGGTGACGATGGTCGACCAGAAGGTCGAAGCTTCCATCCTGGTAGCGGAGAACATCAGCATGAAGGCGCAGGCCGCGAGCCCGAGCGGCATCAGCGACATGTACAGGGACACCACGAAGGAGGTGATGAAGATCCGGATTGCCGAGACGATGAACCGGATGATGCCGAAGAACCCTTCCGGCAGGAAGGAGAAGCGGATTGCGCCCCAGGCCATGACGAGGATGTAGATGATCATGAGGCCAAGGATCAGCATGAGGCCGTTGCTCGGGGTCTTTCCCCAGCTATTCTCCTCGAAGATGTCGTCGTCCTCGTAGCTTCTTCCGATCCTGTCCGTGGTGAACGAGAAGGTCGCGGCGCCGATGGAGAGGAATCCGGCGATGTAGAGCCACCTGATCAGGGTCTCGTTTTCCCTGTACCAGGAGGGCTCGGGGCTGCCTGCATGGATCATGACCAGGATGGTTCCGGCCAGGATCAGGCAGGAGATCCCAAGTCGGGTAATGGCGTCACGGAGAAACATGGATTCAACCTCATGATGGTGGCGTCATCCTCCCTGACGCCTGAACACCACCGTTGTGACCAGGTTGCCTTTCCTCGAAGTGAACAGATCGACATAATCCCTTTGATATCCAGATGCTGATATGATGCCGGACATTCCGAAAGCGTCTGCAGACGACGTCCCCGCGGACGAGGATGTCCCGTATTTCGACCAGGATCGACGTCCTGAAGGCTGCTTCCGATCGCCAGATTCAGGCGGAATCCGACCTTCTGCCTGAGAGGATCGCGAGCTTCGCGGAGCGGCGAGCCGCTCACGCGGCATGAAGCAGAAGTCCAGGGATGTCCTCAAGGGTTCTGTGCCATCCAGCCGCTCACGCGGCATATCAAGTATCAGGAATTCCTGACCTCCCCATCCAGCCGCTCGTGCGGCAGAATTCCATATCCTGGATCGCAAGGCAGGGCTCCCGCTCCATGCAGCCGCTCGCGCGGCAGAATGCAGCGCCCGTACCGATGCGAGCTCCGTCTGAATCTATCCAGCCGCTCACGCGGCAGAAAGCCCTCGGATATCAAGCCCAAGGAGTTGAAAGAAAAGGGAAAAACCCTGCAACAAGCAATCATCCATACCCCAGGGTGCGCCTGTGAAGCCATTGATCTCCCTGAGTATTTCTCAGGAAGATCAAAGAAACCCATCGGCAGGCCAGGCCCGGCCCGGCCTTCCGGGAGCAGGGTGACACCCTCGATCTCGCAACGATGTCCAGCAATGTCAAAGAGCGTTCGAGCATCATAATTCGCATGATTGGAGATATCAATCACCGCCCGAAGATCTGATGCGAAAATTGCCGAGCGCCAGATCCTCACGCGCTCCGATGCGCCGGAGCCTGGAGGTCAAGGCGTGGAAGGCCAGGAGCCGCTCCACGAGAAACTCGTCGGGCAGTCGGCGGCCGATCTCGTTGTCCTCGGGGTGCTCTGGTATGGCCACACGCTCCTAGCCGGGCCCCGATGAGGAGCCGGATTGCCGCCCACCCCACGGCCGCATCAGCCTTTCCTCGATGTCCCTGCGGGCCACCACCTTGGTCCAGACCTCCCAGCCCCGGTCATCTCCGTCCACGCTCAGGAAATCCCCGTAGCGCAGGCTGAACACATCCGCGGGGCTCTCCGGCTTCGTGAAGCTCTTCAGCTCCTCCTCCAGCCGCTCGATGTCCTCGATCCAGTCGTCCTCGATCGTGTCCGGCAGCGAGCCGAGGATGTCGTAACGGTCCTGCATGCGCTCGGAGAGCCGCTGGTAGACCCGTTCATCGACCGTGCCAGCGTAGACGAGGTTCGCCATGTCCACCTCGCGACGCTGCTGACCATACCGCTTGATGCGGCCGATCCGCTGCTCGAGACGGGACGGGTTCCAGGGCAGGTCCACATTGATCAGGGTGCCCAGCGTCTGGAGGTTCAGTCCCTCGCAGGCGGCATCGGTCGCGCAGACGATCCGCAGCTTGCGCTCCTTCACTGCCTTCTTGATGTCCTCCCGATCCACGCTCCGCCACTCCCCGTCGAGGAGGACACCGGACTTGCCGACCCCGGCATAGACGGCCACCGGCTCGCCCGCATGGGTTGCGCTGATCAGTCCACCGACCCAGCGGGCCGTGTCGTAATACTGGGAGAAGATGATGCAGCCGAGTGTGAGCCACCCCTCCTGATCAAGGTAGTGGAGCACGGCGCGGCCCTTCGGGTCCTCCTGCCTGGCAGAGCCCAGGATCTCGAGGACCTGCTCGAGGTGGCGCGCCTCCACGTCCACCGCGGAGGCGTAGGCCTCCGCCCCCATTTCCTCGATCGCCTCGAGAAGGTCCGGGTCGTCGATCTCCTCGAGGAGAAGGCCCGCTCGGCGGCGTTCCAGCATCTTCGTCGCGGTCGCCATGCCGGCGGCGATGGACGAGCAGATGCGCTGCATCATCAGGTTGCCCAGGAACCCGGTCCCGGCCTGGCGCGCCTTCATCGCCCGGGTGAACTGGCGCACCTCCTCATAGGCCCGGTCGTAGAAATGCGGAGTCCGGACCGCGCTGCGCTCGAACACGCCCGGCGCCACGCCAGGACGCGGGTGGATGTTCACCGCGATCCGGTCCATCAGGTTCGCGTCCTCCAGCGTCTTGCGCCGGCGCAGGACGACATGGCGCCCGAGCGGGTTGTGGTAGCGCATGAACGGGAGCTTCCTGGCGATCTCGCCCCGCTCGAGAACCTCTTCCAGGTCGTCACGCGTGAACACGTCCAGGTCCGCGACGCCGCGATCCGTGAAGAAGTCGTCCTCCGGGACCTTCAGGTCCTCTCGGATCCCACGGAACACAGGCGCCTCGCGCGCATGGGGCAAGGGGGACCGGAGCCAGGGCCAGGCTGTTTCCGGATCCGGCAGACCGGTCTTGCCTGCGATCACGTCGAGCGCCTGCTCCGCGTCCCACCAGCGCGACGCGCTCGGCCGGCCGAGAACGTGATCCTGGCCATAGGCCAGAAGCTTCAGCAGGTCCCAGATCTCCGTCCGGTTCGTCTGGATCGGGGTGGCGGTGCCGATCACCAGGTGCCGGGTCCGGCCGGCGAGCCGCTGCATCGCCCGGTAGAGCTTGCCGGGCTCCGGCTCCTCCATCCCGATCCCGCGCTTGACCCGGGCCTTGTGCCCCTCGTCGAGCGCGATCATGCCGAAGGTGCCGCGCATCAGCGCCTGGGCCTCGGGACCACCCCGGACCAGGAGCCCGGTCGACACGATCCCGATCTGGGACGGACAGCGCAGCACGTCCTCCGGATCCCGGGACCGGTAGAGGTGCCCGCGGTGATCGACCCAACCCTTCTGCGGGGCGCGCGCCCAGACACAGGCGGGCAGTCCAAGCTTGTCCCAGAGCTCCATCTGCCACTGGAGGGTCAGGGTCGCCGGGCAGAGGATCAGGAAGGGTCCGTGGCCCATCAGCACGGTGAGCGCCCCGGTTGCGGCCATCGACAGGGTCTTGCCGACCCCCACCTCGTCGGCGAGCAGGAGCCGGGCCGCCCCGTAGTTCTCGTCGTGCTCGACGAAGATCTTCACAAAGGCCTTCTGCCAGGGGGCGAGACCCTCGCCGCGGCGGACGAGCGGGCTCTCCACGGTGACGGATTTCGCGAGCCCGACCGGGTCGGACCGCATCTCCTCGACCTGAACCTCCACCTTCGCGGCGGTCCGGCCGATCTCGTCGATCACCGCCTGGGAGAGGGGCACCCCCTTCTTCCAGAGCCAGTCGAACTCCGATTGGACCCAGGCGGCCGCCTCCGGTGACGGGTCCTCCCAGACCATCTCGTAGGACTGCGCCCAGCCATTTGCAGTCTCGTTGATGGAACCGATGAAGCTCGAGGTGGTCCCGTCGGGCCGGGTGATCACTCCGGCCTTCCCGTGCAGGAACGGGGCGTTGTCGCGCGAGACGACCCGGATCTCCACGTTGCCCGCGGTCAATAGCTCGTGCAGCCGCCGCCAGCGGGGCCGCTCGAGGAGCGTGTCGATCTCGTCCCCCTGCTCGTGCCACCGTTCCACCTGCGCCTGGTCCCGCGCCTTCTGGCTGAGCGTGGCCGCGGTCAGGTCGCGCGGGTCGAGGTCCGCGTTGCAGACGATCCGGACCCGGCCGATCGTGCTGATCTCCTCGTGGATCAGGTCGAAGATGGAGGAGCGGAAGTACCCCGCGATCCGGTCATAGGTCTCCGCCCCCTTCAGCCGGTCCTTCAGGAACACGTGGCTGAGGCGCTGGTTGCGGGAGGAGAAGCGGGAGATCAGGTCCGGCAAAACGGACCCTCACGGACAGGTTCCTGACCCGGGTCGTTGCACATCCGGTTAGAGCCCCATCTTTTCGCGAAGGGCGTCGGCTGTCTTCATCGGCATGAACATCCTCATCGGGTGGGACGGAAGGCCCTGAAACTGGAACCTCTCATAGATCGCCTTCCGGTTCGCGGTCTTCCGCGCGTCCCCGCAGTCCAGAACGTCCAGCATGATCACGGCGGCGGCGTAACCGGACCGGGACGCGCGGGAGGCCCGGCACAACGCGTCCACCAGGAGATCATCCCCCAACCCCTGGCCACGATAGCGCTCATCCCGACCGATCATCGAGATGTAGACGGCCGGGATCGAGCCGTGGCCCGGGGCGGTCCGTTTGTATCGGTCCGGCAGATCAGAATAATGGACCGCATGCGCGTTCATCGCGTAGAAGCCGGCGACGTCCCCCTCCGGGCCGACCATCACGTAGACGGATGTGTTCCCCGCCTGCATGAGTTTTCTGGCGGTCCTCCTGAAGTAGTTGTCGACCTGTTCCACGCCGCAGCTGAACCGGTCCCGGTCATGTTTTCCCGGGTCGAAAGGCTCGATGTGAAAGCGCGGGGGCGTATCATCAGGGGCCCCCGCGGATGCGGGACCCTCCTCGGTCTGGCCCCCTGTCAACGCGACGCCACGCGCGCCTTGTAACGCTCGGCAGCCCTCATCAGCGCGTCTCCGGGCTCCGCGGGCGCGTCGAGCGCCGCAAGGAAGGCGGCGTGATCGACCGCCTGAAGACGGGTGTGCTCATGCGCCTCGATGATCCGCTCCGCCTCGCGCAGGGCCGCGCTCATCGTGAAGGTGGAATCGTCCACTCCCGACAGGGCGGCGGCACGCTGGATCGTCGCCTTGATCGGCGCTTTCGTCCGGAAATGCATCCGCTCCGTGCTGTTGCCGGAGAAGGCCCGGGTCTCGTCCGTGAAAGAAAGCATGGGGAGTCTCCTCAGGCTGAACGATTTACAGGCTGACAATGTACGCCACCTGTGCGCACAAATCAACCGCAGCATGGTTGCGCCGGCACAAGGGCGGATCAGATCCGCTCTGTCTGGATCGCCGTTCCGAGGATCCGGGCTGCCCTCGCCTCCTCCGGGTCCGTCCGCCCCCGCTTCGCGGCCACGTAGGCGGCGAGCTGGCGCAGAGTGTCCCGCTTGCGCAGATAGTCCGGGATCAGGTCGCGCAGCTCCTCGAGAACCTCTTCCACCTCATCGT
>Ga0213836_101653_pt1 | contig 12529 bp, 9 predicted proteins | sample SWPATP03_FD_160578 | JGI IMG/M metagenome (GOLD analysis project Ga0213836, IMG submission 160578) | Coastal seawater microbial communities from Marineland, Florida, United States - SWPA TP0 #3 | ecosystem: Environmental > Aquatic > Marine > Coastal | place: USA: Florida | collected 2016-08-05
GGACATATAAACAGTTATGGGATGGTCAGGGGTGCGAATCCCTTATATTCCACCAAGGGGTGCAAGTCCCACTAGGAGGTTATTTCAGGCATTGCAGCCTTATTTGACTCCTAAACGTCTCGCACTCTTCTCGCTTATTATACCATATTGCCCTAAAATATTAACCTAATTTGAGATTAAATCATGCTCTAAATTTGACGCTCTCATGTCAAGGGTAGCTTGAAACGAACCACAATCATCATTTCTAGCTGCCATCTGTTTAAAATTATGGGCTGGTTGGTAATAACCCCAGGTTAACAAATTTACGAGGGTTTTTGGGACTTAAAGGGCGATGTGGTTACACCTAAATTGGCTTGCTGTTGCCTTTTCACCTAGCAAAGATTTAACAGTTAGGTAAAGGGATGATATCATGTCGATGGAATTCACTCGTCGCGAAAAGGTAAGTTGGCATGGCATCAGTGTCTGTATCTCCCGTTGTACTAATCATATTAGACGGTTGGGGCTATCGTGAACAAACGGACGGAAATGCCATTGCTGTTGGCAATACCCCTGTGATGGATAGCCTTTGGACTGCTTATCCTCGAACATTAATTCAGGCTTCTGGTAAGGCTGTCGGCTTACCAGAGGGTCAGATGGGCAACTCAGAAGTTGGTCACTTGAATTTAGGTGCGGGACGAGTGGTTCCTCAAGAGTTGGTGAGGATTTCTGATGCGGTCTCGGATGGCAGTATTCAGAATAATCGGGCTTTGAGTAAAGTTTGCGAGGAAGTTCGTCAGCGAGAGGGTAAGTTACATTTAATGGGTTTATGCTCCGATGGGGGTGTGCATTCCCATGTAGACCATATCCTGGGATTGCTGGATATGGCTAAGGCTAAGGGGTTGTCTAATGTCTGTATTCATGGGATTACTGATGGCCGTGATACTAACCCTAATGATGGAATTAAGGTTCTTCAACAAATTGAAGACTACACTAAGGAAATAGGGGTGGGGCACATTGCGACTATTAGCGGCCGTTACTATGCTATGGATCGTGATAATCGATGGGACCGGGTAAGGAAGGCTTATTCGATCATGACTACCGATGGACCACAGAGCGATCGCACTATAGCTGAGATCATGAGGGAATCCTACGGAGAGGGTATCACAGATGAGTTCATTAACCCTATTAGAGTAGCACCAGGGGCTGTAGAACCCGGAGATGGGGTGATTTTCTTTAATTTCCGACCCGATCGCGCTCGACAGCTTACTCAAGCCTTTGTGATGGAGGATTTTGATGAGTTTGAACGGGAACTGATCGAGCCTCTGAGTTTTGCGACTTTTACTCAGTATGATCCCAACTATCCGGTGGATGTAGCTTTTGAGCCCCAAGGACTCGATAATATCTTAGGACAAGTAATTGCTGATCATGGGTTGAAACAACTGCGGACGGCGGAAACCGAAAAATATGCCCATGTGACTTATTTCTTTAATGGTGGTTTGGAACATCCTTTTGAGGGGGAAGATCGAGAACTGATTCCTAGTCCGGCGGTCGCCACCTATGACCAAAAACCGGAGATGTCTGCGGAGGAAGTGACAGAAGTTGCTCTTGAGGGTATCGATAAGGGGATTTATTCTCTGATTGTGATCAATTATGCTAACCCTGATATGGTGGGTCACACGGGGATGATGGATGCGGCGGTTAAGGCGATCGAAACGGTCGATCGCTGTTTGGGGGAATTGTTGGCAGGTATTTCTAAAGCTGGGGGAACAGCGATTATTATTGCTGATCATGGTAATGCTGAATATATGTCGGATGAACAGGGTAATCCCTGGACTGCTCACACTACTAACCCGGTGCCTTTTATTCTGGTTGAAGGGGAGGGGCGGAAAATTCCCGGCCATGGTACTGATGTACCTTTGAGAAGTGATGGCTGTTTGGCGGATATAGCTCCGACTATTTTGGAAATACTGGAGTTACCGCAACCTCCAGAAATGACTGGAACTTCAATGATTGTTAAATCTGAGTTGTCGCTGACGGAAAATCGTAGTCCGGTCAGGGTTAGGCTTTAAGGTGAAATTGGTTGAGGGGGGCCGGGATAATTAATAATTAATTGCCCTGTTCCCTGCTAGGCTTAATTCCTCAGAGGGTTGACAGGGGGTGGCAACTAATGATAGTATTTTTATATACCAAAATATAATTGTAATCTATTAACAAAAAATAAAATTGTCAATATTCCCATTATATATAATAATAGCACGAGTGAACGCCGTAAAGCAACCCCCCCAGTGAGAGGAATTTTTTTAACATTTCTTAACTTTTCTTTACAAAAGTTAACATAAGAGAAACATCAGAGATGAGTGGCTCCTAGTCTTCTAACTGGGTAAGGCTAGGCTGTGCATTTTTGATGCGGCGTTCTTGGGAAAGAATAATGAGTGTAGCTAAGGTGGACACGAACAACATCATGAGTGCGGCGACTGAGGCTTGGGTAAAGGCTACACTTTCTGCTGTGGCTTGCCAAATTTGAGTGGCTAAAGTACGAAAACCGATGGGAGAGAGTAAGAGAGTGGCTGGTAATTCTTTAATGGAGGTTAGGAAGATTAACATAGCGCCACTGATCACGCCAGGACGAACGAGTGGTAAGGTGACTTGACGTAGAGTTTGCCAGGGTGTGCGTCCCAAAATACGGGCAGATTCTTCTAGGCTTGGGGATACTTGAAGTAGTGAGCCGCGCAATGTTCCGACGGCTTGAGGAATGAATAAGACTAGATAAGCAAAGATCAACATGGGAAGTTGTTGATAAAGCCAGGGTACATAATTGGCTCCAAAGAAGACGAGGGAGAGTGATACGACAATTCCCGGCATTCCAAAACCGATGTAGGATGTGCGCTCTAAGGTGGCTGTGAGGCGGCTAGGAAAGCGGACGGCGAGAATGGCGATGGGGAGTGCAAACAGGGTAGAAATGATGGCTGCTAGACCTGAGCTATAGATGGAGTTGTAGGCGGCAGGTAACATCATGGTGATTAATTCTATGGGGTTTTGACCTACTCGCAGACCACGCCCTAACCAGAAGAATAAAACTCCGAGGGGCATTACTAGGGAAAATAGTGTGATGAGGATACAAAAACCGAGGGCTAACCAAGTCCAGCGACCTAGGGGAATCAGGGGTTGTTGATGTTGACTAGCTGAACCTCTACTATAATAGGCGGCTCGCGATCGCGCTCGATATTCTAGCAATAAAATCAACCCGACTAAGGCGATTAATACTAGGGATAAGGCGGCGGCCATACTACGGTCAAAACTGGTGCGATATTGTAAAAAAATGACGTAGGTAAAGGACTCAAAGCGCATGAGTGCGGGAGTTCCAAAGTCTTGGAGGGCATAGAGTGAGACGAGTAGAGACCCGGCGGCGATCGCCGGGCGCAGTTGTGGTAAGGTGACTCGCCAGAAGGTTTGATAGGGAGTATATCCGAGAACCCGTGAGACTTCTTCCATGGCTGGGTCCATGCCTTGTAAACTCGATCGCACTGTGAGCAATATGTAAGGGTAGGAAAATAGTGTGGTGGCGATAATTACTCCAGCCCAGCCATAAATAGAGGGTAAGCGTTGGACTCCGAAGGGTTCGAGGAGAATTTGGATCATACTACCACGGGGTCCGGCGAAGGCTAATAGGGCAAAACTGCCTACATAGGTGGGGATAGCTAGGGGTAAGGTGGTGACTACTGACCAAAAACGCCGCCCTGGTAAATTGGTGCGTACTATTAGAAATGCTAGGGGAATGGCAATCAAGGCAGATAGGAGTGTGACAAAGAAGGCCATACCTATGCTGTTAAAAAATACCTGAATGGTGCGGGGTCGGGATATAAGGGCGATGAAGGGGGCTAATCCAATGCCCATTGCCCTAATTACTAGGTAAACGAGGGGTAATGCCATGCCTAAAGCGACTATGGCAGCCATGATGACTAAAAAAATAGGAGGATGCGATCGCCTGGTGGATAAGTAGCTAGTTGAGGATAATGTTTGCTTTAGGTTAATAGTCATTTAATGAAAAAATTAGTGAGGATATTATATGGGAAAGTAGGCGAAGAAATCAGGAAGGGGTCTAGTGCTTCCTGATCAATGGGATGGGATTCTTTGGTTATAAAACCCCTGCTGAACGCAGCAACTCTAGTGTTCCTTCTAAGTCTTCTAAGTCACTGAGATCGATATCTGGGGGATTAATCTGAGCAATAGGAATCTGTCCGTCTGGTGGTTGAATGCCATCAATTAAGGGATATTCACTATTCCCTTGGGCGAAGTGTTGTTGTGCTTCTGGACTAAGCATAAACTCGATAAAGGCGTATGCTGCTTCGGGTTGGTCTGTGCTATCGATAATAGCGACTCCGGCTATATTGATCATAGAACCTACATCGCCGGTGGGATAGTGATAGGATACGGGGAAATTGGGATCTTCGGCTTTAAAGCGGAACAAGTAATAGTTATTTGTCAATCCCAGGTCTACTTCACCGCGCCCCAAGGCTTCGACAAGGGTTGTATTATTGCGATAGACCTGGGGGTTATTGGCTTGCATGGCTTCTACCCATTCTCTAGCGCGTTCTTCGCCTTCATGCTTTCGTAGGGCGGTAACAAAGGATTGAAAGGAGCCGTTAGTTGGAGCCCAGCCAATGCGTCCTGACCATTCGGGTTGTGTAATTTCCCAAATTGAGTTAGGAACTTGATCGCTGCTGAGTAGATCTGTATTGTAGTTAAATACGCGAGCGCGTCCGGTAATACCAATCCATTGTCCTTCGCGAGAGCGGAACCTAGGGTCTACTTGATTGAGTAAGGTTTCTGGAATGGGACGGGTGCGCCCTTCTCTTTGTAGAGCGCCTAAAGCTCCTGCATCTTGAGCAAAATAAATATCGGCTGGGGAATTTTGACCTTCTTCTAAGATGGTGGCGGCTAATTCGGCTGTATCCCCATAACGGACATTGACTTGAATGCCAGTTTCGGCTTGAAATCGCTGAAACATTGGACCAATTAGGTCTTCTGCACGACCAGAATAAACGACTAAGGTTGCACCTGTTGTACCATTGGTGGCGGTTGGATCGATGGTTGTTTGTTGTTGACCACAAGCGATCGAGATGGCACTGGTGGCTATTGCTAACCCAATTAAAGAGATAACTTTTCTTCGTTTCATGTAATTTTTTTCCCAAGTGTCAAGGTGAGCTGATATTCATAATATTTCTCAATTGCTGAGATATGATCGGCTCTAGGAATTGATTTGTTCTGGCACAGCCAGGGTGTTATATGGATATTGATGGTTGGTTGATAGTCTGTTATGAGCAGCACCAAACCTGGGACTTTCCTAAAAATGGGCTACCATTCTGGCTTGAGTCCCACCAGCTAATTCAAAGTTATTATAAATTAGTCTGGACTTTAATAAGAATAGTTGTCAATGTGCTGTCTGTCAATATGGCAGATCTGGAGGATATTAGCTTAGGGTTAGGGGCCAGGGATATGGGGCGTGACAGGGAGGGGACAGGGGGGGGTCGCGTTTAACAGCAAATAAGTCTATTGTTGTATAAAGATTTATAAAGTTTTCGGAAACGCGGTCTGCGTTTCATATCTGTTTGAGGAGTCCCATGAAGCAACTTCTGATGCAAGAGCGATTTTTTCTGACCATCCATATCCTGTCCACCCTGTTTGGTCTAGCGGGACTGCTAATAGTTCTACCTAATCCAGAACTAATTATTAACCTACCCCCCATAGGACAAAGTTTCTTTCAACTGAGTATGGCAGGGGGAGGAGTAGCTTATATTGTGTTTGGAGCGATCGCAGTTAGTTTATACGCCTATCGCACCCTAGGGCTGGCTACGACGCTAGGATTTATGGTGCCATCTATTGTCCTATCCCTGAGTAGTGAACTGCTGGGGACTAGCACAGGTTTTCCTTTCGGTCATTACCAATATCTAAACGGTTTAGGCTATAAAATCGCGGATCTAGTTCCGTTTACGATTCCCCTATCCTGGTTTTATATGGGTTTAACCTGCTACCTACTAGCGAGGGGTGGCTTGAAGGTGAGGCTGGGTTCAAGTTGGGTGCGTCATGTAGCAGCTTTAGCGGTGGCGGCGATTTTATTAACGGCTTGGGATTTAGTCCTAGACCCGGCTATGAGTCAAGCACCTTTTCCGTTTTGGCAATTTCAAGATGTAGGGGAATTTTTTGGAATGCCTTATCGTAATCTTACGGGATGGATGGGGACGGGTTTGGTGTTTATGACGGTGGCGGCGGTTTTATGGAGAGGTAAGCCGATTGTTTTATCTCGATCTGTGTTGACTCTACCTTTACTGGTGTATTTGACTAACTTTGGCTTTGGGGCGGTAATTACGGTGGTGGCTTTAGATCCTAAGTTTCTACTACCGACTCTATTAAGCGTATTATTTGGTGTGATTCCGGCGATCGCTTTATGGTGGACTGCAATCGGACCAGATATGGCTACCTTAGAACCGGATTCTGAATCGCCGGAGGTGGCTGATTCTCCTATGAATGCGATCGCTAAATAACCCCAGGCGATGATGATTGTGGTCGGTGGCTTTCCTATGACAATTTAGGATTAACCCCCGACCCATTTTGTGATTTAGTCAAAAATCTACCCTAAATGGCTCTATCCGTTATTAGACGATGGTTAGAGCCATTTACTATGGTGAGCAATGTTGAATAATTAGTCAAGTGTATAGCGACAGAAAGCCATGGAAATAATAATAGGCGATCGCCATAGATTTGTCAACGCCCTAGGCCCTAGGGGGTGAGGATAAATTCAAGAATAGTCCGTCCCCCCAGGCTAAGAAAATGAGCGAGAAACTGCTAGAAACGGAAAGTGGTTCTGAGAGTCCCTACGAAAATATTAGCATTGTGGCTATTGTGATCAGGGTTAGTGACGACAAAGAAGCCGGGAGTGATGGAAATGTAGTCATTGAAGGCATAGCGATAGAAGGCTTCAATATGGAAGGAAGTATCGCGGTCTTCCAAAGCTCCCCGGTCGTGGTTCGTAACTTTGGGGGGCATTCCGATAATAATACCACCCAAATCTCCTTCGCTGAAGGCATCGGGGAAGCCCATAGTGACAGCCCAGTTAAGAATTGTCGCACTATCACTGCCATTTCTTTGTTGATGAGCCCAGGTAGCACCAAACCAGCCACCTAACTGGAATTTGTCAAGGACGCGCCAGTTAAATTGTAAACCTAAGTTATCGCTGCTGGTGGCATTGTTTCCAAAGGGACGCTCAGAAATCCAGCTTCCTGTGCCGCCAGCAATATTCACGTCTTCAGTGCTAAAATACTTGCGGGCGTACTCGACGGCAAAAGCGAGGTTTCGATTGGGTTCATAAACTAACTGAGCGCCAGCGCTATTGCTACCATTAAATAAGCCATTGCTTTGGGTAGCATCAGAAGCATTACCGGCTAAATAAGCTAGATTAAGTTTAAAGCGAGGTTGACTACCAAAGGTGAAGTTAGCGCCAGCACCTGCACCACCGGGTCCTCGAAATACGGCGGGGTTCCGTCGTCCAAACCGAGAAATTGATCCGGCGGAGGCACTTTCAAGGGGTGAGAGTACATCAAGAATATTGTCTATTCCCAGAGCATTAGCGCCTACCCAGAAGCGGGCTTTACCATCAAAAGCGGGGAAACGGTAGTTTAGATCATCTAGTCGGAAACCATTGCTCCTGCCGTCAATGGAAGTGCGAGCCATTAATGTATTATTGAGACCAAAACTTCTCAGGTTGGGAATGTCTACGGCTTCTAAGCGAATTCTCAGCCTGTCTCGACCGCTAAAGCTGCTATCAAAGTTGAGACGGCTGCGGTAGCCGAGATAGGTTTGGGTGGGGTCATCACTGGCTCGGCCAAAGGGTCCCCCTGCTACATTATGACGAGAGCGATCGCCAAAGCTATCTCCTGCCCAAAATACTACTTCCCCACTCAGTTTGGTGGTGGTTGAGAATTGGTTAGCTTCTAATTCGGCGGTTCTGGCTTCTAGGGCATATACGCGACCCCTTAAAGTGGCTAGTTCTGCTGCAAATTCTTCCTGTAGTCGTTGGATAACTGCTAGGTCTTCACGAGTTACGAGATTAGCTACAGAAGCGGCAATTAGTTCATTAACTCGCTCTAAACAGGCATTTAAACCAGCAGCAAACTCAAAACGAGTCATGGCTCGGTTTCCCCTAAAGGTTCCGTCGGGATAACCTGCGATACAGCCATAGCGCTCAACTAAGGACTGTAGGGCTTGGAATGCCCAGTCTGTGGGTTGCACGTCTGACAACTGGGAAACAGAAGTTACCTGTTCCATGGAGTCTTCTAAGCCACTGTATTGGTTGATTTGCTCGATACCTAAGATGGTGATTTCTGGATCGGTTTCTGGCTGTGTTTGAGCTAATTCTACGGGTTGGCTTGGAGGCTCGGATTGATGGGCGATCGCCAGATTAGACTCTGGGCTGATAGAGTCTTCTATGTCTTCAGTAGTTACGGGAGCTACTTGAGATGTAATATCAAATTTAGTGGCTATTTTTTCTGTGGCTAAGGCGGAACCTGCACTTAGAAGCAGGGCTGCACCCACCAAGCTGGGACTGTGCTTGAGGGTCTTCCAAAGAATTTTGTTTGTCATTTCTAATCTCACACCAACGCAAAAACATCTGAAAATGGGTTAATGGCTGTAGTTCTTGGGTCACTACACCATTAATTGAGAGTTTTTCTACAGATTGGGGTTGTCTAATTACTTAGAAACCTTTTCCAGTAAGCATCTGAACCCTTTAAATCATGGATAGGGCTCTGGGTATGGCTCTGGGAACCAATTGCAAATGACTCTCTTTAAGATGTTTATATCATGAAAGTTAATTTTTCAAGCTAATGATTCTCAATTAGTTGACAGCCTTGGCCCAGCCTTGGCAAATTAGTTAAGTTTAGCTAATGTATGGCTGCGAATAGTTTTGATTTTCCAAAGAATGTTAAGAATTCATAAGTTTTTATTGATAACTTCTATCAAAAGATTGAGGAGATGATGGGGGTTTTGGTATGGTGTAGGAAATGGCTCCCAAGGGGTGATTGTGTCTATATGCAAAAAAAGAGGCGGAAACGCCTATTTTTACGGGGTTTAAAATATTTGGTGGCTAAAATTTCAAAATAGCGATGCACCTGTAGGGGCGGGTGCTAAATCAGCCAGGGGAAAAACCCACCCCCGGAGAAAAAGCGATCGCCTAAAATGGGCATCTTGACAAAAATCAGATTGTATGTATAGAGGTTGGGATGTTTTCGGGGTGAGTGGGAGGGGAGGGGGGATAATCGATAAGATTATCATCCCCCTCCGGGGTAATGAGATTAGAAGTCTAACTGCTGAAGCATCCAGAAGCCAGCAAAGGATTCGGAATTAGGGTCAGACTGAATAGCCAAAAAATGCACATTTTTAGCGGAGAGCTTGGCTTGTTCAAAATTCCGGGCTTCGGTCTGGGTTTTAGAGTCGGTGAGGTTAGCCAAAATCCAACTCTCATTTTCCCCGGTTTCCAAAATCAGGCTAGGGCGGGGAGTTTCCAGGAGTCGCAGAAAAGCTAACTCTAACCCAGACATCCAGGCGGCTAGGGGTATGGCGCGGGTAGAGAAAATAATCAGACCGGGAACGAGTGTTTCGGGAGATAGCCCCATCATGGGTAAACTGAAGGCTTCGCCAAAGCCGATATCCCATTCAGGCATATCTTGAAAGGCGGCGGCTTCTAAAGAAACGATCGCCCACTGTTCCCCCTGAAGTGCATCTGGTAGGGGCTGAGGTTCACCGGAGACAAACTGCACTGAGGGGTTAGTTCCTTCCTGATAGTTAGGATAGGTGGGATAAACTTTGTCGATGCGTTCTTGTAGCCACTGAAACAGTGTATAGGTGCGACGACTAGCTGATGCGGGGATATCTAACCCTTCAGCAGCTTTAGAGATCATATTCGCCATGGGACGGCGGAAAAAACGAATTTTGGATGGTGGTAATGGTGCTTGAGCGATCGCTTCTTCAATAGCTCCCTGCAACCAGATAGAGTTAACCTGGGTACTGGGACAAAATTGTGTATAGCGGAATAGAGACTCAGGGCGCGATCGCACATCCAGGGGGGTTTCACAGATAATCACCTCCCATACTTTTTTTCCGTCTTCGTCCCGCAGCGGACGACTGTAAAAATCCAGTTCCCAAATCGTTCCCTTCATTGGATGCTAAAAACTCGCTATGTATACTAAACTCAAACTTCTATTGTCCCATTAAAATGATGGTAACAACAAGGTTGTTCAATTAACCCTGGTTCATGGTATAATGAGAAGTTATGAGTAAAGACAGTAACGGATACAAAATCCTCACCGATAACCGTAAAGCTCGCTATCTGTACGAGATCCTAGATACCTACGAAGCCGGAATTGAACTGAAAGGCACGGAGGTTAAGTCGATCCGGGCGGGTCGTTCTAATTTGCAGGATGGTTATGCGTTGGTGCGGGATGGAGAGGTGTGGCTGATTAATGTTCATATCTCCCCTTATGAGAATACGAGTAATTTCTTTAATCATGATCCGCGCCGTACCCGAAAGTTGTTGCTACATCGCCAGGAAATTAATAAGCTGATTGGACAGGTAGAACAAAAGGGCCTGACCCTGGTTCCTCTGAGAATGTATCTGAAACGGGGACGGGTTAAGGTGATGATTGGACTGGCGCGAGGTAAGAAGTTGCACGACAAGCGAGAGACAATCCGACGCAGGGATGATGCGCGGTCTATGCAACGGGCGCTAAAGCAGTTTTAATAGATAATGGACGGGGAACTTAGGCGATGAATCAGGACATGGATGCTAATATGCGAGTTGAACGCGATAGCATGGGGGAAATTCAAGTCCCCAACGATCGCTATTGGGGAGCGCAAACTCAGCGATCGCTTCATTATTTTTCTATTGGTACTGATTTAATCCCCCCAGAGGTGATCGCGGCTTTTGGTATTCTCAAAAAGGCGGCGGCGTTGACTAATCAAGAGTTGGGAAAACTGCCCCCAGATCTGTCAGAATTGATTATACAGGCGGCGCAACAGGTAATTGAGGGTAAGTTATCGGAACATTTCCCCCTGCGGGTGTGGATGACTGGAAGCGGTACTCAATGTAATATGAATGTAAATGAGGTGATTGCTAATTGGGCGATCGCTTCTGTGGGCGGAAAAATGGGCAGCAAAAACCCTATTCATCCCAATGACCATGTTAATATGTCTCAGTCGTCTAACGATACATTTCCGACGGCTATGCACATCGCAGCAGCTTTGGCGTTTCATCAGCGCCTAATTCCTAAAGTCCGAAAAATGCGAGATGCTCTGGCTCAGAAATCCGCAGAATTTAACGATATTGTCAAAATTGGTCGCACCCATTTACAAGATGCTGTTCCCCTGACTTTAGGACAGGAGTTTTCCGGCTATGTGGCACAACTAGATGCCGACCTAAAACGCATTGAGATGGTTTTACCTGATTTGTATGAATTAGCTATTGGTGGAACCGCTGTAGGAACCGGATTAAATGCGCCGCCTGGGTTTGCGGAAAGGGTGGCGGAACACATTGCCGAAATGACCTGTTTACCCTTTGTTTCAGCACCCAATAAATTTGCGGCTATGGCGGCTCATGATGCCATAGTTATGGCGAGTGGTGCGTTAAAAACTTTAGCCTGTTCTTTGATGAAAATTGCCAATGATATTAGATTTTTAGGGAGTGGCCCCCGCTGTGGTTTAGGCGAATTAATTTTACCCGAAAATGAACCGGGTTCTTCAATTATGCCGGGAAAAGTAAACCCCACCCAATGCGAGGCTATGACTATGGTAGCGGTTCAGGTAATGGGGTATGATACCGCTATTAGTATGGCGGGTTCCCAGGGTCATTTTGAGTTAAATGTGTTTAAGCCAATGATGATTTTTAACCTGCTACAATCGGTTAATATTTTGGCGGATAGTTGTAATAACTTCACAGATTTTCTGTTGGTTGGTTTACAGGTAAATCACCGTAAAATTAACAGCTATTTAGAACAATCTTTAATGTTGGTAACTGCTTTAAGTCCTAAAATTGGCTATGACCGAGCCGCAGAAGTCGCTCATTTGGCTTTGGAGAAGGATGCGACCTTAAAGCAGATTTGTGTCGAATTAGGCTATATTTCGGCGGAAGAATTTGACCAAGTTGTGGTTCCTAGTAAAATGGCACATCCTCATTAATTGAGAGTTAATGTAAACCGACTTTCTAAAATCTATGATTCCTCAAGCTGCTGACGCACCTCATTGATAGATAACCCCAATGCTACAGAAATTTGCTCTACTGTCAATCCCATATTGTCTAATTGAGCAATAGCTGCTAAACGCGCCTGACGTTCTTTTTGTGCTTCCAATTGAGCCTGCTGTGCTAACTCTTCGGCGCTCAAATAACGTCTCCCGTATTGGTCAAACCAAGACAGGATTTCTCGGTCAATACCACCTACTGTAGCTTGAGTTCTACCGATTCCTAAACCGATTTCTGGTAGCCAGTAGGGTTCCCCGCTTTGTA
>Ga0213836_101660_pt1 | contig 12481 bp, 7 predicted proteins | sample SWPATP03_FD_160578 | JGI IMG/M metagenome (GOLD analysis project Ga0213836, IMG submission 160578) | Coastal seawater microbial communities from Marineland, Florida, United States - SWPA TP0 #3 | ecosystem: Environmental > Aquatic > Marine > Coastal | place: USA: Florida | collected 2016-08-05
CTTCCTCATGATCAGCAACCACTATGCGATGACCTACCGCCATGAGCATGCCTGGGCGGTGCTGGCGGTGATCATGGCGGCGGGCGTCTTGATCCGCCACTTCTTCAACCTGCGCCACAAGGGCCGCATCGAGTGGAAGTATCCGGCGGCCGGCGTCGCGCTGCTGGCCGTGCTGGCGGTGCTGATCGCGCCAAAAGGGCCGGGCGTCGCTACGCCGGGCGTGGATGCCGCGGCCCAGTTCACGCAAGTCAAAGCCATCGTCGACCAGCGCTGCGTGGCCTGCCATTCGGCGCATCCCACCCAGCCCGGCTTTGCCACGGCGCCGGCCGGCGTGATGCTCGATTCGCCCGATCTCGTCGCCCAGCACGCGGCGCGCATCTACCAGCAGACGGTGCAGCTGAAAGCCATGCCGCTGGCGAATCTCACCAACATGACCGACGCCGAACGGGCGCAGGTGGGCGCCTGGTTCGAAGCCGGCGCCAGGACTGGAGCCAAACCATGAGCACCTCCACGCAACAGCAACTGCTCGACTGGATCGACGCCCACTTCGACGAACAGGTCGCCTTCCTGCAGTCGGTGGTGAGGATCCCGACCGATACCCCGCCCGGCAACAACGCGCCGCATGCCGATGCGGTGGCCGGCATGGTGGCCGGCTTCGGCTGGCAGGCCGAGCGCCACGCCGTGCCGCAGCAGGAGGTGCGCGACTACGGCATGGAAAGCATCACCAACCTGATCGTGCGCCGGCCGTACGGGGCAGGCGGCCCGACGATTGCCCTGAACGCCCACGGCGACGTGGTGCCGCCGGGCGAGGGCTGGGTCCATCCGCCGTATGGCGCCGAGATCGAGGACGGCTACCTGTACGGGCGCGCCGCGGCGGTCTCGAAGAGCGACTTTGCGACCTATATCTTTGCCGTGCGCGCGCTGGAAGCGCTCGGCCTGACACTGAAGGGCGGGGTCGAGCTGCATTTTACGTATGACGAGGAATTCGGCGGCCTGCTGGGGCCTGGCTGGCTGCTCGAACAACAGCTGACGCGGCCCGACCTGGTAATCGCGGCCGGCTTCAGCTACCAGGTCGTCACCGCCCACAACGCCTGCCTGCAGCTGGAAGTGACGGTGCACGGCAAGGCGGGACACGGCGCGATGCCGGAGACCGCGGTCGATGCGCTGCAGGCGGCGACGCATATCCTGAACGCGATTTATGGCCAGCTGCCGGAGCTCAAGAAAATCAAGTCGAAGGTCGCCGGCATCGACTCGCCGACCATGCTGGTCGGGCGCATCGATGGCGGCACGAATACGAACGTGGTGCCGGGCAAGGTGGTGCTCAAGATGGACCGCCGCATGATTCCGGAAGAAGATCCGGTGGCGGTGGAAGCGGGGGTGCGGAAGTTGATCGAGGATGCGGTGGCTGGGCTGCCGGGTATCCGGGTCGAGATCCGGCGTTTGCTGCTGTCGCAGGCGCTGCGTCCCTTGCCTGGAGCCGATGCGCTGGTGGCGAGCCTGCAGCGCAATGCTGCGAGCGTGCTGGGCGAACAAATCCCGGCGGTCGGCACGCCGCTGTACGCCGACGCGCGGCTGTACGGCGAGCGTGGCATTCCGGCCGTGATGTATGGGGCGGGGCCGCGCACGGTGCCGGAGTCGAATGCGAAGAAGGCGGATGAAAAGCTGGCGCTGGAGGATTTGCGCAAGGCTACAAAGGTCGTCGCCTTGACGCTGCTGGATTTGCTGGCGGGGTAGAGAACGGTGCACAGACCCGTAGGGTGGACGGCTACACCCGACGGTTTGCGTTCACGCTGCGTGAACGCCGCCCACGCGTTCAACGCACCGTTGCTAACCACGGAGCGACTGAGCACCCGCTGGTTGAACGCGTGGGCGGCGTTAAAGCAGCCTGGTTGCCCACACCCGGGTGTAGCCGTCCACCCTACGTCCTGCTGCCAGCGTCAAGGCTGCCTAACCCCTCCCGCCTTGCCCAGCGACTCCGTCATCCGCACCAGCTTGACGAATTCAGCGCGATAACCTTCGCTGTCCACCCCACGCGCGCCATTGGCCAGGTCGGCGATGTCGGCATAGCTGTAATCGGCCAGCTGCGCTTCGCCGCGCAAGCGCTGCCCGAAGGCCGCCACCGCGACGGCGAAGCGCTGGTCGAGCGGCGCCGAGGCCAGCGTCGTGCGCGCCGAAGCCGCACGGACGCTCTGTTCGACCAGGCGGCTGGTCGATTCGCCCGGCAGCTTGTAGCGCACGCGAACGAAGCACAGTTCGCCGCTCTTCGCAGCCGGCGCGGCTTTCTTGCCCTCGCCGTAGCGCAGCGGGTCGACCAGCTTGCCCGCTGCGCCGGCCGGCGTGATCTCGTAGATCGCGGTGACGGTATGCCCCGCGCCCATGTCGCCGGCGTCGACCTTGTCGTCCTTGAAATCCTGGCGCGACAGCATGCGCGTCTCGTAGCCGATCAGGCGGTAGGCCGCCACCTGCGCCGGGTTGAATTCGACCTGCATCTTGACGTCGTTCGCGATCGGGAACATGGTCGAGCCGAGTTCCTCGCCCAGCGCCTTGCGCGCTTCCAGCAGCGAGTCGATGTAGGCCGCGTTGCCGTTGCCCGACTGGGCCAGGCGCTGGATCAGGGCGTCGTTCAGGTTGCCGGCGCCGACGCCCAGGATCGACAGGTAGACGCCGCTCTTGCGCTTGTCGGCGACAAAGCGTTCGAGGTCGCGCGGATCGCGGATGCCGACGTTGAAATCGCCGTCGGTGGCGAGGATGACGCGGTTCACCGCCGCCTTGTCGAAGTGGCGCTCGGCCAGCGCATAGGCGCGCTGCAGGCCCTCGCTGCCGGCCGTGCTGCCGCCCGCACCCAGGGCGTCGATGGCGCCGAGGATCTTCTGCTTGTCCTGGCCCGTGGTCGGCTCCAGCGCCACCGCGGTGCCGCTGGCATAGGTGACGATCGCGACCCGGTCCTGCGGGCGCAGGCTTTCCGCGAACAGGCGGAAGCCTTGTTTCAGCAGCGGCAAGCGGTCGGCCGGGCCCATCGAACCGGAGACGTCGACCAGCAGCACCACGTTCATCGGCGGCCGCTCGGCTTTTTCGATATCGAAGCCGCGCACGGCGATGTGCAGCAGCTGGTTCCCCGCTTGCCAGGGGCTGGGCATGACTTCGGTCGTCACGGCGAAGGGCTGGCTGCGATTCTTCGGGCGCGCGTACGCATAGGGGAAGTAATTCACCATCTCCTCGACCCGCACCGCCGCGCTTGGAGGGACCTGGCCGCTGTTCAGCTGGCGCCGCACGAAGGCGTAGGAGGCGGTATCGACATCGGTGCTGAAGGTGGAGACCGGCTGCTCCTCGACCAGGATGGCCTTGTTCGCCTGCGCATCGGGGAACTTGTCCGCGCCCGGCATGTACACCAGCTGCGGCGCCACGTAAGCCCTGCGCGACAGCGGGGCGTAGTCGAAGTGCGTGATGCCCGAGCCGGTCACCTTGACCTCCTGCTGCGAAGGCGCCGGCGGCGGCGGCGGCGGCGCGACAGTGCTGGTGGCCTGCGCCGCCACGCCCTGCGATGTGTCGGGCGGCGTGCTGCAGGCGGCCAGGAGAAGGGAAGCGGCTGCCATGGCAGGCAGCGCGGCGGATGCGCGTCTCATGTTCAGGACCTTATCGAGTTATTGTTCGGATAAGATCCTCCAGCGACGCGGCCGATGCAATCGCGGTTACATGTTGTAATCGTTTTTGTAATCGTTCACTGTTTGAGGGTGCGCTCGAACAGCTTGAAGATGCGGCGGTACTGGTCGAACCAGCTTTCCGGCTGGGTGTAGGCGTGGCGCTCGAGCGGATAGCTCGCCAGTTCCCAGTTATCCTTTTTGAGTTCGATCAGGCGCTGGGCCATGCGCACCGAGTCCTGGTAGAACACGTTGTCGTCGACCATGCCGTGGCCGATCAGCAGGTTCCCCTGCAGCTTGTCGGCGTACTCGATCGGCGACGAGATTTTATAGGCCTGCGGGTCGAGCTCGGGCGTGTTCAGGATGTTGGCCGTGTACTCGTGGTTGTAGGTGGTCCAGTCGGTCACCGGACGCAGGGCCGCGCCCGACTTGAACATTTCCGGCGCGCGCATCAGGGCCATGAAGGTCATGAAGCCGCCGTAGCTGCCGCCATAGATGCCGACGTTGGCGGCATCGCCCTGGTGGTTCGCCACCATGTATTTCACGCCGTCCTGGTAGTCGACCAGTTCCGGGTGCCCCATCTGGCGGTAGATCGCGGTGCGCCAATTGCGCCCGTAGCCCTGCGAGGCGCGGTAATCCATGTCGAGCACGATATAGCCCTTCTCGACCAGCAGGTTATGGAACATCTGCTCGCGGAAGTAGACCGGGAAGCGCTTGTGCGTGTTCTGCAGGTAGCCGGCGCCGTGCACGAACATCACGACCGGGTATTTTTTACCCGCTTCCATCTTTGCGGGACGGTAGAGTTTCGACCAGACCGGGTCGCCGCCGTCGCTCGAGGGCACGGCCACGATCTCGGGCTGGACCCATTCGCGCGCCTTGTAGTCGGGGGTGCGCGTGTCGGTCAGCTTCACCGCCGCGCCGCCGCTGGCCGGCACGGTCGCCAGCTGGGCCGGCATATAGCTCGACGAGTAATGCACCAGCAGCTTGCGGCTGTCCGGCGACAGCGTGAAGCGCTCGACGCCTTCCAGGTGCGTGACTTCGCGCGTGCCGCCGTCCTTCGCGTTCACGGCGCAGACTTCATACGTGCCCGGCGTCTTGCGGTTGCAGAGCATGTAGGCGGTGCCGCCGTCGCTACTCCACTGGACGTCGCCGGCTTCCCATTTGCCGCTGGTGAGCGCGCGCGGGCGGCCGTCGACGGGCTGGGTGTACAGGTGGGCGTAGCCGCTTTCCTCCGACTTGAACCACAGGGTGTGGTTGTCCGGCAGCCAGCCGAAGTCGCTGTTGTCGAAGTTGACCCAGGCCTCGTCGGTCAGGCGGTGCTGCGGTTTCAGTTTGGCGGCGGCCAGGTCGATGGTGGCGATCCAGCGGTCCTTGTTGTCGATCGCGCGCAGCATGACGGCGGCCTGCTTGCCGTCCGCGCTCCAGCGCACGGCGTCGGCGCGGTCGGCGATGCGCAGCGGGCGGTTGCCCTTCAAGGGCTCGAGCTTGGCCTCGGCGCGCAGCTTGGCCAGCGGATCGACCGCGATGCCGGGCAGGGTGTCGAAGGCGATGTCCTGCACTTTGTTGGTGGCGAGGTCGATCAGTTTCAGCGCGTGCGGCGCCGGATAGCCGCGCCCGACGCGGGTGCGCTCGTCGTCCGTCTCTTCGTAACCCGATTCGGTCACGTAGCGCGGCATCTTGCCGACCCGGCCCTTGTCCGCACCCTTGGCTTCGGTGACGATCACCAGCCAGCGCCCGTCCGGCGATAAGGCGCTGCCTTCGATCGTCACCTTGTCGCCCAGGTAAACCGGGCTCGGTGCGCGCGTCGGGTCGAAGCGGCGCTCTTCCTCGGCGCGGGCGCGGCCGGCGTCGCGGTCGTCCTTCGCACGCTTCAATGTCGTGATCAGGCGCAGCTGCATCTCGCGCAGCGCATCCGGATCCTGGACAGCCGGGTCCTTGGCGGCGCGCGGCAGGGCAACCGGCGCCTGCAGGCGGCTGGCGCGGTCCCAGCTGAACCAGTCGTGGCCGACGCGGAACTGCACCGCGCGCTCGTCGCTGGAGAATTGCGGATCCTCGGCTTTCACGCCGCGCGTGAGCTGTACCAGTGCACCGCTTTTCAGGTCGCGTTCGAACAGGTCGCCATTGCGCACCATGATGGTGCGGGCATGTGCACGGTCATAGACGACGGCGGGGCTGTCGAGCGTTGCCAGCTCGCTGTCGGCCACGCGGCGCGCACCATTCTGGCTCGCCAGGTACGTGTCGCGCAGCGGGGAACCGGTACGCTTCTGCTTGAAATAGACATCCTTGCCGTTCCAGCTCCACCAGGCCGCTTCGGCCGGGTTGCCGATCCAGTCGGGATGGGCCATGGCCTGGTCGAGGGTAATCGGCGTGGGCGCGGCGGCGGCCGGAAGCGCAGCGAGCGCGGCAAGGAAAGTCAGTGCAGGAAGTCGCATCGGGTTCTGTAGTGAGTAAAAGAAGGTGCTTTCGGACTGGAAAAACGCGAATGCATTCTAGCCCAGCCATCATGCGCTAGTCATATTGCTCAGAGAAATATCAGGCTTTCCGGAGACTGCATGGCCTAATTCTTGCATTGCACCATGCATGAAAAGAGCCGATCCATCCCACAGTTTGCGCATCGTCGTCGTTACCAGTGGCGACGCGCAGGCGGGCGACGTTGCCCTGGCCGCCCAGGCTTGCCGCAGTGCGGCATTGCGCGTCGGACTGCTCGAGTCGGGCTACGACATCGTCGCCTCGCTCCCGCCGGACATCTTCCTGCCCGAGCGGATCGCCCAGCTGCAGCCCGACCTGATCATCATCGACAGCGAGTCCGACGCGCGCGACGTGCTCGAACACATCGTGATCGCCACCCGCGAGGCGCGGCGGCCGATCGTGCTGTTTACCGAGGACGACAGCGCGGCGACGATGGAAGCGGCGGTGGCGGCGGGGGTGTCGGCGTATATCGTGGCCGGCCTGCGCGCCGAGCGCGTGCGGCCCGTGCTCGACGTGGCGCTGGCGCGCTTCCGGCGCGAACAGAAGCTCCTCGGCGAACTGGCCGACACGCGCCAGAAGCTGGCCGAGCGCAAGGTGATCGACCGCGCCAAGGGCGTGCTGATGACGCGCCACAAGCTCACCGAGGACGAAGCCTACGGCCGCCTGCGCAGCCTGGCGATGAACAAGAACATGAGACTGGCCGAGATCGCGCAGCGCATCCTGGACGTCGAGGACTTGCTGGGCGATGGCCCGGCGAAAGGAAGCGCATGACCAGCCTTGCAGGTGCCTACATTGGCGGATCCGACCGTCCCGAAAAAGCGGTGCTGCGGATCGGCTTCATGCCACTGGCCGATTGCGCGCCGCTGGTGATGGCCTCGATCCTCGGCTTCGACGAAAAATATGGCGTCAAGCTGGTGCTGGAAAAGCAGCATTCCTGGTCGGGCATGCGCGACCGTCTTACCAGCGGCGAGCTCGATGCGGCCCATGCGCTGTACGGACTGCTGTACGGCCTGCAGATGGGGATCGGCAGCACCGCGCGCGACATGGCGGTGCTGATGAACCTGAACCAGAACGGCCAGGCGATCGTGCTCTCGCGCGCCATCGCCGCAGCCGGCGTGAAGGACGGCGCCGGCCTCGCCGCACTGATGCGCGAGCAGCCGCGCCGCTACACCTTCGGCCACACCTTCCCGACCGGGAACCATGCGATGTGGCTGTGCTACTGGCTGGCCGCCGCCGGGATCGACCCGGTGGGGCAGACCCGGCTCGTCACCGTCCCGCCGGGACAGATGGCGTCCAACCTCGAAGCCGGCCACATGGACGGCTTCTGCGCGGGCGAGCCCTGGAGCCGGCGCGCGGTGATGGAGGCGAGCGGCGTGCTGGCCGCCACCAGTGGCCAGGTCTGGCCGGATCATCCGGGCAAGGCGCTCGGCGCGCGCGCCGATTTCGTCGCCCGCCACCCGAACACCTGCCGCGCCCTGGTCGCGGCCCTGCTCGAGACGGCGCGCTGGCTGGACGCCTCGCCGACCAACCGCGAAGCCGCCGCCGAAGTGCTGGCCAGCCCCGCCTTCGTGCATGCCGACATCGAGCTGCTGCGCGCCTGCCTGGTCGCGCGCCGCAGCGATCACCCGGCCCTGCGCTTCTTCAGCGAAGGGGCAGCGACCTTCCCGTGGCTGTCGGACGGGATGTGGTTCCTGACCCAGCAGCGCCGCTGGGGCCTGCTGCGCGACGATCCCGATTACCTCGGCGTGGCGCGTGCGGTGAACCAGGTGGCGCTGTACCGCGAGGCGGCGCTGCTGGCCGGCGTGGACCTGCCGGAAGGGGAGATGCGCAGCAGCACGCTGATGGATGGCCGCGTGTGGGACGGCAGCGATCCCGCCGGCTATGCGGCGTCGGTCGAGATTCACCAGCGGGACCCACAGCCCCAAAGCGCATGAATCAACCCGTCGGGTGATGCATCGACCAAGCCAGTGCGCAGTTCCGCATCATTTCAGCGCATTGTGCACTGCAATGTAGCGCCTCCCCGAAAGCGTCCGCAGCACGCACCCCGCACCCGGTCTGGCACGGCTCTTGCACTTACCCTGTCAGGATCAACGGCGATCCCTTCAGTGACAAACGCAGGTCCAATGCTGGACCCGCTTTTCCGGACAACGGCGTCCGCCTCCCAGCTAGCACAGCTTCGGGACGCGGACGCCGTTTTGTTTTCAAGAGAACGAGGGATACCATGGCCAGCAAAGCGACAAGCATCACACTCACCGACTTCCATACGCCGCAAATGCGGGCGTTCCACCTGACCTGGGTCGCCTTCTTCATCTGCTTCTTCGCCTGGTTCGCCTGCGCGCCGCTGATGCCGGTCATCAAAGGCGAGTTCGGTCTGTCGGTCGCCCAGATCGCCAACATCAACATCGCCGCGGTCGCCATTACCATCCTGGTGCGCCTGGTCGTCGGCCCGATGTGCGACCGCTTCGGTCCGCGCAAGACCTACACCGGCCTGCTGGCCCTGGGCGCGATTCCCGTGCTCGGCGTGGCCTTCGCCCAGAGCTACGAAACCTTCCTGCTGGCCAGGCTTGGCATCGGCGCGGTCGGCGCCAGCTTCGTCATCACCCAGTACCACACCTCGGTGATGTTCGCGCCGAAAGTGGTCGGCACCGCCAACGCGGCTGCCGCCGGCTGGGGCAACAGCGGCGGCGGCGCGGCGCAGGCGGCGATGCCGCTGCTGCTGGCCGCCCTGGTCATGGCGGGCGTGTCCGAAACCCTGGGCTGGCGCATCGCGCTGATCGTGCCGGGCGTCGCCATGCTGGTCATGGCCGTCGTCTACTGGCGCTATACGCAAGACTGCCCGGCGGGTAACTTCAGCGAGCTGCGCGCGGCCGGCATCCCCTTCCAGGGCGGCGGCAAGGGCGGCTGGGCGAGTTTCAAGGCCGCCTGCCGCAACCACCGCGCCTGGCTCCTGTTCGTTACCTACGGCGCCTGCTTCGGCATCGAGATCTTCATCCACAACATCGCCGCCATCTATTACGTCGACCATTACGGCCTGTCGCTCAAGGCGGCCGGCCTGGCCGCCGGCAGTTTCGGCCTGCTGGCGCTGTTCGCCCGTGCACTCGGCGGCTGGCTGTCGGACCGCTGCGCAGCGCGCGGCGACCTCAACAGCCGCGTCACCGTCCTGTTCGTCCTGATGGTGGGCGAGGGCGTGGGCCTGCTCCTGTTTGCGAACGCCGACGGCGTCGCCTTCGCCCTGCTGGCCATGCTCTGCTTCGGCCTGTTCACCCACATGGCCTGCGGCGCCACCTATGCGCTGGTGCCCTTCGTGGCGCCGACCGCGCTCGGCGGCGTGGCGGGCATCGTCGGCGCCGGCGGCAACGTCGGCGCGGTGCTGGCCGGCTTTCTCATGAAGGGTACCGGCGACGTGCGCCAGACCCTGATGATCCTCGGCGGCCTGGTCGTCGTCGCCAGCCTGTGCGCACTCGGCGCCCGTTTCAGCACTACCGCTGCCAATCCCGCTGCGGCGCGTGCATAAAGAATCCATCATGAACATCATCGTCATCGGCCACGGCATGGTCGGCCACAAGTTTGTCGAGTCGCTCGCGGCCGCCGCCCCCCACTTGCACATCACCGTGCTCGGCGAAGAGCCGCGCCCGGCCTACGACCGCGTGCACCTGTCCGAATTCTTCGCCGGGAAGACGGCCGAGGATTTGTCGCTGGTCGCGCCGGGCTTTTTCGAGCGCACCAATCTGGATCTGAAGCTGAACGCTAAAGTCGCCGCGATCGACCGCGCTGCGCGCCTCGTCGTGCTGGATAACGGCGACGTCCACTGCTACGACAAGCTGGTGCTGGCCACCGGTTCTTCTCCCTTCGTTCCGCCGGTGCCGGGCCGCGAACGTGCCGACTGTTTTGTGTACCGCACCATCGAAGACCTGGAAGCGATGCGCGAGTGCGGCGCCCGCTCGCAGACCGGCGTCGTGATCGGCGGCGGCCTGCTGGGCCTGGAATGCGCGAAAGCCCTGCGCGATCTCGGCCTGGAAGCCCACGTGGTCGAATTCGCGCCGCGCCTGATGGCGGTGCAGGTCGACGACCCGGGCGCGCGCGTGCTGCGCGGCCGCATCGAGGAACTCGGCGTGAAGGCCCATCTCGGCAAGAACACGCTGGCGATCGTCGACGGCGAGTCCGCCACCCACCGCATGGAATTCGCCGATGGGACGCACCTGGAAACCGACATGATCGTGTTCTCGGCTGGCATCCGCCCGCGCGACGAACTGGCGCGCGCTTGCGGGCTGGCGCTGGGTCCGCGCGGCGGCGTCGCGATCGACGACGATTGCCTCACCTCCGACCCGTACATCTACGCCGTCGGCGAATGCGCGGCATGGAATGGCCAGCTGTTCGGCCTGGTCGCGCCCGGCTACGACATGGCGCGCACCGCGGCGCGCCACGTGCTGGGGGCGCCGGGCGGCTTCCTCGGCGCCGACATGAGCACCAAGCTGAAACTGATGGGCGTGGACGTGGCCAGCATCGGCGACGCCCATGGCGCCACGAGCGGCAGCCGCAACGTGCAATACCTCGACGAGCGGCGCCAGACGTATAAAAAACTGGTCGTCAGCGACTGCGGCAAGCGCCTGCTGGGCGCCGTGCTGGTCGGCGACGCAAGCGAATACGGCACGCTGCTGCAGATGGCCCTGAACGGCATCGAACTGCCGGAGGCGCCGGAAAGCCTGATTTTGCCGCAATCAAACGGCGCACCGAAAACCGGCCTGGGCGTGGACGCGCTGCCGGACGCGGCCCAGATCTGCTCCTGCAACGACATCTCGAAAGGCGCCTTGTGCGCGGCGGTGAAGGATGGAGCGACGAGCATCGGCGCCTTGAAGAAATGCACGACGGCCGGCACCGCCTGCGGCGGCTGCGTGCCGCTGGTCACGCAGGTGCTCAATGCCGAACTGGCGAAACAGGGCGTGACCGTCAGCCGCGCGCTGTGCGAACACTTCGATCACTCGCGCCAGGAACTGCACCACCTGGTGCGCGTCGGCCGCATCAAGAGCTTCGGCGAACTGCTCGCCAAACACGGCAAGGGCCTGGGCTGCGACATCTGCAAGCCGGTCGCGGCCAACATCCTGGCCTCGACCTGGAACGATTTCGTCCTGAAACCCGAGCACGCGAGCCTGCAGGATTCGAACGATTACTTCCTCGGCAATATCCAGAAGGACGGCACCTATTCCGTGGTGCCGCGCATGCCGGGCGGCGAAGTCACGGCCGACGGCCTGATCGCGGTCGGCATGATCGCCAAGAAGTACGGCCTGTACACCAAGATCACCGGCGGCCAGCGGGTCGACCTGTTCGGCGCGCGGGTGGACCAGCTGCCGCCGATCTGGGAAGAGCTGATCGCCGCCGGCTTCGAGTCCGGCCACGCCTACGGCAAGTCGCTGCGCACCGTGAAGTCTTGCGTCGGCTCGACCTGGTGCCGGTATGGCGTGGGCGACAGCGCCGGATTCGCGATCGCCCTGGAAAACCGCTACAAGGGCTTGCGCACGCCGCACAAAGTGAAATTCGGCGTCTCCGGCTGCACCCGCGAATGCGCCGAGGCGCAGGGCAAGGACGTCGGCCTGATCGCCACCGACAAGGGCTGGAACCTCTACGTGTGCGGCAACGGCGGCATGAAGCCGCGCCACGCCGAGCTGATCGCCTCGAACCTGGACGAAGCGGCGGTCGTAAAGCTGGTCGACCGCTTCCTGATGTTCTACGTGCGCACCGCCGACCGCTTGCAGCGCACCAGCACCTGGCGTGAGCATCTCGAGGGCGGCCTCGATTACCTGAAACAGGTCGTGGTCGACGACAAGCTGGGCATCGGCGCCGAGCTCGAAGCCGACATGCAGGCCGTGGTCGATACCTATTCCTGCGAATGGAAGAACGCGGTCGAAGACCCGGAAGTGCGCAAGCGCTTCCGCCATTTCGTGAACAGCCCGGCGCAGGACGACAACGTCGTCTTCATGCCGGAACGCGGCCAGGTTCGTCCGGCCACCATCGAAGAGCGCCGCCGCACGATCCCGATCGTGCTGGCTAACTGAAGGAGTCGATCATGCACCGAGACATACAACTCACTACCTGGAACGCGGTTTGCGCCTTCGACGAGATCGTTCCCGATACCGGCGTCTGCGCGCTGCTCAATGGCCGCCAGGTAGCCGTGTTCCGCGTTGGCCAGGAACAGCTGTTCGCGATCGATAACTACGACCCGAATTCGAACGCGGCCGTGCTCTCGCGCGGCCTGGTCGGCAGCCTGGGCGAACGCATCGTGGTCGCCTCGCCGATCTACAAGCACCATTTCGACCTGCAGACCGGCGAATGCCTGGAAGCGCCCGCGCATTCGGTGAGCAGCTTCCCGGTGCGGGTCG
>Ga0213836_101665_pt1 | contig 12405 bp, 7 predicted proteins | sample SWPATP03_FD_160578 | JGI IMG/M metagenome (GOLD analysis project Ga0213836, IMG submission 160578) | Coastal seawater microbial communities from Marineland, Florida, United States - SWPA TP0 #3 | ecosystem: Environmental > Aquatic > Marine > Coastal | place: USA: Florida | collected 2016-08-05
ACGCGATCGGGTTGTGCCAGACCGTGCGAGGCTCGCGGTGCTCACTCCCCGCGGCGCCGAGCCCGAGGATCCTGCGGTACCAGGGCGCGCGCCCGGCGTTGTTCGCCGAGCTGAACTGCTGCAAGCCGCCCGTGCGCACGGTCAGCGTGCTCGCGGTCATCAGCAGCAGCGAGCCGACGGTGCTGATGATCGCGTAGGTGAGCACGGGTTTGGCGAGGAACCACCCGGCGAGCCCGGTCGTGCCCTCCGGCGCCCGCGGGTAGGCGGCCGGCGCGAGCAGGGCGTGCAGCGCGAGGAAGGGGTTGATCGCGGTCATCCACGTCACCCCGCCGCCGCCCGCGCCGACGCCGGCGTTGCGCATCGCCGCGTCCACGCCGCCGGTGATCGCGAGATAGCTCACCACCGCAACGTAGAACGTGAACACCGCCCGCTTGCCCGCGAGTCGGCTCACCGACAGCGCAATCGCCACTGTGCCGACGACCAATGCCGCACACGCCGCGATGAGGTAACTCGCCAGGATCGACCGCCCCGGCACGCCACCGAAGTACTGCGTGATCGCAAACAGCGGCAGGCTCGCCAGCAGCAGAGCGAGAATAAAGAACAAGCGACCGAACAGGTTGCCCAGCACGATCTGCGGGCCCGACAGCGGCGTCGTCAGCAGGATGTCCCACGTGCGCGGGTCGGCCTCCTGACTGATCGCCCCGGCCATGAAGACCGGCGCGAGGATGCAGATCAGCCCGACCTGCAGGTACGCGACATAGGTAAAGCTCTGCGCCCCAGCCCGCGCGAGCTGGCGATAGTCCAACGTGTCCCCCTGAGCGTTGAGCAGCAGCGCCCAGAGCAGGACGATGATGAGTGCCGCGAGATACAGGCTGCGCACCAACAGGTGCTTCCGCCGACGCGAGGCGTTCTCAACAATGCGAACCGCGATGGGATTGGTGGGCCCGAGCGCGAGCAACCACCGAAGAAACGTCGGCATGGGCAGAGTGTACGGACCAAAGAGCTCGCAGCGAAGAGCTCAAAACTCAGATCAGACTTCCGAACCCAAATTCCGATCCGCTGCTCCGAGCTCTGAGCTCCGAGTTCTCCCCTCCCTCCCCCCTAGTGCCTCATGCCCAATGCCTAGTGCCTTCCTCACCGCATCACCTCATCCATCTGCCGCCGCTCGCTTGCGCCAGCCCCATCTTCCGGGATGGCGTCCAGCAAGTCCTCGATGATCTTGTCCACCGTCACCTGGTCCGCCTCGGCGTTGAAGTTGGTCAGCAGGCGATGGCGCAGCACCGGCTTGGCGACCTGGCGCACGTGGTCCGGCGTGACGTGGTGCGACCCGCTCAGGATCGCCTTCGCCTTCGCCGCCAGGATCAGGTTCTCGCTCCCGCGCGGGCCCGCGCCCCAGGAGACGTAATCCTGCACCATCCGCGGGCGATCCGCCCCGCCGTCCATCGGCTCGTTGACGCGCGTCGCCCGCACCAGGCGCAGCGCGTACCGGATCACGTGGTCCGCCACCGGCGTCTGACGTACCAGCGACTGCACGCGCCGGATGTCCTCGTTGTGCAAGACCGCCTGCACATCGGCCGTCCCGCCGCCCGTCGAGCGGCGCACGATCTCCAGTTCCTCATCCGCCTGCGGGTACTCGATCTGGATTTGGAACATGAACCGGTCGAGCTGCGCTTCAGGCAGCGGGTACGTCCCCTCCTGCTCGATCGGGTTCTGCGTCGCGAGCACAAAGAACGGCTCCGGCAGCGCGTGACGAGCACCGCCGGCCGTCACGTGACGCTCCTGCATCGCCTCCAGCAACGCCGCCTGCGTCTTCGGCGGCGTCCGGTTGATCTCGTCGGCCAGGATCACGTTCGCGAACACCGGGCCCTTCACAAACCGAAGCTCGCGGTGACCCGTCGACTTGTTCTCCTCGATCACCTCCGTACCGGTGATATCACTCGGCATCAGGTCCGGCGTGAACTGGATCCGGCTGAACCCCAGGCTCAGCGTCCGCGCGATCGTCGAGATCAAGAGCGTCTTCGCCAGCCCCGGCACGCCCACCACCACCGCGTGACCCCGGCAGAAGATGCTCATCAGCATCTGGTCCACCACCGCGTCCTGACCCACGATGACCTTGTGGATCTCCCCCTTCAGCTTCCGGTACGCCCCGGTCACCTCGGCGATCGCCGCCTCGGGGGCGACCGCCTCACCGGCTCGGGACGCGGACGGGCTGAACTCCGACGGGCTCTGGTCCTGCATATCGATCGCCTCCGTGCTGCGATGCCTTCCCTGCTCAAGCGGATGGTACCGATCGCCACCCCACCCGGCGGCACCCCCCATCCATCACCACCCGCACCCCAAAACCCGCCCAAGCCTGCCGTCCTGGCAGGGCGGACCCGACCATCACCCATTCCGGCGGCATCATCCCCGCACGAAACCCCCCGCACAAGCTCAAAAACACGCTTCCCGAGGGGAAAGACCGGCTTTCGGCGATTGGCGCGCGGTTCGCCGCCGATATCGAGGTCGGCTGCGCCGCTCGCGAGCGTCGGAGCGGATGATCATCGACGGAAACACCCCGAAACCGGGTGATGCTTGGTGTGTGCTGGTGATGGGTGTTCGGTCGATGGCGTCTGGTTCGGCGTGAGGTGAGGGGCGGGGTACAGTCCGATGCGGGTCGGGGCCGATGGCATCCCGACTCGGAATGAGTGCGAATGTTCGCGGGTTGGACTCCGACACCCCGCGACGGAGGAACGGCGATGTTCGAACGCTTCACGGACCGTGCCCGCAAAGTGATGGCCCTGGCCAACCAGGAGGCCCAGCGCTTCAACCACGAATACATCGGGACCGAGCACATCCTGCTCGGGCTCGTCAAAGAAGGCTCCGGCGTCGGGGCCAACGTCCTCAAGAACCTCGACGTGGATCTCCGCAAGGTCCGCCTCGAAGTCGAAAAGCTCGTCAAGGCCGGGCCCGAGATGGTCACCATGGGCAAGCTGCCCCAGACCCCCCGCGCCAAGAAGGTCATCGAGTACGCGATCGAAGAGGCCCGCAACCTCAACCACAACTACGTCGGCACCGAGCACCTGCTCCTCGGGCTCCTCCGCGAGCACGACGGCGTCGCCGCGCAGGTCCTCATGAACCTCAACCTCAAGCTCGAAGAGGTCCGCGAGGAAGTCCTCAACCTCCTCGGCGCGGGCGCGGAAGGCGAGACCAGCGAGTCCGCCGGCATCGGCGGCCCCGCCGCCGGCGCGGGCGCCGAAGGACGCGGCGGACGCAAGCGCAGCGCCACCCCCGCCCTCGACAGCTTCGGGCGCGATCTCACCGAACTCGCCAAGGAAGAAGGGCTCGACCCCGTCATCGGGCGTGCCCGCGAGATCGAGCGCGTCGTCCAGGTCCTCTGCCGGCGCACCAAGAACAACCCCGTCCTGCTCGGCGAAGCCGGCGTCGGCAAGACGGCGATCGTCGAGGGCCTCGCCCAGCGCATCATCGCGCAGGACGTGCCCGACATCCTCCACGAGAAGCGCCTGGTCGTGCTCGACCTGGCGATGATGGTCGCCGGCACCAAGTACCGCGGGCAGTTCGAAGAGCGCATCAAGGCCGTCATGAACGAGGTGCGCAAGGCGAAGAACGTCATCCTGTTCATCGACGAGCTGCACACCCTCGTCGGCGCCGGCGGCGCCGAGGGCGCGATCGACGCGAGCAACGTCCTCAAGCCCGCGCTCGCCCGCGGCGAGATCCAGTGCATCGGCGCGACGACCTTCGACGAATACCGCAAGTACATCGAGAAGGACGCGGCCCTCGCCCGGCGCTTCCAGTCCATCCCCGTCGATCCCCCGAACGACGAGCAGGCGATCGAGATCCTCAAGGGCCTGCGCGATCGCTACGAAAGCCACCACCGCGTGCAGATCACCGACGCCGCCGTGCGTGCGGCCGTCGAGCTCAGCGGCCGCTACATCACCGGGCGCGTCCAGCCGGACAAGTCGATCGACGTGATCGACGAAGCCGGCGCTCGCGTGCGGATCAAGAGCATGACCAAGCCGCCGGATCTGGCGGAGATCGAAGCCGAGATCGAGCGTCTGACCGTCGCGAAGGACGAAGCGGTCAAGGGCGCGGACTACGAGAAAGCCGCCGAGCTGCGCGACAAGGCCGAGCAGCTCAAGAAGAAGAAGGAAGAGACCCAGCAGGCGTGGCGCGCCAAGTCGATGGAAGTCGACGGCGTCGTCGACGAGGACGTCATCGCCGAGGTCGTCAGCAGCATGACCGGCGTGCCGCTGCAGCGTCTGGAGAAGGAGGAGGCCCAGCGCCTGCTCCAGCTCGAGGGCGAGCTGCACAAGAAGGTCATCAGCCAGGACGAGGCGATCAAGGCGATCAGCAAGGCCATCCGGCGCGCCCGCGCCGGGCTGAAGGATCCCAAGCGCCCGATGGGCTCGTTCATCTTCGTCGGGCCCAGCGGCGTCGGCAAGACGCTGCTCAGCAAGGCGCTCGCCGAGTTCATGTTCGGCGACGAGGAAGCCCTCGTCCACCTGGACATGAGCGAGTACATGGAGAAGCACAACGTCTCCCGCCTTGTCGGCGCCCCTCCCGGGTACGTCGGCTATGAAGAAGGCGGGCAGCTCACCGAGGCGATCCGCCGGCGCCCGTACTCGGTCGTCCTGCTCGACGAGGTCGAGAAGGCCCACCCGGACGTCTTCAACATGCTCCTCCAGATCATGGAGGAAGGTCGCCTCACCGACAGCTTCGGGCGCAACGTCGACTTCCGCAACGTCGTGCTCATCATGACCAGCAACATCGGCGCCGACTTGATCAAGGGCGGCGGCGGGTTCGGCTTCGCCAAGCGCACGGCCGAGGTCGATTACGACAACATCAAGGGCGTCTTGATGAAGGAGATCGAGCGGTTCTTCCGCCCGGAGTTCATCAACCGTCTGGATGACACCATCGTCTTCAAGCCGCTGACGCGGGAGGACCTGGTCGAGATCGTCGAGTACGAGACCGCCAAGGTCGCCAAGCGCGTGAAGCAGCAGGGCTTCGTGGTCGCGCTGGATCAAGCCGCCAAGGACTTCCTGATCGAGAAGGGCTACAACCCGGACTTCGGCGCTCGCCCGCTCCGCCGAGCCATCGGCAGTTACATCGAGGACCCGCTCAGCGAGATGCTTCTCTCGGGCGAGCTCCACGGCAAGAACACGATCGGGATCACCCGCATCGCCGAGGAAGAAAAGCTCACCTTCCACGCGAGCCACGAGCCCGAGAACGACCCCTCGGCCCCGAAGAAGGACGACAACGCTGACCAGCCCGCCGAAGCCACTGCCAAGAGCACCTGAGCCTTCCCTCCCACTTCCAACCCGTCTCCAACCGGAGACGCAACCCGCATGAACCCCTCGACACGCCCCGGGCCCTGCCCGGGGCGTGTTCTTGCGCCACCACCTGCCCAGTTGAAGCCCGCACCGAATGTGAAACTGGGCAAACTGACCCCGCCAAAGTCGCACGCCCCACGGGATCGGATCGAAAGTTCGGGAATTTCCTTGCGGCATTTACCGCGGTCGCATAAGCTCCAAGCAGAGACAAGATCTGGCCGCCGCGGAGGTGAGAGCCCGCGGGATGCACGCGCCAGGGAAGAGGAGGAGCCGCGTGCCCCAGGCATGCGGGCAGGTTGCCCATTTTGGGCATGGCCCAAGCCAACGGGGCCTCCCGACATACACGCCAATGCATCGTGAGCGTTCACGTCCGTTGTGATCGTGCCGCCAGGCCTCTCGCCGGCTGCCCGTTCTGCGGAGCGTTTGAAACGTGAATCGGTTTGAGGCGAGGGTGTCAACGGGGCGGCGTGTCGGCTCGGGGATGGGCCGGTGCTTCCTGAGGTGTCTCAGGCTTTCGGTCGGTTTCAAGCCGATCGGGGCCGACTTGTCGCGCGGACGAGGCGTGCACTGCGTCCCGAACGACGCGGCGGGGATGGTGTTGGGGTCGCGGGTCGGCGTGTGCCCGGCTCGCGCGGTTCCGGTCGTCGGGCTGGGTGTGGAGAGCGCCCGTCCCGTCGAGTTTCAAGCCCGTTGCCCGCTCGTGCGGGGGTCGGGCGCACGTGGTTTGTGTAGAAGAAGAGGAGACATGACATGCGTTTGCGCACTCTGATCGCGGCGGCCGGCGTGGCCGCCATCGCCGGCTCGGCTTCGGCCTTTACGTTCAGCCCCTTCAACGGGGCGACCATCACCGACGCCACCTGGCAGAACTTCCAGCTCGATGACAGCCTCGTCCCCGCCGGCGTCTACACCGGCTTCAGCCTCACCGTCGACTGGACCAGCGACATCCAGGGCTCGAGCTTCAGCGACACGTGGTCCAGCGAAGCCCGCGTCGCCTTCGCCAACAACGCCGCGGCGAACACCGCCGTCACCAACCCCGCCTACCCGGGCGGCACGACCGTCTACCGCGTCGTGACCTCGCCCCAGTCCGGGCAGGCTTCTAACTCCTTCAACACCACCCTCACCTTCACCGGCGCCTTCGGCAACAACTACTCCGGCGGCGACCTCTGGTTCAACTTCCGCCAGACCTTCAACGGCACCAACGTCATCAACTGGAACAACATCTCCATCACCCTCATTCTCGGGCAGAACTACACCCCCGGCGCCCCCGCCGCCGTCCAGCCCTCGGCGATCGATCTCGGCGTCCTCGGCGGCCCCGGCAACTACATCATCGACTCCCTCGGCAGCAACTTCGACACCGAGCTCGGCCTCTATGACCAGGCCGGCAACCTCATCAGCAACAACGACGACTTCGGCGGGCTCCAGTCCCTCATCAACGTCTCCGCCGACACCGCCTTCCTCGGGCTCAACCCCGGCGAGTACTTCATCGCCCTCGGCGGGTTCAACACCGCCTATGGCGCCACCGACTTCGCCGTCACCGCGGGCACCGCGGCCGGCGACTGGGATCTCTCCGTCAACGGGCAGCTCCTCGAGAGCGGCGCCCTCGCCTCGGGCGAGATCCAGTGGTTCAAGTTCACCGTCGTCCCCGCCCCGGGCGCTCTGGCGCTGCTGGGCCTCGGCGGGCTCGCCGCCGCCCGTCGCCGTCGCTGATCCGCGACCGTGACCCAACGTGAACACCCACAGGGGCCCGTGCATCGCGCGGGCCCCTGTGCTTTTTCCAGAATCTCCAGATTCACGTGCCGACCGATCATCTGCCCTGTTCATGGGGCTTCTTGTCGTGCAAAGGCGTTGCGGCTGGCACCGGATCGAATAGGATGGCGACGTGATCAATCTGGACCAGAACGCGACAACCCAGCCCAGCCCAGCCGTCGTCGAAGCCGTCACGCGCGGGCTCACCGAGTGCTGGCACAACCCCAGCTCCATCCACCGAGCCGGGCAGGCCGCCAAGCGCGAGCTCGAACTCGCCCGAAAGCGCGTCGCCGAGCTCATCGGCGCTCGCCCCAAAGAGATCATCTTCACCGGCAGCGGCACCGAAGCGATCGACCTCGCCGTCCGCGGCATCGTCCACGCCAGCGCCAAGCGAACCGTCATTACCACCGCCGTCGAGCACTCGGCCGTGCGCGAGCTGGTGAAAGACGCCCGCGAGCGCGACGTCTTCGACCTCCGCACGCTCCCCATGAACGCCGAAGGCGTCGTCGATGCCGACGCCCTGCCCGACCTGCTCGACGATTCCGTCGCGGTCGTCAGCGTGCAGTGGGCGAACAACGAAACCGGCGCCGTCCAGCCGATCGGGCGGATCTCGCGCCTCTGCCGCGAACGCGGGATCCCCTTCCACTGCGACGGCACGCAATGGGTCGGCAAGCTCCCCGCCGACGTGGGCAGCGCCGCCCGCAAGCCCGCCGAACGCGTCGATCCCGCGAGCGTGACCGAGCAAGCCGCGGATCTGGGCGCGCTCATCGATGTGCTGACCTTCGCCCCCCACAAGTTCTACGGGCCCAAGGGCGTCGGCTGCGTCTGGGTCCGCCCCGGCGTCCGCGTCCGCCCGGTGATCCACGGCAACCAGGAACTCGGGCGTCGCGGCGGCACCGAAAACGTCCCCGGGATCATGGGCGCGGGCGTCGCCGCGGAAGAAATGCACGCCTGGCTCGCCAACCCCGCCGAGCGCGACCGCCTCCGCGCCCTGCGCGACCTGTTCGAGCGCCTCGTGCTCGAAGCCTGCCCCGGCGCGAAGGTCAACGGGCCGACGGCTCCGGGCTCGCGCGTCTGGAACACGACCAACATCGGCTTCCCGCGCCTCGAGGCCGACGCGATCCTGCTCCTGCTCTCTGAACGCGGCGTGTGCGCCTCGGCCGGCTCCGCGTGCGCCAGCGGTAGCCTCGACCCCTCCCCCGTCCTCATCGCGATGGGCGTCGATCCCGTCTACGCCCACGGCTCGGTCCGCTTCAGCCTCGGCATCCACACCACCGAAGCCGAAGTCCGACAAGCCGCCGAGATCGTCCGAATCTGCATCGAAAAACTCGGCGGCAGCGCCGCGCCCGCCCCCGCGAACCCGCCTGAAGCGGTGGCTCGCCCGTAACCCAACCCCGCCCCATCCCACCAACGCGATCGCCCGCGCCCACAAACACAACAACCGCCGCCAACACAACGCAACGCCGCCTGCGCCGCTCGGATACGCTTGTGACATGACACAAGCCAGCTACGAATCGGGGTACGGCGCGGGCGGGTCGGCGGGCACCAGCGCCCTGGCGATCTTCTCCCTCATCTGCGGCATCCTCGCGCTGCTCCTGTCCTGCTTCATCGTCGGCGGCGCGATCCTCGCCCCGATCGGGCTCCTGCTCGGGCTGCTCGCCCTGGTGCTCAAGGGCCAGAAGTCCGGCGGCGGGCTTGCCGTCGGCGGGATCGTCACCTCCCTCATCGCGATCGTCGTCTCCGCAGCCGTCGGCTTCGGGGCCGCCAGCCTCGCCAACCAGTTCGGCGGCGTCGCCGACGTGGTGGTGGAAGCCCAGCGCGGCGACGCCTCGGCGGTCCGCGCACGACTCACCACCGCCGCCAGCAACGAGCTCACCGATGCACAGATCATCGCCTGGGGTGCCGCGGCTCAGAACGAGATCGGCACCTCCTCCGGCGTCCAGGGCGGGCTCTTCGGCTTCTTCACCGGAATCATCACCGTGACCCAGGATCCGGATCTCAACACCTGGGTCAGCAGCCATTCGGGCAGAAACGACGGCGTGATCCCGCTTCAGGTCAAGACCGACCGCGACGAAGCGATCGTCTTCCTCCGCCTTAGCGACAACACCAGCCCCGCGCCAGGCTCGTTCCTCCCGCCGCTGGAAGACGTCGGGTTCCACAACGCCACCACCGCCGAGATCGTCTGGCTCCGCGCAGGGCGCGAATCGATCGCGTCAACCCCCAGCCGAACCACGCCCCCTGCCCCAGCCCCCGCCGACCCCGACGCGGACAACGGCAACGGCAACGGCTGACCCTCCCCGCGGCACGCACGACCCAAACGCGGAGCACGAGCGTGACCACCACCACCACCGCATCAACCACGCCCGAGGGCCGCGAGCCGATCATCCGTCTCCGCAACGTCACCAAACGCTTCGGGCGTCAGACCGTCCTCGAAGATCTCTCCCTCGACGTCCACCGCGGCGAAACCATGATCGTCATGGGCGGCTCCGGCTCCGGCAAGAGCACCACGCTCCGACTCATGATCGGCTCGCTCCACCCCGACGCCGGCTCCATCGAACTCTTCGGCACCAACATCTGCTCGCTCGACGAAGAAGGGCTCAACACCGTTCGCAAACGCATCGGCATCCTCTTTCAGTCCGGCGCCCTTTTCAACAGCATGACCCTCTACGAAAACGTCGCCCTCCCCCTCATCGAGCACACCGAGCTCGACCGCGACATCATCGATATCCAGGTCCAGATCAAGCTCGAGCTCGTCGGGCTCCGCGAGCACGCGAACAAGTACCCCGCCCAGATCTCCGGCGGCATGAAAAAGCGAGCCGGGCTCGCCCGCGCCCTCGCCCTCGACCCGCAGATCCTCTTCTACGACGAGCCCAGCGCCGGGCTCGACCCCGTCACCAGCGCCGAGATCGATCAGCTCATCGTCGCCCTCAGCAAAAAACTCGGCGTCACCAGCGTCGTCGTCACCCACGAGATGGACTCGGCGTTCACCATCGCCGACCGCATGGCGATGCTCGACAAAGGACGCATGATCCGCGTCGAAACCCGCCAGTGGTACGCCGAACTGCGCGACGAGCCCGCCGAGCAGGCTGCCGCCCGCCCCGAGAGCGAACGTCTCATCCGCCAGTTCCTCCGCGGCGACCCGGAAGGCCCGCTCACCGAACGCCGATCCAGCGAAGGCTTCGAGCGAGCGCTCTTCGGCGCGATGCGCCTGGTGGAATCCACCCCCAGCGTCGAAGCGACCCGGCGCGCCTGAGCGATCGGAACGCACGCCGACACGGTCCCGCGGATACGCTCGTCCTGAGCGAAAGGGGCAGGCGCATGTCGTGGGATCCACAGTCCAGGAACAACGTGCTCACCGGGGCGTTCCTCATCGCCGCGGTGCTGATGGCCGTCGTCGTCAGCTTCGTCCTCGCCGAGGTCCGTTTCGAACGCCGCACCGGGTACACCGTCCTGCTCCCGGTCGAGGTCGGCGCGTTCGGGCTCAGCCCGGGCTCGACCGTCTTTGTCGGCGGGCTCCCCGCCGGGCAGGTCACCCGCGTCCGACTCGACCGCGACCAGCGCGGCCGCCCACACGCCGCCCTCGTCGATATCCGCGTCCGGAGCGACCTGGTCCTCTTCGAGGACGCCCGCGTCTATCTCGAACGCCCCCTCGTCGGCACCGTCTCCACCCTCAACATCGCCCACCCCGGCGGCGCCGACGGCGCGAGCATGCTCGGGCCCGACGGGCGACTCCGCGGCGCCATCGCGCCCCCCGCCTTCCTCGCCGGCGCCGGCTTCGGCGAGCCTGAAGCCGCGATCGTCACCCGCCTCATCGAGAAGGTCGAGATCTTCATCGATGAAGCCAACCGCGTCGCCGCCTCGGTCGATCTCGTCGCCGACCCGGGCGTGGTCAACGCCCGCGCCGCGATCGCCGACCTGCGCGAAGCGACCGCCCGCTTCCGCTCCACGCTCGACACCTCCCTCGATCTCTGGAGCGGCGACGTGACACGCACGCTCGCCAGCGCCCGCGAAGCCGCCGACCGCGCCCCCGCGATCGCCGAGAGCGTCGAACGCTCCGCCCAGGACATCGAACGCCTCACGAGCGAGGCGCGCGACGCCCTCGCCACCGCCCGAGCCCCGATCGAGTCCGCCTCGATGGACCTCGCGATCCTCGCCGAGAGCGTGCGCACGAACTGGGAGGCCGAGGGCCCCGCGACCATCGCCGCCGCCCGCGCCGGCGTCGAAGCGTTCGAAACCCTGGGGCGCGAAGCCTCCACCCTGCTCACCGCCGAGGGCGACGCGCTGGTCCGCATCCTCGCCAACGGGCGCCTCGCGAGCGACCAGCTCAAGCTCGCCGCGATCGAGATCCGCGCCGCCCCCTGGCGACTGCTCAACCGCCCGGACACCCGGGAGCTCGAGTCTCAACTCCTCTACGACGCCGCCCGCGCCTACGCCCTCGCCGCCAGCGACCTGCGCGCCGCCTCGGACCGCCTGCGCGCGCTCACCGAGGGCGCCGCCCCCGACCCCGCCGCCGAAACCGCCCGAGACGCCCTGGGCATGACCCTCGACCGCTTCCAAGCCGCCGAACGACGCCTGCTGGAACTGATGATTGAACGCCGGTGAGCGAGCAAGCGAAGAGCTCAGAACTCAGAACTCAGAGCAACAGATCGGACTTCGCGAACAACATCCGCCGCGGCGCTCCGATCCGCTGTTCCGCTGCTCCGAGTTCTGCGTTCCCCGCATTGCTCCGCCGCCACCGATCGAGTAGGCTTTTGGCCGGATGCAACGCCGCCACCACTACGAGCACGCGTTCGAGGCCTTCCTCCGCGCCCGGCGCATCCCCTACGTCGCGGTGGACGAGGCCCGCAAGGCCCTCCTGCCCGACTCGGCCCGTTTCCGCCTCGGCCCCCCCGACGCCGACCCCGCCGAGCACGCCCTCAAGAGCTTCGACTTCGTCCTCTACGGCGATCCGAACCTGCTCGTCGAGATCAAGGGCCGCAAGGTCGCCCGCCCACGCACCCGCCCGCCCGCAGCCGTCGGCACCCAGCGCGCCCTGTACGCCCCCAGCGCCACCGCCCAGCCCGAACGCCGGGCGCGCCTCGAAAACTGGGCGACCCGCGAGGACGTCGAGAGCCTCAGCGCCTGGGAAACCCTCTTCGGCGACGGCTTCGAAGCCGTCTTCGTCTTCCTCTACTGGTGCGACACGCTCCCCCCGGCCGCCCTCTTCGAAGAGGTCTTCGAGCACCGCGACCGCTGGTACGCGCTCCGAGCCGTCCGCGTCCGGGACTACCGCGCGCACATGAAGGTCCGCAGCCCGCGCTGGGGCACCGTCCACCTCCCCCCCGCCCGCTTT
>Ga0213836_101666_pt1 | contig 12399 bp, 13 predicted proteins | sample SWPATP03_FD_160578 | JGI IMG/M metagenome (GOLD analysis project Ga0213836, IMG submission 160578) | Coastal seawater microbial communities from Marineland, Florida, United States - SWPA TP0 #3 | ecosystem: Environmental > Aquatic > Marine > Coastal | place: USA: Florida | collected 2016-08-05
GCGTCGACGCCGCGACCCTCAAGCGCGTCAAGACGCGCATGCTGGCGGACTGGAACAACGGCCTGGAGAGCTTCATCAACCGCGCCGACACCGTGGCCAGATTGCAGACCATCTGGGGCGACGCCAAGGTCGTCAACAAGATCCCCGGCTGGATCGAAGGCGTGACATCGAGCGACATCCAGCGCGCCGCGTCCACCTACCTGGTGAAAACCAACCGCACCGTCATTGACCGCAAGCCCGTCGCCAAGCCGGCGGCCGCAGGCGATAAAAAATAAGGAGCGCATCGATGAAAAAACTGATGCTGACACTGGCGATCTCGATGATGTTCGCCCCGGCCGCGTTTGCAGCCGAAACAACCAAGGCCGGCGCCATGCCGGCCTATGGCGCCGACAAGCCGATCCCGACGCCGAAGATCGTCAAGAAGACGCTCGCCAACGGCATGACCGTCTGGGTCGTGCCGCGCAAGGGCCTGCCGCGCGTGGACTACGTGCTGGCGGTACGCGGCGCCGGCTTCGCCGCCGACGACAAGGCGCATCCGGGCTTCGCCAACCTGCTGGCCGGGATGATGAACGAAGGCACCGCCAGGCGCGATTCGCGCGCGATCGCCGAAGCGGCCCAGGGCATGGGCGGCTCGATCGCCGCCGGCTCATCCGCGGACGGCATTTCGGTGCAGGCCAACGCCCTGTCCTCGCAAGCCGGCCCGATGATGTCGCTGCTGGCAGAAGTCGCGCGCAGCGCCAATTTCCCGGCCAAGGAAGTCGACCTGGCCAAGGCGAACGCGCTGCAAAGCCTGCGCGCGCTCGAAGCGACGCCGCGCTTCCGCGCCGAGCGCGCGATCAACCAGGCCGTCTACGGCGAACACCCGTATGGCCACACCCAGCCGACCGCCGAGGCGATCAATTCGGTCACCCAGGAACTGCTGCGCAGCGAATACGCGAAGCGCTTCCGTCCGGACCGGGCGCTGCTGGTGATCACCGGCCGGATTGGCGAGCTGGAAGCGATGAAGCTGGCGAAGGCGGCCTTCGGCGACTGGAAGGCGACGGGCGAGGCGCTGCCTGAGACGGCGCCGCCGTCGATCGCGGCCAAGCCTGCGCGCATCGTGCTGCAACGGGCGAACAGCGTGCAGTCGACCATCCGCGTGGGCGGCCCCGGCATCCAGGCCAGCGCCGACGAGCAGGTGCCGCTGCGCCTGGCCAGCACCATCCTCGGCGGCGGCTTCTCGAGCCGGGTCAACCTGAATCTGCGCGAGGCCAAGGGCTATACCTACGGCGCCTCGGCCGGCGCGCGCATGAACCGCGTGGGCGGCGCCATCGTCGGCGGCGCCGACGTGCGCAACGAAGTCACCGGCGCGGCCTTGACCGAATACTTCAGCGAGTACAAGCGCATCGGCAGCGAATTGGTCCCGGCGGACGAGATGACGATGAACAAGCGTTATGTCGCCGGCGGCTACCTGATCAGCAACCAGCTGCAGGGCGCGGTCGCCAATACGCTGGCCCAGAACTGGCTGATCGGCCTGCCGCCCGAATTCCTCGGCCAGTACGTACCGCTGGTCCAGAAGGTGACGCCGCAGCAGGTGCGCGAGGTGTCGAAGAAGTATTTCGCGCCGGAGTCGCAGTCGATCGTCGTGGTAGGCGATCCAAAGGCGGTGAGCGAGCAGCTGAAAGCGTTCGGGGAGTTTACGGTGAGCGAGAAGTAAGACCGGTTGTCCGGTTCGATGCCCGCCAAGTGCGGGCATTTTTCATGGGCCGTCGGGTTTGCGTGGGCACGAAAAACGCGTGGAGTGGGGACTCCACGCGCTACGCCAGCAAGTTATCCGCGCAGCGCCTTCTCGAGATCATCCAGCTCCGCCGGCTTGACCAGGTGCGCATCGAAACCCGCTTCCTGCGCGCGGCGCCGATCTTCGGGCGAGCCGTAGCCGGTATGCGCCACCAGGCGGATGTGGGCCAGCTCCGGATTCGTCTTGATCATGCGCGCCAGCTGGTAGCCATCCGCGCCCGGCAGGCCGATGTCGAGCACGATCACCTGTGGCCGGTGGCGCAGCGCCAGCTCTTCGATCTGCGAGGCGTCCGAGGTGGTCCAGGTTTCGTGGCCCATTTCGGCCAGCAGGAAGCCCATCATCTCCATGGCGTCGACATTGTCGTCCACCAGCAGCACGCGCAGGCCGGCCGTTGCACCGTTCTCCTCGGCCGCGCCGCCGGCGGCGGACTCGGTCCCGCTGGTGCGCAGCACCGGCAGCTCCACCGTGAAGGTGCTGCCCATGCCGATGCCCGGGCTTTCGGCATGCAGCTGGCCGCCGTGCATCTCCAGCAGGCGCGACACCAGCGACAGGCCGATGCCGAGGCCTTCGGGCGCGCGGTCCGGCGGCACCGCGGCCTGGGCGAACATGCCGAAGATGCGCGGCAGGTTGTCCTCGGCGATGCCGATGCCGTTATCGTGCACCGCGATGTGGACGTCGTCGCCATGCAGCGACACGGTGAGCGTGATCTCGCCGCCCTTGGGGGTGAACTTGGCCGCGTTGTGCAGCAGGTTGCCCATCGATTGCGCCAGGCGCACCGGGTCGCCCGCCACCCAGACTTCGCACGGGGCCGGCACGACCTCGAGCTTGTGGCCGCGCGCCGCGATCAGCGGGCCGGCGGTCTCGATCGCCTGCGCGATCACGGCGCCCAGGTTGACTTCCTCGCGCCGCAGCACGATCTTGCCTTCCGAAATACGCGCAACGTCGAGCAGGTCGTCGACCAGGTGCGCCAGGTGGTCGACCTGGCGCAGGATGACTTCGCGCGCATGGGCATGGCGCTCGCCGGCCTGCTCGCCGCCCACGCCGAGCAGCGTCGCGGCGTTGCGGATCGGCGAGAGAGGATTGCGCAGCTCGTGCGCCAGCGTGGCCAGGAACTGGTTCTTGTTGGCGTCGGCCGCGCGCAGCAGCGCTTCCATTTCCTTGCGCGCCGAGACGTCGCTGGTGACGCGCGCCACGCGATAGACCTCGCCGCGCGCGTTACGCACCGCGAACAGGCGGTCGCGTACCCAGCGCATCGCGCCGTCGGGCAGCATCAGGCGGAATTCCTCGTCGTAGTGCGGCTGGGTCGCCAGCGTGGCCCAGCGCCCCGCCAGGCGCGCGCGGTCGTCGGGATGCACGGCATCGAGCCAGCTGGCGTGCTGGCGCCGCAGCGTGTCGACGCTGCGGCCCCAGATCGTCGCATACGCCGGGCTGACATAGGCCAGCACGCCGTCCGGCGCCGAGAACATCCAGAACACGTCTTCGACGTTGTCGGTCAGCTGGCGAAAGCGCTCTTCGCTCTCGCGCAGGTCGTCCTGGGTCTGGCGCATGCGCAGCAGCGCATTCACGTTGGCGATCAGCTCGTCGGACTCGATCGGGGCTGCCAGGTAGTTGTCGGCGCCCCCTTCCAGGCCGCGGATCTTGTCGGCGCGCCCGGTCAGCGCGGCCGAGGTCTGCAACACCAGCACGCAATTGGTGTCGGGATCGGCCTTGATGCGGCGGCAGACTTCGATGCCGTTGATGTCGGGGAGCTTCACGTCGAGCAGCACCAGCGCCGGGTCGTCTTCGCGCACCATCGCCAGCGCATCGGTGCCGTTCGCCGCTTCCAGCACGCGGAAGCCCGCGCTTTGCAGGATCCGGGTCTTCGCGTAGCGCGCGCCGTCGTTGTCGTCGACGTTGAGAATGAGGGGAGGATTGGCAGTCATGATTCGGTATCTCGGATGCTGGCAGGCGCCGGATGGGGAAATTGACGCGGCAGCGTCAGCATGAAGGTCGAGCCGACGCCGGGCCGGCTGTTGACGTCGACCCGGCCGCCCAGCAGTTCGGCCAGGCGGCGGCACAGCGGCAGGCCGAGGCCCGTGCCCTTGCTGCGGCTCTGGAGCGGATTTTCCACTTGCGTGAATTCTTCGAAGATCAGGTGCAGGTGGTCGGCGTCGATCCCGATCCCGGTGTCGGTCACGGCGAAGGTCAGCAAATCGGTCTCGACGTCGTGGGCCGCGCTCACGCGCACCGAGCCGTCCTCGGTGAACTTCAGGGCGTTCGAGACGAAGTTGCGCAGGATCTGGGACAGCATGCCCTCGTCGGAATCGAAGGCCTCCTCGATCCCGCCGTTGTCGAACACCAGGTCGACGCGTTCGGCATCGACCAGCGGACGCATCATGCCCTTCAGGGCGCGGAACAGGTTCTCGACCACCACCGGCGCCGGCTGCGCTTCCACGCGTCCGGCCTCGATCTTGGCCAGGTCGAGCAGGTCGTTCACCAGTTCCGACATCTCGGTCGCGGTGCGCTCGATGAGCCAGACCTGGTGCTCCTGTTCGGGCGTGAGCTCGCCGTCCATGCGGTCGAGCAGGAGTTTCGACAGCGCCCGGATCGAGGACAGCGGCGTGCGCAATTCGTGGCTGGTATTGCTCAGGAAGCGAGACTTCATTTCGTCGGCGCGGCGCAGGTGTTCTGCCTTGTCTTCGATCTCGGCGTACAGCGCAACGATGCCGCGGTTGGTGTCCTCCAGCTCGCGCGTGAGCGACAGCAAATCTTCCTGGCGCTCGCGCAGTTCGGCCAGGGTTTCGACCAGTTCGCGGTTCTGCTGCTGCACTTCCTCGAAGGAGTTGCCGATCGGGGTGGTGGCCAGTTCAGTGGTGATTTGCGCCAGGCGCGCCGCGCTGACCGGCTGTTGCGGCGGCAGCGACTTGTGCATGCGGATGACCGGGGCGGCGCCGCCTTCGAGCGCGCAGTCCTCCATCAGGCGGTGCGCGGTAACCAGCGCCGCGTCGAGCAAGGCGGCGCCTTCGCTGTGCGGCGCGGCGGCGCGCACCGCGCTGACCGCCACCTCCAGCTGCTGGCGGTCGTGCAGGTCGCTCAGCACGAACACGGCGCGCGCGCTGATGCCGTCATGGCATGCCCCGCGCGCGACTTCCGACACGGCGGTGGCGATGCGCACCTGGTCCTGCTTGGCGAAACCGAGCAGGCTTGACACCTGGCGCGCGCGCTGGCGCACCAGTACGACATCCTTGTCGCTTTCGAGGGCAACGGTTAGGATGCGCTGGCTCATGACCGGCCCGCACTGCGTCGCACCACCAGCACCATCGCGTCGTCGCGGCGACGAATGAAGTCGCGCATCAGCATGGCAGCGACCAGCGCCGGACTCCTGGCCAGCAGGCCGGGATACTTGTCCAGGTCCCATTGAGTCTGGATGCCGTCCGAGTGCAGGATGCAGAGCGCATCTGGCGGACAGGGCACCGTGAATTCCTGCACCTTGCGCATGTTGTGGCCGACGATGCCGTTGTGCGATATCAGCGCACGCCGGACATCGCCGTCGATCACATAGGCGCCAATGTTGCCGATGCCGGCAAAGCGCACGACGTCGTTCTCGAAATCGATGCGCACCGCCGCCAGCGCCGCGCCGCGCGTGCCGCGCAATGCCAGGTGCGCCGCGTCGACCAGCGGACCGGGCTCCGCGTGCGGCAAGCGTTCGAGCTGGGCCAGGGCCGCCTGCGCCGCGATCGCCGCCTGCGGCCCGTGGCCCAGGCCGTCGACCGCGAGCAGCGTCGCGCCGGCCGCATCGCAGGCCACGCCCCAGCCGTCGCCGCAGGCTTCTTCGCCCGCCAGCGGGACCGTCAGCGCGCCGACCTCGACCCGGCACAGGCCCGGCCCGGCTTCGTCGCGCCACAGGCGCATGAAAAACAAGGCCCCGCTTCCCAGCATGGACCAGGCGTCGAATTCGTCGGACAGGCGGCGCAGGGCGCCCAGGCCAGTGCCCGAGGTGCCAGTGGTCGACATGCCGTCGCGCAGGCAGGCGTCGAGGTCGGCGATGCCGGGACCGCTGTCGACCGCCAGCACGTCGACCCCTGGCACGCCCTCGGACTGCGCCACGTTCAGGTAGAGCATGCCTTCGCCGGCATGCTTGAGCAGGTTGGTGCCGGCCTCGGTGACGATCAGCGCCAGCGAGCCGGCGCGTGTTTCGTTGAAGCCGAGTTCAAGCGCGAGCTTTTGCCCGGCGCGGCGTGCCGCCGCGATGTCGCTCGCATGCACGATCGGATACGCATGTTGGGTGCTCAGTGAGCTGATCAGCGTTTCCATTTGACGACCGCGATGGCGGTCCCTTCTCCAAATCGGGTATCGATGTCGAATTCGTCGACGAGGCGCTTCGAGCCGCCCAGGCCAAGGCCCAGGCCGCCGCCAGTAGTGTAACCGTCGCGCAGGGCCAGTTCGAGGTCTGCAATGCCGGGGCCGCTGTCGATGAAGACAATGCCGACGCCCTGGCGCATGCCGTCGCTCAGCTTGTCCAGGTACGCCGTGCCGCCGCCGCCGTACTTGATCGTATTGCGCGCCAGCTCGCTCGCAGCAGTGATGAGCTTGGTCTGGTCGACCAGCGACAGTCCGATGGCGACCGCGCGCTCGCGCACCTGCTTGCGCAGGCCGACCACATCTTCGTCGCCGCGCAGGCGCAGGCTGAGGCGCTCGACGCGCTGCTTGGCATTACGTTCCAGCAAGTGCGTAGCGAATTCAACTGCGGAATCAGTCGCCGTGCTCATCTATTGAAATTCTTTCCGAGCATGATCATGCCCTTCTCGACGTTCAGCGCGGTCTTCACCCCGGTCAGGGTCAGGCCCAGCTCGACGAGGGTGATCGCCACGGCCGGCTGCATGCCGACCACCACGGTCTGGGCGTCGAGCACGCGCGCCATGGCCGCGGTGTTGCTGATCATACGCCCGATGAAGGAATCGACCAGGTCGAGCGCGGAGATGTCGATCAGCACGCCCTTGGCGCCATCGCGCACGATACGCTCGGTCAAGTCGTCCTGCAAGGTCATGGCCAGGCGGTCGTGCATGTCGACCTGGATAGTGACCAGCAACAGGTCACCCATCCGCAGGATAGGAATGCGTTCCATCGTGTTTTTTTATCCTTAGCTCAGTTCTTGCGGGCGACGGTGACCGAGGCGCCGGTGCGCTCGAGGGCAACCAGGAAGGCATCGGCCAGGGTGGCCTTGGTGACGACGTCTTCCAGGTTCACGCCCAGGTGGACGATGGTCTGGGCGATCTGCGGACGGATGCCGCTGATGATGCAGTCGGCGCCCATCAGGCGCGCGGCGGCGATCGTCTTCATCAGGTGCTGGGCGACCAGGGTATCGACCATCGGCACGCCGGTGATGTCGATGATGGCGATCTCGGCGCCGGTGTCGACGATCTTCTGCAGGATGTTTTCCATCACCACTTGCGTGCGGGCCGAGTCCAGCGTGCCGATCAACGGCAGCGCCAGGATGCCGTCCCAGAGTTTGACGACCGGGGTCGACAGCTCGAGCAGTTCCTGCTGCTGGCGCACGATGATCTGGTCGCGTGCTTTCTGGAACACTTCGATGGTGAACAGGCCGAACTTGTCGAGCAGCGAGCTCACCGCCCACGATGCGGCGGCCAGGGTACCAGGCTCATCGGCGAAGGCGGCGGTCAGCTGGGCAAACAAGGGCTGTTTGAGCGAGAACACGAAGCTGGCGGTCTCGCTCGGGGTCGAACCGCTCTTCGCGCGGGTCGAGGAAATGTCGGTCAACAGGTCGCGCACCTCGTCCCAGGAACGGTGCTCGATGTTCTCGAGTTCGCCGTCGCGGGTGGCAACTGCGAAGGCCGCCAGGAACTGCTGGCAGTGGGTGCGCAGCTGCTCGCGCGAGCTGCTGGTGCCGCGCACGATCATCGCTTCGAGCTGGGAAATCCATTGCGAGCCAATCTCTGCCTCGTGTTGCTGGATGAGCTGACTGATACGGGTTGCGTTGTCTTTCGTGGTCATCGATGGGTCCTGGTTTTGGTCGTCATTATCGGGGATGCGCTCGAACTGAGAACGAACTGCTCCACCATTGGGGAATTATTAACTATAACACTTCTTATGTTGAATCTACGTAACGCTTGAGTGGCGCGCCGGCTCATTCGGCGCCTGCCGCTGACACGGGCGCGCGCTTATATTCTTGATCCGAAACAATGTTGTGCACCGAGGTAATCGTTAGCCTGATGTCTTGCGCCAGAACAACGGGCCGCATGTCCTTGCTCCAGGGAGAAGAACCATGAAATTCCTGTTCGGCCGACGCGAAAAATTCCTGTACCGGCGCAATCCAGTCATTGGCAGTTTTCTGTCCGGTACCAAATTCGGGCTGGTGCTGGCGGCACTCACCTACCTGGCGATCAAGCTGGCGTGACAAACGCAAAAAACCGCCAGGCTTACGCACTGGCGGTTTTTGCTTCAAGCGGCGCGGGCCGCTGTGAATGTGATTACTGCGCCGCAGCTTCCGCCGGATCCGCCGCCTTCATCGACAGCTTCAGACGGCCGCGCTCGTCGGTCTCGAGGACCTTGACGCGCACTTGCTGGCCTTCTTTCAGGTAATCGGCAACGGCGTTCACACGCTCGTTGGCGATCTGCGAGATGTGCAGCAGGCCGTCCTTGCCTGGCATGACTTGCACGATGGCGCCGAAGTCGAGCAGCTTCAGGACGGTGCCGTCGTAGGTCTTGCCCACTTCGACCGAGGCGGTCAGCTCTTCGATGCGGCGCTTGGCTTCCTGGCCGGCGGCGGCGTCGACCGAGGCGATGGTCACGATGCCTTCGTCGGTGATGTCGATCTGGGTGCCGGTCTCTTCGGTCAGCGCGCGGATGACGGCGCCGCCCTTGCCGATGACGTCACGGATCTTTTCCGGGTTGATCTTGATCGTGATCAGGCGTGGTGCGAAGTCCGACAGTTCGGTCTTCACGCTCGGCACGGCCTTCTGCATCTCGACCAGGATGTGCTGGCGGGCTTCCTTGGCTTGCGCCAGTGCCACCTGCATGATTTCCTTGGTGATGCCCATGATCTTGATGTCCATCTGCAGCGCGGTGATGCCTGCAGTGGTACCCGCGACCTTGAAGTCCATGTCGCCCAGGTGATCTTCGTCGCCCAGGATGTCGGTCAGGACGGCGAACTTGCCGCCTTCCTTGATCAGGCCCATGGCGATGCCGGCGACGTGCGCCTTCATCGGCACGCCGGCGTCCATCAGCGCCAGGCAGCCGCCGCAGACCGATGCCATCGACGAGGAACCGTTCGATTCGGTGATTTCCGACACCAGGCGCACCGAGTAGCTGAAATCTTCAGGGTTAGGCAGGGCGGCGACCAGCGCGCGCTTGGCCAGGCGGCCGTGGCCGATTTCGCGGCGCTTCGGGGTGCCCACACGGCCGGTTTCGCCGGTGGCGAACGGAGGCATGTTGTAGTGCATCATGAAGTCGTCGGTGTACTCGCCCATCAGGGCGTCGATCTTCTGGCTGTCACGGGCGGTGCCGAGGGTCGCGATGACCAGCGCCTGGGTTTCGCCGCGGGTGAACAGGGCCGAACCGTGGGTGCGTGGCAGCACGCCGGTACGGATTTCGATCGGACGCACGGTGCGGGTGTCGCGGCCGTCGATGCGTGGCTCGCCGTCCAGGATCTGGGTACGCACGACCTTGGCTTCCATGTCGAACAGGATGTTGCCGACGTCGCCGGCGCTGGCCTCGACGCCTTGCGCCGACAGGGCCGCCATGACTTCCGACGACAGCGACTTCAGCTTTTGCTGGCGCGCCGATTTTTCGCGGGTCTGGTAGGCTTCGCGCACTTTGGCCGAAGCCAGCTCGGTCACCTGGGCGATCAGGGTTTCGTTCTTGGCTGGAGCGGTCCACTCGACTTCCGGCTTGCCGCCTTCTTCGACGAGGGCGTGGATCGCGTCGATCACGGCGCGCATCTGGTCGTGGCCGAAGACGACCGCGCCCAGCATGATTTCTTCGGACAGCTGCTGGGCTTCGGATTCGACCATCAGCACGGCCGTTTCGGTACCGGCGACGACGAGGTCCATCTGCGAGGTTTTCAGCTGGGTCGGGCTCGGGTTCAGGATGTACTGGCCGTTGGCGTAGCCGACGCGGGCGGCGCCGATCGGGCCGTTGAACGGGACGCCGGCGACGCACAGGGCGGCCGAGGCGCCGATCATCGCAGGGATGTCCGGATCGATTTCAGGGTTGACCGACAGCACGTGGATGATGACCTGGACTTCGTTCAGGTAGCCTTCCGGGAACAGCGGGCGGATCGGACGGTCGATCAGGCGCGAGGTGAGCGTTTCTTTTTCAGAAGGACGGCCTTCGCGCTTGAAGAAACCGCCCGGGATTTTACCGGCAGCATACGTTTTTTCGATGTAATCGACGGTCAGCGGGAAGAAGTCCTGGCCCGGCTTGGCGTCCTTGCGGGCGACGACGGTGGCCAGCACGACGGTGTCTTCCACCGACACCAGCACGGCGCCGGATGCCTGACGAGCGATTTCACCAGTTTCCAGGGTGACGGTATGTTGGCCGTACTGGAAGGTCTTCGTAACTTTGTTAAACATTGGTAATCCCTTTCTAATTGCCGACAGATTTTCAGGAGCTGTCGTTCACCTCACCGCGGACGACCCAAATCAAGGGGCGTCTTTACTGCAGAATCCGTAAAACAAAAAATGCCCGCGACAGCAACACTGGCGCAGGCATTTCTTTGACTAAACCGTCTGGCGCAAAAATTACTTACGCAGGCCGAGTTTGGCGATCAGGTCGCGGTAACGATTCAGGTCTTTGCTCTTCAGGTAAGACAGCAGGCTCTTACGACGGTTGACCATCATGATCAGGCCGCGGCGCGAGTGGTGGTCTTTCTGGTGGGCTTTGAAGTGGCCGTTCAGTTCGTTGATGCGTGCGGTCAGCAGTGCGACCTGGACTTCCGGCGAGCCGGTGTCGTTCTGGCCACGTGCGTTGTCGGCGATGATTGCCGACTTGTTGATGTTTTCTACGGACATGATGTTACCTTTCACATGCGGTGCAAGAGTCGTAACCCAGCGCACCGTGATTTGATTAAAAAAACCTGCCCTTGCGGACAGACCCGCAAGTATATGCGAAAACAGTTGGCGTCACCAGCTTTTGCTGTCGTCCTGTTCATGCATCATGGTGGTTTCAGGCCGACCTGCGGAGAATGCCATGCATAAGATGTTCAGAATGACAACGCTGTGCGCGGCGCTAATGCTCGGTGCGTGCGCCGGTCCGTTGTTCAAGGAAGCGCCTGTTCCAGGCGACCCGGTGGCTGCCGTCATCGCCAAGCAAGGGCAGCCGACGGGCAGCTACCCTGCCCTCGATGGCGGGCAGATGCTCGAGTACGCAACCGCCCCCTTCGGCCAGTTCACCTGGATGGCGCACATCGGAACGGACGGGCGGCTGCTGTCCTTCGAACAGGTGCTCACGGGAGAAAAATTCGCCACGATCAAGGTCGACCAGGCGACCAAGGCCGACGTGCTGCGCATCGTCGGGCGCCCGGCCGAGCAATCGCGCGTCATGATGCACAACTACGAAGTGTGGTCCTACCGCTACAAGGAAGCGGGCGTCTGGAATTCGCTGATGCACGTGCATTTCGACGAGCAAGGCGTGGTGCGCCAGATGATGAACGGACCCGATCCGCTGTTCGAGCCACGCGACCGGCGCTGGTAGCGTGCCTTACTGAGTGCGCCCGCCATCGCTGCGCACGAAAGCCTCGACCGCATCGAGCGTGGGCGCCAGCTTCTTGAGCGAATTCGACAGCGAGGCGACCAGGGTCGTGTGGCTGACGCCGTCGTAATACACCTCCTGCACCGGCACATGCTCTGCGCGCAGCCTGGTTGCCATGCCGCCGGTATTGCGCACCGGGTCGACCAGCTTGTCCTTGTTGGCCGCGATCAGGAGCGCCGGCGGCGCCAGGTCGCTGACGTGGCTGAGCGGCTGCGAGCTGGGCGGCGTATCCGGGGCGTTGAAGACCGGCTTGGTCGTGGCGTTTTGCACCGGCAGGAAGTCGTAGGGACCGGCGAGGCCGATCCAGCCGCGCAGCATGGAGCGTGTCATGCCCTGGTGTTCCAGCCAGCGCGGATCGAGCGCCAGCATGGCCGCGTTGTACGCGCCGGCGCTATGGCCCATCAAAAAGATGTTCTTCGGATCGCCGCCACGGGCTGCGATCTCGCGCACCGTCCAGGTCACGGCGGCGGCGGAGTCAATCAGGAAATCCGGGTAGCGCACCTGCGGGTACAGGCGGTAGTCCGGAATGACGACCACGAAGCCGCGCGCGGCCAGGGCGCGGCCGACGAAGGCGTAATCCTGGCGTTTGCCGCTGACCCAGTTGCCGCCGTAGAAAAAGACGATGACCGGTGCGTCGCGGGCGCCCGCCGCCGGGCGGTAGACGTCGAGCGTGTTGCGCGGATCCGTGCCGTAGCGCAGCGCGGACGTGGCCTGGACGGCGCCGCCGGGCGAGACGGCATTCACCACCGACAGCGGAGAACAGGCGGCGAGCGCGCCGGCGAGCAGGACACCTGCTCCATAGACGATTTTTTTCATGCCCCGAGTATATTGACGCTCGGCGGGGCGTGGCGCACATGAGTGCGCTTGTGCTTGCG
>Ga0213836_101674_pt1 | contig 12343 bp, 8 predicted proteins | sample SWPATP03_FD_160578 | JGI IMG/M metagenome (GOLD analysis project Ga0213836, IMG submission 160578) | Coastal seawater microbial communities from Marineland, Florida, United States - SWPA TP0 #3 | ecosystem: Environmental > Aquatic > Marine > Coastal | place: USA: Florida | collected 2016-08-05
ATAAAGTATCAATAATTATACCAACGCATAACAGGCTAAACTTACTGAAGCGAGCGATAGAATCATGTGTTAATCAAACATGGCCTCTAATTGAGATAATTGTTGTAAATGATGGTTCAAAAGATGGTACAGCCGAATACCTTAATTCTCTTAAAAATATAACTGTTTACCATAACAAATTTCCCAAAGGTGGGCCATATTCAAGAAACATCGGTGCAAAACATGCCAAAGGGGCATATATTACATTTTTAGATGATGATGATGAATTGCTACCCGAAAAAGTAGAACGACAAATGAATTGGTTCAAAAACAATCCTGAATCCAAAACAGGAGTCCTGACCTGTGATATGCTCGCCATTAGACCAGATAAAAAATTTATCATTGAAAATCGAAAACGTGGAAATGTTTATCGAGATTTACTCCAAAAATATTGTGTGCTAGGAATACACACCATGCTTATTCGAAGAGATATTTTTGAAGCTTCCGGAGGATTTGACCTTAATCTAGACTCAAATCAGGAGTATGATTTAATGATACGAATGGCAGAAAAAACGGAATTCGACTTTCTGCCAGAAGTTTTGGTTAAAGTTTATTTGACACCGGGACAAATAAGCCTGAATTTTCGAAAAAAGAGAGATGGAACTATCACATTCATTCGTAAAAACAAATCCAGATATAAGGCAGAAGGAACCGTTTTTTATATTCGTGAAATGATGCGACTGTGGGGTATAACTACGGTATATCAGCTTTCGATATGGTTTGGGATTCGTTTTTATCGTCTGATTTTTCCATAGTTGATCCTGCGTAATTTAGACTAAAAGCAAGAGCGCACATCAACCATAGATTATTATCATTCATACCTCCACCATAAAACTGATAAAAAATCAGAAAAGCAATTATAGTTGAAAAGCAAGTTATCGATATTATTTTCTCATTCATTTCCTCCGACTTTTGGATATTCCAATAAGCTATCATTAAAATTTTAATGATAATTAGCAGATATATTATAATACCAATCAAACCAAGTTCAGCAAGGATTGTATAAAGTACATTATGTGGCTCAGCAACATTCACAGTTTCTTGGAGAGAATAATAGTCTGTAAACCGTTCAACAAATCCTCTATATCCCACTCCAATAAAGTAGGAGTCTATAAACATTTCAAATGCAGCAATACCCAATAACAAGCGTATCCTAGAGGAGTCATCAGTTGTTCCAGCAGTAATATCAAGAAATCGTTGGGCTGCATTTATCAATGTGTATGAAAATTGTGGTACTGAAACAAGCACTAATGCCACTATTAGCCCTATGTAAGCAAATAGTTTAATGTTTCTATAGTGCCAAGCAATAATAATTATCATGATTATTGTAGCCACCCATGCACTTCTTGAGTACGTTACAACCAAGCCTCCACTCATGATTGCAAAACAGAGTATTGCCATCATTTTGTAGATTTTTTTTGTATCAGCCAAAATTACACATGCTGTAAAAGCCAATGGTATAAAAAACATTGTGGCAAATCTGTTAGGATCATGACTAGTACCTGTGACCCGCCCTCTCAATTTGCGTCCTTCAGATAGAATATTCTGAATAGCCACATCCACATTGGTTAGATTCTCATATAATGCGTATGCACCAAGCAAAACAGCAATAACTGTAGCAGTTATCAAAAGATAAATCATCTCATTTTGTTTTTTCATTTCGTTAAATACCAAATAAATAAACAAAACTGATATTAAAAATCGCGTTCCTTCAATAAAGCCATCCATTGGATCAGGTGACCATAAAAGCGACACATAAATCAGTGCTAAAAGAAGTATGAAATGAATCTCTAGTCCCAGAAGCCTTACTGTTAAATCACCATCAGCGAGTCTTCGAATAACCATAGAGATTATGGTAGCGGCAAGTGCAATCTGAAAAAGTGTAATTGGTACAGCAGCACCTTCAACAAGATGAACAAGGTTACCCAAGAATGTGCCAGCAACCATAATAATGACCCATAAATATGGTTTTTTTAATGTTTGCCAGTAACCATATGCCATAATAGGCAGAATTAGTAGCACTAACGGAAGCCATACAATTGACATTAACATAGAAAAGGTTAGCAATACTGTTGAAAATATTACTGATGAGATTACAAAGTAATTTGCTATCCTACTGTTTGACAAGCTGATTCCCATTCAATTATCTTTTTCGAAAATTCAACAATTCCTTTAGTTCTGTAATTTTTCTGAACTCTTCACTTTTTTTATCTTTCTGTTCATCAATGTAATTTTTTATTAAAATCAGAAAAACACTAATGAATAAACTAAAGAATAATCCACCCAATACAATAAAAGCACGTTTGGGACCATCTTTATAAGTAGGCAAATGAGCATAATCAACAATCTGTATATTTCTTCTTTGAGTTTCAGCAAGCATTTGTTGCTGTACATATTGAGGAAATATTGTTTCGTAAATTTTTCCCTGAACTAATACATCTCTGTATAACCTCATATATTGAAGTCCTAAATTAGGAACCTCTTGTACACTTGGTATAATAGAAATTTCCGAATCCATTTCACTTCGTTTAGTTAAATCAGAAACAACTCGCTCCAGCTCATATTTCATTCTACGAAGATTCATTAATTCAGGACTATTCTGCCCAACCAAACTCTCTAAAATATTAATTTGTATTTCAACATCAGTTTTTTGCGCTAAAACGTCTGCTAAAGCATTGACTAATACTCTACTTTGCGTTTCTATATCAATTATTCCATATTTTTCTTGAAAAAGTTTGAATCTGTTTTCGGCTTCTTCTAAATCTTCTAGGTTCTGAAAAAATCTTCTTTCAATCCTACTTAGCCGTTCCTGAATATTCGCACCATTGAGAATAGATGCCACAGAATCAAGTTGAGCAATATAAAAATTCGCCATTTTTTGCGCACGCCCAGGCTCCCTATCAATAACATTTAGTTCAATAGCAGTAATGGGGCTAAATCCAAAACCTCCTTCTCGAATTAATCGAATTCTAGTATTGCTGTCTAATTTTCTTAATGTTTGTTCAATAAACTTATCCCCATATACATTCATCAAGTCAAATTCATTTATCAAATTTTTCCTTACAGTTCTACTGCTCAAAATCAAAGCAAGAGCCTCTGAATTTAGATTCTCAGAATCAAAATTCAGAGGTATTATAGTGCCCATAATCCCACCAAATCCTCCTGGAATTGATCTATTCTGAGTCGGTGGCATTACAACAATTGTTGATTTAAATGTTGTTGGCCACAATAAACTTATAATTATAGCTATTACAGTGGTTGTCAATACTACTTTGATGATAAACCATTTTTTTCTTGCAATAACTAGAAGAAAGTCAAGAATATGAATTTTTTTTTCGGCTTCAGTTTGTTTCATTAAATCTGCCTAGCTGTGTTTTAAGTTGTTTCGTTCGAATTAAAAACGATAATAATATCAAGATAACCTGAAATTTTAAAAATCTTTGGCTTGATTTTTAATTTTTTGGATCAGAGCTATATTTTTAAATTTCAAATTATATTCAGCTTATAGAGATAAGCTTTTTGAAAATTTTTTAATAGTAGTTGAAAACAAAGAAATAATCAAACCGAATACAAATAATACGGGATATCATTCTACTTAAAACACATGATACGTTTAAGTGGATTGGTCATTGTATATGAACTTTCTAACATCTTTGGAATCCGGTTCTACAGACTCATATTTCCGTAATCCTACATTTCAATATTGAGTTATAATTTCTTAGCTTACTGACTTAACTCAGAATTTTAATACTGCAATTACGAACTCAACCTCGTGTCCATACAACCTTCAGTTACTGTTGCCATTCCGGTTCTAAATGAAGAGTTGCTCATTCGTATTGAATTTTAAAAATTGTTTATTTGTTTATGTTCTAAATTTCAGGAATTTTCAAATTTTCCTTAGCTTAAAACTTTGTCACTATAACTTCAATACAACTAAAAAAATGATTCTGTTGCCTTCAATTAAATTAAATGAATAATTTACACCTAAACCATTATCTCAAAAAGTTCATTGGTGAGTATTAGTTTAACTTTTTCACTTAAAAAATAAATAATTACCTATCGTATACTCTTGACAAAAACCTCTAAAGATATCAAACTTGTATTCATTACTTCTCGTTTTCCATATTCACTGGAAAAGGGTGATAAATTGAGAGCATATTTCCAATTAAGAGAGCTAAACAAGTATTTTGAGGTTCATTTGGTATCACTTACGGAGAATCCTATTTCAAAAAGTGATAAAGAAGAAATACAGCGAATTGTTCATGCAGTCCATATATATTATGTGCCCATTTGGAAACAGTGGTTAAATGCTACTTTATCATTATTTAGTAAGCGTCCAGTACAAATCGGCTATTTTTATCATCAAAATATTTATCGTAAAATAAATGATCTTTTAGATCATATAAAACCTGATCACATATATTGCCAGTTGATACGAGTATCTGAATACGTAAAACATTACAAAGGTTGCCAAAAAACTCTAGATTACATGGATTGTTTGTCAAAAGGTCTAGAACGTAGGCTAGATATACTAACTTTTCCTTCAAATTTTCTTTTTCAGATGGAGTATAGGCGAGTGCTTAACTATGAAAATGAAATTTTTAATTATTTCAACCATCATGTGATTATCTCTGAGCAAGACAGAAATGATATTCCACATGAAAACAGAAACAAGATTTGGGTAATACCAAATGGTGTAAATGATAATTTTTTCAACCATTTACAACAAAAAGAAGAGTTTGATTTAGTTTTTACCGGTAATATGAGTTATCCGCCAAATGTAAATGCAGCAAAATTTATTGTAAATGATATACTTCCTTGTTTAAACCCAGAAATAAAGGTGTTGATATCGGGGGCAGCTCCCGTTAAAGAAGTAAAGGACTTAGCGAGTAACAAAGTAACAGTAACCGGGTGGGTTGATGACATTCGCAAAAGCTATTCATCAGGCAAAATTTTTGTTGCACCCATGTTTATTGGCTCTGGTTTGCAAAATAAACTGCTTGAGGCAATGGCTTCCGGCAGACCATGTATAACATCTCCACTTGCTAATAATGCTCTTAAAGCAATTCCCGATAAAGAGATTTTATTAGCTAGCAATGCGGATGAGTTTAGGTTACAAATAATGAAATTATTGCATGACAAGAATCTGTATAATCGAATTGCTGAAAATGGACTAAATTTTGTTAAAAACAATTATAATTGGCAAAATATCACTGCAAATCTAGTCGAAAAAATCCGATCAGCCAGTAATTAAGAAGAAATCCAATATACCATTTTTAAACCCTTCTATACTTTGAATAGATACTCTTTTTTTTGGATTCTGTGTAAAATGTGGGGGGTAAAGAATAAATTCACGACTACAAGAACTATCTTTTTTTACTGATAATGTTAAGACTATACACCTCATATATTCATTGTTTTTTATTTTCAAGACTTTTGAAATCTAATTAATTACAAGACACACTTTATATATAGCTTAAAGCAATACATCGTTTGTTAAGCCTCTGTACATATCAAGTAATTAGATCGTAATTATATTCTCTTTTACTATGGGGGTTCCTCTATCTTTTATAAGTAATCAGATACGATTACTGTCTCATTGAAAAATAATACTTATCCTCTTATAATATGATGTCAAATGGTGTTTAAAACAAAGACTAGTACTGCCGAACTTGCATCCCGAACGCGTACATTTCAGAAGTCAGATTCCTTTTTTGTCGGTGGCTTTATCGCTTCTTGTTTGTATTCTTGATGTGTTATTTTTCACCGGGGGAACCATTGCAAGCACGTTGATTGGTTTTGGATTGATCACCACGTTTATTGCGAGTGCTTTGGTAACCTTCCGTTACAAAGCCACTTTCAAAGATGAATTTTGGAGATCAAAAGACAAACCGGCACCAAGTATTGTTTCGAGGATATTTTCTACTTGGCTTGCCATTCTGATTATGCTTTTTGCGCACTTCAGCGGACGGTTAGTTCAAGAGTTGAAGGGAAGCAATTCTGTGGCTAAAAACACAGATTAGAATAACTCATCAAATCGCTTCGCTGCGCGCTGATATAAGGGATCGCAAACATCCGGTAACAACGGTCCGTGCCAATCGAAAACACGTTTCTTCCCGCTCTCCTGTTTGTCGTAATAGGGAGGCAGATGCTCAAGAATGATCGATGAACCACCTTGGGGGTCAATAGCCCCATAGACGACCCTTCCAATTCCATGCAGCAACATGGAACTACAGCACATAACACAAGGCTCCAAAGTGGTATAACAGGTCATCTCACCTGCACGAGGCCATAACTCGACGGGCACATTTGAAAGTGCCTGCATTTCTGCATGTTTTCCGGGATGAAAATCAGGAATCAACAACGCATTCGGGCCTTCGGCAATCACGGAATCATCCAACACCAAAACCGCACCAACAGGCAAATTTCCTTCTCTTTCAGCCCTCAACGCCAACTCAACGGCTTTTCCCATAAAAAATAAATCGCGCTGATATTGCTCTGTTTGATTCATATTGCTGTATTTCACAATGCTTGATTCTTGTTCATTGAAACACAAAATAACAGAATTAAGCGCCTCACGCTATTTAATTGTGATGTTGATTTCATTAATTGAAGAGATCAGGTATCATCATAAACCCGCTAAATCCAGCGCTTTAAAAATCACCGCTTAGTGAACTTTAGTACCACCGTGGCTTAGTGATTCAAAAAAATCTTATAGAGTTTCTAACTGTAGTTACAAAACCGCAAGGATACGGTCTTAAAAACGAGACGGCTTTAAAAAAACTTGATATATAGTGGAAAACTATAAGCATCAATATAGCGTAATGAAATGTTCGCATAACATCCTATATTGACATGTAAAGCGCATGTTTATTGCGTATATAAATGAGTTGGCCACAAGGCTAATTCGCTGAACACAAGATATATCACAGATTTTTTTAAGGACAATTCTTCGTATGTTTGAAGTATGAAACAGAGATATTCTTGAGATACGAAGCCCCAAAGACCTTTTAAAATATGAAAACGACTAAAGAAAAAACATTGGACGCTGTGAAAATTCAGCGTGAAATCCGGAAAAAAATAAGCTCCGATACAGAGAATATGACCTATGAAGAATTATTGAAATACATAGAGCAGAGGGTTAAAAGAACCGGAATTAAACCAATCGGAAATAAATAAGACCTGTGGTCAACTTTTATAGCCAATCCCACACATCCGGGACGTGGCTTAGTGATTTAAAAAAATCTCTGATTTAAATTAGGTCAATTAAGAAGCATACTAAAAAACCGCTTCCTGCACTGTACGTAAACTTTTCATCCTTCTGAGCTCCGATTTTCCTCAAAAATCAGCCTGATTTTCGTATCTTGTGTGCTAATAAAATTGGTTTATTAGAATATCAATTAATTCAACTATATCGAACTATGTACTTCAGTACCACAGACGACAGTATCGAACTCTCCAAGATTAAAAACGATCTCCAATTCCTTCATTCTTGTTTTACGGATGTGCTCAGGGGGATGGGCGAACATTCTTTAGCAGACGTCCTTGATGGAAAAAAAGATTCTCATACCGATCCTGAAAAACTCAGTAAGGCGTTTTCTCTCTACTTTCAATTTATCACTATTGCTGAAGAAAATGCTTCGGTTCAGCTTCGCAGAAAACTGGAAGACGAATACGGGTTACATCGTATTTCCGGGTTATGGGGCAAAACGCTTGATGAGCTCAAAATTAAAGGCGTTCCGGCATCAGATATTGCAAGCATCCTTCCGAAAACACGCATTGAACCTGTTCTCACCGCACATCCCACCGAATCAAAACGATCTACTGTAATTGATCAGCTTCGTGCGATTTATCTTCTCATGGTAAAACGCGAAAATCAGGTGTGGTCTAAAAAAGAAAAAGCTCACATGGATGCGGAAATCAAGGCCGCAATGGAGCGCCTTTGGGTTACAGGGCAAGTCTTCCTCCAAAAACCGGCTATTGAGGATGAATTACGCAACGTAATGCACTACCTCACTAATGTATTTCCCAAAGTCATCCCCCTATTAGATCAGCGCTTGCGTGAGGCTTGGGAGGATGCGGGCTTCGACCCAACCCTTGTTGCAGATCGGACATCCCTCCCCAAAGTGAGCTTTGGAAACTGGGTCGGCGGTGACCGTGACGGTCACCCGTTTGTTACCGAAGATGTGACTCGCGAAACCCTTTTGAAACTAAGAAAACAAGCTTTATTGCTCTTTAAAACCGAGTTAAGCTCCCTTGCTCGGAAAATCAGTATTTCCGATTTCGAAGTTTCGATTCCTCAATACATGAAAGATCGAATCACTGAACTTGCAAAGGAACTTGGTGGCGTTGCGGAACAAGCACTCAAGCGAAATCCGAATGAGTCGTTTCGTCAGTTGCTTAATCTGATGTTGCTGAAACTTCCTTTAAATGTAAATGAAGAGCCGGTTATTGAGCCAAGCGGGCATTTTTATGCCACTTCTGACGAACTTGTCAAAGACCTCGATTTATTGTCTAAAGCTTTAGGCGATGTTTATGTACCTCACATCGCCCAAATGGATGTAGAACCCGTATCCAGAAAATTGGATGCCTTCGGATTCCATTTAGCCGCTCTTGATATTCGTCAAAATAGTAAGTTCCATGATGTTGCCATGTCGCAACTGTTGAAAACTGCGGGGATTGAAGACGGTGAACATTTCGCGGAGTGGTCAGAGGAAAAGCGTGTTGCGTTTCTTTCTGATGAACTCAGCACAACCCGACCCTTTGTGCGGAATCGCCATGGGGTTGGGCCGGAAGCAGAAGCTGTATTGGGAAGCTATCGGGTGCTGTATCGCCATATCAAGCAGTTTGGGCACAAGGGAATTGGCTCTTTGATTGTGAGTATGACTAGAAGCCTGTCTGATCTTTTAGTAGTTTATGTGCTTTGCCGCGAAGCAGGTTTAGTTGCACGTACAGAAAAAGGAATGGCGTTTGTCCTACCGGTTGTACCACTACTTGAAACCATCGAAGACCTTGAAAAAGGACCTGAAATTTTAGATGCTTTCTTAAGTCATCCTGCCACTATAAGAAGTATGGAGTACCGCACCACACAACTTGGGTATGCAAGAGAGCAACAGGTAATGGTCGGCTACAGCGATAGCAATAAAGACGGTGGAATTTTGGCGAGTTTATGGAGTTTACATTTGGCTCAGAAAGAACTTACCCAAACCGGATTGAAGCATAACATCCGAATTCGCTACTTCCATGGAAGAGGAGGAACCATTAGCCGTGGCGCCGGACCAACACATCGTTTCTTGGCCGGTTTACCGGCAGGTACCATTCAGGGCGACTTACGACAAACCGAGCAAGGGGAAGTCATTGCTCAAAAATATGCGAACCCTCTCACAGCGCTGTATAATCTCGAGTTGATGCAAGCCGGAACAGCTGGAAGAACGTTGGGGCTATATGACATCCCAAAATCAGCAACAGAGAATACCGAAGCCATTCAATCTCGACTTGTAGAAGTGGTAAATCGTCTGTACGGATATAGCTTAAAAAGCTATCAATCGTTGGTACGTTCAGATGATTTTGTGCGTTATTTCGCACAAGCCACTCCCATTGATTTGATTGAATCGAGCAGTATTGGCTCGCGTCCCGCCCGACGCACCGGCAAGCGGACATTCGCTGATTTGCGGGCTATCCCGTGGGTATTCAGCTGGAGTCAGGCGCGGTTTTTCTTAACGGGATGGTACGGAGTCGGCTCAGCACTTGGTCAGTTGAAGAAAGAGGATCCGGATAGCTTTGCATTCCTGAGCGAACATGCAGTGCACTTCATGCCTTTCAGATATGTGATTACGAATGCATCCTCAGCCATCGCCCTCACCGATACGGAAATCATGAAAAAGTATAGTTCTTTGGTGGATGACGAAGCCTTGGCATCACGCTACTTCGAGAAAATCACCGATGAATATACCCTCACGAAAGAAATGCTCGAGTTTCTTTATGGACATAAACTAGACGAGCGTCGTCCGCGTATGTATCAGATGATGGCGTTCCGTTCTGAGCGACTTAAACCGCTTCATGACCTGCAAATTAAGCAGCTTGCAGATTGGCGCGAGCTCAAGAAACAAAACAAAGACGAAGAAGCCGCCGCCAAACTCCCCGAAATGCTTCTCGTACTCAACGCCATCGCTAGTGGCTTGGGAACTACCGGGTAATCTGATAGTTAACCATTCAGAAAGATGGATATGGACCTAGTTTGTTCATATCCATTTTTTTTAAGGGGGAAGGTTGGAATTCAGATTGAAGTATAGAGGAGCTGTATAGTTAAGCTCATTCAAAAACTTTTAAAATTAAGTAGGAGACAAAGGTAATAAAAGTTGAATTACCTTTGTCGTCCTCTCACACCACCGTATGTACTTACGTGTACGGCGGTTTCCTTAAAGTGGAATACGAAACAAACGGTTATAGTTCTCTGTAAGGCTATAAAAGCCTTGTTCTAAAAACCATTTATTATTCATTCCCATATTCAGAGCCGGGCTGTTGGATAGTCGCCACCATCCCTTTCCACTCAAAGCCGTTCGCCAACACAGGGTCTTTTCAACTCCTAATTTCCTTAAAAATCTGGCTATTCCTAGGACTCGTTTGCATTGTTTTAATCTATAGCACTTGAGCCTTCGGCGTAGCCATCCCTCTATGGAAATGAGTTTCTTTTTCATCTGTGCCAGTCGGAAATAGTGTAGCCACCCTCGTAGAACTGTTTCGAGTTCCTTAAAGATTTGCTCCAAACTAACCCCACGGTTGCGTTGGGTTAGCTTTTTGAGTTTTTCTTTTAGGCGGCTTTCACTTGTTTCGCTTAACCGTAAATTGCCCCGAGTTGTTAGACTATAGCTCAGAAAGTTCATCTCGTGGGAGCGTTTTATGCTGCTCTTTTCTCGATTTACTTTTAGCTTCATCTTGTTTTCTATGAATCTCGTTATGCCTTTCTGTATTCGTTCAGCACTCTTTTGACTGCTTACAAATATTTGTACATCATCGGCATATCGGACAAAATTTAGTCCTCTTCGGATTAACTCTTGGTCTAACTCATCTAAAACAATGTTGGACAATAGCGGACTTAATGGGCTTCCCTGCGGAGTGCCTTTTATTCTTTGTTCTTCTAAACCGTTTTGCATTATGTTGGTCTTGAGTATTTTGCGTATTAGAGCAAGCAGACGCTTATCCCCTATCCTCGTACTCAATAACCACATTAGCCGTTGGTGGTTTACTTCATCAAAGAATTTCTCTAAGTCCAAGTCTACAATTATTTTCTTCCCTGTTTGTACGATTTTACGTACCTCTTGTAATGCTTGGTGAGCATTGCGTTGAGGGCGAAAACCGTAGCTTTGGGGTGAAAATTTAGGGTCAAATATCGGTTGTAGTACTTGACTTATGGCTTGTTGTACTACTCGGTCTTTGACTGTGGGAATACCAAGTTGACGGTATCCCCCTTTGGGTTTGGGTATTTGTATCCCTCTCACAGGTTGAGGTTGGTAGTTTCCTTGTAAGATTTGACTTTGTAGTTCTTGATAGTTCTTTCCGAACCATTCTCCAAAGTCTTTGATACTTACATTGTCCACTCCTGCGCTCCCCCCATTTCGCCTTACCTGCTTATAGGCTTTAATCAGATTGTTGAGACTTGCAACTCGTTCCAACAATGCTGTCGTCTGATTTCGTTCTTCTTCGCATATAGAAAGCCACTCGGGGTTTACCTTTCCGTTGTTTTGGTACCATACGGGTAGCTCCATAACGAATAGGTCATCGCTGTAACAACATTCTTCCTGTCTTGCAGGGTTCATCTGTGTCCTCGATTGTTTTCTTCCCTTTTCCATTGACTTTTACTATTCTAAAAAAAAACTCCTCAGCTTTAAGGATTCGACCCTTCGCTCCATTCCCATTACAGAAACTTCTTCACTACTATGGTCTCTGCTGACTTCTGTATAACGGCTTTGCCTTACCAGTTCGCTCGGGATAGCCTCCGCTTGGTTACACAGACCTCCTACGGTAAACTCATTACACTTTCGCAATAACTGTCATCATTTACTACCCTTGTTTACGTTCAACTGTTGGGCTTTGCAATCCAATGCTCGCTAGCCCACAAGGTAAGCCTTGTATGATGTTTCTGTCCGTACAGTCATTGGTTTGTCGCTCCGACTTTCATCGGTTTTCTTTTGGCTTTCTTCAGATTCCACCTCACGATGGACACCCTTGCCTTTGACTAACACTTCCCGTTGACTGGCGTGTTCGGGACTTTCACCCTATAGTATAATGGTATGCGTAGCGCACA
>Ga0213836_101677_pt1 | contig 12316 bp, 12 predicted proteins | sample SWPATP03_FD_160578 | JGI IMG/M metagenome (GOLD analysis project Ga0213836, IMG submission 160578) | Coastal seawater microbial communities from Marineland, Florida, United States - SWPA TP0 #3 | ecosystem: Environmental > Aquatic > Marine > Coastal | place: USA: Florida | collected 2016-08-05
GTTGGCGGTTCCTTTCTCCATCAGGTTTTGTACGCCTTGTTCAGTCCACTGTTCTACGGCGGGGTTCTGCTGACTTCTCTCGGGCTGGGCATCCCCCCGCTCGTTAAGGCGTGCCGCCGTCTGCAGCTTTGGGACCGGGTCGCCTTGGTCTTCCTTACAGCCACGCTGGGGAGAGCCTATTGGGGTCTCTCCCGTGCAGCTTGGTTGGCAGGCATTGCGAGCAGCTTCTACGACAATTGCCCCTCCGCGCGCCTGTATGAGTATGTTATTCGCTCCAGCGATCACAAGGTCGTTCTCTCGGGGCGATCCACACCTATGCTTGCCGGCCGTGTCCTGGACGCGGTTCAAGCCCGATTTGATGGCGGCGTCGGTTCTCTGGAATCGGTGCTGCCGGTAAAGGCACCTCAGTGACAGCAGCAACCGCGACCCAAACCACCGCAGAGAGGTCCTCCACAGCCGTTGGGCGTGTGGCCAGGTCCGCAACCGAGATCGCGCAGCCGCCCTTGGTGTTGTCCCTCCTGCTGATTTTGGCTTCTCTGCTGAGTGACCAGTGGGTGGTCTCTATCTGGTCGGGCATAATCGCTGCACTCTGCATCTGCCTTGTGCCATTTGCCGTCGTACTGATGCTTGCCAAGAAGGGCCAGCTGACAGACCATCACGTGGGAGACAAGAGACAACGCCGCCCGGTCATGCTCTGGACCTTGGGTTCGTCGCTGCTTGGCTGCGCAATCCTCGGCGTCATCGGGGCACCCCAGCCGGTCTGGGGGCTAATTGGCGGGATTCTTTGCGGGATTGTGGCGCTCATTTTGGTCAGTCCGGTCTGGAAGATATCGGGCCATGCAATGACGTTGGGCGGCGCGACCGTGTCAGCGGTACTTATGTTCGGCTGGCTGGGGCTTCCGTTCGTCGTGGCGGCTCCGCTTGTCTGCTGGTCCAGGGTTTATCTCCGGGATCATTCAGCTCCTCAGGTCATTGCCGGGTTCATAACCGGCGTTGTCGCATTCGGAGCCTCATATACTCTCATTGTCGGCTGATTTTCACGTGGCACTCCACGAAGCCGCGAAGGCCTCACTGGGGGTCTCAATGATGATGGAATTAGAAGGAGGGCTGTGACTTTGCTACCGCTGGCAGAGCGTTTCCCTCGGGATGTGGCCGCCCTGGTTGGCCGGGAGCAGGATCACGCGTGAATTCGAACGACAACCCCATTGATCCTCGCAGCGATAAAGAGGTTCTCGCGTCGAAAATCCAGCTTCTTCTGGACATCGTTCATGCCAAAGACGCCGACAGTTTCACGTATGAAGACGTTCGACAAGGTCTCGCGGAACAAGGGCTCACGCTCACAAGGACGCGCTGGCATCGGCTACTGGCCGGCTCTCCTGATAACCGCTGGGATCCAGAGCTACTGAAGGCACTTGCTTACTTTTTTGACGTTGACGAGAACTACCTGCTGCAGCGAAGCGGCCCCATCCCGGAGCGCGTCGAGGCTGAACTCCGCCTGATAGAGGCTTACCGCATTGCCGAGGTAGAGCACTTCGCAGCGCGGGTTTTGGGAGAAGTGAACATCGACGCCCTTCGCGCGGTGACTGAAGCCCTCCGAAACCTTCCACCTAGGCCCGAGAAGAAACGCCCGACGAACTGAAAAATTTTCACTACTGAATTTTTTTCAGTAGACTCGAGGGCATGACATGCTTCAGGCGCCCGCTACGGCCTGACCATGCGCATTGAGTGGCATCAAAGGTGCAGCCCCTACGACAGGTTGGGGGGGCAGTAGGGTCTGCACCTCCGCGGCGACTGCACCTCAGATGCGCACACGGGTCGCGGCCTCCATGGGCCCAAATCCCGTTCCACCCGCCCGTGATCTGCAGGCTGACGGGGTGGTCCGCAGTCTCGAATGCGGCCATATTGAGCGCTTATTCTCCCGACAGATATCTCATGTAGATGAGGCCCTGCGCCCGCAGCCTGGCCAAGTCTATGGAGTAGTGAACGCGTTGCCCGCTGCGGGCCCCAGCTTCGCCTGCGGCGGTGACGAGCCCTTCCGCCTCAAGCGTCTTGATATGCGCGTAGACCTGCCGGTAGTCCACGCCAATGCGCTTGGCGATGTTTCCCGTCGTGTCGCCGTCAAGATGCTGGGCCAGGTCCCTGATAACAGCCGCCCGCAGGGTGTTGGCGTTGAACACACTCAAAGCCTTTGCAGCCTCTTGCGGCTGTCCGGGGAATGGCTCGTAGATGCGGGGCATTCGTCAATTCTCACCCACCGCCGCGCCCTCAAGAAGTATCAACATATTTTTGGTGATGCTAGCATCACTTTAAAGATGATGCTTTTGATTGCAGGTGTCCGTCAGGACAGCCAAGAGGGGGAACTGCCGTGAAGCCAAAAGGACTTCTGCTCCGCACTGCGGTTATTGCGCCGATGCTCTTCCTGGGTTTGATCCTGTCGATCGTTCTGCTCTTCGGGCCGACACCTGTTGCGGCTGACTGCGGCCCGGCCGTGTCCGTTGTCATCGACGGCAGCACCAAGGTTGAGGGCTACACCCAGGAGCAGCTGAAGAATGCCGCCGCCATCATGGGTGCCGGCAAGGCACTGAACTTATCCACAAACGGTCAGATGATCAGCGTGATGGTGGCTCTGGGGGAGTCGGGTCTGCGGGTGCTGGATACCGGTGACGGTGCGGGCCCGGACTCACGCGGGTTGTTCCAGCAGCGCGACAACGGCGTGTGGGGTTCCTACGCGGACCGCATGGACCCCACCCGGAGCGCAACGAACTTCATCACGGCCCTGCAGGCCGTGGCCGGCTGGGAGCTGTTGGAACCGACCATCGCCGCCAGCAAGGTTCAGCGCAACGCCGACCCGTACCACTACCAGAAGTACTGGCCGGAGGCCGTCAAACTCGTTCAGGCGCTCTCGAACTCGAAGTTCTCCCTGCAGGGCAGCGACTGCGCCCTCCCGGGACAGTCCGGGGCGGGGGATGACTACCCGTGGAAGAACTCCCCGACGTGGTTGCAGGCCGGAGCGAACACGGCCAGCACGTCGCCGCTGGGCATGTACTACCGCGAATGCGTGGACTTTGCCCTATGGAGGGTGAACCAGCAAATGGGTTCCACGGGAGCTCCGTTCAAGTTCCTCAACGGCACCTTCCGCCCGGACGGGCAGGGTCTGGGTTCGGCCCTGACGTGGAGGGCCGGCTGGGACGCCAAGGGCTGGCCCACCGGCAGCACACCCCGGGTCGGTGCGGTTGTCTGGTACGCCCCCGGCGCCGGGGGAGCGGACCCGAACTTCGGCCACGTCGCCGTGGTCAAGGAAGTGAAAGACAACGGCACTTACGTCGAAGAGGGCTACAACGGCAACCCGGCCCCCGCGGACCACAACTACTACACCCGGACCGTGAGCAACACGGTCCCCTCGGCTTTCCTGTACCTGCCCACTCAAGAGGAGAAGAAGTGAAGAAGCCCTTGACCCTGCTCGCCGTGGCGCTGCTCTGCGTGTCCTGCGCACCGGCAGGCAACACCACGGCAGCGCCAACGTCTGCCAGTACCCGCCCTACATCGTCCGCGCCGGTCTCCCTGAGTGCCAACAGCGGACCCCAGGCCCCCGGCGGCACGATCCCCGCGACCAGCGGCATTGCCTGGGACCAGGCCAGCAAGGACGAAGCCGCCGATGTCGCGGAGAACGCTATGGCGGACTTCGCCCGCCCCACAGTGGAGGAAAAGCAGTGGGCCAATGACCTGGCCCGGTGGCTGACCCCGCAGGCGACCGCTGACTACTCGGCGGTTGACCCGTCCAACATCCCGGTCAGCCGCGTCACCGGCCCCGCCACCCTGAGCGTCGATGAAGCCAACGGCTTCGGCGTCATGGCAGCGGTCCCCACCAACGCCGGGACCTACACCGTGCAGCTGCTCCGCACCGGCAAGGACGCCCCGTGGAAGGTCAACCGCCTAACCCCGCCCGCCTCCTAAAACGCCGGCACGTCAACCCCACACACGTAAGGAAGAAGCTCATGGGCACCACACCAACGCAAGTTCTGGCCTTTCCCAACATCCGGGCCATTGTCCGGGACAACGGCACCGCCGAGGTCGTCGTCGCGGGCAACTCCCGCATCGTCCCTGCCGGGAAATCCCTGCAGGACCTCCGCGACAACGCCCTGGCCCTCATCGTGGGCGAGGCCCAGACGCTCCAGCGCCCGGTCCGGGTCCAGATCGAGGACCCCGAGGGGCACGGTGAACTCATCATCCACCCGGATAACAAGATCGAGTCCGTCTCCTACCAACCCCGCACGACCAGGCGCCGGGCCGAGGCGCCCGCCACCACACCGGAGACCGCGGCCCCTTCCGTCATTGAAACCATTCCCCTTCGCGCACCGGAGCCCGCAGCCATGCCTGTGGAACCCCCGGTCGCTGCTGCCGTGCCCGACGCAAAGCCGTGGCCGCCCGCAGCGGTAGAACAGACCGGGCCGGCAGCGGAGGAGGCGGCGCCGACGCGGCGCAGCCTGAAGGAAACCTCGTTTCTGGTCAGCGCGCCGGTGCTGGAACCGGCCACCCAGGGCTGGCGCGGAACGCTCACGCGCCTGGGGCTGCGGATGGACCCCTCGGAGGAAGAACTCACCGAACGTGAGGACGTTCGCACGGTCAGCCAGCACTGGCCCGGCCCGCGCACGATCGCCGTGGTCAACCGCAAAGGCGGGGCCAATAAGACACCTACCGTGGTGATGCTCTCGGCCATCCTCGCCCGCTACAGCGGCGCCGCCACCGTCGCGTGGGACAACAACGAATCCCAGGGCACCCTGGGATGGCGGACGGAAAAGGGCTCCCACGACCGCAGCGTCCTGGACCTGATCGACGCCTCCACCGAACTGCTCTCCCCGTCAACGAACGCCGCCGAAATCGCCAAGTTCGTCCACCACCAGACCGCCGACAAGTTCGACGTCCTGCGCTCGGATGAAAACGAAGAAGGCGACCACGAAGTCACGGCCGAGGAAGTCGACATCGCCCACCAGGTCCTCACCCGCTACTACCGCCTCGTCGTCATGGACTCCGGCAACACCGCCCGGGCAGCGAACTGGCGCCGGATGATCGACCACACCAACCAGCTCGTCGTCCCCGTCACCGCCATCGAAGACCGCGCCGAAGCCGCCCGCCTGACCCTGCAGACCCTCGAATCCCGGGGCGGACACGACGCGGAACTGGCCCGGGGCGCCGTCGTGATCGTCTCCGAGTCCACCGACGCCAAGCGCAGCATGAGCGGCGAGGCCCTGAAACGGGCCAAGTACGAAGCCCAGCGGATCGCGGACGGCTTCGCCCCGTTCGTCCGCGCCGTCGTCCGGATCCCGTACGATCCGGCCCTGGTCAACGGACCCATCCGCTACGAAGCCCTCCAGCCCGCCACCCAGCGGGCATGGCTCGCGGCCGCGGCAGCCGTCGCCGCCGGCTTCTAAACCACCCACCCACGGACTTTGGAAGGAGGACCCATGCAACAGACAGTGAACCCCTGGATCACCCGTCCGGTTCCAGCCGCTGGCGCGGACACGGCATCCTCGGATGCGTATGTGCCGCCGGCGGCCGTGATCAGTGCACCGCTGAGGGGAATGGCCGAACCGGACGCCGCAGACCGTCTGGGCCGCCGCACCGTCTCCGGCTCTGCAGCGCTGTGGGTCACCGGCGCCCACGGGGGATCCGGTGAAAGCCGCATCGCTGACCTTCTCGACGGCGCGCGGGCCACCGCTCACTGCTGGCCTGCTCTCCAGGACGGCAGCAAGCCTCGAGTGCTACTGGTCTGCCGGGCAGACATGCGCGGCCTGACAGCTGCACAGAGCGCGCTGACGCAGTGGGCATCAGGCGCGGCACCCGAGCTTGATCTGCTCGGCCTCGCCGTCCTGGCGGACGCGCCGGGGAAGACCCCCAAACCCTTGCGTGACTTCGCCGCCATCGTCGGCGGGGGAGCGCCCCGGCTCTGGACCCTGCCCTGGGTCGAGGCGTGGCGGCACGGGGACTCCACCCCGCCGCCGGCCCGCGAGTACCAACGCTTCATCACTGACTTAGCCGTCCTGGCTACCGACACCACACCCAGCACCACCAACTGAAAGGTCTCACCATGAACCCCTTCGCTGCACTTGACGGAAGCGTTATCCCCAACCCCACCCCGGTCGTCCCGGCACAGGCAGGTGGCCTGCTCACGATCCTGAACTGGGCCTCCGGCATCGGTCTGGTCCTCGGCGTCCTGGGCGTGATCATCGTCGGTATCGGCATGGTGATCCAGCTGCAGCGCGGCGAGGGAGCCCAGGCCATCGGCAAGCTCGGCTGGGTCCTGATGGGCTGCATCATCATCACCGGCGCCTCGGGCATCGTCCGCGCCTTCGTCTAAGCCAGCACCAACAACGGGAGGTTCACCATGAGCCAGTCAATAGAGAGCACCACCGAAAGCAATCCGTTCACCAAACCCGGTTTCATCCTTGCTGCCGCGCTGGTGGTCGCGCTGATCGCAGCAGCCATCGTCATCTTCCTGCTCCCCAAAGGACAGAGCAACGCCCAGGCAGCGCCGGGAGCAGCAGCATCCGCCAACCCGGCCACAGCCAGCCCCAGCGCCACGACAGGTGCAGGCAAAAGCGTCTGCGGACTGCCTGGGAGCCAAGAAACTGCACTCGGAGCAGCGCCTAAATCCAAATGGGACTTGCTCGGAACCATGGCCGTCCCCAACGATCCATCAACGGCCGGCCCCGGCACTGTGGGAAAGGACGGCTTGAGGTCGTGCTTTGCTCATTCCCCCACCGGCGCCCTGTACGCAACGGCAAATATCTGGGCAGCGTCGTTTAACGGCTATGCAAAACAGGTTTACCTGGAGCTTGCAGCTGATAGCCCTTCGCGGGACAAGGCTGTACAGGCCATAAAGGAAGGGAAAGAAGTCGGCGGTGCCACCTCACCGAAGGTTCAGATCGCCGGCTTCATCATTCATTCGTACACGCCCGGAACGGCCGTCGTAGAACTGGCCATCAAGAGCGCCGACGGAGGATACGGTGCCTTTTCAACGTCGCTGCTCTGGGAGGACGGCGACTGGAAACTGGATATGCCGGCCGCTGGCGGAGGCGCAGTGCGCCAGATCAGTGACCTGAGTTCATTCATCCCCTGGGCCGGCGTCTGACATGGCAGATAAGGCATGTGAAGTCTGGGACGGGGCCTGCTGGGCAGCAGCAGGGGCCAGCAATATCGCGGCGGGAATTGCAGACGACGCCATCCATAATCTCGCCAAGGCCATCATGGAGGGCATGAGCCAGATGGTGACGACTCTGTCGACCTTTTGGGTGTCCATGCCCACGGTGAACCTGGCCAGCTCCGACGGCGCAACGCCGAGTCCCATCGTCTCCATGGTGAACAGCGAATTGATGCCCTGGACTCTGACGCTGGCTGTCCTCGCGGTCATTCTCGGTGGCATCAGGATGATCTGGGAACAACGCGGAGCACCACTAAAGGATCTACTGCGATCCCTCATCACGCTGGCTTTAGTCTCGGGGCTTGGTCTGGGGGTCATCTCCATTCTGGTAGTCGCCGCGGACGCCTTCTCGGCAGCCATCATCGACCGATCCACGGACGGTAAGGGCTTTGCCGAGTCGATGAGCCTCCTGGTCGTGACCGGCCAGACGGGGGTGGGCGTGTTCATCCTTATCGTTCTGGGATTGATCGGTCTGATTGCCTCCCTCGTCCAGGTCGTGCTGATGGTGGTCCGCAGCGGCATGTTGGTGATCCTGGCGGGCATCCTGCCCACCACCGCTGCTTTCACGAACACGGAGATGGGGAGGCAGTGGTTCCAGAAAGCAGTTGGCTGGACTATCGCGTTCATTCTCTACAAACCGGCTGCGGCCATCGTCTACTCGGTCGCTTTCCTGCTCATGGGTAACAACAGTGGGAAGGATTCATTGATCACTTCCATCACGGGCTTCACGTTGATGATCGTCGCTCTGTTCGCTTTGCCTGCGCTGATGCGCTTCGTGACGCCGATGGTTGGTGCCGTCGCCTCCGGCGGGGGAGCGGGAGCAGGAGCCGCCGTTGGGGCCATGGCAACCGGCGCCGTATCCCTGGGCCGCAGCGGAAGCGGTAAAGGCAACGCCGCCCCGACCCCGGCCAGCACACACAGCAACCAGTCAGGCGCATCTCCGAAGGGCAGCAACGGAACACCTGGCTCCAAGGGAAGCGGCGGCCGCCCGACATCCGGGGCTACCGGCCCGGGTGGGGCCACCAGTGCCGCAACCGCAGGGACAGCAGGCAGCACCGGGGCTGGAGCTGCCGCGGGCAGCGCAGGCGCCGCGTCGGGTGCGGCGAAGGCCGCAGGTCCGGCTGGCATGGCCGCAGCCGTAGGAGCACAAGCAGCGTCCAGGGTTGCCCAGGCCGCACACCAGACCGCGCAGGATTCAACCGGCCAATCAGAAACAGCGGAGGGCCCCAGTGGCAGCAATTAATACTGAATACAAGGAACCGTCCTACGGCAACTGGCGCGTCCCGCGTTCGGCCGGGTTGGGCAACCTCGGCGCGATCGGCACCGGCATTGTCATGGCCGGGTTGTTGGCCGGGATCATCACCTTCGCGTTTCTTGGCCTGTTCCCGGGCCTTGCTGTCCTGGCCGTTGCCGGGGCGGCCGCCCTGTTGCTGACGGTCAAGGACAAGCACGGCCAGTCCGTTGTTGACCGGTTCGGAACCCGGATGAGCTTCCGGCTCTCCAGGTCCTCCGGAACGAACCTGTACCGTTCCGGCCCCCTCGGGGTGACGGCCTGGGGCATGTACCAGCTGCCCGGGCTGGCCGCAAAGTCGACCCTGTACGAGTTCACCGACTCCTACAAGCGCCCGTTCGCACTGCTACATGTGCCGGCCACCAGCCACTACACCGTGATTTTCTCCACCGAACCCGACGGTGCGTCCTTGGTGGACCCGGAGCAGGTTGATGCGTGGGTCGCGAACTGGGGCGGCTGGCTCGCCGGCCTCGGGGACGAAGCGGGCCTGGACGCCGCAGCGGTGACGGTCGAGACCGCACCGGACTCCGGCTACCGGCTCCGCAATGAGGTCATGATGAACATCGACCCGAACGCCCCGGATTTCGCCAAAAACGTGCTCAACGAGGTCGTACAGACGTACCCGGAAGGTTCGGCCACGGTCCGGGCCTGGGTGTCCCTGTCCTTCAACGCCTCCCTGCGGGCCGGATCGAAGAAGCGCACACCTGAAGATGTGGCCCGTGACCTCGCGTCCCGGATCCCCGGGCTGTCGGCCCGGCTGCAGTCCACCGGCGCCGGGATCGCCCGTCCAATGTCAGCGCAGGAACTCTGCGAGGTTGTCCGGATCGCCTACGATCCTCCCGCTGCCCTGATCATTGATCAAGCGCACGCCGCCGGCTCTCCGGCGTCCCTGACCTGGGGCGAGGTCGGGCCGTCCGCGACGCAGGCCAGCTGGGGTGACTACCGGCACGATGGTGCGTTCTCAGTTTCATGGACCATGACCGGTGCCCCGCGCGGGTCGGTGAACTCCTCGGTCCTGTCCCGGCTGCTGGCCCCGCACGGGGACACTGACCGGAAGCGGATCTCGCTGCTGTACCGCCCGATGGATTCGGCCCGTGCCGCGGCCCTGGTGGAGAGGGACCAGAACAACGCCAACGTCCGCATCACCTCCGGAAACCGCCCGTCCGCGCGCGCCCTGGTCGATGCCCGCTCCGCCGTGCAGACCGCCCAGGAAGAGGCCCAGGGCGCAGGGCTGGTGAACTTCGGCATGGTCGTCACCGCCACCGTGACCGACAAGGAACGCCTCGCCGATGCCGTGGCCGCCGTGGAACAGACCTCCGGTACCGCCCGGGTGCTGCTGCGCCGCGCCTACGGCGCCCAGGACACCGCGTTCGCCGCGTCGCTGCCACTTGGTCTGGTCCTTCCCAAGCACAGCATGGTGCCCTCCGAAATCAAGGATGCCCTGTAATGGCCCGCGTGAAACTCTTCACCCGCCCAACCAAAGCGGCTGCAGCGCCGGTCACAGCTGCGCCGAAGAAGAAGGCTGAGAAGGAACCACGTCAGGCCGGGCCAGCTGCCCGGGGCTGGACCGGGCGCGGCGGCGGAATGGCCCAGCTCGTGCCGTCCGTGAAGGAATACCGGGGAACCACGGTCCAGGTCTGCGGGCTGTGGCCGTTTTCCTCCGGGGCGTCCTCGCCCATGATCGGCGTCCCGCTCGGACGCCACGAAGAAACCCAGGCCACGGTCTGCTGTGACCCGATCAGCTGGTTCCAGCGGGCACGCCTGATTTCCAACCCTTCGGCGTTCATCCTGGGCAAGCCGGGGCTGGGCAAGTCCACCGTGGTGCGCCGGATGTTCATCGGTCTCTCCGCCCAGGGTGTCCACCCCCTGATCCTGGGGGATTTGAAAGGGGAGCACGTCAAAGCGGTCCAGGCGCTCGGCGGGCAGGTCATCAGGCTCGGCCGCGGCGTGGGCTACCTGAACATCCTCGATCCCGGCCAAGCCGTCGAAGCGGCGCAGCTGCTCGAGGACAGCGGCCACCATGAGGACGCCGCCCGGGTCCGCGCCGACGCGCACGGCCGCCGCCTGACCATGGTCGTCTCCCTCATCACGATCAGCCGGAACAACCCGCCCACCGATCAGGAACAGACCATCCTGGATCGCGCCCTACGCGTCCTCGATGACCGATTCGACGGTGTTCCTGTCCTGAAAGACCTGCTGGACGTGATCATCTCCGCACCCGATGAGCTGCGCCAGGTCGCCCTGGACCGCGGCGACATGGCCGTCTACCTGCAGGAAACCCGGGCACTGGAAGCAACCCTGCTGGGCCTGACCGGCGGCGGGAAGCTCGGAGAAATCTTCTCCCTGCACACCACACGCCCCATGATGCGCGACCGCGCCGTGGTCTTCGACGTCTCCAGCATTGACGAGACCGAAACCGACCTCCAGGCTGCCATTCTGCTCGCGTGCTGGTCCTACGGTTTCGGGACCGTCAACGTCGCCAACGCCCTCGCGGACGCCGGCCTGGAACCGCGCCGGAACTACTTCGTCGTCCTCGATGAACTCTGGCGGGCGCTGCGCGCCGGCAAAGGCATGGTGGACCGGGTGGACGCACTGACCCGGCTCAACCGCTCCGTCGGTGTCGGGCAGATCATGATTTCCCACACCATGTCCGACCTGCTGGCACTCCCGGCGGAAGAGGACCGGATGAAAGCCCGCGGCTTCGTCGAACGCTCCGGCATGGTGATCTGCGGAGGCCTCCCGGCCTCGGAAATGCCGCTGCTGACCTCCGCCATCCCGCTCTCCCGCCAGGAGCAGCAGAAACTCATCTCCTGGCAGGACCCGCCCGCCTGGGACTCCCGCGGCCTCGATGTCGAACCTCCCGGACGCGGGAAGTTCCTGATCAAGGTCGGCGGCCGGCCCGGCATCCCCGTCCTGGTGGGCTTAACGTCCCTTGAACAGGGCCCGGACGGGGTCAATGACACCGAGAGGAAATGGCGTGAAACCCCGGAATTCCTCCTCAAGCCTATGACCCCTGACGTACCGACTGAGGGAGGCATGCTGTGAGCGCACCGAACCGTAAAGGAATGGGCCTCGGAGATGCCCTGCTGGTCTGGTTCGCCACCGGCTTCATCGTCGTCTTCGGCGGCGGGACCTACGCGGCCGCCCACCTCGGCTCCTGGATGGCCGGCATCAAAACACCACCCGCACACCCGATTGATCTGATCGCCGGGCTGGTCAAGGGCCGCGTGCCGTGGCCCGTCCAGTCCACCGTCGCGGCCGCCGCCATGGCCGGCGTGGACCTGGTTCTGACCATCGTCGTGCTCGCGGCCCGGAGACAAGGTGCGTCCAAGCGTGCCCGCGTCGACAAGGCCGCACGCTACCTGGGGCGCGGTAAATCCCTGGCCGCGTTCTCCGAGAAGGGCGCGACAGCCACGGCCGAGCGCCTCGGGGTGACAGGCACCCCGGGCATTGTCGTCGGCAAGGTGGTCTCCACCGGGCAGACGTTCATTCAGTCCTGGGAAGACCTCAGCCTCGATATCTGGGGCCCCCGAACCGGTAAATCGACCTCCCGGGTCATGCCCGCCATCCTCGACGCACCCGGGGCCGTGGTCTCCACCTCGAACAAGCGCGACGTGGTGGACGGCACCCGTGGCGTCCGCGAGGCAACGGGCCATGTGTGGGTGTTCGATCCGCAGAAGATCGCGCAGGAAGAACCGGAATGGTGGTGGAACCCGCTCTCCTACGTCACCGACGAGGAAAAGGCGTACAAGCTCACGCAGCACTTCGCCACCGGCTCGCGGACGCCCGGGTCGAAACCGGATGCCTACTTCGACCCCAAGGCCGAG
>Ga0213836_101681_pt1 | contig 12290 bp, 13 predicted proteins | sample SWPATP03_FD_160578 | JGI IMG/M metagenome (GOLD analysis project Ga0213836, IMG submission 160578) | Coastal seawater microbial communities from Marineland, Florida, United States - SWPA TP0 #3 | ecosystem: Environmental > Aquatic > Marine > Coastal | place: USA: Florida | collected 2016-08-05
TGCCGTCGCGCGTGAACTCGGCGTGACGGCGCGAGACGGTCACGTCGTCGAGGAAGATGTCGGCGTCGGGGTGGCGGCCGGCGATCGTGGAGTCCTGGTCGAGCAGGAAGCGCGCGCCCACGTTCGGACCGCGTCGCACGACGAGGATGGCGGAGCCCGACGGCAGCGATGCCACGGCCTCGCGGTCCTCCGCCGAGGTGCCCGACAGCATCGCGGCGAGCTGCGCGCGATAGTCGTCACCCCACGACTGCGTGCTCTCGCCGTCGCCCCTGCGCGGGTCCTGCTCGGTCATGCGCTTCCTCCACGCGATGGCGCCGGCGGTCCGGCGGTGACGATCAGCATACGGTCTCGAGGCGGCGGCCGGACTCGGAGCCGGCGTCGCCTGAGAGGCCCACCCTAGCGAATCCGGCGGGCCTGTGGCGCCGTCACGGCAGCCCCGCGAGCTGGCGCAGCAGCGCGGCCGTCGCAGCGGCTGCGGCGACCGCCACGATGAAGGGTGCGCGCACCGCGAAGAGCCCTGCCGCGACCGCGACCGCGGGGATCCGCGCGTCGAGCACGATCCCGCCGTCGCCGCCCAGCATCTGCACGGCGACGAGGCCCGCGAGCAGCGACACGGTGAGCAGCTCGAGCGTGCGGCGCGGCCGCGGCTGGTCGAAGAGCCGCGGCGGCACGGCGTAGCCGAGCATCTTGATCGCGAGCACCGCGATGCTCGCGAGCAGGATGAGGTGCCAGGTCGTCATCGGCGAGCCGGCCAGTTCGTCAGCCCGACGACGACCCCGATCGCCGCGGCGACGATCACCGGGAGCCCCGCGGGCAGCACCGGCAGCAGCGACGCCGCGACCACCGCGCTCGCCGCGGACACCGCGATCGCCTGCCGCGCGCGCAGCCGCGGCCAGAGCAGGCCGACGAACGCTGCCGCGGCAGCCGCGTCGAGCCCCCACTGCTTGGGGTCGCCGAGCAGGTCGCCGAGCAGCGCGCCCGCGAGCGTCGCGAGGTTCCACCCCACCCAGATGCCGACGCCCGTGACCCAGAAGCCGACGCGCTGGGCGCGCGCGTCCGGCTGCGCGAGCGCCACGGCCGTCGACTCGTCGATCGTCACGTGCGCCGCCACCGGGATCATCGCGCCGCGCGGCGCCACCACTCGGCGCATGCTCATGCCGTAGAGCGCGTTGCGCAGGCCCAGCATCGCCGCGCTCGCGACGCCCGCGATGCCGCCGCCCGCGGCCATCACGCCGATGAACGCGAACTGCGAGCCACCCGAGAACATCAGCGCGCTCAGCACCATCGTCTGCCAGAGGTCGAGCCCCGCGGTGATCGAGAGGGCGCCGAACGAGAGCCCGTAGGCGCTCGTGGCGATGACGACGCTGAGCCCCGCGCGCCACGCGCGCCGCTCCGCATCCGTCTGCACCGGACCAGCGTACGTTGAGGGCATGCACCTGATCGTCGGCGACGACCGCCTCGCGCGCCCGGTGTGGGCCGCGTCCGACCCGCTGCTGCGCGACTACTACGACCGCGAGTGGGGCATGCCCGTGCGCGACGAGACGGGCCTCTTCGAGCGGCTCTCGCTCGAGGCCTTCCAGTCGGGGCTGTCGTGGTCGACCATCCTGCGCAAGCGCCCGGCGTTCCGCGCGGCGTTCGCGGGCTTCGACCCGGATGCCGTCGCCGCGTTCGACGACGCCGACGTCGCGCGGCTCATGGACGACGCCGGCATCGTGCGGAACCGCCGCAAGATCGACGCCACGATCGGCAACGCGCGCGCCACGGTCGCGCTGCGCGCCGAGGGCGGGCTCGCGGCGCTCGTCTGGTCGTTCCAGCCGGAGTCGACGCCCGCGCCCGAGACGTTCGCCGACGTGCCGACGCAGTCGCGGGAGTCGATCGCGCTCGCGAAGGCGCTCAAGCGCCGCGGCTTCGCGCACGTCGGCCCCACCACGATGCACGCGCTCATGGAGGCGGTCGGGATCGTCGACACCCACCTGGTCGGCTCGCACCGGCGCGGCTCGAGCGGCGTCTGGACGGCAGAGGGGCGGCGAGCATGAGCCGCATCCTCATCGTCCAGTCGCGGCCCGAGGACGACGTCGCCGCGGCAGAGCTCGAGGCGATGGTGCGCTTCGGCCGCCTCGACGATGCCCGCGTCGAGCGCATCCGCCTCGACCGCGACCAGCCGGCCATCGACCTCGCCGGCGTCGATGCGGTGCTCATCGGCGGCGGCCCCGCGAACTTCAGCGACGACCCCGAGCTGCGGCCCGCGGCGCACGCGGGCGTCGTGCCGTGGCTCACCGCGCTCGCGTCGCAGGTGATCCGCGACGACATCCCCTACCTCGGCGCGTGCCTCGGCCTCGGCGCGGTCGTGCACGCGCTCGGCGAGCGGATGGTGCGCGGCATCGCGGAGTCGGTCGCGCCCGTCGAGCTGAGCCTCGTGGGCGAGGACTGGCTCATCGAGGGCCTCCCCCGCGCGTTCACGGCGTTCGGCGGCCACAAGGAGGGCATCCGCGAGGCGCCTGCGGGCTCGGTCGCGCACCCCGTCACGACGCTGGCGGTCTCCGCGGCCTGCGTGCACATGCTGCGGGTGGGTGAGCACGTCGTCGCGACGCAGTTCCACCCCGAGCTCGACGCCGACGGCCTCGAGCAGCGCATCCGCGCCTACCGCGACCACGGCTACTTCTCCCCCGACGAGGTCGACGACCTCGTGCGGGCCGGCCGGGCCGCGCACGTCGAGCATCCGCAGACCATCCTCGCCCGCTTCGCCGAGCGGTACGGGCTCACGCGATGACCCGGGTGGTCGCGGCCTTCGACGCGTTCAAGGGCAGCCTGACGGCGCTCGAGGCGTGCGAGGCCGCCGCCCTCGGCGTGCGCGCCGCGGTGCCCGGCGCCGAGGTCGTGCTCGTGCCGATGGCGGACGGCGGCGAGGGCAGCCTCGAGGCGCTGCTCGCGCGCGGCGGCGAGCTGCGGTCGACAGAGACGGTCGACGCGATCGGGAGGCCCGTGGTCGCGCAGTGGACGCTCGACGGCGGCCACGCGGTGATCGAGCTCGCCCAGGCCGCGGGCCTGCCGCAGGTCGAGGACGCACCGCTCCGCCCGCTCGAGGCGTCGACCGCCGGGCTCGGCCGCGTCGTGCTCGACGCCCTCGACGCGGGCGCGACCGAGCTGACGCTGCTGCTCGGCGGCTCCGCCACCACCGACGGCGGCGCCGGGGTGCTCACCGCGCTCGGCGCACGGCTGACGGATGCCGCGGGCAGCCCCATCGCTGCGGGCGGCGGCGGCCTCGGCGCGCTCGAGCGCATCGACGTGACGGCGATCGATCCGCGGGCGCTCGCCGCGCGCTGGCGCTTCGTCACCGACGTCGACGCACCCCTCACCGGGCCGCGCGGTGCCGCGGCGGTCTTCGGGCCCCAGAAGGGCGCCACGCCCGCCGACGTCGCGACCCTCGACGCCGCCCTCGGCCGGCTCGCGAGCGCCGCGGCCACCGCCCTCGGCGTCGAGCGCGCTGCGATCGCCGACGTGCCGGGCGCCGGCGCCGCCGGGGGCGCCGCGAGCGTGCTGCGCGCCCTCACCGGCGGCGAGATCGTCGCGGGCGGCGCCTGGTTCGCTGGGCTCGTGGGCCTCGACGAGGCGGTCGCCGGCAGCGCGCTCGTGCTCACCGGCGAGGGCAGGTTCGACGGCCAGTCGGCGGGCGGCAAGGTCGTCTCGGTCGTGCACGCCGCCGCGCGAGCGCGGGGCGTGCCGCTCTGCGTGCTCGCGGGTGCCGTCGACGCCGACGCCGCCACGGCGATGGGGGTGCCGGCGATCTCGATCGCGGCCGGGCCGGCGGACCTCGTCGCGCTGCAGCGCGACGCGGCCGACCTGCTCGCCGCGGCCGCCGCATCCGTCGCCCGGCTCGCCCTCCGCGAGGCGCCGTAGCGCCGGCACGCGACGGCTGGACACGCCGCGCTCGGGGAGTCAGACTGCGTGCATGGATGAGGCGGACACGCCGATCCGCACGCCTGACCAGCGGCTGCGCGTCTTCGTCAGCTCCACGCTGAAGGAGCTGGCCGCCGAGCGCCAAGCGGTCCGGTCGGCGATCGAGGGGCTGCAGCTCGCGCCGGTGATGTTCGAGCTGGGATCCAGGCCGCACCCGCCCCGCTCGCTGTACCGCTCCTACCTCGCGCAGAGCGACGTCTTCGTCGGCATCTACGGCGAGCGCTACGGCTGGGTGGCGCCGGGTGAGGCGGTCTCGGGGCTCGAGGACGAGTACGCCCTCTCGGGCGAGCTGCCGTCGCTCATCTACGTGCTCGACCCAGCGCCCGCGCGCGAGCCGCGGCTCGCGGCGCTGCTCGACCGCATCCGCGCCGACGACCGCGTCTCGTACCGCGCCTACCGCGACCCCGACGAGCTCGCGACGCTCGTGCGGCAGGACCTCGCGACGCTGCTCGCGGAGCGCTTCGACGCCGGCCGGCCGCGCGGCGCGCTGCGTGCCGACGCGATGCCGGGCATCCCCGCCCCCTACAGCGCGATCGTCGGCCGCGACGCCGAGCGCGACGCGCTGCTCGCGATGCTCGCGCGCCCCGACGTGCGGATCGTGACGATCGTGGGCGACGGCGGCATCGGCAAGTCGCGGCTCGCGATCGAGGTCGCGGGGGCAGCCGCGGCCGCCGGTCGCCCCGTCGCCTTCGCGATGCTCGAGACGATCACCGTGCCGGAGCGGGCCATCACCGTGATCGCCCGCTCGCTCGGGGTGCGCGACACCGGCGACGCGCCGCTCGAGCAGAAGGTCGTCGAGGCGCTCGCCGATCGCGACGTGCTGCTCGTGGTCGACAACGTCGAGCACGTGCTCGGTGCCGTCGGGCTGCTCGTGCGGCTCATCGGCGCCGCCCCACGGCTGACGCTGCTCGTGACGAGCCGCTCGCCGCTGCGCGTGCGCGCGGAGCGGCTCTTCCCGCTCGGCCCGCTCGAGGCCGCCGCAGCGGCCGCGCTCTTCGAGGAGCGCGCGGCCGCCGTCCGGCCGGGCTTCCGGCTGGGTCCCGAGAACGCCGCGACGGTCGCCGAGATCTGCCGCCGGCTCGACGGCAGCCCGCTCGCGATCGAGCTGGCCGCCGCGCGCATGGTGTGGATGCCGGTCGACGAGCTGCTGCGCCGGCTGGAGTCGGCGCTCACCCTCCTCGTCGGCGGCGCGCGCGACCTGCCGGAGCGCCAGCGGGCGCTGCGCAGCACCATCCAGTGGAGCGTCGACCTGCTCGAACCGGGCGCCACCGAGGCGCTCACCGCGCTCGCCGTGCCCGCCGGCCCGTTCGCGGGCAGCACCGCGGAGCAGGTGCTCGGCGCCGCCGGCATCGCCGACCCGACCGCCGCGATCACGGCCCTCGCCGAGGCGAGCCTGCTGCGCCACGAGGACCACCGGGGCGCGCCGATGCTCGCGCTGCCGGTGCTCGTCCGCGCGTTCGCGCGGGAAGCCGGACCCGCGTCGCTGCTCGAGACCGCCAGGGCGGCGTGGATCGACCACTACCGGCGGGTCGCGTCGGACGCGGAGGCGGCGATGCGAGGCGCGTCGCAGCTCGCGACGCTGCGGCGGCTCGACCTCGAGGCCGAGAACCTCGGCGGCGTCGTCCGGCTGCTGCTCGACGACCGCCGGCTCGACGACGCGGCCGAGCATGCGTGGTCGCTCTACCTGTACCACTGGATCGCCGGCCACCTCGGGCTCGTGCGCGAGTGGATGACCGAGCTGCTCGCGCTCGCCGAGCGCGAGTCGATCCCGCTCGGCGTGCGCACGCGGGCGATCGCGCTCTACTACACCCACGCCATCCGCTTCTGGCAGGAGCCGACGTCGGATGTCGTGCCCGGGATGCAGGCGTCGCGCGACCTCTTCGCGGAGGCGGACGACCCCGGCGGCGCGGCCCTCGCCGACGTCTCGATCGGCCTGGGGCTGCTGACGCTGCCGGACGGGCCCGACGTGCCGGCCGCGACCGCCGTGCTCGAGCGCAGCCGCGCCGGCTTCCGTGCGGTCGGCGACACGTGGGGCGAGGCGATGACGCTCGTGATGCTCGGCCGGATCGCGCTGCTCACCGGCGACATCGGCGGGGCGCGCGAGCGCTTCGAGGAGAGCCTCGCGCTCGCGACCGCGCAGCACGAGCTGCTCGGCATCGGCATCGCGCGCAACCACCGCGGCTGGGCGCGGCTGTTCGCGGGCGACGTCGACGGCGCGGCGGACGACCTCGGCACGAGCCTCGACGAGTCGCTCGCGCTCGGGCACGACGAGGGCGTCGCCTACGGCCTCGAGGGGTTCGTGGGGGTGCGCGGCGCACAGGGCGACGCGGCGACCGCCGGCGTGCTGCAGGGCGCGGCGCAGGCGCTCCGGCGCCGGAAGGGTGCGCTCAACCGCAGCGGGTTCGACTTCTCGACCATGGTCGTCGCGCGGCTGCGGGATGGCGGGGCTGGCGACGCGTTCGACGCCGCGGCCGAGCGCGGCGCGACGATGCCGCTCGTCGACGTGCTCGCGCTGGTCCGCGCACCGTGATCGAGCGGCCACTGCAGGCGACGCGCTGGATCGCGCTCGCGATCGTGCCGTTCCTCGTCGTCGCCGTCGTCGTGCTCTTCGCGGCGCCCGAGCGCACGGGCGAGCTGTTCGCGTGGCCGATCGCGCCGCCGCTCTCGGCGTTCCTGCTCGCCTCCGCGTACCTCGGCGGCATCGCCTACTTCCTCGCCGTCTGGCGCACGCTGAGCTGGCACCGCGTGCGGCACGGGCTGCCGGCGGTGGCGGTCTTCGCCACCGCCCTGCTCGTCACCACGCTGCTGCACCTCGACCGCTTCTCGTCGAACCTGCCGTTCGCTGTGTGGCTCGTGCTCTACGCGACCACGCCGATCGCGATGGTGTGGCTGCTCGTGCTGCAACGCGGGCACGATCCCGGCGCGCGGCAGGGCGCGCTGCCCGAGGGCGACGTGGCGATCCCCGCCGCGGTGCGCGTCGCGCTCGCGGCGATCGGGCTCGCGGCGCTCGCGGCCGGCGCCGCCGCGCTCGTGGCGCCCGCGTGGCTCGCAGAGCTCTGGGCATGGCAGCTGACGCCGCTCACCGCTCGCGCGACCGGCGCCGTGCTCACCCTCACCGGCGTCGTGAACCTCGCGATGCTGCGCGACCGGCGCTGGAGCGCCTTCCGCATCCTGTACGGGGCGCAGCTGCTGAGCCTGGCCGCGATCGTCGTCTCGCTCATCGTCCGCCGCGACGACCTGCTGTGGGACCGCCCCCTCACGGTGCCCTTCCTCGCCCTCGTGGCCGCGGCCGCGCTCGCCTACAGCGCGGTCACCGCGTGGTGCGAGCTGCGGCTGCGGCGCGCGAGCGCCGCAGCCTGACTCAGGCCCCCGCGTCCCGGAGTGCGCCCGCCGCTTCGAGCAGCTCGATCGCGCGGATGCGCTCCGCGGTCGTGCCGTGCACGGCCATGATGAGCTCGTCGGCGTCGGCCTCCAGCTGGAAGCGGCGGAGGGTCGCCACCGCCTCGTCGCCGGTGCCGAGGGCCGTGTTGCGCACCATCGTCGCGATGTGCGCCGCCTGCGGGCTCGCGGCGAGCGCGTCGAGCTCGTCGTCGCCGACCTGCTGCGCGATCGGGCTGTCGCGCAGCAGCAGGCCGCGCACGCGCGCCCGCACGAGCTCGCGCTGCATCTGCATCGCCTCGTCGCGCGAGGGCGCGACGACCGCGTTGATGCCGGCGATCACGAACGGCGCGTCGAGCTGCGCGCTCGGCTCGAACCGCTCGCGGTAGACGGCGACGGCCTGGTGCAGGGCATCCGGCGCGAAGTGCGACGCGAACGCGTACGGGAGGCCGAGCGCGGCCGCGAGCTGCGCGCCGAAGAGCGACGAGCCGAGGATCGTGAGCGGCACGTTCGTGCCGTGACCGGGCACCGCCTTGATGCCCGGCACCGTCGGCGAGCCCGACAGGTAGCCCTGCAGCTCGACGACGTCCTCGGGGAAGCGCTCGGAGGCGCGGATGTCGCGGCGCAGCGCCGTCCACGTGCGCTGGTCGGTGCCGGGCGCGCGGCCGAGGCCCAGGTCGATGCGGCCGGGGTGCAGCTCGGCGAGCGTGCCGAACTGCTCGGCGATCACGAGCGGCGAGTGGTTGGGCAGCATGACCCCGCCCGCGCCGAGCCGGATCGTCGACGTGTGCGCGGCGACGTGGGCGATGAGCACGCTCGTCGCGCTCGACGCGATCGTCGCCATGTTGTGGTGCTCGGCGTACCAGACGCGGGCGTAGCCCAGGCGCTCGGCAGCCTGGGCGAGCTCGACGGAGCCGGCGAGGCTGGCGCCTGCGGTCTCTCCAGGGGCGATCGGGGCGAGATCCAGCACAGACAGACGCATCCGCCCAGCCTAGGCCGGGCGGGTGCCGGGCGTCGGCGCCCTTCGCTCTCAGCGGATCAGATCGCCTCGAGCACGACCGCGGAGCCCTGGCCGCCGCCGCCGCAGATGCCGCTCGCGCCGATCGCGCCGCTGCCGAGCTGCTGCAGGCGGCGCGCGAGGTGCCCGACGATGCGCGCGCCGGAGGCGCCGATCGGGTGACCCAGCGAGACCGCACCGCCGTTGGCGTTGACGATCTCGGGGTCGACGCCGAGCTGCCGCGTCGACGCGACGCCGACCGCCGCGAACGCCTCGTTGATCTCGACCGCCTGCAGGTCGCTCGTCGACCTGCCCGCGCGTCCGAGCGCCTGCTCGATCGCGTCGGCCGGCTGTGAGTGCAGCGACACGTTCGGGCCGGCGACGAAGCCGGTGGCGAGCACACGGGCGAGGCCGGTGATGCCGTGCTCGGTCGCGTAGGCGTCCGACACGAGCACGACCGCGGCAGCGCCGTCGGTGATCTGCGACGCGTTGCCGGCCGTGATCGACCCCTCCGGGGTGAACGCGGGGCGCAGCGCGGCGAGCGACTCGACGGTGGTCTCCGCGCGCACGCCGTCGTCGACGGCCACGGTCACGGTCTTCCGGCCGGCCTTCGCCTCGAAGGGCACGATCTCGCCGTCCAGCGTCCCCTCGGCCTGCGCGCGCACGAGCCGGGCGTGCGACGCGGCGGCGAACTCGTCCTGCTGCTCGCGCGTGATCTCGAACGCCGCATTGTAGCCGTCGGTCGACTCCCCCATCGGCACGTGCTCGAAGGCATCCGTCAGCCCATCGAACTGCATCGTGTCGGTGAGCGAGAGCTGCCCGAACTTCGCGCCTGCGCGCATCGGCGCGGCGTGCGGCGCGAGCGTCATCGACTCCTGGCCGACGGCGACGACGACATCGGCCTCGCCGAGCTGGATCATGCGGTGGCCGGTCACGATCGCCTCGGTGCCCGAGAGGCAGACGGCGTTGACGCCGAGCGCCGGCACGGTCATGGGGATGCCGGCACCCACCGCCGTCTGGCGCGGCGGGTTCTGCCCCACCGCGGCCTGCAGCACCTGCCCGACGATGACGGCGTCCACCTCGGTCGCGGCGATCCCGGCCTTCTCGAGCGCGTGCTTCGCCGCGTGGGCGCCGAGCGCCGTCGAGGGCACCTGGGCGAGCTGTCCCAGGAACTTGGCGAACGGGGTGCGCGCGTAACCGGCGATGATCGTCTCGGGCATGGGGCTGCTCCTTCGCAGTCGGGATGCGACCAGGGTACCCGCGCTCACCCGGTCTGCGAGTGCGGGGCCGCGACCGGCTTCGACTCGGGCGACCCCCGCTCGCGCAGCCAGATCGACGCCCAGACGATCGCCGCGACGGCGAGGAACTCGCTCTGCCAGTTCTGCATCGACTCGAACCAGAACTGCGACGTGCCGAGGTAGCCCAGCACCGAGACCGACTCGCCGCCGTGCTGCAGCTGCTCCTCGTTGTACGCCCCGGCGCCGCCGATCGCGTGGAGCGCCATGGACAGCAGGAACAGCACCGAGAAGAAGAGCAGCAGCGAGTGCTCGTAGAGCTTCAGCACCAGCCCGCCGCGCCGCACCGGCCAGGGCGTCTCCGCGGTGACGCGTGCGTGGCGCGGGTCCTCGTCGACCTGCTCCTCGGCATCCGGGTCCTTCGACTCCGCGGAGCCGCGCTGGAACAGGTAGGCGGTGAGCAGCACGTACGACGCCATCTGCAGGAACTCCGACTCCCAGTTCTCGAACGTCGCCTCGACGAAGTCGGGCGTCGCGAGGTAGGCGAGCGGCGAGACCGGCTCGCCGCCGTGCTGCAGCTGCTCGTCGGATGCGACCGCTGCGCCGGTCACGACCATCGCGGCGAGCGTCGCGACGAAGATGCCGAGCAGCACGAGCAGCAGCCCGTGGTCGCGCAGCCAGCTGCTGGAACGGAAGCGCCTCGTCATCAGCTCTCCTCTCACGGAAGGTGCGCTCACGGTACTCCCGGGATCAGGGAGTACAACGGGAGTCCCGACGAGAGGAGTCGCAGCGATGAGCGACCAGCAGAGCCCCGACGAGCGCACCGTCGACCCCGAGGACCGCGACGCGCAGCCGCTCGACGAGCAGCAGCAGGACGCCGAGACCGAGGAGGACACCGCCTCGGGCGGTGCCCCGCAGCCGCCGGCCTGACGACGGCAGCACGAAGGGCCGGGCACGCTGCCCGGCCCTTCGTCGTGTCAGGCGATGGTCAGCGGTCGGTGCGCTGCTCGTCCGCCGGCCACTGGTCGGCGGTGTCCTCGTGCCCCGCCGTCTCGTCGGGCTGCGCGCCCTCCTGGTACCACTGCTGCGCGGAGTCCTGGTGCCCGCCCTCGGTGGCCACCTCGTCGGCACCCGCGGCGCCGGCGGTCGTCCCCGCGCTCGCGCCGCTGCTCGCCTCGCCCGCGATGTTCACCATCCACAGCACGCCCCAGCGGTCGACGAGCATGCCGAAGGTGTCGCCCCACGGCGACTCGACGAGCGGCTCGAGGACGTTCGCGCCCTCGCGGAGCGCCTCCCAGTAGCGGGTGAGCGCGACGGCGTCGTCACCGGAGAGCGAGACCTGCTGCGTGCCGGTCGGCTGCGGCATCGTCGGGGGCGTGTCGGCACCCATGAGCGTGTGCCCGTCCGCGGTCGTGAGCTGCGCGTGCATGACCAGGTCGGCGTCGTCGGCGCCCTGGCTCATGCCGGACTCGCCGAAGGTGCTGACGACCAGGTCGCCGCCGAAAACGCCGTGGTAGAAGTTCATCGCCTCGCGCGCTTGGCGTCCGAACGCGAGATAGGGGTTGAGCAGGGTTGCCATGCGGACTCCTCGGTCTTGGCTCCGTGCGGCGGTCGGCCGCGTGCCGCCAGCATGGCGCAGCCGCACCCCGTGCGCCAGAGCGGAGGCTGGACGGACCCGGCTGCGCGGTCGCGTACCGTTGCAGGCATGACCGACTCGACGATCCAGGTGTACGGTGCCGACTGGTGCAGGGACTGCCGACGCACGAAGCAGCAGCTCGACGGCCTCGCCGTGGACTACGCCTACATCGACGTCGAGCACGACGACGCTGCGGCGCAGCGCGCGCAGCAGATCGCCGGTCGGATGAACATCCCGGTCGTCGTCTTCCCCGACGGCACCCACCAGGTGGAGCCGTCGAACGCCGACGTCGAGGCGAAGCTGCGCGAGCTCAGCCTGCTCTGAGCCGCCTCACGCGGGGAGCGGCAGCCGCAGCTCGGCCGTGAGCCCGCCGTCGTCGTTGCGCGCGAGCTCGACGTCGCCGCCGTTGCGACGGGCGAGCTCCGCGACGATCGCGAGGCCGAGCCCCGTGCCTGCCACGTTCGCCCGCTCCGCGCCCGGTGCGCGGTAGAAGCGCTCGAACGCCTGCGCGAGCTCCTCGTCGGTCATGCCCGGCCCGGTGTCGGCGACCACGAGCAGCGCCATCCCGTCGTCCTCGCTCGCGGCGAGGCGGATGCGGCCTCCCTCGGGCGTGAACTTGATCGCGTTCATCAGCAGGTTCGTGATCGCCCGCAGCACGTCGCCGCGGGCGCCGAGCACGAGCACGTCGCCGGGCGCGATCGAGACCTCGATCCCCTTGGGATCGCTGACGACCCGCAGGTTGGCGACGACCTCCTCGAGCACCGCAGCGCCGCTCAGCTCGTCCAGGTGCTGCGGCCTGGTCGGCGCGGTCGCGCCGCCGCTGAGCGTCAGCAGGTCCTCGACGAGCTCGGCGAGGCGGTGCGCGTTGCGGTCGATCACGTCGAGCCAGCCGCGCTTCGCGGGGGCGACGGCCTCGGAGTCCGCGAGCAGCTCGGTGTACCCGACGATGCTCGTGATCGGCGTGCGCAGCTCGTGGCTCGTCGTCGCGAGGAAGTCGTCGCGCTGGCGCTCGAGCTCGGCGCGGATGGAGCGCGCCGACTCGCGCTCGACCTCCGCCTCGACCTGCGTCTGCTGCGCCTCCAGGATC
>Ga0213836_101686_pt1 | contig 12242 bp, 13 predicted proteins | sample SWPATP03_FD_160578 | JGI IMG/M metagenome (GOLD analysis project Ga0213836, IMG submission 160578) | Coastal seawater microbial communities from Marineland, Florida, United States - SWPA TP0 #3 | ecosystem: Environmental > Aquatic > Marine > Coastal | place: USA: Florida | collected 2016-08-05
GCCGGACGTCTCCACGGGCACGATCTTCCGCGGCGTGACGCCGTTCTGGGTGGCCGGCATGGCGCGCGCGTTGCTGGTGCTGGTGTTCCCGGGTATCGTGCTGTTCCTGCCGCAACTGCTCTATTGAGAGAAGTCAGGTCGGTCTCGTGCTGCCTTCCTACTCTCCTCTTTCTTTAAACGCGATACATGAATTTGTCGAAATAATAAATAGGCGTGTCTAATACTGCCCTGTTTTGACTCCGGTCAAACAGGGCTTTTCCTTTTTCGCTATGCTGAAAATACCGGAGAGACGATACCGAATGAGGAGAGAGAAAAATGGAAAGATTGTCTGATTACATTCAGGGGGAGCGCGTGGTGCGTGAGCTGCGCCATCATGCACCCGAGGCGCTCGAGGCATTGGCGTGCGACCTGGAGCAGCCGCTGAACCCGCCGCTGGCACTAGCCGTGGCGCGCAGTCTCGATGATGGTCGTGTGCCGCACTTTCGCGCCTCCGAGGTGCTGATGCCGGCGATGATGGCGACCTTCGCGGTGAACCCGGCAGCCATAGAGGAGCAAGCGCTGGCCGAGCTGAAGGCGAGCTGCAATTGCTGCGAGGAGATCGGCCGTTGCTGGCAGGCAATGCGCGACCGTGCCGATGGCGAGGTGTGTCGAAGCTTCTGCCCCAACGCCGAGGCCTTCATTGGCCATGGTGGCCAGCAAGGCCAGCCGATGGCGGATGGGTAGCACGGTTGGTCGTGGTCGCCGGATAGGGGCTGGAGCTCCTATCCGGTGTGCCGAACTCGTACTGTCGCTGTCTTACTGCCGCTTTGCTACCAGGGTCAGAATGTCGTAGCTGGCCACCAGCTCGTCCTTCTGGTTGGTCACGGCAACGTCCCACATCACTACGCCCTGAGGATGTCCTTCCGGTGAGGTTCGGCCCTGATCGATCTTGCGCTTGCAGGTCAGCCGGGCGCGAATGGTGTCGCCTGGGGCGACCGGAGTGATGAAGCGCAGGGTATCCAGGCCGTAGTTGGCCAGGACGGGACCCTCGCCCGGATAGACGAACAGGCCGGCAGCTGCCGACAGCACGAAGTAGCCGTGGGCGATACGCTGACCGAACTGGGTCTTGCGCGCGGCGATGTCGTCGAAGTGCATGTAGAAGTGGTCGCCGGAGAGGCAGCCGAAGTTGACGATGTCGGCCTCGGTGACGGTGCGACGGTGGGTTAGCAGGGATTCGCCCACCTGCAGGTCATCGAAATAGCGCCGGAAGGGATGAACGTCATTCTCGATGACCTTGGCGCCACGAACGTATTCACGGGTAACGGCGGCCACCATGGTCGGCGAACCCTGAATGGCGGTGCGCTGCAGGTAGTGATGCACTGCCCGGATTCCCCCCAGCTCTTCGCCGCCGCCGGCACGACCCGGACCGCCGTGCTTGAGCATGGGCAGTGGGGAGCCATGGCCGGTGGATTCCTTCGAGGCTTCCGCGTCCAGGATCTGCAGGCGGCCGTGCTGGGCGGCCAGCACCGGGATCATCTCCGCGGCGATGGCCGGGTCCCTGGTGGTGAGGGTTGTGACCAGGCTGCCCTTGCCCTTGGCGGCAATGGCCAGGGCTTCGTCGATGCCGTGGTAGGGCATCAGCGTGGCGACCGGGCCGAAGGCTTCGATGTCGTGGGCTCCACCGTCCTGCAGCGGGCGGTAGTTGATCAGCAGATGCGGGGCGATGAAGGCGCCGTTTTCCACGCCCTTGCCCACGGGCTCGAGGCCATCGTTCTTGCCGAACACGCACTCGCTCGTTTCCAGCAGGTGTCCGATGGCGTCGGTGACATCCCGCAGCTGGTCCTGTGAGGACAGCGCGCCCATGCGCACGCCCTCTTCCTTCGGGTCGCCGAAGGCGATCTTGCTCAGGCGCTCCTTGATCCTCTCCGCCAGTGCATCCAGGTGTTCGGCGGGTACCAGCACCCGGCGGATGGCCGTGCACTTCTGACCGGCCTTGGCGGTCATCTCTTTGGCTACTTCCTTGGCGAAGATGCCGAACTCCTCGTCTTCCGGCGTGACGTCCGGGGCCAGGATGGCGCTGTTGAGGGAATCGGCCTCGGCATTGAACGGAATGCTCCGCGCCAGGAGGTTGGGGTGGCGCTTCAGCTTCAAGGCAGTGGCGGCGGAGCCGGTGAAGGTGACGAAGTCCTGCTCTTCCAGACGGTCCAGCAGGTCGCCGGTGCCGCCGATGATCAGCTGCAGCGCGCCCTCCGGCAGCAGGCCGGACTCGTCGATGATGCGAACCGCCGCTTCCGCCAGATAGCTGGTGGCGGTAGCCGGCTTCACGATGCAGGGCATGCCTGCCAGGAAGGCGGGGGCGAATTTTTCCAGCATTCCCCAGATCGGGAAATTGAAGGCATTGATGTGCACGCACACGCCGCGGCGAGGCACCAGGATATGGGTGCCGTTGAAGTGGTTGTCCTTGCCCAACTGGGTGGCGGGGCCTTCGTGGGCCACGTTGCCGGAAGGCAACCCCTTGCGGCCGATGGAGGCGTAGGCAAACAGGGTGCCGAAGCCGCCCTCGATGTCGATCCAGGAGTCCGCCCGGGTACAGCCGGTGTGATGGGAGATCTCGTACAGCGCTTCCTTGCGCTCCTGAAGGTAAATGGCCAGCGCCTTGAGAATGGCCGCGCGCTGCTGGAAATCAAGAGCCAGCAGATTTTTCACGCCGGTATGGCGGCCGTAGTCGACGACCTGCGCGAAGTCGATGGTTTCTTCATGGGTGTGGGCGATGGTGTCGCCGTTGATGGCACTTGGCAGGGCCTTGGCCGCGGTACTACCGAACCATTGGCCGGCAATGTAACTCTTGAGGACAGGCATTGAGGGTTCTCCCGAAGCGCTGTTGTGGTCACGATGAGCGAAGCCGGCGCTGAGGCCGGCACTGGGAACAGGGTGAACAGGCCTCAGACTTCGTCGTAATCCAGCACGACCTTGTCACTGACCGGGTAGCACTGACAGGACAGCACGTAACCCGCCTCGACCTCGTAGTCTTCCAGGGCATAGTTGGCGTCCATCTCCACTTCCCCTTCCAGCACCTTGGCCTTGCAGGTGGAGCAGACCCCTGCCTTGCAGGAGAAGGGCAGGTCGGCGCCCATGTCGTTGCCGGCATCGAGGATGCTGCGGGTGTTGCGCGTCAGGTCGAAGGTGAGGGCGCGGCCATCGGCACGGACAGTCACCTGGCTGACCGCCTGCGGATCCACGGTGGTTTCCGTCCGCTCCTGGCGGGGAGGCTTGCCACCATCAGCCGGCGTGAACAGTTCGTAGTGGATTCTGGCCTTGTCGAGACCGTGGCGCTGGAGCGAGTCACGCACGGTTTCGGTCATGACCTGCGGGCCACAGACGAACGCGGCGGTGAGCGTTTGTGCGTTCAGCCAGTGATCGAACAGGGCGTCGCACTTGTCGGCGTCGATGCGGCCGTTGTAGAGGTCGATGTCCTGCTCTTCGCGGCTGAACACGAACACCAGATTGAAGCGGCCCATGAAGCGGTTCTTCAGATCTTCCAGGCTCTCCCGAAACATGGTGCTGGCGGTGGAGCGATTGCCGTAGAGCAAGGTGACCTGGCTTTTCGGCTCGGTCTCCAGGGTGGTCTTGACGATGGACAGGATCGGCGTGATGCCGCTGCCCGCCGCCACCGCCAGATAGTTGCCCTCCCGCTGCGGATCCAGATCCACATAGAACTGGCCCTGGGGCGGCATCACGTCCAGTGTCTGGCCGGGCCTCAGGTGTTCGTGGGCATGGGTCGAGAAGCGGCCGCCGGGAACCTTTTTCACGGCGATGCGTAGCTCGCGATCGTTCACGCCGGTACAGATGGAGTACGAGCGACGCACTTCTTCGCCATCGAGATGGGTGCGCAGCACCAGATGCTGGCCCTGGCGGTAGCGGAAAGTCTCCCGCAGCTCTTCCGAGAGGTCGAAGCACAGGGACACGGCCTCCCGGGTCTCGGGTCGGACTTCGCGAATGGTGAGAGGGTAGAACTTGTTCATGATCGTTCCGCTCTAGAGGCATTTGAAGTAGTCGAAGGGCTCGCGGCAATCGAGGCACCGGTACAGCGCCTTGCAGGCGGTGGAGCCGAACTCGCTGACTCTTTCGGTACGGTCGCTGCCGCAGTGAGGGCAGGAGATCGTCTCCTCCACGCCCTTGAGGGTCAGCTTGCTGGCGCTGCCCACGGGCGGCGCGATGCCGAATGCCTGCAATTTCCGGCGCCCGGCCGCGGTGATCCAGTCGGTGGTCCAGGCCGGGGTCAGCACCCGGCGGATCCGGCCGTTGCGTAGGCCCGCCAGGCGTAGGGCATCCTCGATGGACGCCTCGATCATCTCGGTCGCCGGGCATCCGGAGTAGGTGGGGGTCACCTCCACCACCCACTCTCCGCCCTCCTCGACGATGCGCCGGACCATGCCCAGCTCCACGACACTGACCGCCGGAACCTCGGGATCCTTCACCTCGTCCAGCAGGGCCCAAAGCTCTGCCTCGGTAACCGGCTGGCGGCGGTCGCGGGCGGGAATGCGATCGCTGGCGATGAGCGGCTGGTCGTCCAGCAGTGACCGGGGCTCGGGTTTACCAGGTCTTTGCATCCGGATATGCCCTTTGCAGGAACTGCATCTCGGCCAGGATATAGCCCAGGTGTTCCGTGTGATGGCCGACCTTGGCGCCTCGGTACATCCAGGCGTCCTGCGGCGGCGGGGTCAGGGTGGCTTCGCTCAGCACCTCGTTCACCAAGCCTTTCCAATCCACTGCCAGCTGCTGCGGATCGGGGCCGATGCCAGTCTTGGACAGGAGCTGCTCGACCTCGTCGGCTTCGATCATCTCCCCGGTGAAGCGCCACAGCTCGTCCACCGCCGCCTGCATGCGCCGATGGCTCTCCTCGGTGCCGTCGCCGAACCGCTTGACCCACTCCGAGGAGCGGCGCAGGTGGTACCGGACCTCCTTGGCGGCCTTGGCGGCGATGCCGGCGATGCGCTCGTCCGGCGCCCGCGTCAGGGCGGCGATGGTGAAGTAGTGCCAGACGTCGAAGAAGAATTGCCGGCCCATGGTGACGGCATAGTCGCCGTTGGGCTGTTCCACCAGCAGAGCATTGCGGTAGTCGTGGGCGTCACGCCGGAATGCCAGGTCGTCGGCGCTGCGGCCATCGTCGATCAGCTCGGCGGCGTACTCGTACCAGTGGCGAGCCTGGCCAACGAGGTCCAGGGCCACGTTCATCAGCGCCATCTCCTCTTCCAGCGCCGGCGCCTTGCCGCACAGCTCGCAAAGGCGCTGGCTCAGGATCAGGTCGGAGTCGGCCAGGCGCAGCAGGTACTCCTGCAGGGCCTCTTGCTGTGTCATTGCCTTGCTCATGGGGTCTCCCTCACATGTGGCCGATTTCATCGGGCAGCTCGTAGAAGGAGGCGTGGCGGTAGATCTTGTCGTCGGACGGGTCGAACAGGACCTCCTTCTCATCCGGCGAGGAAGCGGTAATGGCGGACGAGGGAACGACCCAGATGGAGACGCCTTCGCTGCGGCGAGTGTAGAGGTCGCGGGCGTTCTCCATGGCCATCTCGGCGTCGGTCGCGTGAACGCTGCCCACGTGCTTGTGATTGAGGCCGTGCTTGCTGCGGACGAAGACTTCGTAAAGGGGCCAGTCAGCCATGATGCTTCTCCTCTCAGGCAACTTTCTGATTCTTGCGCTGCTGTTTCTCGGCATAGGCCTTGGCGGCCTCGCGTACCCAGCGGCCGCCGCCGATGGCGTTCCTGCGGGTTTCGATGCGTTCTTTGTTGCAGGGGCCGTTGCCCTTGAGGACGTCGAAGAACTCCTGCCAGTCGATTTCGCCGAAGTCGTAATGGCCCCGCTGCTCGTTCCACTTCAGCGCCGGGTCCGGTGCGGTACAGCCCAGGAACTCCAACTGGGGGACGGTCTGGTCGATGAACATCTGACGCAGCTCGTCGTTGCTCTTGCGCTTGATCTTCCAGGCCATGGACTGCTGGGAGTTGGGTGACTGGTCGTCGGAGGGGCCGAACATCATCAGCGCCGGCCACCAGAAGCGATTGATGGAATCCTGCACCATCCGCTTCTGCTCCTCGGTGCCCTCTCGCATCATGTCCAGCAGGATCTGGTAGCCCTGACGCTGGTGAAAGCTCTCCTCCTTGCAGATCCGGATCATGGCGCGGGAGTAAGGGCCATAGGAGGTGCGCTGTAGGATCACCTGGTTGACGATGGCGGCACCGTCCACCAGCCAGCCGATAGTGCCCATGTCCGCCCAGCTCAGCGTCGGGTAGTTGAAGATGGAGGAGTACTTGGCCTTGCCGGCGTGCAGCTTGTCGATCTCCTCGTCGCGGTCGGCGCCCAGGGTTTCCATCGCGCTGTAGAGGTAGAGGCCATGGCCGGCCTCGTCCTGGATCTTGGCCATCAGCTGCAGCTTGCGCTTGAGGGTCGGGGCGCGAGTGACCCAGTTGCCCTCCGGCAACATGCCGACCACTTCGGAATGTGCGTGCTGGGAAATCTGGCGGATCAGCGTCTTGCGATACGCCTCCGGCATCCAGTTCTTGGGTTCGACCTTGATCTCGGCGTCGATCCGATGCTGGAAGGCGCGCTCCTCGGGGCCCATCTCCTCGAGGGTCTTGAGCTTCTTGGTGCCGGTCTCGACTAGCTGCGCATACATGGTGACCTCCGTGATGGTCGATCATGAGAATCTCGTTCTGATTTTAGTGACACGAAAAAATAAATCAAATAGTAAAATGCGTATCATGTCATAGACCTTAGGCTAGAGCGCCAGAGCCTGTCCGGAAAGTGCTCAGAAACGCAATAAAAAACATTAAATATCAATATATTGCACGCTCTGCGTGGTAGTGATTAAAAAGGGCGCCACCCGCTGATGCGGATGGCGCCATGAAAAAAGCGATAGAGTTATTCGACCTGGAGGGTGGTAATGTGCTGCGTTATGCCTTGGCCAAGCCTGGTCATTTCCTACATTCGCTCCATGAGCACTACCTGTGCCCAGCGACGCGTGATTTACGAAAGCGGTGAGCGCGCAGCGCTCAGCAGAGCCGACAAGAGGACTGTTACAATGCCAGCCTATTCCACAGGTGCGGGTACTGCTGCCGGTCCTGAAAGCAGCGCAATGGCGATGGTACCCATCACTGTTGCAACGGCAGCTAAAAGAAAGATTTGTTCGAGTCCGGCTATCGACAGCACGATGGCCCCGAGCACAGCGCCTAGGCCGATCGCTGCGTTGAAGATCGCCACATAGATTGCCGAGGCCGGCAGGGCGTCAGTGCCGGCTTCCTTGAGGATCCAAGTCTGGAATCCCACCAGAACCGCAGCGATTGCACCACCCCAAAGAATCAGCATAAGCGTCGAGCCCAACAGGCCGAGCTCATTTGACAACGTGGACAGCAACCACAATGCCACTGAGGCCAGGCAAAGAGCGGTCAAGAGAACAGATTTGAGCCAGCGGTCGATCAGACTGCCCGTTACCACGTTGGCTGCCAACCCGGCACCACCGAATGCAAGGAGCAGCGGAGCGATCATTGATGGCGTTATATCACTTTGAGCACCAAGGTAGGGTTCAATATAAGTGAAAGCCATAAAATGGGCAGTAATTGCAAGTACTGTTGCAGCAAAGATGCGCAGGAACCTTGGGTTTGACAGAACGCGGCCCATTGCAGTGATACCGACACCATCGAGCCCTGGCAGCTTCGGCAAGGTGATAAAACACACCGCTGCGACGGCGAAGGACAGGGCGGCGACAGTAGCAAAAGCACTTCGCCAGCCCTCAGCGGTGCCGATCAGGTTGGCTAGCGGTACCCCCAGCACGCTGGCAGCAGAGACGCCTCCGAAGATGATCGACGTGGCCAAGCCTACGCGGTGGGGCGGCATGATCTGCGCACCGATGGTACCGATCATTGCCCAGAAGGCTCCATGCGCCAGCGCACCAATCACGCGTGCGCCCATGAGCGCGGGAAAGGTCTCCACCATTGCTGCACCAGCGCTGGACAGAGCCAAAATTAACATTAGGACAACCAGAAGAGGTCGCCGTGGCATATGGGACAGTACGACAGCAGAAAATAGTGCCGCAGCGGCAGCGATCCACGCATAGAGTGTCACGATCAGCCCGGCCTGCGATGTGGGTATCCCGAGATCACTTCCTATGGCGGAGAGAAGCCCGATTGGTGCCAATTCAGTGGTAACGATGGTAAAACTGCCGACGCCAAGCGCCGTTACAGCAACCCAGTCGCGCCAAGTCGTAGTTTGAGCAGACATGTCAGTCTCCTTTTGCACTCGCCGCCGGATTAGCGGATATGAAGGCGGATTTGGCTGCCGTGATTGCATTCATCGAAGAAGGGACACCTGCGTAGACCGCAACTTGCAAAACAATTTCGACGATCTCTTGACGAGTGACACCGATATTCAATGCGGCGCGCATATGGAACTCGAGCTGGCCCGGCGCCGTGCCCATTGCAGCCAGCATGGCGACGGTCAACATCTCACGAGTCTTCAGTGGGATGCCGTCACGCATGACGACATCGGTGAATGCGAAGCCCAGCAGTATCTCGGCTGCATCGTGGTGAAAGTCATCAAGATTGTCCGCCACACGTGCAGGCGCGCCGAACTCAAGACGTTCGAGCAGCGCTAAGGCCTGGGCGCGGCGACCAGAGGCTGCGGTGCTCATGCGTTCACCCCCTTCATGCCCTCTGAGGTATAGCGTTCACCTACTACCGGCAGGCTTGAGATAGACATTTCGAGCTGTTGCTGCTCTTCCACGCTAAGCGTGATTTGCACTGCGGCCGCATTCTCTTCTAGGTAACGCAGTCGCTTTGTGCCTGGGATCGGCACGATATCGGGGCCTTTTGACAAGAGCCAGGCCAGTGAGAGTTGAGCTGGGCTGCATCCTTTTTGCGCGGCATGTTCGGTGATCACGTCCGCGATCCGACGGTTGCTTCCAATGGCCCCCTCTGCGAAACGCGGCAGGTTATTACGGAAGTCACCATCGTTGAGATCAGCGGTATCCTGAAATCGACCGGTCAAGAACCCGCGGCCAAGCGGAGAATATGGTACGAAGCCAATACCCAACTCACGGCAGGTCGGTAGCACTTCGTGCTCCACATCGCGTGTCCAGAGAGAATATTCGGTCTGCACCGCCGTGATCGGGTGTACCGCATGGGCTCGACGCAGCGTTTCGGCACTGACTTCGCATAGACCGATGCGGGCGATCTTACCGGCCTTGACCAATCGCGCGAGGCCATCGATCGTTTCTTCGATCGGCTGCTCGGAATTGATACGATGAACGTAGTAAAGGTCGATTTGCTCCACGCCGAGTCGGCGTAACGATGCCTCACAGGCATGGCGTGCGTAGCTAGCACCGTTATCCAAGCTACGCTTGTATTCGCCGGGATTTCGCACGATGCCGAATTTGGTCGCGATGCGAACCTGCGATTTGTTGCGAGAGAGAAAGCTACCTATTAGTTCTTCGTTGTGATGAGGCCCATACATGTCCGCTGTGTCAAAAAAGTCGATACCAAGCTCGACGGCTCGTGCAAGCACGCGTAGTGACTCACTGTCATCACGGGGGCCGTAGAACTCGCTCATTCCCATGCAGCCCAGTCCGATGGTTGAGACTGATAGGTCGGTGCCAAGCGTTCGTTTTTCCATATGTGCCTCCTTGAATTCGCTAGTTGCAGCGTGACACAATCCAAAAATGGAAAAAACGAACGAAACTGGTAAGGAGCTTTTCATTCTCGGAAAGGAGATGCCGAGAGGGTTGGTCTGGGACGACACCCGGGCCTTTCTTGCCGTGGCGCGCCACGGCACGCTGAGTGGTGCAGCGGCTGATCTTAACTTGGGAATTGCGACACTCTCGCGGCGAATCGAACGGCTTGAGGCTGCACTGAAGCTGCCGCTCTTCATACGTCATCAATCGGGCTATCAACTGACAGAGGAAGGGGCTGATCTAATCGAGAAGGCCGAAGCGTTGGAAGCTGCTGCACAGGCCTTCACCTCGGGCGCCGTCACTCAGGCGCAGATGACCGGCAAGGTCCGCCTGGCCACGGCTGAGAATTTGGCGACCGGGCTTATACTGCCGGCCCTTCCAGAGTTTCGCGCGCAATATCCCGAGCTATCGATTGAAATAGTGACCGATATCTCTACTGCTAACCTGCATCGCCGTGATGCCGATCTTGCGGTGCGGATGGTCAAGCCCGAACGGGGTAATGTCACATTGCGCCGTCTCGGCACCTTGGGATACGGGCTTTACAGCAGCTCTCTTTACGCAGCACAGCGCGAAGCTAATCCCGACCTGGGTGGCTATGACTCGGATGCTTTCATCACTTGGAGCGACATGCAGTCACATCTACCTGCCGCGCAATGGGTCGAGCGGATTCTGCGCGGGCGTCAGCCGGCAATGACGACCACCTCGCTTGCAACTCAAGTAGCCGCCTCCAAGGCAGGGCTTGGGCTTGCGGTGCTACCACATTTCGTCGCCCAGGATGCGGGGCTGGTCTGCATTGCTTCGGACATTGGTGTCGATCAGCCGATCTACCTCGTAATCCAATCCGACTTGACGCGGTCACGCCGCACCCGCGCTCTAGCCGACTTCCTCAGTGATCTGGTGATCAGTAATCGAGCGCGGCTGAGCGGCTGAGTGCCTGTGCTGTTCCTTTTACTCCTTCTAGATGATACCCAGCATGAATTTTGCCAATCAGTTTTTCAAAATTGAAAATCTGATTGGCAAAATTCAATAAAGATTTCCTTTTGTGGAAACTGCAATCTATCTCTCGCAACTCGATTGAACTTAAGCATCTCAGCGTTCGTCATTCGAGCGCTCTGCTTTATGGAACGGTTATCCGAGGAGAGACAGATGGCTTCCAAATTTATCTTGGTTTCTAAGTATCCCGTAAAATCCGGGCACGCTGAAGCACTCGTCACTTTGCTTGGCGAAAGCGATATGGTTCGATTCTTTGTCGCGCTTGATGGGGACGAAGTGGTAGAGCTTCGCTCACTAGAGGCCGAGCTTGAACTGAACTCCCTGGTTGTCAGCCTCGTGCCAGCTGCGCAGAGGTTCTCTGAGCACCTTGCCGGTGATGTGCGGCGTGAGCTGTTGGAGTTCGTTGAGGCACCCAAAGATACCGATAGATTGTTACCCGAGACTTCTTATATCCAGTTACGCCATGTCGAGGTGAAGCCAGAGGCAATGGAGGACTACCGCCAGTGGCGCGAAGAGACAATATTCGACGTGGTGCGAGGTGCAGAAGAGGTTGAAGTCTTCCTGGCCTATCATTCCGTGATCAGTGGACAGCCCGGAGTAATGTTTGTCTCGGGGTTCTCGGTCAATCCCGATAGTTACAACGCGGTGTTCGACTCAGAACGCTATCGTGAAATCGTGCGGCAGGCCGGTGACAGCTATATCACCGGGGGCACTGAAGGTCTTTACACGAAGATATATCGAGATTTGCCACGTATCAAGAATTGATTGGGTCGGGAAAGCTTCTAGGAGATTCACATGACTTACGAAACTTTGATCTTAGTGTCGGACAAGTTTGTCGGCTTCACTGCCGACAAGAAGGCCATTACAGTGAGTCAGCTCAACGCAATGCTCGAGCTACCGGAGCATATCATACCCGGCTCGATAAAGCTGGTGCCTGGTATGGGGGTCTCGGATGACGATATAGTGAAACTAACCGCTAAGATCAACGCCCAACGCACCTCGCAGAGACGCTGGGACGTTTCCGAATTTGCTTCCCGCCCACGTCGCGCAGAGTCTTGCCTGTCTCATAAGCGGGTACCCCACAATACGTTGATCGGCACTCCGCATCAGCTGGACGAGGGCCGCTACCGAATGGATCTTTGCATTGACGAGAATTCGGAATTAATGGGAGATCACCAAACCGGGCAGCATGTTCAAGGCATGATACTTGTCGAGGCATCTCGCCAAGCATTCTTAGCAGTGACTGAGGCCTTCTTCCTAAATGAAAATAAAAAGGAAGATAGCGTCTATTTTGTTATCAACTCAATGGCGATACATTTCATGGGGTTCGTCTTCCCGGTTCGCTCATATATAGACTACCGAGTAGTGTCGAAGGATATCAACATCCGACGCCAGAAATTTACGGTCGAAATCGAGATTGTGCAAGGGAACCGCTGAACAATTCGTCGCTGAGCAGCTGATGCGCTCAGCGCAGCAAATTCGAGCCTCAGCGGTCGATTTCTGACCACCTCAGGTAGCCTATTTTCCCTGGTAGCCGGCTTATCCGGCAAC
>Ga0213836_101687_pt1 | contig 12238 bp, 11 predicted proteins | sample SWPATP03_FD_160578 | JGI IMG/M metagenome (GOLD analysis project Ga0213836, IMG submission 160578) | Coastal seawater microbial communities from Marineland, Florida, United States - SWPA TP0 #3 | ecosystem: Environmental > Aquatic > Marine > Coastal | place: USA: Florida | collected 2016-08-05
GCCGGCCCCGGGGGGCGGGCGTCCCACCCGCCCACCCCCGCCCGCCCCCCGGGGCCGGCTGGCGGCCGCCCGCCCTTGCGCCTCGCCGGGCGTCCGGCCAAAAGGTCGCAAGCAAGGGGAGGAGGGGGGCGATGAACCTGCATGCGATGCTGGCGGAGCGGGCCGAGGCCGGGCGCCCGGTGCGGGTGGCCTTGATCGGGGCCGGCAAGTTCGGGGCGATGTTCCTCGGGCAGGTGCCGCATCTGGCGGGGCTCGAGGTGACGGCGATCGCCGATCTGTCGCCCGACCGGGCGCGCGCGACCTGTGCCGCGGTCGGCTGGGACGCGGGGCGCATCGCCGCCACGCGCTTCACCGACAGCGGGCTCGAGGCGATCCGCGGCGCCGAGGTGGTGGTCGAGGCGACCGGCGCGCCGGAGGCCGGCATCGCGCATGCCCGCGCCGCCATCGCCGAGGGCGCGCATGTGGTCATGGTCAATGTCGAGGCCGATGTGCTGGCCGGCCCCGCGCTCGCGGCCGAGGCGCGGGCGGCCGGGGTGGTCTATTCCATGGCTTATGGCGACCAGCCGGCGCTGGTGGCCGAGATGGTCGACTGGGCCCGGGCCGCGGGCTTTGCCGTGACGGCGGCGGGCAAGGGCACGAAGTACCTGCCGGCCTATCACGCCGTCACCCCCGACGGCGTGTGGGAGCACTACGGCCTGAGCCCTGACGAGGCCCGCGCGGCGGGCATGAACCCGCAGATGTTCAACTCCTTTCTCGACGGCACCAAATCGGCCATCGAGATGTGCGCCATCGCCAATGCCTGCGGCCTCGATGTCCCCGACGAGGGCCTGGGCTTTCCGCCCTGCGGGGTGGACGACCTCGCCCATGTGCTGCGTCCGCGCGAGCTTGGCGGGCAGCTCGCGCGCGAGGGGATGGTCGAGGTGGTCTCGTCGCTCGAACGCGACGGCCGCCCGGTGTTTCGCGACCTGCGCTGGGGCGTCTATGTCGTGCTGAAGGCGCAGAGCGACTATGCGGCGGCCTGTTTCCGGCAATATGGCCTGCCCACCGACGCCACCGGACGCCATGCCGCGATGTACAAGCCCTTTCACCTGATCGGGATGGAGCTGTCGATCTCGATCCTCTCGGCCGCGTTGCGGCGCGAGCCGACGGGGCAGGCGCGCGCGTGGCGGGGCGATGCGGTGGCGGTGGCCAAGCGGGCGCTGCGGGCGGGCGAGGTGCTGGACGGCGAGGGCGGCTTCACCGTCTGGGGCAAGGCGGTGCCGGCGGCGCGGTCGCGGGCCGAGGCGGCGCTGCCCATCGGGCTTGCGCACGGGCTGCGGCTGGTGCGCGACGTGGCCGAGGGCGCGATCCTGACCGAGGCCGATGTCGCGCTGGGCCCCGACCGCCCGGCGCTGGCGCTGCGCCGCAGGCTGCAGCCGGTCTGAGGGGGGCCTCGCGGCCCGGCGCGATGCGAGGGCTGCCTGCGCGCCGGGCAGTGCGCCCCGGCGATTGCGCAAACCCCGGGCAGCGAGCACAGCACGCGGCCTTGTGACCGCGCCGGCGCGGTGCGGGCCTCTTGGCCCTTGTTTCTCGGGGGGCGGCGTCGCACAACGGTCGCAGTTGCCGCGCCGGTCCTGCCGGACGCGGCCCACAGGGAAGGAACAAGCGATGAAAAACCGCGCAATGCTGACCGTCGCCGCAGCGGCCCTCCTGGCTGCCCCGGCCGCCATGGCCCAGCAGTCGATCAACGTGTTCAACTGGTCCGATTACATCGCCCCCGACACGCTGGAGCGGTTCACCGCCGCGACCGGCATCTCGGTCAACTACGACGTGTTCGATTCCAACGAGGTGCTGGAGGCGCGGCTGTTCGCGGGCGGCTCGGGCTTCGACGTGGTGGTGCCCACGGCCGACTACATGATGCGCCAGATCGCCGCCGGCATCTATCAGCCGCTGAACAAGGACCTGCTGCCCAACCTCGTGCACATGGACCCCGACCTGGCCGAGCTCGTCTCGGTGTTCGACCCGGGCAACGAACATGCCGTCATCTACATGTGGGGCACCACCGGCATCGGCTACAACGCGGCCGCGGTGGCCGAGCGGCTGGGCGAGGACTATGTCGTCGACAGCTGGTCGCTGATCTTCGATCCCGAAAAGGCCGCGCTGTTCCAGGACTGCGGCATCTCCTGGCTCGACAGCAACACCGAGATGTTCCCGGCGGCGATGAACTATCTCGGCATCGACCCGACCTCGACCGCCGAGGCGGATTTCGAAGCCGCGGCCGAGCTCATGATGTCGGTGCGCTCGACGGTGCGCTATTTCCACTCGTCGCAGTACATCACCGATCTGGCCAACGGCGAGATCTGCATCGCGGTCGGCTGGTCGGGCGACGTGCTGCAGGCGGCCGAACGCGCCGCCGAGGCCGGGCGCGGCGTCGAGGTCGGCTATGCCATCCCCGACGAGGGCGCGCATCTGTGGTTCGACATGCTGGCGATCCCGGCCGACGCGCCGAACCCCGAGGGCGCGCATGCCTTCATCAACTTCATCATGGACCCGGAGATCGCCGCCGACATCACCAACTACGTCATGTTCCCCAACGGCAACCTGTCGTCCAACGAGTTCATCGACCCCGAGATCCTGGCCGACCCCACGATCTATCCCTCGGCCGAGGCCAAGGCCGGGTTCTGGACGCTCCTGCCCTATGACGCCCGCACCGACCGGATCGCGACGCGGCTCTGGACGCGGGTGCGCACCGGGCAGTAATCTTTCCTGCGACGCCCTGCCGCAGAGCGGGGCGTCGCGTGCGAAGACCGATGGCGGCGCCCTGCGGGGCGCCGTTCTCCGGGGGTGGCAAGGGGGTCAGGCGATGAACCATCACCGCAGCGCGGCGCAGCCGCTTGCCGCCGACACGAAGCCCTGGCGCGATGCGTCGGCGCGCCCCTTCCTGTCGATCCGGGGCGTGACCAAGCAGTTCGGCCTGTTCACCGCGGTCGACGACGTCAGCCTCGACATCTTTCGCGGCGAGCTCTTCTGCCTGCTCGGCGCCTCGGGCTGCGGCAAGTCCACGCTCCTGCGCATGCTGGCGGGCTTCGAGGCGCCGACCGCCGGGGCACTCCTGCTCGACGGGCAGGACATGGCCGCGGTGCCGCCGCATCGGCGCCCCACCAACATGATGTTCCAGTCCTATGCGCTCTTTCCCCACATGACGGTGGAGAAGAACGTCGCCTATGGCCTCCAGCGCGAGGGGGTGGCGCGGGCCGAGATCCGCACCCGCGTGGCCGAGATGCTGAAACTGGTGAAGCTCGAGGCGCTGGCGGCGCGCAAGCCGCACCAGCTCTCGGGCGGGCAGCGGCAGCGGGTGGCGCTGGCGCGCGCGCTGATCAAGCGGCCGAAGCTTTTGCTGCTGGACGAACCCCTCGGCGCGCTCGACAAGAAGCTGCGCGAAGAGACCCAGTTCGAGCTGGTGCGCATCCAGGAGACGCTGGGCACGACCTTCATCGTCGTCACCCACGACCAGGAAGAGGCGATGACCATCGCCACCCGCATCGGCATCATGCGCGACGGCCAGATCATCCAGGTGGGCGAGCCGCGCGAGATCTACGAGGCGCCCGAGTCCCGCTATGTCGCCGATTTCATCGGCTCGGTGAACCTGTTCGAGGGGCGGGTCGATGCCGCCGCCCCGGACGCCATGCGCATCGTCACCGCCGACATCGGCCCGGTGATCGTGCCGCCGCAACCGGGGCTGAAGGCCGGACAGACGGTGTGGATCGCGCTCAGGCCCGAGCGGATCGGGCTGGGCCATGCCGAGCCGGCGGCCTCGAACCGCTTTCGCGCCACGGTCGAGGATGTCGGCTACATGGGCCAGCTCTCGGTCTATCGGCTGCGGCTGCCGGGCGGGCGGCTGGTGCAGGCGTCGCTGTCGAACCGGCTGATGGACGACGACCCGATCAGCTGGGACGAGCAGGTCTGGGCCAGCTTCTCGCCCGCCGCGGCCCGGGTGCTGACCGAATGAGCGCGCCGGCCGAAGGGCAGGGCGCGCGCCCGGGCCTGCTGGGCCGGCTCGGCTTTTCCGGGCGCACCCTCGTCATCGCGGTGCCGATGCTGTGGCTCCTGCTGTTCTTCCTCGTGCCGTTCTTCGTGCTGGGCCGGATCTCGCTGTCGGATCCGATGCTGGCGCGCCCGCCCTATACGCCGCTGTTCGAGCGTGGGCCCGACGGCAGCCTCGAATGGCTGGGCGATCTTGAGAACTATGCGCTGCTCTGGGCCGACAGCCTCTATCGCAACGCCTATCTCTCCTCGATCGGGATCGCCTTCACCTCGACCGTCTTCGCGCTGCTGATCGGCTATCCCATCGCCTATTACATCGCGCGCAGCCCCGAGCCGCGGCGCACCATCCTGCTTCTGCTGGTGATCCTGCCGTTCTGGACGTCGTTCCTCTTGCGCGTCTACGCGTGGATGGGATTCCTGCAGCGCGAGGGGCTCATCAACAGCTTCCTGCTCTGGGTCGGCGTGATCGACGCGCCCTTGCAGATGATGCAGACGACCTTCGCGGTGCAGCTCGGGATCGTCTATACCTATCTGCCCTTCATGATCCTGCCGCTCTATGCCAACCTCACCAAGATCGACGAGGCCTTCTTCGAGGCCTCGGCCGACCTCGGCGCCTCGCCCGTCGTGACCTTCCTGACGGTCACCCTGCCGCTGTCGGTGCCGGGCATCATCGCCGGCTGCATGCTCGTCTTCATCCCGGCCATCGGCGAATACGTCATCCCCGCGCTGCTGGGCGGCCCCGACACGCTGATGATCGGGCGGGTGCTGTGGGACGAGTTCTTTTCGGCCCGGGACTGGCCGGTGGCGGCGTCGGTGGCGATCGTGATGCTGTTTCTGGTGGTGCTGCCGGTGATGTGGCTTCAGGACTATCTGGACCGGCGGGGGCTGAAGGGATGAGGCGGGGCTGGACGCTGCCGGTCCTGGCGGGGCTCGGCTTCGTGTTCCTCTATGCGCCCATCGTGGCGCTGGTGGTGTTTTCCTTCAACGAGAGCCGGCTGGTCACGGTCTGGGCGGGGTTCTCGACCCGCTGGTACGTGGCGCTGTTCACCGACCGGCAGATCCTGAACGCGGCCTGGGTGTCGTTGCAGATCGCCTTCGTGTCGGCGACGCTCGCCTCGGTGCTGGGGGTGCTGGCGGCGCTGGTGCTGGCGCGCTTCGGGAGGTTTCGCGGGCGGCTGCTGCTGACCGGCATGACCACCGCGCCGCTGGTGATGCCCGAGGTGATCACCGGGCTGTCGCTCCTGCTGCTCTTCGTGGCGATGGAGCGGGTGATCGGCTGGCCCTCGGGGCGGGGGATGATGACCGTGATCATCGCCCACACCACCTTCTGCCTCGCCTTCGTCGCGGTCATCGCGCAGTCGCGGCTGCGCGACATGGACAAGTCGCTGGAGGAGGCGGCGCAGGACCTCGGCGCGGGGCCGGTGCGGGTGTTCTTCGACGTGACGCTGCCGGTGATCGCGCCGGCCATCGTGGCGGGATGGCTGCTGGCCTTCACGCTGTCGCTCGACGATCTGGTGATCGCGAGCTTCGTGTCGGGGCCGGGGGCCTCGACCCTGCCGATGGTGGTGTTCTCGAAGGTCCGGCTGGGGGTGTCGCCCGATGTCAATGCGCTCGCGACCATCATCATCGCGGTGGTGGCAGTGTCGGTCGCCATCGCCGGGTGGGTCCTCTATCGTCAGGCGCGGCGGCGCGAGCGGCGCGAGTGAGCGTGACGCTGCGCCCGGTCGGGGCGGTGGAGGGGGGCCGTCTGCCCCCCGTTGCCCTTCGGGCAACTCCCCCCGAGGATATTTGAGGAAAGATGAAGGGGAGGGCGGCCGCGCGTTCGGGGACGGCGGCGGGTTTTCGGGCCTGCGGCGCGATCTCTGGCCTGCGGCGCCGGGGTGGGGTCAGCCGAAGACGGCGCGGACCTCCACCATCACGGGCTCGAAGCTGCGGCACAGATCGGTGATGGCGGCGTGGCGCTCGCGCATGGCCTCGGTGCGCAGCATCGCCTGATAGGCCTCGCGGCTTTCCCATTGCGAGTAGTTCGCGACCCGCGTCCGGGCGTCGTTGACGTGGATCGCCGCGCCGAGGAAGCCCGGCTGCCGGCTGATCACCTGCGCATAGGCCTCCTGCAGCGCCGCGAGCAGTGCGTCGCAGCTGTTGGGGCTGACCTCGAAGGTGGTCATCACCGTCTGTCCCTCGTCGCCGTGTCGGATCGTCACCATGGCGCTGTCCTCCTGATCTGCCGTGCCAGTCTATGCGCATGTGCGCCGGACCGGAACAGGCGCCTCCGCCGCACCCGCGCTCTGGACCATTCCGCGGGCGCGGCCTACGAAGGGCGGATGCGGTTTCTCGACCCCGACCACCCCTTCTTTCGCGCCCGGTGGCGGCGCTGGGCCACGGTGCTGGTGCCGGGAGGCTGGGCGATGGTCGAGTTCTGGGGCGGGCATCTCGTCTGGGGCACGGTCTTTGCCGCCGCCTCGGCCTATGCGGCGCGGGTGCTTTTGCCCGGGGCGGGCCGATGAGCGCGGGGGCTGGGCTCTCGCCGCTGATGGACAGCCGCTATTCCTGGGGCCGGCTGGCGGTGACGCTGGCGATCGCGACGCTGGGCAATGCGGGGTTCTGGGCCATCGTGGTGGTGATGCCGGCGGTGCAGGCCGAGTTCGGGATCGACCGGGCCGACGCCTCGCTGCCCTATACCGCGACGATGCTGGGCTTTGCGCTGGGCAATCTCGTGGTGGGGCGGGCGGTGGACCGCTTCGGCATCATGCCGGCGCTGATCGGCTCGGCGCTGCTGATCGGGGTGGCGACGGGGCTGGCGACCGCCAGCCCGGGGGTGGGCACGCTGTCGGCGCTGCAGTTCCTGATCGGGCTGGGCACGGCGGCGAGCTTCGGGCCGCTGATCGCCGACATCTCGCAGTGGTTCGCCCGGCGGCGGGGGATTGCCGTGGCGATCGCGGCCTCGGGCAACTACCTCGCCGGAGCGGTCTGGCCGCTCGTGCTGCGCGGGGTGCTGGAGGCCGAGGGCTGGCGCGCGGCCTACATGGTGCTGGCGCTGGCGAGCGTGCTGCTGGTGGTGCCGATGTCGCTGCTCCTGCGCCGGCGGGTCCCGCCGGAGGCGATGGCGGGGCCCGGCCGGCTGCCTGGCGGGGCGGTGGCGGATGCGGGGCTGTCGCACCGGGCGCTGGCGCTTCTGCTGGGCGTGGCGGGGATCGCCTGTTGCGTGGCGATGGCGATGCCGCAGGTCCACATCGTCGCGCTCTGCGTCGACATGGGGTTCGGCCCGGCGGTGGGGGCCGAGATGCTGGCGGTGATGCTGATCGGCGGGGTGGTGTCGCGGCTCGCCTTCGGGATGCTGTCGGACCGGCTGGGGGGCGTGGCCACGGTGCTGATCGGGGCGACGCTGCAGGCGCTGGCGCTGGTGCTCTATCTGCCGGCGGACGGGCTCGTGTCGCTCTATGTGGTCAGCCTGGTGTTCGGGCTGGCGCAGGGGGGGATCGTGCCCGGCTATGCCGTCATCGTGCGCGAATACATGCCGGCGCAGGAGGCGGGGCGCTGGGTCGGCTTCGTGCTGATGGCGACCATCCTCGGGATGGCGCTGGGCGGCTGGATGTCGGGCTGGATCTTCGATGCGACGGGGTCCTATCAGATGGCGTTCCTCAACGGCATCGCCTGGAACCTCGTGACCATCGCCGTGCTGCTGATGCTGTTGCTGCGCAGCCGCCGCGGCGGGGCGCCCGCCGCCGCCTGAGCCGTCACAGCGTGGCGAAGAGCCCCGACAGGCGGGCGAGCTCGGCCTCCAGCCCCCAGGGCGGGTTGACCAGATAGAGGCCGCTGCCGCGCATCCGGTGCCCGGGCCGGGCCGGCGGAAAGCGCACCTCATGCCGGAGCCCCTGCGGCAGCGCCGCCTCCAGCGCCGCCAGCATCGGCGCATGCGGCGCCCCCTCCAGCAGCGGATACCACAGCATCAGCACGCCCACGCCCCAGCGCCGGTGCACCGCCGCGAGGAACGGCGGCAGGGCGGCGTATTCGGCCTTCACCTCATAGCTGGGATCGACCAGCATCAGCCCCCGCCGCGGCTCGGGCGGGACGAGCGCGCGGGCCATCGCGAGCCCGTCCTCGGCCGCCACGCGCCAGCGCGGATGCGGGGCGGGCAGGGCGGCGAGCGTAGCCTCCAGACCCGCGCGCTCGGCCGGGTGCAGCTCGGCCAGCTGCATCCGGTCGCCCGGGCGCAGAAGCGTCGCCGCCAGCAGGGGCGAGCCCGGATAGGCCGCAGCCCCGGCCCGCGCCCGCACGAGGGCCAGCACCCGGGCATAGGGGTGATCGGACGCGAACCAGCCCCGCGCCTCGGCCACCGCGATGCCCGCCGCCGCCTCGCCGGTCTTCAGCGCCTGGGCCGCATCCAGCCGGTAGAGGCCGCGCCCGGCATGCGTCTCGACATAGCTCAGCGGCTTGTCCTTGCGCCCGAGATAGTCGAGCACCCAGGCTAGGACCGCGTGCTTGTGCACATCGGCCATGTTCCCGGCGTGATAGAGATGCTGATACGAGAGCATGCCCCGGCCTAGCCCCGCGCCGCGCCCCCCGCAAGCCCGCCTTGCCGCCCCCGGCCCCCTCGGCTATGGCCGGTGAAATGGTCACCCCGCAGCCCCCTTCCGCCCCGGACGCCGGCATCGCCGGGCATGCCCGCTCGATCCTCGCGCTCGGCCTGCCGCTGATCGGCAGCCATGTGGCGCAGATGTCGCTGCAGGTCACCGATGCGGTGATGCTGGGCTGGTATTCGGTCGAGGGGCTGGCGGCGGGCACGCTGGGCGTGACACTGTTCTTCACGCTCTTCGTCATGGGCTCGGGCTTTGCCTGGGCGGTGATGCCGCTGGTGGCCCATGCCGCCGCCTCGGGCGAGGCCGTGGAGCTGCGCCGCGTCACGCGCATGGGCCTGTGGCTGTCGGCCGGCTTTGCGGTGCTGGTCCTGCCGTTCTTCTGGGCCTCGGGGCCGATCCTGCGCGCGCTGGGGCAGGAGGAGGCGCTGGCGGCGCTCGCGCAGGACTATCTCCGCATCGCCGGCTTCGGGATGATGCCGGCGCTCCTGGTGATGGTGCTCAAGAGCTATCTGGCCGCGCTCGAGCGCACGCAGGTGGTGCTGTGGGTGACGGTGGGCGCGGCGCTGCTCAACGCCTTTCTCAACTGGGTGTTCATCTTCGGCAATCTCGGTGCGCCCGAGATGGGGGTGCGGGGGGCGGCGCTGGCCTCGGTGCTGGTGGCGCTGGCGAGTTTCGCGGCGCTGGCGCTCTATGCCGGGCTCCTGCCGGCGCTGCGACGCTATACGCTCTTTGCCCGGATCTGGCGGCCCGACCGCGAGGCGCTGTCCCGCGTCTTTCGCCTCGGCTGGCCGATCGGGCTGACGGGGCTGGCCGAATCGGGGCTGTTCTCGGCCGCCTCGCTGCTGATGGGCTGGGTGGGCATGCTGGAGCTGGCGGCCCACGGCATCGCGCTGCAGATCATCTCGGTGCTGTTCATGGTCCACATGGGGCTGTCCAATGCGGCGACGGTGCGGGCGGGCCGGGCGCTGGGCCGGGGCGACGGCGAGGGGCTGCGGCGCGGCGCGCGGGTGGTCACGGCGATGTCGCTGGGCTTTGCGCTCACGACCGTGGTGCTGATCGTGGCGGTGCCGGGGCTCCTGATCGGGCTGTTCCTCGCCCCCGACGACCCGCAGCGCGCGCAGGTGATCGCGGTGGGCGTGGGCCTTCTGGCGGTCGCGGCGCTGTTTCAGCTCTTCGACGCGGCGCAGGTGATGGCGCTGGGGCTCCTGCGCGGGGTGCAGGACACGCGGGTGCCGATGCTCTATGCCGCGGTCAGCTACTGGGGGGTGGGGGTGCCGATGAGCTGGGTGCTGGCCTTTCCCCTCGGCCTCGGCGGCCCCGGCATCTGGCTGGGGCTGGTGATCGGCCTCGCGCTGGCCTCGGTCACGCTGAGCCTGCGGTTCTGGCGTCGCGTCGCGCGGATCTGAGGCGGAGGCCCGTCACTCGCGGAACAGCTGCCGCACCTGCGGGCGCGACAGCACCGGACGCTGCGGCCCGGGGCCGGACAGCACCCCCCGCGCCCCGCCGTCCGAGGCCTGCAACGCCACCAGCGTCGCCCGGTCCTCGAGGCTGAGACCGGCCAGCCGCACCGAGCCGGGCTGGAACGTCTCGCACCAGAGACCCTCGATCCGAACCAGCGCCGCGCCCTCGCACAGCAGCTGCAGGAAATGCACCTGCCGGTCGGCCCCGCGCGCCGGCACGATGCGGCCCACCCCCGCCAGCCCGACCAGATCGCCGGCCGCGACCATCACCTCGGCCCGCCCGAACAGCTCCTGCGCGCGCCGGTGGCGCAGCATCAGCCGGTGATCCGGCGCGAGCACGAGGTCGCGCTCGGGCAGACCGCCCCCCAACGCCCCGCGGGCGATGCGGACCGGCGCCAGCCCCGGGCGAAAGGCGAGGCCGCCCGCCCCCAGCCCGCAGGCGCCGACCCAGCGCAGCCGCTGCACCCCGCGGTCGCGGGTGATCAGCCGGTCGCCCGAGGCCAGCTCCTCGACCGGCACACGGCCATCGGCGGTCTCGACCAACGCTCCGGGGCTCACGCCCACCAGCCGCGGCGCAGGGCCGTGCCCGGGCTCGGGTGCCAGAGTGGCCGGCGCCGGTACGACATCCGACAGGACCGCAGCCGGGGGCGTCCGCCGCGCCAGCGCCAGCAGCGCCAGCGGACCGGCCTCCGCCCCGGCCTCCGTCCTTCCCTCTGGCCCGGGGGCATCCTCATCGGAGAAGACCGCCGCCGCAGACCCGGCCTCCGGCCGCGCCGCATCGCGTGCCGGCCGGGGCGCGCGGTCGAATTCGGGGAGTGTGCCGTCTGCCATGGTCTCGCCTCCGCCTGCGCCGATCGCGGGCTGCGACCGCTCGGGAAAAGGGTTAATCAGGGCCTGTGACCGCTTCGCGGGCGAAACATGGCACAACTGGGGCGTTTCCACCCGCGCCCCCCCCTGCACGCTGGGGATGCGACCCACAGGGCAGCCGCCCCATCCGCCCGTGCTCCCCGACAGCCCCGTTCGGCCACCGCCTTTGCCTTCATCTTTCCTCAAATATCCGTACCCATCCGGCGGGAGCCGCGGTCATGCGGCCTTGACGCTGGCTTCGGGGGCAGCCCAGTTCCATGGGAGCAGTTCCGGCAGGCGCGATACGGGCATGTCGGAGATGCGAGCGATGACGTCTGCGAGGCACGTCTGTGGGTCGATGCCATTGAGCTTCTTTGGTTGCCGCCCGTGATGCAAGAGGCTTCTGACCCTGTTGGCGTGTGATCGAGTGCGAACTTCTTTCAGGCCTCGACATGCGGCGCTTCCAGAAGCCGCGGGCCGGTATGGTGATCAGCGGGTCGGGTCCAAATCTTGGCGCCGAGCTGTCGGCTCATGACTCAATCCTGGTTTTTCCGATCCGGATCTGTTCGATCGTTGCGCCCATTCAGGTCGTCGGCTTCTCACGCTCCCCCTTGGCCCCGTCGCTGGCGGGTCACGACACGGTGGTCATGCCGTTGCCAGCGCCGGATCCGGGTAATCCTCGTTCTTCGTCAGCATCGCCCAGATCTGCCGGGCCATCTTGTTGGCCAGCGCGATCCCGACCAGCATCTTCGGCTTCGCGGCCAGCTTCCGCCCGAGCCAGCTCTCGGCCGGCACCTTGTGGCGCCCGCGCCCAATGATGCGCGACATCGCGCCGATGATCAGCAGCCGCCGGATGTCGCTCTGCCCCGCCTTGGAGATCCGGCCCAGCCGCGCCTTGCCGCCGGTCGAGTGCTGGCGTGGCACCAGCCCCAGCCAGGGTGAGCGGGGAAAGGAAACGCTGCAGTGCAGCGTTTCCCCCGCGAACAAATCCCGGCCGGATCTGAACTGCGCCATGTCGGGCGCGAAGGCTTCGACCGCCAACGCCGTCAGCAGACCGGCCCCCGGAATGGTCTGCGGACGCCGCGCGGTGTCGGTCTCGGCTGCGAGCGCCTTCAGGGTCTTGGTCCTGGCCTCGATCCGCCCTGTCTTCTCGGCAATCTGCGCCAGCAGGTCCTGGCACTCCGCGATGACAAGGGCGGGAATGAGAACGGCGGTGCAAAATTCGTCCACGGTAGCGGCGGGGTAGTCCCGCTGCGGGCGGCGTAAAAGTCGTCCACCTTTGTCCTTCCTGCGGGCTGTAGGGAGGGCGGGAGGATCATCACCGTGGAC
>Ga0213836_101688_pt1 | contig 12233 bp, 14 predicted proteins | sample SWPATP03_FD_160578 | JGI IMG/M metagenome (GOLD analysis project Ga0213836, IMG submission 160578) | Coastal seawater microbial communities from Marineland, Florida, United States - SWPA TP0 #3 | ecosystem: Environmental > Aquatic > Marine > Coastal | place: USA: Florida | collected 2016-08-05
CACAAGCGCATGTTCTGCATCTCCGGTTCCATGAACATGGGTAAATCGACCACGCTGCGATCGGTTTATGCAATGGTCCCAGGGAACGAGTCGAAGTATTCGGCCGAGGATCCGATCGAGAACACCCACCCGGACACCGCACAGCTGAACGTCTCTGGCGCAAATGCGATCGAGCTGGCCCTGCAGCGCCTCAAGCGCGGCGACTTAAATTCTCTGCTGGTCGGCGAGGTGCGTTCGCGCGAAACGCTGGACATGGTCATCAACATCGTTCTCTCAGGCCATCCGGTCTATACGACCACGCACTCGGACTCGGTGCTGGGCCAGCTTCCGTATTTCCTGAGCTCGAAGATGGGAATGCAGGCGGACTTGCTTTCCCACTCGGCCGTGGTCGGCCTCCTGATGCACCAGGTGCTGGTGAAGAAGCTTTGCAACTGCGCTCTCAAAGGTGGCAAGGCCAAGGACGCGCTCGGCCTGCAGCGCCTGCGCCACATCGAGACTGCGTACCAGGTCGATATCGACCGCCTCGACGCCCACAATCCAGACGGCTGCGAGGTTTGCCGTGCGCAGGGCCATGAATCGCGCATCGGATACATGGGCCGTCGCATCCTGTCGGAGTATTTCGAGCCAGATATCGAAGACAGGGCTTTGATCAGCAAGCGCGACTTTATTTCGCTGGAGCAGCGCTGGCGCGAGTCGCACGTCAGCTTCGACGATATGGCCAGCACGCGCGGCAATACCGCTCTCGAAGTTGGCCTGAAGGCGGCACTACAGGGCGGTATCGACCTGCGCTCGGTCGAACGCTACTGCGGACGCTTCGAGGATGCGACCGTGGTGAAAGCAACCGCGAATATCCCGTTTGTGCGGCCGGGGCCTGGTGTCGGTACCGTTACCAGCCTGCCAGAACCCCAGCGCCTGAGCGCCTCATAAGTAAGGACAAGAAATGAGTTCGATAGCCGACGCACTGCAACTCTGGAGTGCGCGCCGCGCGTTCAATCGCCAGCGGTCGGGGTTTTACCGCGATCTGGGCGCATCATTGGCCGCCGGCGCGCCTTTAAATAGCCTGATCGGCGAATACGCACGTCAGAACGTGCCGGACATCGGCCCGATGATGGTCCTGTGGGGCGAGGGGATGCGGGCTCATCCAGGTTCTCTCGCGCGCGCCACGAACGGCCTGGTGAATGAGGACGATACGGTCATTATTTCGGCCGCGGAGATGAACCCGGCTGGCGCGGGCACGCTCTACCAGATGTACGCGGCAAACCTGGCGCAGCGCCGCGCAATGCTGCGTGCGGTCCTCAAACCCTTGCTCATGCCAGCGATCTCGTTGGTGGTCCTGATCGGCGTGCTGTTCTTCTTCAAAAAAGTGATCTATGCCGAGATGATCAAAGGCGTGCCGCTCAAATATTGGCCGGACTACGGTTTGTTCGCATACGGCTTCCTGCAGTTTGCAACGGGCTTTGGTGGAGCCTGCATTTTGGGCGGCGTCTTGGGGCTTGCCGCGTGGGTGAGTTGGAGTTTGAGCAACTACACCGGGCCAGGCCGGGATTGGCTCGACAGAAGGGTGCCGCCATACACGACCGTGGCTCGGATGAACCTCATCTCTACGATTACCGCGATCTCGTCGATGATCCAAGCCGGCATCTCGGACACAGTTGCGCTCAACGCCGTCGCAACCAACGGATCCGCCTGGCTGTCCTACCAAATGGACAAAATCAAGGCACATACCGGCCGCGGCAAAACCGTTTTGACATCGCTGCGCGACCTGCCGCTTCCCAGAATGCTCTCTGCCCGCATCGTCGTTCTGGCTGGGGAAGAGCGGCTGGCCGATGCGTTGCCTGAGCTGGTGATGCGTAGCTGCGCGGACGAGTCGCACAACATGGTCGAACGCATGGAAAGCACCGCGTCGCTGGTCAACGCAATTTCAGTCGTCGTGCTCTTGATCGTCATCGGCATCGTCATGCTGGGCAATCTGGGCTTCTCAGAGGCCAGTCAGAGCATGAACACGGCGCTCGAAAATCGACGTTAATTCTTGCAACGCAAGCGGCAGAAACGATCAGTTCACGTTGCCCGGAAGATTGCTCTGTGTTATTTTGTGCTAATGAAACGTAACACAAATTGGCGGGCGGCTTTTTCGCCTGCCTTTGATTAAAAACCTAACTCTCCTCAACTAAGGAATCTTGCAGTAATGACCATTTCTAATCGCACTCCGGTCGCTGGTCGTCCGCGCCAAAGTGGCTTCACCCTAATCGAGCTGATCGGCGTCATGGCGCTGATCGCCATCCTCGTGTTTGCCGGTATGAAGATCAAGCGCGCCTCTGAAGTCAGCACCAACGCTACGAGTCTGTTCAACGCCGTCACCATGATCCACGCGGAAGTGCCGAAGGTCTACCCAGGCCTGTTCACCGGCCTGACCTGCGCCATCCTCGCCAACAACAGCGTTTTCTCCGGCACGGCTTTCCGTGTGGACCGCACCGTGCCAGCGACGCCGACCGTGTTCTATAACGCAGAGCCTAACAGCCAGATTACCTGCGCTCCTGCAGCTGTGATCACTGCAGGCCAGAATGATGGCTACTCCCTGACGTTCCCGGCTCTGTCGAACGAGATGTGCAATGCAGTCGCCGACAAGCTGAACCAGAGCGCCTGGCTGATGACGGTCAACGGTACTCAAGTTAAGCAATTGCGCCAAGCGCTCGATACGCCGACCAAGGGCGCCCAGTGCAACGCGACTGCGACCCAGGACAACCAGACGATCGTGGCTACGTTCACGCGCTCGCTGCCACCGCAGTAACGCAATCTAGCGGTAGTGAAAGCGATGTCGAGCCTTTTTGGCCGGCATCGCTTTCTTTCATTTAAAGTCGGAGAGCTGACGTGATTAAACGGTATAGCAAAGTGGGCGGGCGGGGCGCAAAGCACGCCGGGCGTGAAGCAGGTTTCGGGATGATCGAGACGCTGATGATGGTCGCCGCCACCGCGGCGATGCTCCTTATCTGGAACAAAATCCAGGTCGCGCGCCAGGTGGAAGAGACAGACAAGAGCGCGGCCGCGCACGCGCAGCTGATCCAGGCTGGCGTCAATAAGTACATTAACGATTACAAGCTCCCCCTGGTCAACAACGCGGCGCCCTCAATTCCAGGCTTTCCAGCTCCGTTGACACCGACCCTTGCCCAGCTCCAGGGTAATCCGACAGACAATCCGTACATCCCTTCCGGCTACGACTTGGCTAATCAGCTGGGCATGACGTACTCAGTCGCGCTGCAGCGGCTTCCAGCCGGGTGCACGCCTGGGGTGAACTGCACCGACATTATGGGCATGGTCACCTCCACGGCCGCGCTCCTCGATCCGGTCACGAACCAGGCAGACGGTAGGCGCGTCGGTAGCGTCGTGAACAAGATCGGTCTCGATGCCGCGTCGTCGAAGGTGGGCGCCGGCACTGTCCTGACCGGCCCTGCCGGCACATGGGCCTTGGCCAACCCGCTGGGGAACACCCCAGGCATCCTCGCGATGCGAGTGGGTTTCGGCTCTGTCGAATACAACGGCCTCGACCACCTGCTTCCACGTGACGGCTCGCGTCCGATGACGGGTGGGCTGCGTATGGGCGGGAACCCGATCGTCAACGCTTCAACGATTTCGGCCACAAGCCACATTTCCACGACCGCCGGCAACATCACCAGCGACACAGGCTCGATTACGACCAACACCGGGTCGATCACGACAAATACGGGATCGATCACGAGCACTTCCGGATCAATCAGCACCCAGAGCGGGAACATCACGACAACGACCGGTAAGGTGACGGGCAGGTACTTTGTGCCCACCGTTCAGACCGCTGGCGGCGGGTGCTCCGACAACAGCGCAATCGCCAGTGCTGCTGACGGCGCCCTCCTGGTCTGTCGCGCCGGCACCTGGCGTGTGCATGCCGGTCCGATCGCCGAGATGGGCAGCCCTTGCAGTCAGCCTGGCACCTTGGCAAGCACCTCCGTCTCTGGCGAGGCCGTGCTCTGTCGCGGTAGCAGCTATGTCGCGTTGTCCAATGCCATCGGGAAGTACGTCGAAATGAGCAGGTACACCGTGATGGACGGATGGGTTGTTGATCAGCCGCCTTGCGATTATGGTGGCACTCCGACATTCCGTTTAGGCATGGTCCAGACTGCCGTGGACGTCACAACCGCACCACCAAAGCAGGTCTCGAATCTTACGGCTACTGTCGGCCCAGGCGCCCGCTGGACGGTTTCGTACAAGCTGCGCGACGACATGGGCAACCAAACCTCCGCAAGCGTCTACAACCTCCAGGCCGTGATGTACGTCGAATGCAAATATCCATAAGAAGGAGCCAGAGAATGCAGACCTCACTAAAAATTGTCGTGGCCGCGGCGCTGATGGCCGCCGGCGCCTGCGCCAACACAAGCATTGCGGCCGGCCAGGCGCGCGCGCAGTCAGCTCGCGCCCAGGTCGCGCCAAAGCAGGCGCCAACAGCCAAGCCGTACAGGGTCGACTGCTCGATTTCCCCGGACCTTTGCATGACAGAGCCGGTCGCACGCGGGTGTGGGGAAGGGCGGCACTGGTCGGCCGCCGGTAGCGGGATGGCGCACTGCGTGGAAGACGACCGGGACTGCGCTAACGGGAAAGCAGGTAAGCGCGACGAATACGACAACCTCGTATGCGCCGACGAGAGAGAGGCCGCTGTCGAGGCGGCCATGAAAGAGAACGCCGAAAGCGCAGCTCGCGCCGCAGGCCAACAAGAAGAAGGAAGGAAGAAATGAAAAAAATACTCGTAGGCCTGTGGTTGGCCTTGGTCTCGTTCAGTGCAAGCGCCCAGGACAACTGCACTGTGAACCCAGAGCTGTGCATGACGGCGCCGATCGCAAAGTCCTGCCCAACGGGGAAGAAGTGGACAACAGCCGGCAGCGGAATCGCGCACTGCGTCAACGTCGATCCGGTCTGCCCTTCGGCAGAGAAGGTCGCTTACGACAGCCTGGGCAATCCGTCCTGCGTGGCGCGCTGTACAGCAAGCGATTACTGGGACGGCAGCGTATGCCGACCATGCACCACCAATTCGACCGCCAGCGGCTCATGCCAGGCCGGCTACAACGGCACGGCATATCGTTCGGTGACGACCAATTCTTGTGCCGGCACCACAAGCTACGGCAACTGGGATTACTCGCAGTGCGTGGTCGCATGCACCACCAACAACTGGTCCGAGTCAGCAGCGTGCCCGGCCGGATACAACGGAACGATGTCTCGCTCGAACTCGACAAACTCGTGCTCGGGCACGACGTATGGGGGATGGAACACCAGTGGCTGCTCGGTCCAGTGCACTACCTCGTCAAGAACGGAAGCGGGAACGTGCCAGTCAGATTACGCAGGAACTGCCTACCGGACCGTCACCTCAAATTCGTGCACAGGTTCGGAAACATATGGCCCATGGAACTACGCTGGATGTACTTATAGCCCGGCTGCTTCGCAGTGCTACCCTGATTATAAGTGGTGCTGGTACACGGCGGCGCAAAGTGGAGATCCACGTGACGCTACGTACGACTTTGGCGAAGTTAAATACCTTGGACCGACGTGTGAAGAAACCAGATACTTTCAAGGCCAACGTTCGGCATTGGAAGGGGGCTGTCCTCCTGGTTATAATGAAGGGTATTAATATCTTCGCGCTTGGTAGCCGCTAGATTATTCCTGGGATGCGGCAAACCTACCTGAGCCCGGTGAGCTGAACGATAGCTCGCCGGGCTTTTCGCTTTGAAAGGGGCGTCTAATGGTCGCCTTGCAGCCGTTGGTGAGAGCCGGTTTGAGGACGCGCGCCAATAAAAAAGGCTGGGTTCTGTGTGAGACAGAACCCAGCCTTGATCGGTACTTTAACCAGCTTTCAAGATGGCTGACCGCGTTTAGCTGCCGCGGCCAGGCACGCATCCGATTATTGGCAGCGATAGTCCTTAGCTGCCGTGGTGAAGCTCCACGACTTGTTGATATTCAGGACGCCGTTTGCGGTGCCGGTAGCGGCGCCAGTCGCGGTGCCGGTGAAGGTCACGTTGTACTTGGTGCTTGCCTTGAACGGTGCCTTGCCGACGATGAAGGCCATGTATTGCGGCAGCAGGCCGGTCTTGTCGCTGGCGCTAGTCAGCAGGCGGACGTCAACCGGGGTGCTCTGGCCTTCCTCGGTGACCGTGAACGTCGTAACAGCCAGCGTGGTGCTCGCCTCGGTCATCACGCTGATCGGGAAGCTGGTCTTGGCGCAGAACGAGGCCGCTGTGCCGTCCAGATCCGCGAACGGGTTTGGCGCTTCTGGCGCATGGGTCAGGCCGATTGCGCTCTGACCGTTAGCCGGGTACACGCCGACATAATCACCAGCGACGTTTTGTTTCGTGCCCATCGTGCCGAAGTCGATATAAGCCGGGCGGCCCGCGTCAGCGTTCACCGGGGGAGCGATACCCACATCGGTCCAGTGCTGCGTCATCATCAGGACGCGGTGATACACAGTTGCCGACAGGCCTTCGATGACTTCCGCGGCATCAGCATTCGCGCCAGTCCAACCGATCACTTCGCTGGCCGAGGTGGCAGCGTAACCGGCAGTGGCCAGACGATCCTTCACCGTGACGCCGGTGAAGCCAGGCTTGCCAGCGACTTCATCGTGAGGCGTGGCGCCGCCGTTATTGGTAGCCACATAGTCCGAATGGTTCTGCGCGGCCATGTCGATTTTCGTGCTCTGGTTGACTGGGCCGAGGTTCAGTGCGGCGCGGAAGCTGGTCAGCGCATCGAACGCCCGCCGCTGCTGCGATGCCGCCGTGTAGGTTGGCGCAACCACTGGCTGGGTAATCGGAGCGAGGACGACCGAGGGCGGCGTCGGGGTCGGTGCCGGCACAACAGGGGCAGGGGTAGTTGCCACTGGAGCTGATGCCGACGAGGATCCGCCGCCACCACCACCACAACCCACGAGTGCCAGCGACAGAGTTGCAGCGACGGTGAGGGCGAATTTGTTTTGCATTTGAATCTCCGGTTAGTCATTCGTAAATTTGGGCAACTTGTTTTGCCCTATGTACACATTCTAACAATCGGGTAAAAGGTCTCGCAACGAAACGGACGAAAGATTTAACTTTTATTTTTCAATCAGTAGGCCGCAACAACAAATGCAGTGAAAAGGGGGGAAGACCGGGGGGAGCGTCCAGAAAAACGCTCGGCTGATATAAATGAAGGGTGTATTTATGGCGCTGGAGCAGACGAGGGTTCGTCGAGAATACGGGCTTCGTGATAGTCCCATGCCTGCGTTACTCGAAGGTTTCCATCATCACCTGATAGCACAGTGAATCCGGCTTCTTCCAGATAGGCGTCGATTCGTTCCGAGACGGACATGCCGTCGTCGTCGACCCCGCCTGTATCGATTGCTTCCTGTAAGTCATTGGCGCTTGTGCAGGCTTCGTTGACGAAGGCCAGGGCCAGCGCGCCGCCCATGCTGCTCGGCGCCAACGTGTGCTTATCGGATCTCGGGCCATCCTGAGAAGGCAGCACGATCGCCACCGTATTGCGATGGTCGACCAGGCCGAATTCCAGGGCGGTCTTGGCCACGTCGAGATGGAATTCGTGATCGGCGCCGGCGGCGTCGGGCTGCGCCAGCGCCTCTACAAGCTTCGATAGCGCATCCTGGTGCGAAATGCGCACGAGGAGATCGGCCTTCTCCGGCCCCCAGGCAACGTCGTATGTGCGGTTGGTCTTGGTGTCATGCAGGAAGTAGTCGGCAACGCTGTGGTCCTCTTCCACATCACCGTTCCGGGCTGCCTCGGCTATTTCCTTGAGCGTCGACTCCAGCTCCCCGCGCGCATCGCTCAATAACGGATACAGCTCGGGGTCGTCTGAGCCCTCCGTAAAGCTAAAGTGGTCGGTGCTACCGTGCACCAGGCGGACCATGATGGCGACTCGGGACATTTTGGTTCTTTCAAAAGTAAAGGTTCCGAATTATTCCCCGCCGTCCCGCCCGTGGTTGCACTCAACTCTTGTGAGATGTGGCGTGACATCGTCATAATACGTGACATGGATATAAAAGACTTATTTTCGGCCTTTAGGCCTGAGCGCGTTAAAGGCAAGTCGCCAGTTGGTCGGGAATATGCCTTCGCTGCGCTCCTGATGCACCCGGTGGTGCGCGTCGCCGCAGGCATCGGTTTGGGCGTGGTCGTGACCTCGAAGGGGCTTGTGGTCGGGATGCCTGGGCCAGTCGCATACCTGGGTGGGATTGCGGGAGCGCTCTACGTGATCGCGAGCTGGGCGCCGGCTACCCTGCAGAGCCAGCCGGATGGCCCGCCCTGCGCAAGCGCCTCACCAGCGAAGAACCAGGCGTTCCCCTGCACCGCAACTTGGAAAACATTCAATGAGCCAGAAGCCGTTCGCCGCTAACCGGCGCGTCATCGCCGTCGAAATCAGAAACTTGCTGACCTTGAGGCGCTCGATGGGCCGCTTGCGCAGGGAATTGGCGGCCGGGCGCTCGCCGGCAGAGATGGTACGCACGCCGAGGGGCGACATCGCCCGAGGGATGCTGCTGAAGTATGCGGAGGTGTCGTTTAGCTTGGGCGTGGCCAAGGTGTGCGCCGCCAGGCGCGTACTATTTCGTCGCGCCGCTCAAGAGGCTTCGGTGGCGCAGGGCGGTAATGGGCAAGTGCGGAGTCAGTGAAGGTGCGACCAGGTGCGGCGATTGACAATATCGCGGAGCGTGCCTTCGCTCACGTTGAGTTCCTTGGCCTTTGCCGTCCAAGCCGGCGTTTCCTTGCGCAGCGCGAGATCGGCCGCCCACGCCCGGATGGCGATGACGTCCTCGGTACCGAGCTGTGCCCGGCCGTGCTTCTCGCCACGCCGAGCCTTTTTCGGGAACGCCAGGCGCTGGCTGGCCAGATCCTCCGGCTCGTCGACCGGGTGGGTGCCGCCGACCTTCTTATGCTGGACTTTGTAGCCAGAGTCCCCGTCGAGCGTGTAGACGCGCGCATTGAGCTCGCTGTCGGCAAAGTAGACCTGGACGGACGCATCGCCGAACAGCTGGCCCCACATGCTGCGGAACCGTTTCTCTTCCATCGGCGGCGTAGTGTCCGCTCCGGATTGGGTGCTTTCAGTGAGGCTCATAACTTGTTCGCTCAGGACAGACTTGAAAGAGTCGCGGCGCGGGCAGCCGTAGCGTGCGCGCGCGGCGCAGCAGTGATTCCGATACGCGGCAGGTCGGCGGAAAAGACTTCATAGATCGCCCTTGCGGCCGCGCTTTCGCTCGCGCGTAGCTGCTGGCCCAGATCGATCGAGGCGTCGATCGCCTCGGATACCGAAGTGCCGAAAAGGCGCATGTGGTGAACCACCTGGAAGAACTTGAGCGCGCTGCCGCCACCTGCTTCGCACTCGTGCCAGAAATTCTCGGCCGTCAGCACTACACCGCTCTCCACCTTGTAGCGCTCCAATACCGCGGAGAACGCGCCCAGCACCTCAGCTTGCATCGGCGCCGCCACGGTCGTCAGCACCGGGCTGGTGCCGCCGGAATCCAGACGCGCCAGCATGCCTTTTCCTGCACGAAAGAACTGGCACGCGATGCGCTGCCTAGAGTCGTCGACGAAGTAATTGATAAAGCCGAAGGTGGAATTCTGGATCGTCATGGGTCAGCAAAAAGTGGGGCGGGCGTCGTCGACGCTTTGTTCGTCTGGTTGATAGGCCGTGTCGGCTCGGCCTAGAACCGCGCGCATGGTCGGCACCAGCGCCGGCGACGCATTGCGGCCGGATACAACCTGACAGACCAATGCGGCGATCTCCGACGCGAAAATCGGCGTGCTCGTGGCCAGCCGATCGGCGTCACGTTGAAGGCCGACCAGGACGCGAGCCATCCAGCGAGTGCGGGGCAGGGCATCTGTTCCGGGGCCAAGCTCTACGGTCGACAGCACGGCCAGGTCAAACATGGCGTCGCGCTGGGGGAGCTGGCTTAGCAGCGCTTTCGCACCCATATATGCAGCGATGTGACCAGGTGTGTAATCAGTCTGGTTGCGCCCTGTGCCGCCAAGATGCTGGTCGACCATTGCGAGCAGGGCAGCGCGGGTGTCGCTGGCGCTGAGTCTGTTGTTTTGCAGCGACTGGGCGGCATAGCGGAAGGCGGCGTCTTGCATTTGCAACAGGCACGCCTTATCGAATCCCCGCGCGGCCATAGCGATAAGCGGGCTACAAACCAGCTCATTGCTCGTGGCGACACTCGGCCGCGGGGTAATTTGCGTTGCTGTCATGGGAAGAAGGCGCGAAAACAGTAGGTTGCCACCTGGCAATTCTTGTATTCTGTCACGTTTTATCGCTACAATGTAGCACAAATGTTGTTCTCAGAAAATATCGAGATCCTCTCTGCAACCCCTGGACGAATGCCTCAATGACGCAATATCCCCCTCCAACGTCCGCAGTTGCAGTCGCCCGGCCCGATCCGGTGATGAACGTGATCAACGGCATGACTCCGGCGCATGTCATGGCGCTGCTCTCGTCGAGACAGTTCGAGGTGATCTATCAGGAGCCTTATCGCGGTACCGACGAGGAGGTACAAAACATCCTCAATCTGTGCGACGGGCTCATTCAGCAGCTGGGCTCGGCGCAGGTGAACGATCGCCTGGCACTGGCGGTCGGGGTAATTGATGCTTGTCTGATCGATAACCTGCATGCCCAGGAAGTTCGCACGCTCATCAAGACGATCGTCCAGAAGGATGTCTCCCTGCTCAACCACATGCCGTGCACCAAAGCCATGTTGGCTAGGGTGCTGCGCGCCGTCGGCTTGTCGAACCTGCTGGCGCCGGCAAAGATCCGCCGCATCACCCAGGACGTACGCCAGTATCAGCAGCAGTTTGGAGGCGGGGCAGAATGAAGATTCGAGAAACAGCGCGCAAGGTAGGAAAAGGTTTGCTCTGGGCGCTGTTCCCAGTAGCTGCGTGGCGCAATTTGGTTAGCACCAAGGAATCGATTTCCCGGATCGTCGAGATGGCCAAGCGCGGCAAAACCGCGCGGCCGGAGGACATGACCGAGATCGAGCTTAAACGCCACGAGCTGGAAGCTGTGGGTCGTGAGATCGTCCTGGGACTGGAAGAGCACGATCGGTTTGAGTACATGGCCGAGCAGCTCGGGTGGAACGACGAGGCGATCGCGGAGAAGATGCGCGCCCTATCCCGCGCCCACGCCATGCGCTTTTGCCTGCTGGTTTTCACCGTCATCATCACTATCGGCTTGGCCTTCATGTTCGGCTTCAGGCCGGTCGTGTTTGGCAGCGCGGCGACTCTCTACCTGTCGGCGACGTCGATCAAGACGGCTTGCCTGTACACGCAGCTGCAGGAGCGTGCCCTCTGGAGCTTCACGCAGATCCTCGCCAGGCCAAACGCATGGATCTGGCGCCGCGCCTTCTGGTTCCTGGACTAAATCATGGTCACCATCGAGAACACCCCGCCGCAGCCGCAGCTGCCGGCCCTGATCGCGCCGGCGCCGGCTGGCGCTGGCTTCCCTGAAAGCGCGGACGAGCGAATTGCTCGATTCCTGGTGGCGCCCGCCCGGCGTGCAGCGCCAGCGCGCAGTGAGCCGCCCTCCGGTACCACTGGTGGCCAATACGATGTCTTGGTACCGGCGCATATCCCGCCTCAGTGCGTCCAGTCGAACGCGGCCGACTACAACCTCAACCCGCTGATCATCCTGTCGGTCATGAAGATTGAGAGCGGTGGCAGGACTGGAATCGTCGCACGTAACACCAACGGTACCGACGACCTCGGTCCGGGCCAGTTCAATACGGGCACGTGGGCGAAGCTCCTGATCGAAAAATACAAGATTCCACGCGAGGCGCTGATCAACGATATGTGCCAGGCCGTTCGCGCCATGGCTTTTGCAATCCGCACCGAGGTCAATGGCGCCGGCGGCGACCTTTGGAAGGGCATCGGGAATTATCACTCGCGCACGCCAAAGCACCACGTCAAGTATGTGGCCCTGGTGTACGGCGCGTACAAGAAGATGACGGCGAAAGGTAAGTTCTGATGGCACGTAACTCCCAAACTCCAAACGCCGACGTCAGCGGCATTTTTGTCATCCCGCTGCTGATCGTCGGTCTGTTCGTCGTCATGTGGTTCTCCATGGGTGCCGGCCTGTTCTACGGCTCAGGCAAGATGGCCTATTACATGCTGTGGCCTTTCAGCCTGATCGACTCGGTGCAAGCCTACCGGCTGCAGATCATCCAGGATGTCGTACTGCCGCCTTCGCCCGGTAAATTC
>Ga0213836_101698_pt1 | contig 12152 bp, 10 predicted proteins | sample SWPATP03_FD_160578 | JGI IMG/M metagenome (GOLD analysis project Ga0213836, IMG submission 160578) | Coastal seawater microbial communities from Marineland, Florida, United States - SWPA TP0 #3 | ecosystem: Environmental > Aquatic > Marine > Coastal | place: USA: Florida | collected 2016-08-05
CCACGCCCCAATATGGCTCCCTGCTGACGGCAATCCGCCGGATGAAAGCCAATACCAATGCGGCCGACCCGAACAGCTGGTCGTATTGGACGAATATCCATGTGAATCGCTGCCCGCACGGCATCGCCTATTTTCTCGCCTGGCACCGGGGTTATCTGTATTATTTCGAGCGTCAATTACGCGCCGTTTCCGGCGACAGCCGCCTGGTCCTGCCGTATTGGGATTATTATTCCTACGCCACCCTGCCCGCCGAATTCACGAATGCCAGCAGCACCAATCCCTTATATGTACCGCGCGTGAATACCAGCGTGCGCCAGGCCCTGACGCTGGCGCCGTTCTCGAATACCTTGATCAATTTCCCGCGCGGGTGGTCGAGTGCCTTCGAACCGTCGGTGGAAAGCGCGCCGCATAATCCGGTGCACGACATTATCGGCAATGCCATGACCACGATGCAATCGCCGGTCGACCCGATTTTCTGGCTGCACCATGCGAATATCGACAGGCTCTGGTCGGCCTGGGTCAAAGCCGGAGGAGGAAGGAAAATGCCGCTCACGACCAGCAGTTATTGGTCGGGCAGTTTCGCCTATACCGGCACGCTGGCGATGCAAAGAAAACTCACCTACGACACCCGCACCAGCCTGCTCTACGATTACCAGAGCGAGCTCATGCCGACCAGGATACCGCTGGCGCAGCTGTCGAACGGGCGCGCCTTGCGCGTGCAAGCCGGTCCGGAGTCGCGCATGGCGGCGGTGCCGGCGCTCGGTGCGTTCAGGGCGACCGGGCCGAAGGCGACGGGCGACGCGACCTTTTCCCTCGGCGGCGCGCTCGCGATCGGACTCGACCAGCGCTCGGTCAGCGCACCGCTGCCGATCGCATCGGACGCGTGGTCCGCGGTGCAGGAGATCAGGCGCGGCAATGCGGCAACGGTGCGCGGCAGCGCCAAAAAGTACAGATCGGTACAACTGGTGCTCGATAACGTCGAGCTGTCGGAGGACGGTAAAAAGGGCGGTTACTATTACCAGGTCTACCTGACCATCCCGGCTGCCGAAGGACAGAATTCGGTGCTGCTGGGAACCCTGGGCGCCTTCCAGGTCAGCGGCGCGCAGCACCATGGCGGCGTGGCGAAACTGCGTTACCGGATACCGCGCCAGCTGCTGGGCAATGCGGCCCTGCGCGTCGGCATGGCGACGCTGTCCTTCGTGCGTGTCGATGGCGACATCAGTCCGCGCGGCCCGACCGTCGGCATCGGCGAGGCACGCCTCGAGCTGTCTACCGAGGACGACGGCTCCTGATCAAAAGAGGCGCCGCCTGCGACCGGGCCGGCCATACCTAGGGCGGCAGCAAGGCTTGCCTTGCCGCCGCCATCACCGCCGCACTCAATTCATCCAGCAAGCCTGACGCCGCCCGCGCGTGCTGCCAGTAGAGCGGCACGTCGAGCGGCGTGTCCGCCACCAGTTCCACCAGCGACCCATCGGCCAGGTGCCGTGCAACCAGCGCCTGCGGATGCATGCCCCAACCCATTCCCGCCAGCGAGGCGGCCACGAAGGCCTCGGTCGAGGGCAGCGTGTGCCGCGGCAGCTCGACGTGGCGGTGGCACAGGCGCCGCGCCCAGCGCGCCTGGAGTTCGTCCTTGGTGTTGAAGACCAGGCTCGGCGCTTCGGCCAGGCTGCCCGCGCCCACACCCTGGTCGAAATGGCGCCGCATGAAGGCCGGACTGGCCGCGGCCAGGTAGCGCATCGAACCCAGCGCCCGGCTGTTGCAGCCGGTGGCCGGCCGCGCCACGCCGGTGACGGCCGCCACCACGGCGCCGCTGCGCAGCCATTCGCCGGTGTGGTCCTGGTCGTCGACCGCGACTTCCATCAGCACCGGCTTGCCGGCAGCGAAGCGTGCGATCGCCGGCGCCAGCCAGGTGGCCAGGCTGTCGGCATTGACCGCCACCGGCAGCGACACCCGCACCAGGCCCTGCGGATCAAGTCCCGGCAGCGCGTCCTGCAAGTCCTGCTCCAGCAGGCGCACGCGGTCGATGTGCTGGCACAGGCGGCGCCCGGTCTCGGTTGGCCGGCAAGGCTGGTCGCGCACGACCAGCGCGCAGCCGACGCGTTCCTCGAGCTGGCGGATGCGCTGCGAGATCGCCGACGGCGTCACGTGCAGGGCGCGCGCAGCGCGCTCAAAACTGCCCTCGCGCACCACGGCGCCCAAGGCCGCAAGCGCGGCATAATCCAGCATGACGTAAGCTTATCTTAATCGTGTGAAGGAAAGATAGTTTGCCTTCATTAAACGAGAATGACAACATCGCCGCATGAATCATTCGCTTTTCTTCCCGGTCTTCCTCCAGGGCCTTCTGCTCGGCTTTGGCCTTATCGTCGCCATCGGCGCCCAGAACGCCTTCGTCCTGCGCCAGGGACTGCTGCGCCAACACGTCGCCAGCGTGGTGCTATTCTGCGCCGTGGCCGACGCGCTCCTGATCGGCGCGGGCGTGCTCGGCATGGGGCAGGCGCTGGAACGAAGCCCGCAGCTGGCGCGCACGCTCGCACTGGCGGGCGCCGTCTTCCTGGCCGCGTACGGCTGGCGCGCCCTCCAGCGTGCGCGCCAGCCCGGCCGCCTGCAGGCAGGCGACGGCGCCAGGCAGCTGGGCCGCGGCGCGGTGCTGGCGCAGGCCGCCGCCTTTACCCTGCTCAATCCGCACGTGTATCTCGACACGGTGCTGCTGGTGGGGAGCATCGGCGCCCAGCAGCCGGCCGCACTGCGCGGCTGGTTCGTGTCTGGTGCGAGTAGCGCCAGCCTGTGCTGGTTCGGCCTGCTCGGTTTCGGCTCGCGCTGGCTGGCGCCGCTGTTCGCCCGCCCGCGCGCCTGGCAGGTGCTCGATGGCCTGATCGGCTTGACGATGTTCGTGCTGTCCGCCATGCTGGTGCGGCACGCTTTTAACGCGCTTTGAGGAGCAGCACGCATGTATGTCAGGCAGGATCACCGGTTCGAGGATGTGGACGCGCAGTTCTCGCTGATCGAGGAACACGCGCTGGGCGCCTGGGTCCTCCAGGGCGAGGACGGACTGGTCGCGAACCACATTCCCTTCCTGCTGGACCGCACGCGCGGTCCGCACGGCACCCTCGTCGGCCACGTGGCGCGCGCCAATCCGGTGTGGAAGTCGCTGGCGGCGGGATCGCCGTCGCTGGTGATCTTCCAGGGGCCGCACAGCTACATCACCCCGAACTGGTATCCGGGCAAGGCGGAGCACGGCAAGGTCGTGCCGACCTGGGATTACGCGGTGGTGCACGCGCATGGCGTGGCGCGCGCGGTCGAGGACCGGGACTGGATGATGGACATGCTCGAGCGCCTGACGAATGCGCAGGAAGCGTCGCAGCCGGCGCCCTGGCGCGTCGGCGATGCGCCGGCCGACTACATCGACAAGCTGCTGCGCGCGATCGTCGGTATCGAGATTCCGATCGAGCGCCTTCAAGGAAAGCTGAAGGCCAGCCAGGACGAAGCGGTGCGCGACAGGATCGGTACGGTGGAGGGATTGCGCGGCTTGCTGCGGCCGAAGGCCGATGCGATGGCCGACCTCGTCATGGCCGCAACATCGCATGCGCCAGGGCGCGGCGGCTGACGATCGACCTTGGCCGTTGAAGCTGTACGTCGCCGGCCTGGCCATCCGACGCGAGTTGCGTGAAAAACGTGAAGCCGGCCCACGTGCCGTTCGCCGGAAGCGTCATCGACACCACGCTGCCGGCCTAAGCCGGCGCCGGCTGCGCGAGGACGTCGTGCGTATGGCGGGCTATCATCAGCTCTTCATTCGCGGGCACGATCCAGACCGCCACTTTGCTCGCTGCGGCGCTGATCCGGACCACCCCGCCGCCGCGCGCCGCATTGGCTTCCTGGTCGAGCTCCACGCCGAGCCATGCCGCGTCGCGGCAGACCGCCGCGCGCAGCGCGACGCTGTTCTCGCCGATCCCGCCGGAGAACACCAGCGCATCGATGCCGCCCAGCGCGGCGGCCATCGAACCGAGCTCGCGGCCGATCCGGTAGACCATCAGGTCGATCGCCAGCCGTGCGCGCGGCTCCGCGCTCGCTTCGAGCGTGCGCATGTCGGCCGAGATCCCCGAGACGCCCAGCAGGCCCGAGCGCAGGTAGAGCAGGTCCTGCACGGCCTTGACGTCCATCCCGAGCTGGTCGATCAGGTACAGCACCACGCCGGGGTCGACGGCGCCGCAGCGCGTCCCCATCGGCAGGCCGTCGACCGCGGTAAACCCCATCGAACTGGCCATGCTGCGCCCCGCCAGCATGGCGCACATGCTCGCACCGTTACCCAGGTGCGCAGCCACCACTTTCGCCGGCGCCAGCGCCGGATCGGCGGCCGGCAGCCGGCTGGCGATGTATTCGTAGGACAGTCCATGAAAGCCGTAGCGGCGCACGCCGCGCCCGGTAATCTCGGGCGGCAGGGCGAAGGCCTGGGCCAGTTCCGGCTGCGCACGATGAAAGGCGGTGTCGAAGCAGCCGACCTGGGGCACGCCGGGCGCCATGGCGCTCGCCGCGCGCACCGCCGCCAGGTTGTGCGGCAAATGCAGGGGCGCCAGCGGCACCAGCGCTTCGAGCGCCTCGAGCACGGTATCGTTCAGCAGCACCGGGCCGCTGTAGAGCGCGCCGCCGTGGACGATGCGGTGTCCGACGGCGCGCAGCGCCTGTCCGCCCGGCTGCCCGGCCAGGAAATCGAGCAGTACACGCATGCCCGCCGGGTGGTCGAGCGGGTCGGGCCAGGATTGTTCGTGCACGGCCTGGCTGGCTGCATCCTGCACCAGGAAGCGCGTCGGTCCGCTGAACAGGTTTTCGATGCGCCCCTTGAGCAGCAAGACCGGCGCGGCGCCGCCAAACAGCGAAAACTTGATGCTCGACGACCCCGTGTTCAAGACCAGTACCTTGTCGGAGGCGGCCATCTCAGGCGCCAAGCAGGCGTTCGCCCGACAGCTTGCGGTGGGCAACCAGCACCGCCACCGCGCAGGAAGCGAGCCTGGTCGCGACGGAATCGGCGCGGCTGGCCAGGATCAGCGGCACCCGCGCGCCCAGCACGATGCCGGCCGCACCTGCGCCGGCCATGAAGGAAAGGCTTTTGGCGAGCATGTTCCCGGCCTCCAGGTCGGGCGCGACGAGGACGTTCGCGCGGCCCGCGACCGGCGAGCGCAGCCCCTTGATGGCAGCCGCTTGCGGGTCGATCGCATTGTCCATCGCCAGCGGCCCGTCCAGGATGGCGCCGCTGATTTGCCCACGGTCCGCCATCTTGCACAGGGCCGCGGCGTCGATCGTCGACGGCATCTTCGCGCTGACCGTTTCCACGGCCGCCAGGATGGCGACGCGCACTTCGGGGAACTGCAGCACGTGCGCGAGGTCGATCGCGTTCTGGACAATATCGGCCTTGTCGGCCAGGGTCGGGATGATATTGACGGCCGCATCCGTGATGATCAGGGGCTCGTCCCGGCCCGGCACCTCCATCACGAAGCAATGGCTGAGGCGCCGCGCGGTGCGCAGGCCGCTGACGCCGTCGACGACGGCGCCCATCAGTTCATCGGTATGCAGGCTGCCCTTCATCAGCGCCTCGGCCTTGCCCTCCCGGATCAGTTCGACAGCGCGCGCCGCCGATGCATGGCTGTGCGGCGTGTCGACCAGCTTTAGCTTGCCGATGTCGAGTCCGGCATCCAGGGCGGCCTGTTCGATCCGTGCGCGCGGCCCCACCAGCACGGGAACGATCAGGCCCGTTTGCGCCGCCTCGAGCGCCGCTTCGATCGAGAACCGGTCGCACGGATGGGCGACAACGACCCTGACGGGCCCCACGCGGCGGGCGGCCTCGATGAGGCGGTCGAAGTGCGAGTGCGGCGGCGTCGGTATCGTCATGGTCTCTCCAGGAATCTGATGATCGAGGATAACAGCATTGGACCGACTCGACGGTGACGGTCGTACGGCGGCGCATGCCAAAGATGGCTGCGCTCGACCCCATCGACCCTGCCAGGCACCTGAATCCTCCTGATCTTGTATGATCGGCATGCACACCCATCGACCAAGGGACCGCGCATGCGCGCCGCATGAACGCCTGCCTGCGCGCGGCGGCCCGAGCCAAGGAGACGACATGAGCACCGAAAGCAACCAGGACGAACCGCGCGATACCCAGTTGCGCGCCGACGCACTCGACTACCACCGCAGCCCGACGCGCGGCAAGATCGAGGTGGTGGCGACCAAGCCGTTGTCGAACCAGCGCGACCTGTCGCTGGCCTACTCGCCGGGCGTGGCCTATGCCTGCGAAGAGATCGCGGCGAATCCCGCCATGGCCGCCGAGTACACCTCGCGCGGCAACCTGGTGGCGGTGATCACCAACGGCACCGCCGTCCTTGGCCTGGGCAACATCGGGCCGCTGGCTTCGAAACCCGTCATGGAAGGCAAAGGCTGCCTGTTCAAGAAGTTCGCCGGGGTCGACGTGTTCGACCTCGAGCTCGACGAGCTGGACCCGGACAAGCTGGTCGATGCGATCGCCATGCTCGAACCCACCGTCGGCGGCATCAACCTGGAAGACATCAAGGCGCCCGAATGCTTCTACATCGAGAAGAAGCTGCGCGAGCGGATGAACATCCCGGTCTTCCACGACGACCAGCACGGCACCGCGATCATTTCCAGCGCCGCCCTGCTCAACGCATTGAAAGTCGTGGGCAAGGAGATCGGCCAGGTGAAACTGGCCGCCAGCGGCGCCGGCGCGGCGGCGATCGCCTGCCTCGACATGATGGTGAGCCTGGGCGTGAAGCGCGAGAACATTTATGTCGCCGACTCGAAGGGCGTGATCTGGGTCGGGCGCGACGCCAGGATGGAAGAAAACAAGGCGCGCTATGCGCAGGAGACCGGCGCGCGCACCCTGGCCGACATCGTCAAGGATGCCGACGTCGTCCTCGGCTGCTCGACCGCGGGCGTGTTGACGGCCGAGATGGTCAAGACCATGGCGGCGCGTCCGGTGATCCTGGCGCTGGCCAATCCCGAGCCGGAGATCCGGCCCGAAGTGGCGAAAGCCGCGCGCCCCGACTGCATCATCGCCACCGGCCGTTCGGATTATCCGAACCAGGTCAACAACGTCCTGTGCTTCCCCTATATCTTCCGCGGCGCCCTCGATTGCGGCGCCACCCGCATCACCGACGAGATGAAGCTGGCCTGCGTCTCGGCGATCGCCGAACTGGCGGAGGCGGAACCGAACGATGCGGTGGCGGCGGCCTATGCCGGCGAAGACCTGAGCTTCGGACCCGACTACATCATCCCGAAGCCCTTCGACCCGCGCCTGATGGCGGCCATCGCACCGGCCGTGGCGAAGGCGGCGCAAGAATCCGGCGTCGCCGCGCGCCCGATCACCGACATGCCGGCCTATCGCGAACGCCTCGCCGAAATGATCTATCACACGGGCTTCTTCATGAAGCCGGTGTTCGCCCAGGCCAAGGCCAATCCGCGCCGCGTCGCCTATGCCGAAGCGAACGACGCACGCGTGCTGCGCGCGGTGCAGACGGTGGTCGACAGCGCGCTGGCGCAACCGGTGCTGATCGGACGCGCCGACGAGGTGAAGGCGGCAATCCGCCAGAACGGCCTGCGCCTGCGCGAAGGCGTCGATTACACGATCGTCGAAGCCGAGGCCGACACCACGCTGCAAGGCACGCAGATGCTGGCCTCGGGCGCCGTCGACGCCCTGATCTGCGGCATGCGCGGAAGCTACGACAGCCACCTGAACCACGTGCGCAACGTGATCGGCATGGCGCCCGGCGCCGGCGTGCTGGCGGCGATGAACGCGCTGGTCCTCGACAAGCTGACCCTGTTCATCACCGACACCTATGTCAACGACAGCCCGTCGAGCGAGGAGCTGGCCGCGATCACGCGCCTGGCGGCGGCGGAACTGCGCCAGTTCGGTCTCGAACCGAAAGTCGCCCTGCTCTCGCACTCGATCTTCGGCTCGTCCGAACGGCCGTCGGCACGCAAGATGCGCGAAGCGCGCGAGCTGCTCGCGAAGTCGGACCCGCAACTGGCGGTGATCGGCGAGGTGCATGGCGACGCCGCGCTGTCGGAAGACATCCGCCGCCTGTATCAGCCGGAAGGCGGCTTTGCCGGCAGCGCCAACCTGCTGGTGATGCCCTCGCTCGACGCCGCCAACATCACCTTCAATATCCTGAAGGTCTCGTCGGGCAAGGGCGTGACGGTCGGTCCGATCCTGCTCGGCGCGGCGAAGGCGGTGCATATCCTGAGCCCGAGCGCGACGGTACGCAGGATCGTCAACATGACGGCGCTGGCGGTGGCAGGCGTGCGCTAGCCGGCGGGCCGTGAGGAGCGGGTGGCCCAGGTCCGCTCCCCGCCCCTATTCAGGGTCGCGTGCTTGATCGTCGGCCATCTGCCCCTTCGTCAGCGGTACAAATGGCCCTTGCATGCGGCGCTTCAGATAACGTTCGCCAACTGGTGAATTGAATGCCCGGAATAACCGATAGACAGCGTAGGCAATCATTACCACCGTAATGATCAGGCCAATTGCGCGTATGCTCATTGCTACCTCCTGGATGACCACGAATGTTCGCAAACGACCTGTCGGGGTAAAACCGCCATTCAGGTCTATTGCTTCACCAACTCCACCCGTCGGTTTTTCTCTCGTCCCGGTTCGGCATCGTTCGAGGCAACCGGCGCATACGCGCCAACGCCCTTCGCGCTCAGCCTTTTGGCATCGATTTTATAATCCGCCGTGAGCGCCTTGACGACCGATTCGGCACGCTTCTGCGACAAGTCCATGTTGTGCGCGGGCGAACCCTGGTTGTCGGTATGGCCGACGATATGCACTTTCAGGTTTTTGTCCTGCTGCAGCAGTTTCGCCATCTCGGCCAGCGACACCGTCGATTCCGGCTTCACTGCCGTCTTGTCGGAGTCGAAATACACGCCATACACCGCCACCTTGCCGCTCGCTGCAATGCTGCGCGCCATCTCGCCTGCGTTCAGGGTAGCGGCGACCTTGCCGTTTTCCATCGGCTTGCCTTCGACAATTTGCAGCGAAATACCGCCGAGATAATCGCGCAGCGGCGCCGCGACCAGCACGGCGACATGCACCGGGCTGCCGTCGGGCTGCTTGCCTTCCGCCACCAGGTAGCGCGGCTCTGCCAGCCCCGCGTTGAATGCATTGCGGAAATCGGACCCGTCCATGAAGCCGTCGCGCAGCAGGTAGCTGGCGCTGTAATACGATTTGAGCGCACCGCATGCTTCTTTTTCGCAGGTGTAGACCACCTTCATGCCGGCCTTCGCAATCGCAGCCTGGTAATTGCGGAATACCTCGAGGCCTGAACGGTCTTTTGCGTACACATACGCAATGCGCGTGTATTTGCCTTCCGGCTTCAAGAGATTGTCGATAAGCAGCTTGTTATCTTTGAAGGATGGCCGGCTCGCTGGCAATTCGGCCTGCTCGTATTGCTTGACCTGGTAGCCCACCATTTTCGATCCCTCGAAGCGGGATAGCAGCACGTGATCCTTCCCGCCTTTCACTTCGCGAACATTCAGCTGGGCGAAGGCGGTGTGCGAGACGGTGACACAGCACAAGAGAGCAAGCAAGGGTCGGATACGCATATTTATTCCGGTCGAGTTAACAATCAGCTGATTCTAAGCGCAAAAATCGATGGGGACGATAGCGCGCTCGAAACTGAATCAATGCCGCCCTTGGGCCAGCCTGTTACGGCAGTGGCCGCGCCAAGGTGAATGTCCGAATGTCAGACCTGACCCCAGGCTTCGCTTGCAGCAAAAGATTTCATTTGATAAACTAGATAGCTACCTATTCATTTGCTACCTACCCATGTCCCAGCTTCCGCAAACCCCGGCCGAACGCTTCTCCGCCGCCCTGCACGCGACCGCACGCAGCTGGCGCCTCGCGCTCGATGCGCGCTTGAAAGACCTGGGCATCGGCCAGGCGGGCTGGATGACGATCGCGATGATCGCCAAGGCCGACGAACCGCCCTCGCAGCGGGTGCTGGCCGACCTGCTCGGCATCGAGGGACCCTCGGTGGTGTCGATGCTCGACCGCCTGGAACGCGACGGCCTGGTGCGGCGCGCACCCTGCCCGCTCGACCGACGCGTCAAATTGGCGCACCTGACCGATGATGGCCGTGCGCTGTATGCACGCGTGCGCAAGGAAGCGGACGCCTTCCGGCACGCCATGCTCGATGGCGTGCCGGAGGAAACCTTGAGCGCCGCCGTGGCGCTGCTGGAGCAGCTGCGCACCCGCATCGAAGGCGCCGAGTAAGACATGCAGGCTTCCACAGCGCCCGACGGCCGACCGCTCAATCGGCGCATGATCACTATCTCGATCATGCTCGCCACCATCATCCAGGCCCTCGACGGCACGATCGCCAACGTCGCCCTGCCGCACATGCAGGGCGCCCTGTCCGCGTCCAGCGACCAGATCACCTGGGTGCTGACCTCTTTCATCGTGGCAGCGGCGATCGCCACGCCCCTGAACGGCTGGCTGGTCGACCGCTTCGGCCTGAAAAAAGTGTTCCTGGTCTCGGTGGCCGGCTTTACCCTGGCCTCGGTCTTCTGCGGCCTGTCCGGCTCGCTGATGGAGATCGTGGTCGCGCGGGTGCTGCAGGGGATTTTCGGCGCGGCGCTGGTGCCGCTCTCGCAATCGGTGCTGCTCGACATCAACCCGCGCGAAAAGCACGGCTCGGCGATGGCGGTGTGGGGCATGGGCGTCATGATCGGTCCCATCCTCGGGCCGACGCTGGGCGGCTGGCTGACCGACAGCTACAACTGGCGCTGGGTCTTCTTCATCAACGTGCCGGTGGGCGCGCTCGCCTTCTACGGCATCTGGCGCTATATCCGCCCGGCCGCGCCGGTGCGGCGCGTGAATTTCGACGCCTTCGGTTTCATTACCCTGAGCCTTGCAATCGGGTCCTTGCAGATGCTGCTCGACCGCGGCGAGCAGAACGACTGGTTCGCGTCCGGCGAAACCTGGATCGAGGCGGTGCTGCTGGCCCTGACCCTGTCGTATTTCATCGCCCACACGGCGCTGCGCCCGGCCGGCCAGTCCTTCCTCGACTACCGCCTGCTGAAGAACGCGAACTATGTCACCGGCCTGTTCCTCATCTTCACGGTCGGCATGGTGCTGTTCGCCACCCGCGCGCTGATGCCGACCATGCTGCAGGGCCTGATGGGTTATCCGGCCGCCGTGGCCGGCATGGTCACGGCGCCGTCGGGCCTGGGCACGATGCTGGCGATGCTGGTCGTCGGGCGCGTCACCGGCAAGGTCGACTTCCGCCTGCTGCTGGGCGCCGGCTTTGCGATCACGGCCTTTTCGCTGTGGCAGATGGCGCAGTACACCCTGGTCCTCTCCCGCTCCGACATCGTCTGGCCGGGCGTGATCCAGGGGATCGGCCTCGGCCTCGTATTCGTGCCGCTGTCGGCCGCGACCTTTGCCACGCTCTCGCCGCAGATGCGCGCCGAAGGCACCGCCTTGTACAGCCTGATCCGGAATATCGGCAGCAGCATCGGCATCGCCCTGGTGCAGACGCTACTGGTGCGCAATACCTCGACGATGCACGCCTCGCTCGCCGGCCAGGTGCATGCGGCCAACCCGGCGCTGCTCGACCCGGCCGGCGGCTACAACCTGGCCACCGCTGCCGGTGCAGCCCTGGTCAACAACGAGATCACGCGCCAGGCATCGATGATCGCCTACACGAATGACTACTGGCTGATGATGATCCTGACCGCCGCCGTGATCCCTGCCCTGCTCCTGATTCGCCCGCCGAAGGCGCAGGCCGCCCCGTCCGCGGTCGATCACGCGGCCCTCGACTAACCATGACAAGCGACACCCCAGTGCCCTATTCACGACTCACCCTCATTGCCAGCGCCGCCTGTGCGCTGGCCCTCGCCGGCTGCGTCCACGTGCCGCTTGACACCGGCAAGGCGCGCGCACCCGACTTCGCGCGCGCCGAGCATCCCGCCATCGTCGACCTCGGCGTCGATGCCTGGCCCGCCGAACGCTGGTGGCAGGACTACCGCGACCCGCAGCTGGTGCGCCTGGTCGACAGCGCGCTGGCCGGCAATCCCTCGCTCGCCGTGCTCGACGCCCGCGTCCGTTCGGCCGGCGCGCTGTTGAAGGCCGAGCAGGCCGCCGGCGGCGT
>Ga0213836_101708_pt1 | contig 12095 bp, 6 predicted proteins | sample SWPATP03_FD_160578 | JGI IMG/M metagenome (GOLD analysis project Ga0213836, IMG submission 160578) | Coastal seawater microbial communities from Marineland, Florida, United States - SWPA TP0 #3 | ecosystem: Environmental > Aquatic > Marine > Coastal | place: USA: Florida | collected 2016-08-05
GTTCGGCGATACCGACTCGGTGAACATCTACCAGAATGCCGACGGCAGCGCCTACTCGGCCGGTATCGAAACCCACGACACCATCGAAGACATGCTGCGTTACGTGCACCTGTCGCCGGAGGAGCTGATGACCCATTACCGGGACAAAGTCGCGAGCGCCAAGATCAGCCCGCGCGAGCGTACCCAGTATCTGGACGCGCTGCGTCTGGGACTGACACGGTCCTCGTACCTGTCTTCCTGACACGCCTGCTGGCTGACCGAAACGGGCCCTTCACGGGCCCGTTTTTTTGGTTGCCGATGATCAAATGCGACGTTGGCTGAGCCGAAAGGAAAGCGACTCCTACAGATTTTTCCTGCATTGCTGTCCTCTGCTGTAGGTCCTTTCCTGTTCTGCATTTGTGCCCTCTACTTGGTGCATTTTCTCCGCCAGAATCCGCGGCCACTCATCAGCCGAGGTCATCCGCGCCATGCAATCCCCTGTCAACGCCACGCGTCTGCGTCTGGACATTCAGCGCCCCAAACGCTCATTCGAGGTGCTGTCATGCAAGGGCGCCGAGCCGTTCAACCGCCCTTATTTCTTTGAGCTGCAGATCATCACCGAGCAGGGGCCGCTGGACGCGCACGAGTTCCTGTTCAGCGCGGGCTTCCTGCATCCGCACCCCAGGCAACCCTGTATCCACGGGCACATTCAGAGCATCGTGCGCAGCAGTGGCGCGTCAGGGCAATCCCAGTCGCCAGGGCAGGCGCCGATCCGTTACGACATCACGTTTGGTCCTCGTCTGGGCCTGATGGCTTTCCGGCACAACCGCCGGATCTTTCAAGGCATGTGTGCCAGAGCAATCATCGCGCAGCTGTTGCACGAGCATGGCATCGTCGATGGCCTTTACCTCTGGCAGCGCGCTCAGCCCTGCGCAACTCGTGACTACTGCGCGCAGTATTTCGAGAGCGATCTTCAGCTGCTTCAGCGGTTATGCGAAGAGGAGGGCGTGCACTATCGCTTCGAGCATTCGCCGAAGCGGCACGTTGTCATCTTCGTCGATGCGCCGTCTGATCGTCCGAGTGCGCAGCCGCCCCGCGCAAGCAGTCGATCGCGTGGCCATGCGGCCGGCAAAACCACCTCGCCCCTGCGCAGGCGCGCCACCCTGCAACGCGCCTGTGTGGCGGGCGAGCTGTTTTCGCTCGCCACGCACGATGAAAAGGGCCGGATAAAAGTGCGTTTTGAGTGGGGCCATCAGGGCGAGGGCGCGCGTTTCAACGATTGCTGGATCGTGCTGGCCGACCATCTTGATCGACGCCCCGAGCAGTGGTGGGGCGGGATGGAGGTCGTGGTTGATTTCGTCGATGGCGATCCGGATCGTCCTTACATCAGCGACAGGCTGTGGGACCCCGACATCAATCCGCAGACATGCCCCGATCCGGACGCATCACGGCGCATGATCACCACGCGGATCAACCCTTCCATGCTGATGGGTGACACGAACGAAGTGTGCGTCGACGACCGACTGGTCGTGCGCATGGCCGAACATTCGGAAATGCGTTTTCGGGTCGGCAACAGCGAAGTGACTATCGATTCAAAGAGCATTTCCCTGAGCGGGCTGAGGATCATGCTGACCTCCATCGCCAATGCCGCCGAGCGCCGCAATGACCACCCGCCATTTCCAGGCTCGGGCGCGGGACCGTGTTAATCGAACCATCCGCCGCTGCTGTTCAGGCGTCTGGCGATGTACCCCAGAGTCAGCGCACGCAGCGTCATGAACAGCAGGAAAACCAGCCATAGCCCGTGATTGCCGAAGCCGCTCGCCATCCAGGCGAACGGGACGGTCAGCGCTGCGGTGACCAGCATTGCATTGCGCATTTCCCGGGCGCGGGTGGCGCCGATGAACAGGCCGTCCAGCAGGTAACTCCAGACGGCCAGCAGCGGCAATACGGCCAGATATGGCAGGTAAACGAAGGCGATTTGACGCACGGCTTCGATGTTGGTCTGCATCTCGACGAACAGGTGCCCGGCGAACAGAAAAATCACCGCGAGGGCGACACTGCAGATCAACGACCAGCCACCGGCGACATTCAGCGAGCGACGCAGCGCGTCCCGATCCTTCGCCCCTATGGCGTGTCCGCAAAGCGCTTCCACCGCGTGGGCCAGGCCGTCCAGTGCGTGGGCCATCACCAGCAGCCCGTTGAGCAGCAGCGCGTTGGCGGCCACGGTCGCATCACCCAGCCGCGCACCCTGCACCGTGACCAGGAAGAACACCGATTGCAGCACCAGGCTGCGAATGAAGATGTCGCGGTTCACCGCCAGCAGGGGCCGCCAGCTTTGCCAACGCTTGAGGGCCGACAGCGCCAGTTGCCCCGGATAGTCGCGCAGGCCTTTGTGTGTCAGCGCCAGGCCGAGCAGCGCGCCGACCCACTCAGCCAGCACCGACGCCCGCGCGCTGCCGACGACGCCCCAGTCCAGTCCGATGACGAACCACAGGTTCAGGGCGATGTTGACCGCGTTGGTGGTGAGCAGAATCACCAGCGGCGCCCGCGCGTTTTGCAGGCCGAGGAACCAGCCGACCAGCGCATAGCTGGCCAGCGCAGCCGGCAGGCCGAACAGGCGCGTGTGAAAGAACTCGCGGGTCAGGTCGTCAAGGTCGGGCGAGGGCTGCATCATTCCGAGCGCCAGATGCTGGAAGGGCAAACCGATCAGGCCCAGCAGAACAGCGAACCCCATCGCCAGCAGCAACCCCTGCAGCAGGACCTGGCGCAGCGCCGCTCCGTCGTTGCGGCCTGCCGCCTGCGCAGCGAATCCGGTGGTGCCCATGCGCAGAAAGCCCATGGCCCAGGCCAGAAAGCTGTACAAGGTACCGCCCACCGCCACGGCACCCAGCTGATGAGCGTGCGGCAGGTGGCCGATCACGGTGCTGTCCACCAGCGAAACCAGTGGCACCGATATATTCGACAGAATCATGGGCGCAGCCAGCGCCCACACCTGTCGGTGAGTGACGCGGTTGCGCCAGTCAGTGATGAAATTGGACATGAAGACTCCCGCAGAAGGCCGGCATTGTAAGCCGACTGGCATGAGAACGAACGCACAAAGCCACGGTCTATTCCCGCGCCGCGCTTCACGAACGGGATTGCGGTGCTATAACTTCTGCTCCCTCATCACTGCCGCCCAATGAGTGCCTCATGCTTAACAAAGGATTGTTCCTGGCCTGCGCGCTGGTACTGCTCAGTGCCTGCGATTCCTCCACGTCTGATAAACCCGCACCCGCCCCGGCCCAGCCTGCGGCCCCTCAAGCAGCGGCGGTCGAAACCGCGAAACCCAAACCTGCCGTGGACCTTCCTGCGCTGAGCAAGCGTTACGCCGGACGCGAGCTGACCGTGGTCGATGTCTCGGAAATTCAGCTCGACGGCGCCAGCACGCTGTCGTTGAGTTTCTCGGTGCCCCTGAATCCGGATCAGAAATTCGCCGAAAAGGTGCACCTGGTCGACAGCAAGGACGGCAAAGTGGATGGCGCATGGGAGCTGTCCGACAACCTGATGGAGTTGCGACTGCGGCACCTGGAGCCCAAGCGCAAGCTGGTGCTGACGATCGATCCTGGCTTGGTGGCCGTGAACAACAACGCGCTGGCTGCCGAGTATTCGGCCCGGCTCGAGACGTCCGATCTGCAAGCCACGGTCGGGTTTGCCAGCCGCGGCAGTCTGCTGCCGACGCGCCTGGCGGAAGGTCTGCCAGTGATCGCGCTGAACGTCGACAAAGTGGACGTTGAATTCTTTCGCATCAAGCCTGATTCATTGCCTGCATTCCTGAGCGCGTGGGAAGGTTCGTCCAGCCTGCAGAGTTACGAGTCCCAGGAACTGCTGCCCATGGCCGATCTGGTCTACGGCGGCCGGTTCGACCTCAATCCTGCGCGCAACACCCGTGAAACGGTGTTGCTGCCGATCGCGGGCCTCAAGCAACTGCAGCAGCCCGGCGTCTATCTGGCAGTGATGCGCGCGTCGGGCACTTACCACTATTCCCAGCCCGCGACGCTGTTCACGCTCAGCGATATCGGCTTGTCGGCGCATCGCTACGCCAACCGGGTGGACGTCTTTACTCAGGCGCTCGAAGGCGGCAAAGCGCTCGGCAGCGTCGATCTGGAACTCTACGACGACAAAGGCCGGGTGGTCGGCCAGGGCAAGACTGACAACGCAGGTCATGCTGAACTGCCGCTGCCCGCCAAGGCTCAAGTGCTGCTCGCTCATCAGGGAGAACAAACCAGCCTGTTGCGTCTGAACACCGCTGCGCTGGACCTGGCCGAATTCGATATCACCGGCCCGCAGGCCCACCCGTTGCAGTTCTTCATTTTTGGCCCGCGCGACCTGTATCGGCCGGGCGAGGTGGTGCTGCTCAATGGCCTGCTGCGCGACAGCGACGGCAAAAGCGTGAAACCGCAGCCCATCACAGTGGAAGTGCGTCGTCCGGATGAGCAGGTCAGTCGCAAGTTCGTGTGGGACGCCGATCCTTCCGGACTGTATCAATACCAACTGCAGTTGTCGGAAGAAGCCCCGACCGGTCGTTGGCAACTGGTCTTCGATCTGGGTGACGGCAAGCCGCAGCTTTACGAGTTCCAGGTTGAGGATTTTCTGCCAGAGCGCATGGCGCTGGAGCTCAAGGGCAGCGAAACGCCGTTGACGCCTGACGCGCCGCTGGACGTGGCCATCAATGGTCGCTATCTCTACGGTGCCCCGGCATCGGGCAACCGGCTGACCGGCCAGCTGTACGTGCGGCCGCTGCGTGAAGCTGTACCTGCGCTGCCGGGTTATCAGTTCGGTTCCGTGACCGAAGAAGACCTCAAGCAGGATCTCGAGATCGAAGACAGCACACTGGACGCCAACGGCAAGCTCGATCTGAGTATCGACAGCCAGTGGGCCAAGGCTCGCTCGCCGCTGGAGCTGGTGCTGCAAGCCAGCCTGCAGGAGTCGGGCGGTCGGCCGATCACCCGGCGCCTGACTCAGCCGGTCTGGCCGGCTGAAACCATGCCGGGCCTGCGCGGGCTGTTCGACGGTGAGGCCACCGACGGTGACGCTCCGGTGGAGTTCGAAGTGCTGATGGCCGATGCCCAAGGGCACAAGCTGGCTGCCGACAACCTCAAGGTGCGCCTGGTGCGCGAGCGTCGCGACTACTACTGGAATTATTCCGACAGCGATGGCTGGAGCTATCACTACAACGAGAAATTCCTCAATCTTTCCGAAGAGACCCTCAGCGTGAAGAAGGACTCGACGGCAAAGATCAGTTTCCCGGTGGAGTGGGGTCCGTATCGCGTTGAAGTCGAGGATCCGGCCACCGGTCTGATCAGCAGTGTGCGGTTCTGGGCCGGTTATCGCTGGCAGGACAACGCCGAAGGCGGCGCGGTGCGGCCTGATCAGGTCAAACTGGCGCTGGACAAACCGGCCTACGCCGACGGCGACACCGCGAAGGTGACAGTGACGCCACCCGCTGCGGGCAAAGGCTACTTGTTGGTCGAGTCCAGCGAAGGCCCGCTGTGGTGGCAAGAGATCGATGTGCCGGCTGAAGGCAAGGCCTTCGATGTTCCGCTGGACAAGAAATGGGCGCGGCATGACCTGTACGTCAGCGCCCTGGTGGTGCGTCCTGGCGAGCGCAAGGCCAACGTCACGCCCAAGCGCGCCGTGGGTGTCCTGCACCTGCCGCTGGACCGTTCGCAGCGCAAGCTGGCAGTCAGTATCACCGCGCCTGAGAAGATGCGGCCCAAGCAGCCGCTGAAACTCAAGGTCAACGCGAAGAACGCCGATGGCTCGATTCCCAGGGATGTGCACGTGCTGGTGGCAGCGGTGGACGTCGGCATTCTCAACATCACCGAATACGCCACGCCGGATCCGTTCGCCAGCCTGTTCGGGCGCAAGGCGTATGGCGCCGACCAACTGGATGTCTACGGCCAACTGATCGAAGCCGGTCGCAATCGTCTGGCGAGTCTGGCGTTCGGCGGCGACGCTGCGCTGGCCAAGGGCGGCAAGCGTCCCGAAACCAGCGTAACCATCGTCGCGCTGCAAAGCGCGCCCGTGACGCTGAACGAGCAAGGCGACGCCGAAGTGAGCGTCGACATTCCCGACTTCAATGGCGAACTGCGGATCATGGCGCAGGCCTGGACCGACGAGCGCTACGGCATGGCTGAGGCTAAAACGGTCGTCGCAGCGCCGCTGATTGCCGAGCTTTCAGCGCCGCGCTTCCTGGCCGGAGGCGATCAGACCAAGGTCGCGCTGGACCTGTCGAACCTGTCTGGCAAGGCTCAGAAGCTCAACGTGCAGGTGACTGTCGACGGTCAGTTGAGTCTGGCCGAAGGCGATGCCAGCAAGGCACTGAGCCTGAGCCAGGGGCAGCGCACGACGTTGCAGATTCCGGTGAAGGCCCAGGGCGGTTTCGGCCAGGGCGTGATCAGAGTCACTGTTAACGGGCTGGATCTGCCGGGCGAGAACCTGCCGGCGTTCACCCGCGAATGGACCCTGGGCGTGCGCCCTGCATACCCGGCGATGCTCAGGCAGTATCGCGCGGTGCTCAAGGATCAGGCCTGGAGCTTGCCGGAAGGCGCACTCGAGGCGTTCGAACCGGCGGGGCGCGAGGCCTTGCTGTCGGTGTCCAGCCGTCCGCCGCTGAACCTCGGCGAGCAGATCCGCGCCCTGAAAGCTTACCCCTACGGCTGTCTGGAACAGACCACAAGCGGCCTGTACCCGGCACTGTACGCGGATGCCGTGACGCTCAAGCGTCTTGGTCTGGAAGGTGAGTCCGATGCCGAGCGCAAACGCAAGATCGAGCTTGGCATCGAGCGCCTGCTCGGCATGCAGCGTTATAACGGCAGCTTCGGCTTGTGGGGCGCGGACGGCGAAGAGGAGTACTGGCTCACGGCCTACGTCACCGATTTCCTGTTGCGGGCTCGCGATCAAGGTTACGCGGTGCCGCCGGATGCCCTGAAGAAGGCCAACGAGCGCCTGCTGCGTTATCTGCAGGAGCGCAATCAGATCGAGGTCAATTACAGCGAAAACGCCGATCACACTCGCTTCGCGGTGCAGGCCTATGCTGGCCTCGTTCTGTCGCGCAGCCAGCAGGCGCCGCTGGGTGCGTTGCGCAGCCTGTTCGAGCGCCGCACGGACGCTCGCTCTGGCTTGCCACTGGTGCAGCTGTCTATCGCGCTGGAAAAAATGGGCGACAAGCCACGCGCCGATCAGGCACTGATGGCCGGTCTGGCGGCGGGGCGCAAGGCCGATGACTGGCTGGCCGACTATGGCAGCCCGCTGCGTGATCAGGCGCTGATTCTGGCGTTGCTCGAAGAAAACAAACTGGCGTCCGACAAGGTCGAGGAGCGGCTGTTCGCACTGTCCGATCAGGTTGCCGCTAGCCGCTACCTGTCGACCCAGGAGCGCAACTCGCTGTTCCTCGCCGGGCGTGATCTGCTCGGCAAGCCGGAAGGCCAGTGGGCCGCGACGCTCAATAGCGGCAGCAATAATCGTGAACTGAGCAACGACCAGCCTGGCGTCAAACTCGACAGCTCCGTGCTGGCGTCGCCGTTGACCGTGCAGAACGGCGGCAGTCAGACGCTCTATCAGCAGATGACGATTTCCGGCTATCCGTCCCAGCCTCCCGTGGCGGGCGGCGAGAACCTGGGCATCCGTCGCGAGTACCTGGGCATGGATGGCGAGGCGTTGAACCTCAACGCGCTGAAAAGCGGTGAGCTGGTGCTGGTGCATCTGGAGGTCAAAGCCAAGGAGCGTGTGCCGGATGCGCTGGTCGTGGACCTGCTGCCCGCAGGTCTTGAGATCGAGAACCAGAATCTTGCGCAAAGCTCCGCCAGCCTCGAGGACGCCAGCGAGTCAGTGAAACAGTGGCGTGAGTCCATGGAGAACGCGGGGGTCAAGCATCAGGAATTCCGTGGCGATCGTTACGTTGCGGCGCTGGACCTGCAGGGATTCAACACCGTGCACTTGCTGTACCTGGCGCGAGCTGTGACACCGGGCACCTACCGTGTGCCGCCGCCGCAAGTGGAGTCGATGTACCGGCCAAACTGGCAAGCACTGGGCGATGCGCCTGCTCAGTTGGTGGTGAAAGGGAAGAAGTAGGACGCGCAGATGCGATGTTCTGTTGGAGCGTGGCTTGTCCGGCGATCGGCGACGAAGTCGTCGTAACCCTGTGAATGCGGAGTCTCAGACAGACCCCGGCGCAGGGTTTGCTGCCGGTTCCCGGCAGATCGCGGGACGAGCCACGCTCCTACTGGGCAAATCTGTTGATCAATGAATAATCCAGCTCAGCAGCCACAGCCCGAGAAACAGCCAGATGATCCCCATGATGATCGAGGCGCGCATGAAGGCGCGGATGGCCGAGTAGAGCAGCATCAGGCCGATGATCAGCGCGACGATGCTGATCAGCGACGTGTCCATGCCAAGCGTACGCGACAATCCTTCGACAAAATTGCCACCGGCATGAGTGAACATGTTGAACAACCAGCTGAGCCCGTCGACGACGAAGCGGATCACGGCACCGATTACCTGGCCGAGCCATTCGAAAACGCTTTCTACCTGCATATCTGCTTCCTGATGAAAAAGAGGGATCGAAACAAGGACTGTTCGCTTTGGCCGTTCCTGCCCGTGGCGAGTTCCGTGAAGCATAAAGGCAGTCGGGCATGAAGCGCGGATTTCTTGTGAACGGCTGCAGGACGTCGAATCTCTGGCTGGCCTCTCGTCGCGCACTGCGGTGGGCCGTTACAGGGTTTTTGCTGGTGTGTCTGCTGCTCTGGCTCGCGGACCGCATCTGGCCGCTGCCGCTGCCCAAGGACGATCTGGCGCGCGTGGTGCTGGCTGAAGACGGCACGCCTCTGTGGCGTTTCGCCGATGCCAACGGCGTCTGGCGCTATCCGGTGACGATCGATCAGGTCTCGCCGTACTACCTTGAGGCGCTGTTGACCTACGAAGACCGCTGGTTCTACCAGCATCCGGGCGTGAACCCGATGGCGCTGGCGCGGGCGACCTGGCAGAACCTCAGCGGCGGTCACGTGGTGTCTGGCGGCAGCACGCTGTCGATGCAAGTCGCCCGGCTGCTCGATCCACATTCACGCACATTGCCCGGCAAGTTGCGCCAGTTATGGCGTACTGCGCAGCTGGAGTGGCACTTGTCCAAGCAGGACATTCTGCTGCTGTATCTCAATCGCGCGCCCTTTGGCGGTACCTTGCAGGGCGTCGCCGCGGCGAGCTGGGCGTACCTTGGCAAATCGCCCCGGCAATTGACCCGCGCCGATGCCGCCCTGCTGGCCGTGTTGCCGCAGGCGCCGAGCCGCCTGCGTCCCGATCGGCATCCGCAACGTGCCCAGGCCGCGCGGGACAAGGTGCTCAGACGTCTGGCCGAGTTTGGCACCTGGCCGCAGCAGGCGGTCGACGAAGCGCTCGAAGAACCCTTGTTGCTGGCGCCGCGGCAGGAGCCGAGTCTGGCGCCGCTGCTGGCCCGTCGCTTGAACCGACCCGACAGCCCGCCGCTGATTCGCACCACGCTCGACGCCGGCTTGCAGCGCAGGCTCGAAGACCTGCTGATGGGCTGGCGTGCGCGGCTGCCTGAGCGGACTTCGGCGGCGATCCTGGTGGTCGAGGCGCAGAACATGGCGGTGCGCGCCTACGTCGGTTCAGTGGACATCGGCGACGCCAGACGCTTCGGTCATGTGGACATGGTCAGTGCCCTGCGCTCGCCCGGCTCTACGCTCAAACCCTTCCTGTACGGCAAAGCCATGGACGCCGGGCTGATCCACTCCGAATCGCTGCTGCAGGACGTGCCGAGGCGATACGGCGATTATCGGCCGGGCAACTTTTCTTCAGGTTTCAACGGGCCCGTCGCCGCCAGTTCGGCGCTGTCGATGTCGCTCAACCTGCCCGCGGTTCAGCTGCTCGAATCCTACGGCCCGAAGCGCTTTGCGGCCGAACTGCGCAACGGCGGCGTGCCATTGACCCTGCCGCCACTGGCCGAGCCTAATCTCGCGTTGATTCTCGGCGGCGCGGGCAGTCGTCTGGAAGATCTGGTCGGCGGTTACAGTGCGTTCGCGCGAGGAGGGCGCAGTGCCGATATCCGCTTGCAGCCCGACGATCGCCTGCGCGACCGACCCATGATGTCGCCGGGTGCGGCGTGGATCATCCGGCGCATATTGAGCGGTCAGTCACGCCCTGATCTGGACCCGCACGCAGCGCTCGTACAACGTCCTCAACTGGCGTGGAAAACCGGCACCAGTTATGGCTTTCGCGATGCGTGGTCGATCGGCGTGGGCCCCAGATTTCTGATCGGTGTCTGGATTGGCAGGCCAGACGGCACACCTGTGCCGGGGCAATTCGGGCTCGCCTCGGCTGCACCCTTGATGTTGCAGGTTCACGACCTGCTGGTTAACCGCGATGCTCAGCGCAACATTGCTGCGCCGGTGTTGCCGGTGCCGTTGAGCGTGGGCGTCGCGGCGGTTTGCTGGCCGCTGGGGCAGCCGATGAGCAAGAGCGACCCGAACTGCCGACGTCAGCGTTTTGCGTGGACGTTGGACGGCACGACGCCGCCGACGCTGCAGGCGACCGACCAGCCACTGGGGTTGGGCCTGACGGAAAAAATCTGGGTGAACCCGGCCGGCCTGCGCGTCGCGGCCGGGTGTCCACAGGCGCAGCCAGGCGAGGTCGCGCTCTGGCCTTCGGCGCTGGAACCGTGGTTGCCCAAAACCGAGCGGCGAGAGGCGCGCTTGCCTGCCAGTGATCCCGCCTGCCCGCCGCAAGGTTTGAGCCTTGCGCCGGCGCTGTCCATCGTCGGTGTCCGTGAGGGCGATCAGTTGCGCTTGCCGGCCGGCAGTCAGCAATTGCTGCGTCTGAAGTTGTCGGCGCTCGGCGGCACGGGTCGCCGCTGGTGGTTCATCGATGGCGCGCCGGTTGGCGACACGGCGAACCAGGACAGCTACAGCCACACGTTCACCCGGCTGGGGCGATATCAGTTGAGCGTCCTGGATGAGAGCGGGCAGACGGCGCGGGTAGAGTTCAGCGTGGTGGATTGAAGCTGCGCTCATCGTGACGGACGACGAACCCATGCAATGGTCATCGGCCGCCGGCATCACTTTTTTAGCCTCTTCGGCTAGTCAATTACGACTATATAACTTTCGTTCGATCCCCTTCCTGAAGGCTCGTTGACTGTATCTATCTTGCTGATTTCGTTGGACAAATGTTCGTCAGACGTTGCTGTCATGCGCATTCATACAAGTTGTTAATACCAAGTTATGGATTGCTGGATCCGCGCCTGAGGGCTGATATGAGCCCCAAGGGTAAATGCTTTTCGGCGGGCGTCGGAGAGCAGGATAACGATGCGTTAAGGAAGGATTCTCCCTATGAAAACCCGGATGTTTTATGCCTCATCGGCATTGGCGCTGGTTCTCGCAGTCAGCCTTGGAGGCTGCAGCAGTGGCGGGGGTGGCTCCAAAAGCCACGTCAACGGATCTTCAGCAACCACGGACACGTCTGGAGGCACTGCCGGCGGCGGCAGTGGCAGCGGTGGAGGTGGCAGCACGGGCGGGGGCGGAACGGGCGGAGGTGGAGGCACCACCACGCCAGGCACGCCGGTCGTACGCAGCACTACTGCGCAGACCAGTATCGATCTGGGCACCGTACTCGGCCAGGTCGGCGATGCGGTGGTTGGCGCAGGCGAGGGCGTTTCGTCTCTTTCAATCGCAGGCACCGGTGACCTGACGGCTGGCGCCGGTGGTCTGGTGTCCTCGGTGGGACACGCCACCAACAGCGTGAGCAGCGGCCTGGTGGACGGGCTGGGCACGCTGGGCACCGACAGCAATGCCTTGGGCACAACGCTTTCCAGCGTCGGCGGCGCGACCGGCGAGTTGGGCGGCGGCGTGTCGTCGTTGGGTTCCGGCGTTGCACGGTTCGCCCGCAATTCGGCCATCGAGCAGGTGCCGCTGGTGGGCACGGTGGTCGGCGGCGCAGGTGATCTGGTCGACGGCGTCGGCCAGAAAGTCACGATGCTCGGCGACACGTTGAGCGTCGCCACCACGACAGGTCCGCTGGGTTCTGCCACCCACGCGCTTGGCGACAAACTGGTGCCTGTGGTGGCGATG
>Ga0213836_101718_pt1 | contig 11985 bp, 25 predicted proteins | sample SWPATP03_FD_160578 | JGI IMG/M metagenome (GOLD analysis project Ga0213836, IMG submission 160578) | Coastal seawater microbial communities from Marineland, Florida, United States - SWPA TP0 #3 | ecosystem: Environmental > Aquatic > Marine > Coastal | place: USA: Florida | collected 2016-08-05
CAGCGGCATCTAACAGTTTTACTTCCAAAGATCTAACAGCTTTGCTTCCGAGAGCTGTAGCAACAAGACGAAAACCATTGTCGCGCGCTGTTAATAGCTGCATTCGCATAATCTATAACTTGGAAAATGCGAGGACGGAGGGGGACTTACTACCTACCCTAGCGCGAACGTACGGGGCGTAGCCCTGCGTTCAACGCCGTCCCAAAAGGATAGGAGGTTAGGAAAAGACACGGAAAATTTTTCCATCAGGCCTGTCCATCGGGCCTTTTGTTCTGGCGTTTTTGCCCGCTCAGCGTTCGCGGCGGCGATCACGGCCATAGGCTCGATTTCGAGAATCTCGGCGACAGTCAATGCCACATCGTCGCCAAAAACAGCCCCCTTCTGAAACTTGCTAACCGCGCTACGAGTGACGCCGAGCGCCGCCGCCAGGGCGTAATCCGATGTGATGCCAAGCCGATTTTTCACGGCCTCCAAATATTCTAAAGACTTCATTTCGTCCCTCCTCAGGGCGTTGCGCCGGTCGGCGCGATGCGTGAACTGTAGTTGACTGTCAACGGTCGTGCAATAGCGTACGATTGGAAACGTAACATTTCGTTGACGCGTTTCCATAAGTTGACTATATTCCCTCTTGTCGAGGGGAAATCTCTCCCTCCTCAGGCGTCATGCGGGCCTCCCGCCCCCTCGACACTTTCGCCTGAGTGAGAAAACAGCCTGAGGAGGCGGTAGTGTCTGATACACAATCTTACAAAAAAGAAACAGATTCCTGCGCTTGCGACCGCAAGTGCGCCGACCGTATCCCGGTCATCTGCGAACACGAATTAGAGGCGGCCATGCGTCTTGCCGCTGTTTGCGCCGGCGGCTTGGTCGGCCTGGCTGCAATCCTGATTGCTGCGGCCTGGGGCTGATATGCGCGCCTCCAACGACAAAAACACCGCCGACATGCTGCCGGCTCACGACCTGGCCGGCGAGCGCCCGCCGAAGCGCGCGCGTCTCGACAAGATGCGCGAAGCGCGCGGCCTGCGCGGCCTGACGGTCAACCTGCCGGCGGAACTGGTCGAAGAATTCCACGCGAAGCGCAAGGCACGCGGCCAGACCGCGAACGAAGCCGTTGAGGCCTTGTTGCGCACCCAATACCTGAGGAAGAGGTAAGCCATGCATCGCGGAAAACGTGGGCCGTATCGGCCATGGGGACGGATCGAAACCGGCGCGGGCGCCTTCATCCGCGAGCGTCGGATCAAGCGCGGAATGACTCAAGCGAGGTACGCGAAGTTCATCGGCGTCGGCCTGCGAACCCTGATCGAAGCGGAGAAAGACACGCGGGATCGCTTGCCGTGGGGCGTCATGTTCTGGTCACTGGCGAAATTTGAGTTCGCAAACGAGTCCGAAATGTCGCGTGAATTTGACGCCTTCAAGAAGGAGAAAGCACGATGAAATGCGCAAAGCCAGGCTTCGCATATTTGGCGATCGCCAATTGTGCAACCCGCTCGAGCACGTTGCACAATTCGCGCCGGCGTGAAATGTGCGCACCTGCAGGAGTGCGTAATTGAAGGCCGAACGCATCGAACTGGCCGCGCTGGCGGCTGCTGGCATCCAACGGACGCCGCAAGAAATCGCCACCTATGCTTACCTGGCCGAATTTACGGCCATCTGCCAACAGATCGCGGCCACGCCTGCCGAAGATCGCATCGAGCGCGTCCAGGCCGTGCGCAATCTGCTGGTGCGCCCAGCGGACGCCGAAGCGGTGCGCGCCGCGTTCTGGGTGCGCGTGCCGCTGGGCGTGCGTACCGTGGCCGTCATGTCGGCTGGCCTGCACAAAGCGCGCGCCGAAGACACGCTGAACAAGTTCAACGCATTCGAGCGCGGCCTTGTGTGGGTGGCCTTGAACAAGCTGATAGTCGATTTGCAGACCGTGCAAAAGTGCATGAACGGCGGAAACTCGACGCCGCCGAACGAGACCGACCGCAAGACCGTGATGAATGGCGGGCTGCACTGATGCGCGTTCATTGGGGAATCCCGAAGCGCATGGCGCGTGCGATCGACGCCGTATTTAAGCGCGACGGCAAGGAAAAGCACGCCAGCAAGCGCGACCTGATCGAAGAATTGATATGGGATTTAAAGCGCATCCCGCTGGCGAGCGATACGGGCGCCATCACTGGCGAGCCGGCCATCTGGCACGCCGCCGAAACCGCGGTCCGCGCCGTGCATGGCGTCTGTCACCAGTTGCAAACCGCTGATGCGATCCTCGCCGCTGTTGCCGTCGAGTGCGCGGAGCGCGGCATTGCGCCACCGAAGGGCGACACCGAGAAGGAGCAGATCACACGGGCGCTGTGCAAGGCCTGGTGGCGCCGCCACCTGCGCACCGAATGGAAGCGCCGTTTTGAGCATACGTCGATCCAGCTGGGACTTACCTCCGTGCGCAATGACCCGTACGTGTCGCGGGAGACCGCGATCATGCAGGAGCGCCAGAACCGGGCAAACGTCGACGTGCTGGAAAACCGCATTGCGACCAACGAGCACGGCCAGTCCTACAGCGTGGCCGAACTGGCGGCGCTCGGCACGGGCAACAAAACGATTCGCCGCGGCGAATTGATGACGCGCATTCGGGGCTTTGAGGAAGTGGCCGATGACCGCCGCGATGTGGGCGTGTTCTGGACGCAAACCTGTCCATCGAAATATCACTCTGTCGGCGGCACGAACCCGCGCTACAACGGCGCCACCCCGCGCGATGCGCAAGCCTACATGGTCAAGGTGTGGGCGCTCCAGCGCGCCGCCCTGCACCGCGTCGGCATTCGCCCGTACGGATTCCGCATCGCGGAGCCGCACACGGACGGTTGCCCGCACTGGCACATGCTGCTGTTCGTCGCTCGCGAGCAGGCAGACCGCATGGAGTCGATCATGCGCGGCTACGCGCTGGCCGAAGACGGCGACGAGCCAGGCGCCGAAAAGAACCGCGTCAAGGTCGTGCGCATCGAAGCGGGGAAGGGCACGGCGGCGGGCTACATCGCCAAGTACGTGAGCAAAAACATCGACGGCGCCGGGGTCGGCGATCACAAGACTTTCGAGAACGGGACTACCTATGTCATTGCACCGGACACATTCGGTAACGTTGAAATCACTCCGTCCCAGCGTGTTACGTATTGGTCGCAGGTTTGGGGAATACGCCAGTTTCAACAGATCGGAGGGGCGCCGGTGGGAGTATGGCGTGAGCTCCGCCGCGTTAAGGCTGAAACTGTCCAGAGGGCTCCTGAAGCGCTCCGAATGGCGCACCAGGCATGCCAGAAAATCGAAAGCGACGATCCAGCGGTAGCGAAGCAAGCCGACTATGCCGCCTACATGCTGGCCCAGGGTGGCCCGACCGTCGCCCGCAAGAGCCTAGCCGTGCGCATCGCCGCGCGCGATGTGACGATCAAGGGCCGCTACGCGACCTATGAGGAAAAAAAGCCTGCGGGCGTTTTTGCTTCGGCGTTTCCCAATGAGGTCTACGAGTCGGTGCGGTATCGCTGGACGATTGAGTCGAAAGAAGGCGGCGCCGGGGCGGCTTTTGACTCCCCTTGGACTGGTGTAAATAACTGTACGCCGACCGCTTCGGACGGCGGCCCGCAGTGGAACGGTGAAGCCGTCCATGTGAAGGAAACCCGGCCCGAGAACGTCGAGGCGTTCAAGGATCACTCTCCGCGCTATGCGCGCGGCCACCTGCATCACCTTCAACGAAAGCACGAATGAAAACCAAGCTGAAAAAAATCGTCGCGGCCATCCGGGCCGCCTATCCAATCGAGGAAACCCATGCTTGAAAAAATGAAGACCGCGTTTTCGAACCTGTCGATTATCGCGGCCAACTACCTGCCGAAAGGCTTCAAGGACGCGCTGTTGGAAATGGCGCACCGTAACGACTTGCACGCGCAAGAAATCGCGGCCATTCGCCAGGAACTGGCGAGCCTGACCGCGATCATCCACCCATCGAACTAAGGAAACAAAAACATGCTGACCATTCCAAAATTCCAGTCGTTCCAGACTGTCCGCATCACCAGTGAGGCGGACGATAACGGCGACCAGTACGAGCGCGCCGGCCAGGTAGGAACCTACGTAGGCCCAGGCGCCGAACCCGGCGAAGTGTCCGTGAAGTTTGAAGGCGTCGTGACCGAAGCCGACCCGTACCCGGCCCAGGTCATCGACACCTTCCCCGCTGACGCCGTGGGGAGCATCTAAGATGGCGGCGGCGCCAAAAGACAACCTGGGCCGTTTCCCGTGCCCATGCTGCGGGGAGCCTGTCGCGCTCAAACGCTCGGCCACCATGAAGCTGTCCTACGTCTGCGACGACGCGGACTGTGAAATGAGCGGCTACGCGAACCCGAACACCGGCGCCGCCCGCAAATGGCTCGGCCAGGTGGTCAAGCGCGCGGCCTGCGCCGATCCGGCGCCAGTCGCCAGCCGGCCAGCGGCCAAACCGGACGCCAACCCGGCCAAACCGGCCCAGGAAGCGCCGAAGGCCGCCGACCCTGTGCCAACTACCAACCCACCGAATAAAACGCCACCACGGCCCGCTTTTGACCTCGGCGCCCTGGTGCGGAAAGGCTTGCAATGACGATTGACACGCGAGGCGCCGGCGAGGGCGCCGACGACGCGCCGCTGACCGGCGAATTCATGGCCCTAGCGATGCAGGCGGACGGCCTGGACGGCGAAGCGCACGCATCGAGCGCCGAAGGCATCATCGCCGCCCAGGAAGAAGAAACGGCGCTCGACCAGACGCAGCAAAACGCGCAACAGGTTCACTTGATCCTGTCGATGGCCGTGCCGATGCTGTCGCCCATGTTCCCATCGCTGGAAGGCATCTACACCGATCACCAAAATCAGATCGTGGCGGCCGCCCTGGCGCCGGTCATGACGAAATACGGCATCAATCTGGGCGGCATGACCGACAAGCCGGAAATCGCGGCCTTGATCGTCCTCGGCCCGCTGGCGTTCGCCACGTATCAGGGCGTGAAAGGCGACATTGCGGCGCGCAATGCGCAACTGCCTAAGGGCGCGCCTGGCAACCCGCAACAGGCGATCCGCCAAGAGGCGTCGGCGCCGGTGGTGCTGGGCTAATGCACGCAACGCCATCAAGGGAGAATGCAATGTCGGAATACGAGAACCGTTGGCATGCGATACAAGTCGATTCGGTTTCTAAGCAACTGCTGGTCAACCTGCTGGAGCAGGAGGAAAAGCGGCTGACCGTGGCCGCGAGGGAGTCGAGCTGGGACATTCAGGACAGAGCCATAACGGAGCTGGTGCATGTGAAGCTGACGCTGAGGGCGATTCATGGCAAATAACAGCCTTGAAGCGACAATCTACGGCGTCATGGGTTCGACCGGCTCGGGCAAGTCCGCCTGGGTGAAACAGAACCTGCTGCTGAAGTCCCTGAACCGTGTAGCGATATGGGACTTCAAACGCGAATACGGCGTGGAATATGCCGACCTTGTCACGGAAAACCTGGGGCAGGCAATCCGCGCCATGGCACGCAAAAATTTCCGGGTGTCGTTCCGTCCATCGTTCAACCGAAAGACCCGCGTCGCGCAGTTCAACGTGTGGTGCAAGGCGGTATGGCAAGCCAAGAACACATTCGCCCTGGTCGAAGAGTTGGCGATGGTGACAACGGCGCAGCATGCGCCGGAAGGCTGGCAACAGTTGACCTGTACCGGGCGAAGCGAAGGAATCACCATAGTCGGCCTGAGCCAGCGGCCCGCCCAGGTCGATAAAGACTTTTTCGACAACTGCACCGAACTGCATTGCGGCTACCTGAGCGGCAAGAACTCGCGCTCGGTCATGGCCGATGAATTGGGCGTGACGGAACAGGAAATCAAAGACCTTAGGCCGTTGGAATACATCCACAAAATGCTACGAACGAAAGAAATTTCTTACGGCAAGGTCAAAAAAACCTGGTGACCTTAGGCAGTTGCCTAAGGGAGCTTTTTTGCCTTCTGTCATAGGGATTGAGACAGTGGGGACTCTTAACCGAATCCCCCTTTTCAACCTTAGGACAAAACATGAACCAAGCTGCACTGATGAAAGTCGGCATCGCCCTGGCGGCCTGCCTGGCTGTCGCAAAATTCTCGCCTAACGCCAAAGTGACGGCGGCGGCGATGGGCGTGGCTGGCGTGGTCATCGCCAAGCAACTGCCGTACCTCAAAGACGCACTGGTTTAAGGAGCGGACATGGGACAACGCATCCGCCTCCTGCCTTTCAACAACGTCATGAATACCGGCCTGGCCACCTGTGACCTGTCCAACCTGCTGGGCTCGTCCATCGAGCGCGTCGTGCTGGCCCTGGGCGGCACTACCTTCACCAAGGCGATGCTGACCAGCATCCAGCTGAAGGCGAACGGCAAAATCATCTGGGACACGACCGGCTCGCGCCGTGACGCGGCCATGCAGTATCGCGGCATCACCCCCGGCGCCGGCTTCCTGGTGCTCGACTTCTCGGAAATCCGCGCAAAAACGGAACTGGGCCAGAACCTGGGCGCGATCGACACGACCGTCGGCATCACTTCGCTCAAGCTGGAAATCCAGATTACCGGTGCGACCGCCCCGACCCTGGCTGGCTTCGCTGAAACCAACCGTCCGCAGATCGACGCCGGCCAGGCGCCGACCCGCAACCTCATCACCCGCGTGCATGCAGCGACCCTCACCATTGGCGCCGCTGGCACTTTCAGCGTGCAGGTGCCGCACTTCGCGGCGACCGAAGGCGGCTCGATCATCAAGCGCATCCTGTTCTTCTCGGCGAACATGAGCGCGCTCGTCATCAAGAAAAACGGCATCGTGATCGAAGACAGCACCAAGGCGTTCAACGACTACAACCAGGCCGAATACCGCAAGGTGCCGCAGGCCGGCCTGTTCGTCTATGACCCTATCGTGGACGACAACCAGTCGCAAGTCCTGTCCACCCGCGATGCGCAGACCACGGAACTGCTGGCGACCTTCACGGCGGGCGAAACCATCACGGTCGAAGTCGAAGTGCTGGAACCGCTGAGCGCGTTCTAAGGGGCCGCCATGGAAACGACCTACGGCGATTGGCAGAACATGCCAGACCAATCGGGCGGGCCTGATATGACGGCCTGGGGGCTGTCGCGCCTGGGTAACGCCATCGACCGCTTGGTGGATCGCGAAATCAACAGTCCCCAGCGCATGAACGGGCAGGCGGGCTATGGCATGGACGAGTACGGCAACCTGTACATGCAGGGCCAGAATGCGGCCAGCTACACGCCGACCGCGCCGAAGCCGATCAACTGGCCGTTCCTGCTGCTGATCGGCGGCGGCCTGTACCTGCTGACCCAGGACTGACCATGCCTCTCGACCTGAGCAAGTACATGGGCGGCGGCGCCGGCGGTGCCGCCGGTGGCGCGGGCGGCGCCGCTGGCGGCCTGGCTGCGGCCAGCCCGTGGGGCGCCGCCATCAACGGCGTGACCCAGCTCGGCACGGCTGCGCTGAACGACAAAACCAACATGACGAACGACGCGGCCCTGTCGCAGTGGTTCACGTTTGGCGACAAAAACGTGACCATCGGCGGCGGGAGCATCGGGACTTCGCGTGTCGAGCCAATGGCGGCGGCGGGCGGCTCGGTCATGGGCCTGTTGCAAAACCCGCTCGTCCTGGTTCTGGTGGCCTTGGTGGCCTACAAGGTCATCAAGTCGTGAGATTCGATCCGCTAACCAAAGAGCAGGCCGCGCGCTACCTGGCGCACATGCCAGGCAATCCGAAGTGGGACACGACGGACGGCCTGGCTGGCATCGGGGAAATCATCGGCGGCGGCTCGCCGTTCTTGGTGGTGGATGACTTCGGCTATGACCTTGCTGTAGTCGTCCTGGGCGTGGACGACTACGACAACGGGCGCGAACTGGTGGTGCGCGTGGCGCATCAACTGGCGAACCGCGGCGACCTGACCGAAACCGTGCTGCCTGAAATCGTGCGCCGGTTCGGCGGCGGCTGCGGCTCGGTGTCGATGCGCACGCGGCGCGCCGGCCTGGTGGCGAAACTTCAACGGGTGGGCTTCTACGAGGCCGCCACGATCATGCGGAAGAAAATCTAATGTTCCACCATATCGAAAAGCACAAGCGCGAGCGGTTCGGCGCGCACTCGTACGCCTTTGGCGGCGACAAGGAACAGAACACCTCGACATCGAATCGCGTCACCGACGCCAGCAACACGACGACGAGCAGCACGAACATTAACGACCTGTCGAACCGTTCCTACAAGGACGCTTTCAACACGACGAGCAACAGCAACAACACCCAGGCCAGTTTCTGGACTGACAGCTCGACCCAGGCGAACAACAGCAACAACACGACTTCGAATTTTTCGACGACCTCGATTGATACCGGAACCCGGATCACGAACACGCTCGACGGCGGCGCGATTAGCGGTATCGCTGGCGTCGCCATGGACGCGGGCAAAAACGCGCTTGACCAAGTCAAGCAGGCGTTCGGCCTGGCGTCTACTGTGGTCGGCGCCGCTGGCGCCGCGCAGGTGCATGCGTACGATTTCGCGGACGGTCTGTTTCACGCATCCCAGGAAGCGGTGACGGCGGCGGACACGCGCGCCTATAACGCATGGGATCGTGCTGCCCGCATGCAGGAGGGCGCCGCGAGCGAGATTCAAAACGCCTATGCAGACGCGAAGGGCACGACCCAATCGAATCAAAAACTTATGCTCGCAGTCGTCGCGGTGGCCGGTGTCGCCGTGCTGGCGGCGGCGCGGAAAGGCTGACCCATGCAATACGACTTCAATCTGACGCCGAACGGCTCGCAAGTGCTGGAAGTGGCCGGCTCCTATTTCCGCTACAAAGGCGGCCTGGGCGCCATTCGCGTGACGCCATCGAGCGGCGACGCCGTGGAACTGCTGCCAGGGCAGGGCATGGAGAACGTGAAGTTCGACCGCCTGATCGTCAAAGACCTGAGCGGCGCGGCCAACGCTGGCGCCGTCCTGGCCGGCTCGGGCAACTGGCGGGACGAGCGCATTACCGGAAGCGTGGAAGTTATCGACGGCGGAAAAAACCGCACCGTGGCGAATCAAGCATTCATGGCGACGACCTATTGCGGCGGCCAAGCCGGCAACACGGCGCAAATTCAGCTGTGGAACCCGGCGCTGTCGGGCAAGCGCGTCATCGTGGCGCGTGTTACGCGCGGCTCGGCCACGGCGGGAACTGTCGCAGTTGGAATTACAGCGGTGGCCCTGGTGACGAAGGACAAAAACGCACAGTCGAAGCTGTCGGGGGGCGCCGCATCGGTGGCGGAGTTGCGCGTTGAAAGCAAAGTGGGCGCCTCGGGACTGGCGGCGCTCACATCGAACGTAGTGCAGGCCGGCGTGGACTTGCAGTTCCAGTTCCTGGAGCCTGTCGTGCTGCTGCCTGGTTACGGACTGGTGCTGTCCGCGTCGACGCTGGCCGCTGATGTGCTGGGCGCGTTTGAGTTCTTTGAAGAGGCGATCCAGTAATGGACACGCGCGCTTTAGCCATAGTCGGCCTGGCGGCCATGTGCGCGTATCTGTGGACGCTGCCGGCGGTGGACGAGAACGGCGAGAGCGATAGCGCGCCGGACATGCTGGACTACGCGGCCCAGGCGCGCGACTACATCGAACAACAAGTGACAGGCGGCGACGAAATGAACAAGGTAGCGTTTTTGCAGGCTTTGCGCCCGGGCGAAGGCACGGCGGACAGCCAAGGCTATTACCGGCTGTGCGGCGGCGGCGAGTGCTCGACGCTGGCCGACCATCCGGCAAAGCTCGGCTGGGGCGGCTGGCGTATGCCGGTGCAAATGGCGATCAACGCGGGCTTCCCTGATGGCCGCGCGGTATCGACGGCGGCGGGCGCCTACCAGATGACGAAACCGACCTGGAACCGCGTGGCGGGCCGCCTGGGCCTGGTGGATTTCTCCGAGACTTCCCAGGACGAGGCGGCCTGGTTCCTGATCGGGGAGAAGGGCGCCCAGGCGGACGTACTGGCGGGCCGAATCGGCGCCGCCGTCGCCAAGCTCGGCGGCCTGTGGGCCAGTCTGCCAGGTGCGGCGGCAAAACAGCGGCAGGTGTCCCTGGCGGCATTTGCAAACGAATTCACGAACAACGGCGGGGTGATGGCATGAAAACGAATGACGTAGTTGTGTTGGCGGGCCTGGCCGTGGGCGCTGTCCTGCTGATGAACCGGGCGGGTGCGGCCAAGGGAATGCTGCCGGCGGGGAGCAAGAGCACGCAGCCGGCGACCGTGAACCTGCAGGGCGATGTGTGGCAAAAACTCCTGGGGAACGGCTGGTCGATGCTGGCGGACGCCACGCGCGCCGATGGCGGTCCGGAATTCCTGGTGCGTAACTGGCTCGGCCAGACCACGACGACGGACGGCAAGCCGATCAGCGAGCAGTACATGGAACTGGCGCCGACCACGTACGGCCTGGAACTGCCGGTCGATACCAGCTACAACGGAACCGACTACGAAAGCCAGCTGTTCACGTTCGGGCGGTATTTCTGATGGCTACGCTGAAGGAAGACGCGCTTGTCGTCGCCGGCATTGGCCTGGCCGTGCTGGGCCTGGCCTGGTATGCCAAATACAAGATAACCGGCGCTGTCTCGGCGGTGGGCGGTGCCGTGGCGGCGGCGGGGGAAACCCTGTGGGACGCGGCAAAAACGGCGGCGCCCTACGTCAACCCGGCGGATAGTGGCAACGTCATCAATCGCGGCGTGTCGGGCGTGGGCGGCTTCATCATGGGCGATCCCACGTGGACGCTGGGCGGCGCGATCTATGACGGCACGCACGGCGGCGCCATCGACATTACGAGCAATAACAACCTGGCCGCGCGCACGGTGAACGGCATCGGCGGCTTCATCGCTGGTGAAGAAAACTGGACGCTGGGCGGGGCAATCTACGACTGGACGCATTAATGAAACTCGACTTCCTGAAAAAAGTAATCCCTAGTCCGCTGGAAGTTGCACGCGAGGGCTTGATTGTCCTGGGCGGGCTGCTGCTGGCGGCCTACGTCATTTCCAAATTCCCCGCCGTGCAGAAGTTCGTGGCGGCCAACTCGCTGACCGTCAACGACGGCGACGGCAAAGTATTGTTCTAACCCTGAAAGGAAGACCATGAAAAAAGTATTCAAGCGCCTGAAAGAGCCGTCCACCTGGGCGGGCCTGGCGGCCATCGCCATCCTGTTCGGCATCGAGCCAGAGAAGGCCAACAACATCGCGCAGGCGCTCGGCGTCGTCGCGGGCGCCGTGGCGGTCATCCTGCCCGAGAAAGTGCAGGCCGAATAATGAGCGCGCTGGAACTGTTCCAGCTTCTGACCAGTTCCGGCATTTTCACGGGCGGTCTGGCGGCGGCGGGCTGGGTGCTGCGCACGGAGCGCCGCCTGATGCGGTTGGAAGTGAAGGCGAAGATTGCCTAAGTGCCGGCCATTGCGGCCGGCGCCGACGACTCGACAAGCCTCAGGCCGCCATCCTGGGGCTTTTTTGCGTCCGGCGTCGGGAGGGCGATCACCTCGGCGCCGACGATGCCGAGCTTGGGCGCCAGGGCGCCGAAACCCATCTGCCGGTGCCGTAGGTCGGCTTCCATGTGTTTCAGCCTGAGGATTTCGGGAACCCACCACGGCACGCGGGTGCGCCCATTGAGCCAGTCGCGAACGGTGCGCTCGTCGCGGCGAAGCCGGCGCGCCAGGACTTCCAGCGGCACGCCCATAGCGTAGTAGGCCATTTCAGTAGGATTCCCATATCGCAGATTCGGGTAGCGCACGAAGCCTCCAATAGTTGTAAAAAAAGCCATGGTTGAGTATCCATGGCTTGTGAGTTCCGGTCTGTGCGTGCCGGTATGGTGAGGAATGCAGTAATGTGCGGCGTCCCCCTCAGCCCTTCGCATAATCTATATTATGTCAAATACGCTTTCCGTGATCGGCTTGTCGTCTCGGCAGTAGTAGCCTCAATCCCCGCCCCTGGGCTTCCTGAGACTGCGCTGGCGCCGGCTTCTTCGGATCAACGC